>WNFO01000833.1_pt1 | contig 28342 bp, 27 predicted proteins | sample 5400251 | NCBI WGS metagenome assembly WNFO01 (sample SAMN13153354, study PRJNA577476) | soil metagenome | isolation source: 100 cm saprolite under Madrone tree | place: USA:California | collected 2016-06-14
CGAGCCTCCGATCGTGCCGGCGCCGGCGGCGATCGCGAACGCGATCGAGGACGCGACCGGAGTGCGGCTCACCCACCTGCCGCTCTCGCCCGAGCGGATCGCTCTGGCGATCGCGTCCGGGTCTTGAAGTCCTTGCCCCTGAACGCGCGGACGAAGTGGCGGAGGGTGGCCGCCTCGAGCCCGAGCCGGAATTTCGCGTAGCGCGCGAGGAAGTCTCGGCCGGCGGCGGTCAGTCGCATGCCGCTGCGTGGACCGCCGCCGGGCATGCGCTCGACGAACTTGAAGCCCGCCGCTCGCTCCAGCTCTTGCAGGTAGCCCCACGCGTTCCGGTACGAAATGCCGAACTCGGCCGCCGCCCGCCGGAGCGACCCGCGCTCGTCGATCAATCGCAGCAGCTGGGCGCGTCCGCGGCCGACCTTCGGCCCCTTGCCGAACACCACCCACACTCGTATCTTGGGGTCCACGATCTGGAGGCTCGCCTCGCGTCGAGAGTACGCCAAGACGAAGGAGACCGGCTCATGAAGGTGACGACCGTCACGCCGTTCGTCGTCGATCCGGGATACGGGAAGAACTGGCTCTTCGTGAAGGTCGAGACGTCCGACGGCCTCCACGGCTGGGGCGAGTGCTATACCCAGGCCGATCGCGATCAATCCATCGTCGCCCACGTGCGACAGCTCGCGCGCTACCTCGTCGGGCGCGACGCGGGTCACATCCGCCACTTCACGCACTGGGCCTATCACGACTTCGCCGGGAAGCGCGGCGCCATGGACTTCTGGAGCGCGGTCAGCGGGATCGAGCAGGCGCTCTGGGACCTGGCCGGCAAGCGCCTGGGCGTGCCCGTGGTGAGCCTGCTCGGTGGGCCGTGCCGCGAGCGGATCCGCGTCTACGCGAACGGCTGGTACTCGGGCGCCAAGTCGCCGGAGGCGTATGCGGCGAGGGCGAAGGAGACCGTGGCCCGGGGGTTCACCGCGCTCAAGTTCGATCCGTTTCCCGGCCCCTGGCGCACCCACATCACGCGCGACGCCGAGCGGCAGGTGGTGGAGACGGTCCGCGCCGTCCGGGAGGCGGTCGGCCCGAAGATCGATCTGCTGATCGAGGTCCATCGGCGGCTGGCGCCGATGCACGCCGTGCGGGTGGCGCGCATGCTCGAGCCCTTCGATCCCTTCTGGTACGAAGAGCCGGTGTCCGCGCGCGATCTGGGGGCGCTCGCCGAGTGCCGGCGTGAGATCCGGATGCCGATCGTCACCGGCGAGGAGCTCTACACGCGCTTCGAGTTTCGCGAGGTGTTCGAGCGCCGCGCCGCCGATATCATCAACCCCGACGTGTGCAACGTGGGCGGCATCGAGGAGCTCCGCGAGATCGCGGCGATGGCCGAGGCCTACCACGTGGTCGTCTCGCCGCACAACTACAACAGCACCACGGTCGGACTCGCTGCGACCCTGCAGGTGTCCGCCGCCATCCCGAATTTCTTGATCACCGAGTACTTCGTGAACTTCGATGCGCGTGCCGCCGAAGTCGCGGTCAATCCGTTTCGCGTGGAGCAGGGCTATCTGACGGTCCCGACGGGGCCGGGGCTCGGGATCGAGCTTCGCGAGGACGCGCTGGCGCGCTACGCCTACCGGGAGTTTCCGCCGCGCAGCATTCCGACGGCGGGCGACGAGGGGCCGTAACGGGCCGCATGCCCGCCGCGCTCCCGTCTCACGCCCGAGTGGTCGTGATCGGCGGCGGTATCGCCGGCTGCAGTGTCGCCTACCACCTCACGAAGCTCGGCTGGCGCGACGTGCTCTTGCTCGAGCGTCGCGACATCTCTTGCGGCACCACGTGGCACGCGGCAGGTCTCGTCGGCCAGCTGCGCGCGACCCAGAACCTCACGCGGCTGGCCAAGTACGGCGGCGACCTCTACGAGCGGCTCGAGACCGAGACAGGCCAGGCCACCGGCTTCCGGCGCCCGGGCAGCCTGAGCCTGGCGCGGAATGCCGAGCGCCTGCACGAGCTCAAGCGGCTCGCCTCGATGGCGCGTTGCTTCGACGTGGACGTGGAGGTCATCACGCCGGCCGAGGCGGGACGCCGATGGCCGCTCATGCGCACGGACGATCTGGTGGGGGCCTTGTGGCTGCCTCGCGACGGGCGGACCAACCCGATCGACACGACGCTCGCTCTGGCCAAGGGCGCGCGCCAGGGCGGCGCGACCGTCCTCGAGAACGTGGCCGTCACCGGCATTCGGGTCCAGAACGGACGCGTCGCGGGCGTCACGACGTCGAGCGGCGAGGTGGCGTGCGAGGTCGTCGTGAACTGCGCCGGCATGTGGGCGCGCGACGTGGGCCGCCTGGCCGGCGTCACCGTGCCGCTGCACGCCTCCGAGCACTTCTACATCGTCACCGAGCCTATGGCGGGCGTGACGCCGGACCTGCCGGTCCTGCGCGACACCGACGGCTACATCTACGTGCGCGAGGAAGTCGGCGGCCTGCTCATGGGCGGCTTCGAGCCGGTCGCGAAGCCGTGGGGCATGGCCGGCATTCCCGCCGACTTCGGCTTCTCGCTCTTGCCCGAGGACTGGGAGCACTTCCAGGTCCTGATGGAACAGGCGCTGATCCGGATCCCGGCGCTCGAGAGCGCGCCGGTGCGCCGCCACGTCAACGGGCCCGAGAGCTTCACGCCCGACGGCCGGTATCTCCTCGGCGAGGCGCCGGAGTGCCGCAACTTCTTCGTCGCGGCCGGATTCAATTCGATCGGCATCGCCTCGGGCGCGGGCGCGGGCCGCGCGGTGGCCGAGTGGGTCGTCGGCGGCGAGCCGCCGATGGATCTCTGGGACGTCGACATCAGGCGGGTGGCGCCGTTCCAGGGCAACGCGCGCTATCTGCGCGACCGCACGGTGGAGATGGTGGGCGCGCTCTACGCGATGCACTGGCCGTTTCTCCAGCCCGTGACCTCCCGCGGCGTGCGCAAGAGCGTGCTGCACGATCGGCTCGCCGGTCGGGGCGCCTGCTTCGGTGTCGTGATGGGCTGGGAGCGCGCCAACTGGTTTGCGCGACCGGGCATGGAGCCGGTCTACCGCTACAGCTACGGACGCCAGAACTGGTTTCCGTGCGCGGCGGACGAGCACCGCGCCGTGCGAGAAGCCGTCGGGCTCTTCGATCAGTCCTCGTTCTGCAAGCTGCGCCTCGACGGACCGGACGCGCTCGCGGTGCTCCAGCGGCTCTGCGCCAATGACGTCGACGTGACCCAGGGCCGGCTCGTCTACACACAGATGCTGAACGCCCGCGGCGGCATCGAGGCGGATCTGACGGTCACCCGACTTGCCACCGACGCCTTCATGGTGGTGACGAGCGCCGCGGCCTCCACGCACAACGCCCACTGGATCAGGCGCCACCTTGGCGAGGCGCGCGCGGTCCTCACGGACGTGACGTCGAGCGAGGCGGTGCTGGGCGTGATGGGGCCGCGCTCGCGCGAGCTTCTGTCTCGACTCACCGACGCGGACCTCTCGAGCGCGGCCTTCCCGTTTCTGGCGTCGCGGGAGATCTGGCTCGCCGCGGCCCCCGTGCGCGCCGCGCGCGTCACGTATGTCGGCGAGCTGGGCTGGGAGCTGTACATCCCCGCCGAATTCGCCGGCGGCGTCCACGACGCCGTGGTCGAAGCCGGAGACGACCTGGGTCTTCGTCACGCCGGCTATCACGCCATGGACTCGCTCCGCATCGAGAAGGCGTACCGCTCGTGGGGTCACGACCTCGGGTGCGAGGACACGCCGCTCGAGGCCGGGCTCGGCTTCGCGGTGCGCCTGGACAAGCGCCCTGCTTTCACGGGCCGCGAGGCCCTCTTGGCCAAGGGTGAGAAGCCGCTCATCCGTCGGCTCCTGGTCTTCGTCCTCGACGAGCCAGAGCCTCTCCTCTATCACGACGAGCCGATCTGGCGCGACGGCGCGCTGGTCGGGCGTATCGCCTCGGCCGCCTACGGCCATACCGTCGGCCGCTCCGTCGGTCTGGGCTGGGTATCCCATCCCGACGGTGTCACCGACGCCTTCGTGACGAGCGGTCGATGGGAGATCGAGATCGCGTGCGAGCGCCAGCGCGCCCGCGCCCAGCTTGCCCCGCCCTACGACCCGAAATCGCTCCGAGTTCGGGCCTGAGCGTTACAGGCCGTCGCGGGGCTGGGGCCCCGCCGGCCGAGGCGCGCCTTCAAATCTTAAATAGCGGCCAGGCGAGCTGGCGCCAGTACCCTTCCGGCACGGGGCGTCCGGCGATCCCGTAGGCGTCCGGCCAGCGGCCGGCGGGCAGGTAGCCGGTCCCGAACAGTCGGTCGATCCACGGCAGGTGCACGGCGAAGTTCTTGTCGACCGGGCTCGCGGCGTGATGCCAGTGGTGGAAGCGCGGCGTGGCCACGACCCACTCGAGCGGCCCCAGGTCGAACCGTACGTTGGCGTGGATGAAGACGGCGAGGAACGAGACGAAGACGAGGTACGCGTAGACCGCCGTCGGCGCGAAGCCCAGGACGTAGAGCGGCACGAACGAGAGCCCGCGCGTGACGATGATATCGATCAGATGAAGGCGCGATCCCGCCAGCCAGTCGAGTGTCTCGGACGAGTGATGAACGGCGTGCAGGCGCCAGAGCCACGGGACCCGATGGAACGCCCGGTGCACCCAGTACTGGCTGAAGTCGGCGACGAGCACGATCTCCACGAACTGCAGCGGCAGCGGCTGGGAGCCGACCGCGTCCTGCAGCCACGGCCGTGTCGCCCACCGGAAGAACAACGCGGCCGGAAGCATGGTGAGCACGACCGTCACCTGCACCATGAGGTGGCTCATCGCGAAGTGCATGAGGTCGGTCGTCCAGCCCTGACGGAAGATCGCCTGCTGGGGTAGGCGCGGGATCACGCGCTCGAGCGGCACGAAGACGAGCGCCAGGATGAACAGGTTCAGGAGAAACCAGTCCAGCCCGACGGCGGTCGTCCCACCGAGCGTCCCGACCTCGGCCCCGGAGCCGCCGAGCAGCGTGCCCGCGGTGGCCAGCGCGATCCCCGTGAAGCCGAGCACCTTGCGGCGCCGGAGGACGACGCTCAAGGCACCCAGACCGAAGCCGACGACGAGCATCACGTAGATCAGGAAGCGGACCAAGTCCAGGGGATAGAGCGCCCGCGCCGACGGAGTGGTCAGCCAGCTCGGGAACAGCAGGCACAGGACACCGCCGTAGCCGAGAGCGCTGCAGGTGACCGAGAGGACGCCACTGATCCAGCCCGAGCCGAACGCCTGGCCCGTGCCCTGGCCGAGTCCCCCGGTCATGCGAAGGCGAAAGCGCGGGCCGGATTCTCCACGAGCAGCCGCCTGAGGCCAAGGTCGTCGACACCCTTGGCGCGCAGGCGCGGCACCACGTTCACGAGCAGGTGGTGGTAGCCGTAGCCGCCGTACTTCACGAGCGAGGTCTTGTAGGCGATGTCGTGGGACATGAGGATCTGATTCTGATGGCCGGCGGCGATCGGGGCGAGCACGTGGGCCATGCGCCCGCCGTCGTTGGGCATGTCGAAGCTCGGGTTGTAGGGATAGTAGGAGTTCTCCAGCCCGAAGAGGTCGTACTCGAGCCAGATACCGGTCTGGGCGAGATCGATCACCGCGCGCACGTCGGCGATCGTGCGGCAGATGTGGCACATGATCGTGCGGCGCAGATCGCCGCCGTTCTTACCAACGAATTCCGCCAGCTGCATGGGCATGTCCGGGTGCCGCCCGGGATGGATCATGAGCGGCGCGCCGGTCTCCCGCTGCGCGATGATCGCCGCGCGCAAGACCTTCCGTTCGTTCTCCGTCCACGGAGAGGTCGTGCCGATCTCGCCGAGCAGGCCCGAGCGCACTCCCGTGTCGCCCACGCCCGACGTGACGTCGGCGATCATCTCGCGGGCCAGCTCGTCCACCGTGCGGCGGTCCATGTCAGCCGGGTGAGAGGCGCCGACGTAGTATCCGGCGCCCATGACCACGTTGAGGCCGGTGGCGCGGGCGAGGCGGGCGAGGGCCTGGGGATCACGGCCGAGAGTTCTCGGTGTCGGATCGACCACCGTTTGGCCGCCGGCGCGCTTGAAGAGCAAGATCTCGTCCCGGGCCACCTGCTCGTCGACGAGCCTGAGGTTGTCGAGGTTGGCGTTGAAGTTCTGGCGGACCCAGCCGAGGTTGGCCAGGCTCACCGGCTCCCACGCGCGGCCCTTGTCGCTCGCGGCCGCCGGCTCCGAGAACATCACCTTGAAGTCGATCAGGAGGTGCTCATGGGGCAGGGTAACGCCCATCGCGTCCGGCGTCAGCGCGCCGAGGACCGTCTGGACCTGCCCGGCGGGCGGTCGCGGCATCTCTATCGGAAGGCCGGGGCGATCTCCGTGATGAACCGATCGAGGTCACGGCGCAGCTCGTCCACCGGACGGAACATGCTCGGGATGAAGAGCGTGTCGACCCGAGCGGACTTGAGCTGCTGAAGCTGCTCGCGGATCTGATCGGGCGTGCCGGCCAGACAGGTGTCGCGCGCGTCGGCGGCGTGACGGCCCATGCGCTTGGCGATCGTATCGGCGAGCTGATCGACTTCGTTCTTTTTATCGGTAATTAGGAGCGCCATGTTCGCAGACCGCTTGAGGCTCTTCGGATCGCGTCCCAAGGTGGAGCAGTGATCGTCGAGGATCTTGCCCTTGCGCTCGAGGACCCGCGGCCCGCCCCAGCAGTTCCAGTGGTCGGCGTGCTTGGCCACGATGCGCAGGGTGACGCGCTCGCCGCCGCCGCCGATCATGAGCTCGGGCTGCGGCGTCTGCACCGGCTTGGGGTCGAGCGGGGCGTCGGAGAGCTGGTAGTAGCGTCCCTCGAACGTGGTGCGGCGCTCCTTCCACAGCGACCGGATCACCTGGCAGGCCTCGTCCAGCCGCTCGAGCCGCTCGCGCATCGTGTAGAAGGGGATGCCGTAGGCCTCGTGCTCGTTCTGCTGCCATCCGGCTCCGAGCCCGAGCAGCAGCCGGCCGCCCGAGATGATATCGACCTGTGCGGCCATCTTGGCCACCACGGCCGGGTGGCGGTAGGTGTTACCGAGCACGATGGTGCCGACCCGCATCCGCGGCACGAGCGCCGACAGCGCGCTCAGCGTGCTCCAAGACTCGAGCATGGCGCCTTCGCGCTCCTTCGTGTTCGGCATGAAGTGATCGGTCACGCAGGCGATGTCCCAGCGGGTCGCCTCGAGGTGGCGCCAGAGGTCCAGCACACCGGGCCAGGTCTGGCCTCCCATGCCCGTGAAGATGCCGAAGCGCATGTCGTTCTCCTCTCTTGGTGGCACCATACTATCGCGACCGCGCGCTCTGGCGTGGTGCTACCTTGGAGCGCCGGGAGGTCGTCATGGCCATCATCCGCATCCACACCGGTTCTGACGGCAAATCGCACTTCGAGGAGATCGTGCCGAAGTTCGAGCCGCGCGGCGACAAGTCCGAGAGCGCCGAGCTGATTCCCGGCAGCGGCATCGTCATCCGCCGCTTCGAGGCGACTCGATCCAATCCCTGGCACCACGCGCCCGGACGCGCGGCCGTGTTCACGCTCTCCGGCGCGGTCGATATCGAGATCGGCGACGGCACCGTGCGGCGGCTCGGCCCCGGTGACATCCTCATCGCCGAAGACGTCACGGGCCAAGGCCACGTCACGCGCGAGGTCGGCCCTGAAGCTCGCGTCTCCATCTTCGTTCCTTTGCGCTAGCTTGATCTTTTCCCGAGCCGGTGCCCGGCGAGGGCGGGGTGAGCTGGGGCGCGGGAGGGGTCGAGACGACCGCGCGGCACGCGTGCGCAGACCCGCGGCGGCTGGGCTCCATCCGGGCGCGCGTCGTCCGCCGCCGCTCGGAGGGAACGGGTCCCTTCGACCCCTCCCGCACCCCAGCCCACCCCGCCCTCACCGCCTCTCCCTCCGCCTCAGCTCCCGCGCCTCAAAGCATCGAAGCTAGGCCTCTTTCGTCCGGGCCGCCTCGCGCTCCGCATAAGCTTATGACTGCGCCTCTCGGTCTTCACTCGTTCGTCCTCGTTCTGGGCATCTGGTGGCGGCGTTTTGGATGGCGCGGCGCCCGCTCCCTCCCGCCCGACGCCGGCTCCAGCGCTAGATGACGCCTTCAGAGATCCAGAGAGCGAGTTCGGAAGGAGAATGACCGAGTAGGTCGACGAAGACTTCTTTGTTGTGCTGGCCCGGATTGGGCGCCAGCCATTTGACGCGGCCCGGGGTCTCCGAGAGCTTCAGCGGTGTGCCGGTCGTCTTCACGCGGCCGTACGTCGGATGGTCGAGCTCGACGAACATCTCGCGGGCCTGCACCTGAGGATCGGCGACCATCTCGGCCACGTTGTTCACCGGCGCCGCAGGAACGCCACCGGTGGCGAGCGTGCTGACGACTTCCGCCTTGGAGCGCTCGCTCGTCCAGCCCTGGATGAGCGCGGCGACCAGGTCGCGGCGGTCGCGCCGGGCCGCGGCCGTCGCGAATCCGCTATCGCGGGTGAGATCGCTCCGGCCGATGATCTCGCAGAACCGGCGCCAGACGGCGTCGCTCGCGCCCGCCGCGATCGCCACGTGGCCGTCGGTCGTCGGATAGACGCCCGAGCTGGAGCCGCCGAACGAGACATTACCCGCTCGCGTGAGGAGCTCGCCGCCGACCGTGTAGCGCTCGCCCAGGTTGTCGAGCGCGATGATCAGGCTGTCCAGGAGCGCCAGATCGATGCGCTGCCCCTTGCCGGTACGCTGGCGGTAGTGCAGGGCGGACACGATGCTGAAGGCGCAGAGCATCCCGGCGTAGTAGTCCGAGATCGACTGGCCCGAGCGGGTGGGCGGCTGGTCGGGGAAGCCGGTGATGCTCATGTACCCGCTGATCGCCTGCGCCAGCATGTCGTAGCCGCGCTGGGCGGCGTACGGCCCGTGCTGCCCGAACGCGGTGATCGAGGCGTAGATGATGTCGGGTTTCTCGCGCTTCAGGTCCTCGTAGCCGAGCCCGAGCCGCGCCAGGGTGCCGACGCTGAAGTTCTCGGTCACGACGTCCGAGTGGCGAACCAATTCCTTGAACAGCTCGATTCCCCGCGGCGTTTTGAGCTCGAGGGTGATCCCGAGCTTGTTCCGATCCCGGTACTGTGCGGCCGGGACACGCTCCTCGACGCCATTGCGCTTGCGCTTGATGCCCAAGGACACGCGCTCGCGCCCGCGCTCCCGTGACTCGACCTTGATCACCCGCGCTCCCATGTCGGCCAGCAGCATCGTGCAGAAGGGCATGGCGATGACCTGCCCGAGGTCCAGCACGGTGACATCACTCAGCGCCTGATTCATGTACCCTCAATAGCGGCCAAGTCCGCGCCGCCCCGGCGATAGTGCGCCGAGCCGGCCGGTCGGGTCAACCCGGCGCCACCGGGCGACCGGCCTTGGACCGGCAGGATGCCGGGTTCCGACTGGGCTGGTGATAGCATTGAAACCTGCACTGCGGGCCATTCCATGGAGCTGACATGGAGCTGACGCCGAAACGCTATATGGACACGGTGGTGCTGGCCCCAATGGGCCGCATCGACCATTCCACCTCGGAAGACTTCAAGGCCGCGCTCGCCCCCCACATGACTCGCTGCGCCGAGGGTCAGGACCGCGTGGTCCTCGACTTCGCCGGTGTGGAGTACATCAGCAGCGTGGGGTTGCGCGTGCTCATGCTGGCCTCCAAGCAGGCCAAGGCCCAGCGAGGCTCGCTCGGCGTGGCCGCACTGCAGCCCGCGGTCCGAGAGATCTTCGACATCAGCCGCTTCACGATGGTTCTCGACGTATTCCCGTCGGTCCGGGAGGGGCTCGCACGGCTCTCCCCGAAGGCACTGGCGGCATTCGATGCCGCCTGACGGACACTTGAGGGTCAAGTTCTGGGGCACGCGCGGCTCGATCCCGGTGGCCATGACATCGACCGAGGTCCGGCGCAAGCTGGTCTCGGCCCTGATGCGCGCCTCCGGGCGTAAGCTCGAAACACCCGAGCAAGCCGAGGCCTTCCTCGAGCGCGAGCTCGACTTCGCCGGCTCCCACACCTTCGGCGGTAACTCGTCCTGCGTGGAGATCATCACGGGCCAGCGGGACTACGTGCTCTGCGATCTGGGCTCGGGGGCCCGCGTCTTCGGCAACGAGGTCCTCGCCAGCCGAGGGCCCTCGGGCCAGAGGTTCCACGCGTTCATGTCCCATGCGCACTGGGATCACATCATGGGCTTTCCGTTCTTCATGCCGGTCTACACGGCCGGCAACCACATCCGGATCTACGGCTGCCACGCCGATCTGGAGGAAGCGTTTCGCAGCCAGCACGCGGCGCCGTCCTTCCCGGTGGATTTCTCGCGGCTGCCCGCGACGATCGAGTTCGTGCGGCTCGAGCCCGAACGCGACTATGAGATCGCGGGGCTGCGCGTGCGGCCCAAGCTCCAGCGTCACGGCGGCGACTCGTACGGCTATCGATTCCAGGCCAACGACAAGGTCGTCGTCTATTCGACGGACGCGGAGCACAAACAGGACGATCTGGCGGAGATCAAGGCCTTCGCGGAGTTCTTTCGTGACGCCGATCTCGTGATCTTCGACTCCCAGTACTCGCTGGCCGAGGCCACCTCGATCAAGGAGGACTGGGGGCACTCGAGTAACGTCGTCGGACTCGAGCTCTGCCAGATGGCAGGCGCCAAGCGCCTGTGCCTCTATCACCACGAGCCCGTCTCCGACGACGAGCGAATCGCCGCGCTCCTCGCCGAGACGCGCCGGCTCGAGGAGATCACCCGCGCCGACCGGCGGGTCGAAATCCTGGCGGCCTACGACGGCATGGAGATCGCTCTCTGAGCCATCCGGCCTGAGCCACGATGCACTGGTCGGAACGACGCTGGGTTCGTGTCCTCTGCGGTAGTCGTGGCCAACCCCTCGGGGTGACGCTGCTGGTGCTGCTCCTGGCGTTCGAGCTCGCTCCCGACCTGTTCGGATTCACACTCGTCCGGCTCGCGGCCTTCGACGCCTACCAGCGCTGGGCGCCGCGCACCCGTCATTCAGCGCCGGCCGTCATCGTCGCGATCGACGACGAGAGCCTGCGCCTGCACGGCCAGTGGCCGTGGCCGCGGACCTGGCTCGCCGAGCTGGTGGCGCGCGTGGCGAAGGCCGGCCCGGCCGCGATCGGTATCGACATCGTGATGCCCGAGGCGGATCGGCTCTCGCCCGGCCGGCTGCCGGAGTTCGTGCCCGGAATGGGTGAGGACCTGATCCAGCGTTTGTCCCGGCTGCCGAGCAACGACGCGGTCCTGGCAGAGACGCTCCAGGCCTCGCCGATCGTGCTCGGGATCGCTGGCCTGGAAGTCGAAGCGCCCGGGACGCGGCGCAACGTCCGGCGGGTACCGTTCAGGATCATCGGCGGCGATCCGAAACCGCGCGTGCGCCGCTTCGAAGCCACGCTCCACAGCGCCGAGGAGATCGACCGGGTCGTCAAGGGACATGGGCTTCTGAGCGTGGACACCGAGCGCGGCGTGGTCCGGCGCATGCCGCTCGTCGCCGCCGTCGGCGACGCGCTGGTCCCGGCGTTCGGCATCGAGATCCTGCGTGTCGCGACCGGCGAGCCGCTGCTGACCGTGCGCGCCGGCGCCCGGGGTGTCGAGGCGGTGGGCGTCGGCGACCTGTTCATTCCCACCGAGCCCGACGGCAGCGTTCGCGTGCACTTCGCGCGACCCGATCCCGCGCGCTTCGTTTCGGCGTCGGACGTTCTCGCCGGGAAAATCGATCCGCACGTGCTCGAGCGCAAGCTGGTGTTGATCGGCGTCACAGCGCTCGGTCTGTCGGATTATCAGGCGACGCCGGTCGTCGATCGGATGTCCGGGGTCGAGATCCACGCCCAGCTACTCGAAAATATCTTCGACGCCGATCTGCTCTCTCGGCCCCGCGCCGTCGCCTGGGCCGAGGCCGGTGCGTTGCTCGTCGGCGGCCTCATGCTGATCTGGCTCATGCCGCGATCGTCGCCGATGGTCTCGGTGCCGATCTACCTCCTGATGGTCGGCGGCATCGTGACCGCGGGGCTTGTCCTTTACCTGAAGGGCGGGATTCTGTTCGACGCGGCGTCTCCGTCGCTGGCGCTCGGTGCGCTGTTCACCTCGATGCTGGTCGTCACCCTGGCCGAGACCGAGAGCCAGCGCCAGTTCCTGCGCCGCCAGGTCGAGCAACAGCGCGAGCAGGCTGCGCGCCTCGCCGGCGAGCTGGAAGCCGCTCGCCGGATCCAGATGGGCAGCCTTCCGGACCCGACGACGGCATTTCCCGGAGATACACGGCTGGATCTCTACGCGTTTCTCGAGCCCGCGCGGGAGGTCGGCGGCGATCTCTACGACTTCTTCGCCGTGGACCAGGACCAACTCTGCTTCCTGATCGGAGACGTCTCGGGGAAGGGATTGCCGGGAAGTCTCTTCATGGCGACCAGCAAGGCGCTCTACAAGAGCGCGGCGCTGCGACGAATCGGACCCGTCGACGCCGTCATGCGCGCGGCCGATGTCGAAATTTCTCGGGACAACGCGGAAGGGCTCTTCGTCACGATGCTGGCGGCCGTCCTCGACGCGCGCACGGGCCTGTTCGAGTACTGCAATGCCGGCCACGAGCCGCCCTATCTGCTGCCCAACGGTGATCGGCCGCTCGTCCGTCTCATGAACGGAGGCGGCCCGCCGCTCTGCGCCGTGGACCGCTTTCCCTACGCGCCGAGCTCGCGTCGCCTCACGCCAGGCGACACGATCTGCCTGGTGACCGACGGCGTGCTGGAGGCCATGAGCCCGAAGGCCGAGCCGTACGGACGAACCCGATTCGAGGCGCTACTCGAGAAGGTCGGCCGGGCGGCCAACGCTTCGGAGGTGGGCGAGGCGATCCGTCTCGAGGTTCGTCGGTTCGCCGATGGCGTCGAGCAATCCGACGACCTGGCGATCCTCGTGCTGCGCTGGAAGGGGCCTACCGGACGCTGATCTCGACGCGCCGGTTCCGCGGCTCGGGCACATCCTGGGTCGTCGGGACCTCTGGCTCGCGCCAGCCGCGGCCCGCGATCGAGATTCGAACCTTGGGGATGCCAAGCTTCAAGAGCTCGTCGCGGCAGCGCTCGGCGCGCCTGCGCGAGAGCGCGTCGTTGTACTGCATAGAGCCCACGCGGTCAGTATGGCCGATGATAACGATCTCGGGCGCCGGCCGGCGAGCAATCTCGGCGAAGATCTGACCGACGAGCACCTTGGACTCCGGCGCGAACTCGTCGGTGTCGCTGAGGAAATACAGGAAAAAGGACACCGGCCGCTTCGGCTGGGCCGCGAGCGCGGGACCGAAGTCCTGCTTGACGCCGGCCGCGGAGGTCGTGAAGCCGTCCACGCTGCCGACCTTCTTCACGCGCGCCGCGGCGTAGGGGGAATCGAGCGTGCGCTTCTGTCCCTCGCTCTCGACGGTCAGGGCGCCGGTCTTGCCGTTCTTGCCGGGCAGCAAGACGTAGAGATCGTTCCGGCTGGCGCAGCCCGCCAGGACAGTCAGCGCGAGCGGCGCCAGCCAGACGAGGTGTCGCGCCCAGGCGGGCAGGGGATCAGTCTTTCGCCGGGCTGGTGCGAACAAGGAACTCGGTCCCGCGCACGCCGAGAATCGCCGCCGGCGTCTTGACCTTCATCGCCTCGGGCGACTGCTTGGCCAGCTTGCCGGAAACGACGGCCAGGGTGCCCTGCTTCAGCGAGCTGTCGAAAGCGCCCTGGTGGGTGGTCGAGTCGAAGACGAAGCGATCGATCGCGAGCACGCTGTCCGGGCCGATCGAGACCAGGCTGTTGTCGCGGAACGTGATACCGACCGAGCCGTCCGATCCCGTGATCACCACGTCGCCTTGCTGCACGACCTGGCCGACGTTGGCGGGAAGCTTCTTGCCGGAGCGCTCGATCTGCGCCGAGCCCTTGGATACTTTGATCTGTCCGGCGTCCTCGGCCGCGGCGACCGCGACACCGAAGGCCAGAACCATCGTCGGTAGCATCAGAGCAATGAACCTGGATTTCATGGTGTCCTCCTCTCAATCGTCGGGCCGATTCCGGAATGCACAGCCGCCCGACGCGCAACCCGATGTATATATAGTAGCCGAGTCGGTCTCGACATCTCGTGAGATCCGGAGGCAGCGACGAGCCACGACGCCGTTACCGGAAACCCCCACAGAACCTTCCCGGCCCGTCGGGACACCCTACCCGCGGTGGCGCAGTTCATCGCCGATATCTGCGCGGCGAACGGGGTGTCGCGCAAGGCGTGCCTGCGGCTGACCTTGCTCGTCGAGGAGCTGTTCACCAACACGGTCGTCCACGGCCACGGGGCCGACACCGAGTCGCCCGTGTATCTCGCGTTCGAGATCCAGCCCCGCGCGATCGCGCTCACCTACGAGGACACGGCCCGTCCCTACGATCCATTCGCCCGCGTCGGTGTGCCCGACGAGGCGCTCGGGGTCGAGGACCGGCCCGTCGGCGGGCTCGGGGTCGCGCTGGTGGCCGCGATCGCCGAGCGCGTCGAGTATGCGCACGTCGAAGGCAAGAATCGCATCTCGCTCGTGATCCCGACGCCGTCGGATCCCTGAGGAGCCCTTCATGACCACACCGCTCGTGACGTACGCCGCCGACGGCCGCGTCGGCATCGTCTCGCTCAACCGGCCCGACAAGCTCAACGCGATCAGCCCCGACCTCAAGCGGCTCCTGGTGGAACGCTTCCACGAGGCCGATCGCGATCCGGCTACCAGCCTCGTGGTCCTCCGCGCCGAGGGCCGGAGCTTCTGCGCCGGCTACGACATCTCGCCCAACCCGGCGCGCGCGGCCCGGCGCGGCAACGCGCTCGCGTGGCACGAATCGCTCACCGACGACGTCGCGCTCGAGATGACGCCGTGGGAGATGAAAAAGCCGGTGATCGCCTCCGTCCAGGGGCACTGCCTCGGCGGGGGCTGCGAGCTGGCGATGATGTGCGATCTCACGATCGCGGCGGACGACGCGCTCTTCGGGGAGCCGGAGATTCGCTTCTCGAACGTCGGCCCCGCGCTCGTCATGCCCTTCGTCATCGGGCTCAAGCGCGCCCGCGAGCTCCTCTTCCTCGGCGATCCGATCGACGCCCAGACCGCGCTCCAGTACGGGATGGTGAACCGGGTGGTGCCGAGAGCTGAGCTGGCGGCCGCGACCGTGAAGTTCGCGCGCCGGATGGCGCTCATCTCCCCCGAGGCGCTGGCCGGCACCAAGCTCGCCATCAATCGTGGCGCCGAGGCCGCCGGATTCCGGAATGCCATCCACTCAGGGCTCGACATCCTGGCGGCCCTTTACGCGGCCCGTACCGAAGTCGGAATGAAGTTTGACGAGATCCGCGAAAAAGAAGGCCTCGGCGCGGCCCTACGTTGGCGCGCCTCCCAATTCGCGGACTAGGCCAACGTCCGCACTAACCTCATAAGTCCGCTACCGCTCGGCGGCGCGCAGGGGCGGGGTGGCCCGGGGGTACGCGAGGGGCGAAGTGGGACCCCCTCGTCCCGTCCGCAGCTCGAAGAGCTGCGATTCGGGCGAGCGGGTGACGCAGCCCCTCGCGTACCCCCGGGCCACCCCGCCCCTGCGCGCCGCCGACCGCTAGCGGCCCTTGAATGTGGGCTTGCGCTTCTCGATGAAGGCGCGGGCGGATTCCTGGAAGTCCTCGCTCAGGTGTAGACCGAGGCCCTGGGAGTAGTAGCGGGACTGGCGCTGCATCTCGTTGACGAACCACCGCATGACGCGCACGTTGGCCCGAACGGCGAGGGGTGGATTCTCGAGGATCTCGGCGGCCAGCGCCTCGGCGGCGGGGATCAGCTCGGCTCCCGGCACCACGCGATTCACCATGCCGTGCTGGTGCGCCTCCTCGGCGGTGAACATGCGGCCGGTCAACGCGACCTCGTTCGCGAACCGGCTGCCCGTCCAGAACCAGGTCGCCACCCAGTGCTGGCCGCTGGCGAGGCCGCGCTGGACCTCGCGGATCTGGAATTTCGTCCCGGCGGCTGCCACGACCAGATCGCACGATTGAGACAGCGAGTAGCCAAGCCCGAGCGCGTAGCCATGCACCGCGGCGATCGCCGGCTTCCAGTTGACGGCGTCGCCGAGCCCATTTTCGCGCGAGCGCCGGCCGGCGGGTCCGCCGAGCCGCTTGAGCTCCTCGCGCGTGCGCAGCTGGCGCTGGCGCACGTCGGCGCCGGAGCAGAATGCGCGGCCGGCGCCGCTCAGGATCGCCACCTTCAGCTCGGGGTCGGCGTCGAACTCGAACAGCGCGTCGTTGACCTCCTCCACGAGCTGATCGTTCGCCGCGTTGAGCTTCTCCGGGCGATTCAGGACGATGTGGCAGATGGCGCCCTTCGGCTCGTAGCGCACCGTCTCGAATTTCGTGGCGCCGTTGTCGCGTGTCGTCATGGGACAGCTCCTATTTGAACGCGGGCATCACGTGCTGCGTGAGGATCTTCAGGCTGCGCGTCTCCTGCGGCAGCGGCAAGAGCCCGCCCGGGTTCAGCTCGGCCGCGACGCCGTTCAGACTGAGCTCCTCTCGGAGCTGAGCGAACCGATCCACGAGCGCCGGGCCCGTGCCGAACGCGACCTTGGTGCTCAGGATCTCCGGGTACGAGAGGGTCGAGAGCGTCTTGGCCTGCGTGACTCGCCGCTCGGCCGGGCCGGTGCCGGCGCGCCCGATCGGCGCTCGAGTCAGATCAGCCTGGCGCTGGAAGTAGTACATGATCGTCTCTTCCGGCTCCTCCACGGCGGCCTTCTCGGTGGGGGCCGCGTAGACCGGGATCCGCAAGCACACGTCGCCGTCACCCGGGTGGCCAGCGTCGCGCCAGGCCTCGCGATAGCGCTTCACGTGGACCGCCAGCTCGGGGATGGCCATGCCGCGAAGCCCCACGAAGATCGGTAGCCCCATCCGGCCGACGTGTGGAAACGTCTCGGGGGTCGTCGCGGCCATCCGAACCGCCGGATGCGGCTGCTGATACGGGCGGGGCGTGACCGTCGTCTCGTTGAAACGATAGAACTTGCCCTCGTAGCTGAAGGGCTCGCCCTTCCAGGCCTTGAAGATGATCTCCAGCGCCTCGAAGAACCGTGGCTGGCTCTCCTCGTACGGGACGCCGAGGGCGTCGTACGCGCGCGGGCCGCCGCTGCGGCCGATCCCGAAGTCGAACCGGCCCTGGCTGAGGTGATCGAGCGTCGCGACCTCACCGGCCACGCGGAGCGGATGGTTCAGCGGAAGGAGCTGGACGGCCGTCCCCACGCGCAGGCGTCTCGTGCGGGCGACGATCCAGCTCGCCACCAGCAGGGGCGCCGACAGGACCGAGCGGGCCGGGTTGACGAGCATTTCCGCCAGCCACACGACGTCGAGTCCCCAGGCCTCGCCCGCGTCGACGAGCTCGAAAAGCTCGCGGAACGCGTCACCCTGACTGATCCCGCGCCGTATCTGCTCCGTGAAAATCCCGAAGTCCATGCGCTCTCCCTTCCCTGGCGCGGCGGTCGCTTCGGCCGGGCCTACCGGGAGCGATACTGCTCCGGCGCCGACCGTGCCGTCAAGGCGCCCGTTGGCACCAGCACTCATCGTTCCCGCGGGCTCCGTGAATTTCTGACACCTCCGCGGGTCTCTTGGGGGAATTCCCGAGGGCGTATCGGGGATTCCCTGAATTGAGCCTGCCCGGGCTCCGCCCCTATCGTGGCAGTGAGGCAGGACAGGCGAACCGATGAGCTCGTAGCAGAGAGCCGGTCGCGGAGGAGTCTGTGATGTGGCCGAGATGGGCGAGTGCGGTGGTCGTAGTGGCGGTGCTGGCGCTCGGGCCTGGACATCCGCTCGCGGCGCCACCAGTTCCGCCGAGCGGGTACACGATGGGTCCCGAGGACATCCTCGATGTCACCGTCTGGAACAACACGGGGCTCAGCCGCACGGTGCCAGTGCGGCCCGACGGCATGATCTCGCTGCCGCTGCTCGACGACGTGCAGGCCGCCGGCCTCACGCCCAAGCAGCTCAAGGCCGATCTGACCAGGCGGCTGTCGAAGTACATCACCTCGCCGGAGGTGTCGGTCATCGTCCGTGAGATCCACAGCCTGAAGGTCGCGGTGATCGGGGAGGTGAAGAAGCCCGGTCGCTACGACCTGAAGAGCCGGACCTCGGTCCTCGACGCCATCGCGCTCGCCGGAGGGTTCAACGATTTCGCTCGTCGATCGAAGATGTCGATCGTCCGCGTGGAGGGTTCGACGGTGACCCGGATTCCCTGCGACTACGACAAGGTCATTTCCAGCGGCCCGGTGGAGGTTTTCTTCCTCCGACCCGGCGACACGCTCGTCGTGCCCTGAGATGGCCACGGCCCAGCGAGAGTTCAGCGAGGTGAGCGCGGGGCGGCCGGCGCGAACGGGCGGGGGCTCGGCGATGACGCGCGCGCTGGCCGTCTTGCGACGCCAGGCGTGGCTCGCGGCGGCGGTCTTCGGAGCGGTGTTCGCCGGAGCCGCGACCGTCGCGGCGTCACTGCCCGACATCTACCGCTCGACGGCCACGGTGATCGTCGAGCATCCCGGAACCACGGAGGGGAGCGGGAAGTCACTGATCGCTGGCGAGCTCGAGACACGGATGCAGACGATCGGGCAAGAAGTGCTGAGTCAGGCCCGGCTCGAGGTCCTGATGGAGACGTTCGATCTCTATCCTGAGCTCAGAGCGCGTGGCGCGCACGTTGCGGCCGTGGAGCGCCTGCGGCGAGACATCCAGGTGAAGCTCGTGAGGGTGGAGCAGGCGGCGGGCCGGCCGACCACCGTGGCCTTCGGCATCACGTTTCGCTGCCGGGATCCTGAGACAGTCGCGCAGGTCGCCAATGCCCTGGCGTCCTTCTATGTCGAGGAGAACGCGAAAATCCGCGTGCGCCAGGCGAGCGCCGCGCGGCTGACCCGCCTGACCCAGGAATTGGCCCAGATGAAGGAGGTCTACACCGCTAGCTATCCGGACGTCATCCGGCTCAAGGCGGAGATCGCCGCGCTCGAGCGTCTGCCGAGCGCGACCGCCGCGGTGGGGGAAGAGTTCCGAATCCTGGATCCGGCGGTTCCCGCTCGGAACGCGGTCGCGCCCAAGCGTCTCTTGTTCATTCTGCTCGGCGTGGCCCTCGGGCTTGGGGCGGCCGTGGCGGCCGTGCTGGCCGCCGATCAGCTCGATGGATCGTTTCACACGCTCGACGAGTTGCGGGCGTTCAGCAAGGTACCCGTCCTGGTGACCATTCCGTATATCGGTGCCGCCGGCACGAGCTGGGGACGGTTCTGCCTGAGGGCGGCCCCGATCGCGATCGGCCTCGTCGTGGTGGTGCTCGCCTCCTATCACATCGCGAGCGGCAACGACCAGCTGTCCTTTCTCTTCTCGCGCGGCGCGCCCTGAGCGGGCGTCAGATCCGGATCTGCTCGGGCGAGTCAGATCACGCCTGCGTGGCACTCGAGGCCTTCGGCCAGCCGCTCGGCGAGCGTCGCCACTAGATCCCGCGCTCCGCCAGGAACTTGGCGTAGTCGCGCTGCCCGGCCTTCGCCTTGCGAATCTGCTCGGGCGAGTAGAACTTGGCGAGGTCGACGACCTCGACGTTGTAGCGGGCCCGCTCGAAGGCGTCCTTGTGGATGAACGGGCGCGTCGCGTCGATGCCCATCGCGCCCGAGAACCGGATGTTGCTCTGCGTCCACTGGCGCTCGCCGGCCGAGCTGCGCTCCGCGGGCTGGAAGGTCTGCCCGAAGCCGCCCTCGCAGATCGTCAGGATGTCCTCTTTGGGGTTCACGCGCGTCGTGAGCGCCCACAGGACGTCCTCGATGTTGTAGATGTCCACGTCCTCGTCGACGACGATCCCGAGCCGCGCGCCCAGCGAGATCGAGAGCGCGGCCGTCAGGATGTTGCGGTGCAGCCCCTCGTCGCGGGCGCGTCGCTTCTTGACCTGGAAGATCACGCCGCCCCAGTCGGTCATCCCCATCGGGATGTGCGTGTCGATGCAGAGTCCTGGGACGATTCGGTCCGCCAGCTCCAGGAAACACGCTTCTCTCACGACCCCGTCGATGAAGTGCTCGTCCATCCCGTGGACGATGAGCCCGTAGTAGAGCGGCCGGTCGGCCCGGTGGGTGATCGCGGTCGCCTGGAACTTGTAGGTCCGATACGACTTGCCCATGTAGCCCGACCACTCCGGGTGGAACGGATGCACGCCCTGCGCGTCGTCCTTCTCGGCGAGCGGGCTCTCCCACACTTTCTGGGTGGTATCGATGTAGCCTTCGACGACGTATTCCGCGTTCGCGATCGACCAGGCGTCCTGCGTGCGCGCCCGCACGAGCTCCACCGGATAGCCCTGGAGCGCGCCGGCGACGCCGAGCTCGTCGCACCCGCGCGGCAGGATCACGTACGTGAAACCCGAGCCCGCCATCATCGTGCAGGTCGGCGGGATCCCGATGTTGATCGTGACCGGGATCGGCCCCTGGCGGTACCAGTGCGTGGCGATCTGGTCCATGTGCGAGCCCGGCGAGATCTGGAAGCTCGAGTAGTCGGGCCCGCGGAAGTTCATGCGGTTGTAGCCGATGTGCGAGCCGCCCCAGAAGTGCCTGCCGCGCACGACCGTGGTGCCGGCGCCGAGCGTGCGGCCGGGATCGCTGTCGGAGTGCGAGATCATGGGGACGACGTCCCACACGTCGATGTCCTTCGTCAGCACCACGTCCTGGCAGGGCCCGTCCGCGACCTCGACCGGGGGCAGGGGATCGCGCAGCGCCTCGACGACCTTGTGCTTGAGCTTGCGCGGATCGTCGACGTCGAGGAGCTTCGCGATGCGCTCGACGCTCGCGAAGATGTTGTTGCAGATGCGCGCGTTCGGGTAACCCTTCACCTTGTTGAAGAGCAGCGCGGCGCCGCCGTCGAAGTGTTTCTGGATCGCGGCGACCTCGAGGTGGGGATCGACCTCGACGTCCGTGGTGACCAGCTCGCCCGCGGCTTCCAGATACTCGAGAGTGGAGCGAAGGCTCGAGATGTCCTTTTTCATGGGGGCGATACTGCGCCGGGCACGCGGGCGCCGTCAAGGCCGCGCCGACCCGCCAGGCGTGAGCGCGGCGGCCGCCCGCCGGTGACGTCGAGCTCGACGATCTTCGCCCTCGCGCCGGCCGGTCCGAGGGTGAGGCGCGCGACCGCGATCGGGAGGCTGAAGCGGCGCGGCCCGGCGCTTCCGGGATTGAGCAGCATGACCCCGTGCCGACGCTCCACGCTCGGTCGGTGCGAATGGCCGGAGACGATCACATCGACGCCCAGGTCGGCCGGGTCGCCCCGGAGCATCTTGAGGTCGTGGATGACGTAGAGGCGACAATCGGCGACCTCGGTCGTCACGATGTCCGGGACCGACGCCGCCCAGGCTTCGCGATCGTTGTTGCCGCGCACGGCGACGACCGGCGCGATCGCGCCGAGCTCGGCGAGTATCGCGGCGGAGCCGATGTCGCCGGCGTGCACGATCAGGTCGACCGAAGCCAGCGCCGCGATCGCCTCCGGCCGCAGAAGGCCGTGCGTGTCGGCGATGACGCCGACGACGGCGTTCCCGCTCGTGGCGCGCCTGCGCGTACGGCGCTGCATGACCAACGAGTGTAGCCGCTCGAGTCTGCACTTGCCCAGGGATCGCTCTGGGACTAGCATTCGCGTCAGGTTCATAGGCTCGCCTCGCGCCGCGACAGGAGGGCGATATGCACTACACGCGGATCTCGGCCGACTGCCACATCGACATGCCCTGGCTCCCGCCCGATCTCTTCACCTCGAATGCCTCCGCGCTCATGAAGGACCGGATGCCCTACGTTGTCGACGGGCCCGACGGCCCGCAGTGGACCACGAAAAAGGGCGCGCCGTTCGGGCTCGTCGGCGGCATCGGGTCCACGGGCACGAAGTACGTGCCCGGGCAGAATCAGCGCGTGGACGTGATGGCGGCGACCGGGCTCTACGACGACGGCAAGAAGGGGATCCGGCGCCCGGGCGATCCACACCTGCGCGTCAAGGACATGGACCGCGACGGCGTCCAGGCCGAGGTGCTCTTCGGCATCCTCGGGGCGGCGACGCGGCTCGGTGACCACGAGGCGGCCGGTGAGATGTTCCGGATCTACAACGACTGGCTCGTCGAGTTCTGCAAGCACTATCCCGAGCGTCACGTCGGCCTGGCGTGCCTGCCGTACGGCAACCTCGATGCGGCGGTGAAAGAAGTCTATCGCGTGGCGCGGCTCGGGCTCCGCGGTCTCGAGCTCTCGTGCTCCTGGGACATGGAGCCCATGTGGCATCCGATGTGGGAGCCCCTGTGGCAGGCCGTGAACGACGTGAATCTGCCGTTGCACTTCCACACGTTCCCGTCCCTCCCGCCGGGCGTGCGCGAGCGGCAGACCGGCCAGACCCGTCGCGCCGCGTTCTTCACGAGCGTGGCCGGCTTCCAGATGAACCTGGTCAACATCCTGGCGGCGGTGATCGGCGCCGCGGTCCTCGAGCGCTACCCGAACATCCGGATCTCGTTCGGTGAGAGCGGGATCGGCTGGATCCCCTACGCGCTCGACCGGATGGACTTCGAGTGGGAGGATCGCTTCCGCGATCTCGGCCTCACGATGAAGCCGAGCGACTACTGGCGCCGGCAGTGCCGGGCCACCTTCCAGTTCGATCCGATCGGCACCAAGCTGATCGAGGACATGGGCGTCGAGACGCTCATGTGGGGGTCGGACTACCCGCATCCCGACGGGGTGTGGCCGCAGTCGTCGCGCTACATCCAGGAGCAGTTCGGCCATCTCCCGGCGGACGTGGTCTACAAGATCACCTGCGAGAACGCTGGAAAGTTCTACGGCTTGATGCGCTGAGCCGACGACGAACGAGAACGCCTATCGGGTCCGCGCCGAGCGCGGCGAGATCCAGATCGGCACGTGGGTGACGATGATCCGCACCCCGGCGGTCCTGACGTTGCTGAAGGCCGCCGGCCTCGACTTCGCGCGGATCGACATGGAGCACTCGCCGTTCTCGATCGAGACCGTGGCCGACATGGCGGCGCTCGCGCGGGCGATGGACTTTCCCATGGTCGTCCGTCCGCCCGAGGGCAACCGCGAGTGGATCACGCGTCTGCTCGACGCCGGGGTCTGGAACCTGCACGTGCCGCAGGTCGACACGCCCGAGCAGGCGGCCGAGGTCGCGGCGTGCTGCCGGTACGCGCCGCTGGGCGAGCGTGGGATGTACGGCTTCGGTCCTCACACCGAATTCCGGACCCTGCCGATCAGCGAGCACACCGCGGCCGCGAACACGCGCGTGCACGTGACGATCATGCTGGAGACCAAGCGCGCCTTCACGTGCTGGACGAGCACCGGCGGCGGCTCGTCACGGCGGCGCGGAAGAACGGCAAGGCGGTGGCGATGCTGACCGACAGCGCGGAGGGGGTGCGGCAGATGATCAGCCTCGGGGCCACGATCATCAATTACTCGTCGGACGCGGCGGTGCTACGCGCGGGCTATGCGTCGACCGTCGAGGAGATTCGTCGCGCGCTGCCGGCGCGCGCCTGAGCCGAGGGCGCCGGGCGGCGCCTAGACCGACTTGAGGCAGAGCTGTCGGAGGGCCGAGTGGGGAAGGGCCCGGATGAGCTCCTCGAGATTCGTCCGGCCCTGCGAGAGCTTCTCGGTGACGTCCTCGGCCATCGATAGGGTCGTGTTCCGCGCGCTCTCCCGAACCTCGTCGAAGGACGCTCCCTTGTTGATCAGCACCACGTCCGCATCGTTCGGGGTCCAGAGCTCCGAGAGGAGCAGGCGCCCTCGGTAGCCCGTGTAGTTGCACGCCGGGCACCCGGCGCCGCGGAACCATTCGAAGCTTCCGTGCGCCGTTCCGAGCGTTTCCTCCAGAAGCTGCCGGGGCGGAGCGTATCGCTCCCGGCATTCCGCGCAGACCTCACGGGCCAGCCGCTGGGAGAGCACGCCCAGCAGCGAGGACGCGATCAGATTGGCGTCGACGCCGAGGTCGAGGAGCCGCGGCAGCGCGCTGATCGCGTCGTTCGTATGAAGCGTGCTGAGCACGAGGTGACCCGTCTGGGCCGCCCGGAAGGCCAGGTCCGCGGTCTCGCCGTCCCGGATCTCGCCGACCATGATCACGTCCGGATCGTGGCGGAGGAACGAGCGCAGGAACGTGGCGAAGGTGTTCCCGAGGCGCTCGTCGACCTCGTGCTGGCGGAAGTTGTCGCAGACGTACTCGATCGGGTTCTCGGCGGTGAGGACCTTGATCCCCGGCTGGTAGACGCTCTTGAGTGCGCCGAAGAGCGTGGTGCTCTTGCCCGAGCCGGTGGGGCCCGTGACCAGGATGAGCCCGGTGGACGATCTGAGGAGCTGGCGCAGCCTGAGGGCGACGGGCGTGCGCAGGCCGAGTGCCTCCACCGACTGCGGAAGCCCCCGCGGGTCGAGGATGCGGATCACCGCGCTTTCGCCGTAGTAGCCCGGGATGATCGAGATCCGGAAGTCCACCGTGGTGGTCTGGCCGTCTCGCGCCAGGCGCGCGCGGAAGCTCCCGTCCTGGGGCCGGCGTCGCTCGGCGATGTCGAGCTTGCTCAGGATCTTGAGCCGGGACATCAGCTTGCCCCGGTTCTGGTTCATCATCTCGTCGAGGTCGTCGAGGTCGAGTCCCTGCAGAACGCCGTCGATCCGGAAGCGCGTCTGGATCCCGTGGTCCACCGCTTCCAGATGGATGTCGGAGGCGCCCCACTCGACGGCCAGAGTCAAGAGCCGGCGCACCATGCTCGCGGTGCCCTCGGACACGTGCTGAACGTCGAGGTACGTGTGCTTCTCGTCCGCGAGCCGGTCGATCTCCTCGAAGCTCAGGATGTGCGGCTCACCGACGATCGCCGGAAGCTGGTGACGCGTGGGGGTGGGTGCCGGCTCGGCGGCGCTCGGCGACACGAGGGTGGGATACATCTGCGCGAGCGCCCGGCGGATGCTGGCGGTCGTGGACGTGATCACTTCGATGTCGAGCCCCGTGCTCGCCTTGAGATCGTCGACGACCGAGGTCCGGGTCGGATCGTCCATCGCGACGACGAGGGTCTGGCCGACACGCGCAATCGGGACGACCAGTCGCTTCTTGGCGAACCGCGGATTGATGAGCGCCCGCAGTGACTGGTCGAGCACGATCGTGTCGAGCTCGAAGAAGTTGATGTGGAGCTGCTGGCACAGTGCCCGCCGCATCTGCTCTTCGCTCACGTAGCCCAGGCGGACGACCACCTCGCCGAGGGTCTGCTTCCAGCGTCGCTGCTCGGCAAGCGCGGCCTCGAGCTGGTCTGGCGTGATCGCCTTCGACTTGACCAGGAGCTCGCCGAGCCGTGAGCGCCGCCGGTGGCGGTCGAGGACCGAGAGGAGCTGGCTGCGCGTGAGGACCTTCTGGGCGACCAGGATTTCGCCGAGCAGCATGTACGTCTTCGACTCGCTCTGCACGCGCAGCGCCTTTTGCACCTGGGCGAGGGTGGCGAGCCCCTCGGAGATGAGCAGGTCGCCGAGCCGGAGCGCGATTGCCTGACGCCGCGCCGCGCCGTTGCGGATGGCCAGCATGCCGCCCCCATTGAGCGCGACCAGGCGAGGCGTATCGAATTCAGGACGCGATGCAGGAGTCACTGGGCAAGTGGGGAAGCAACGGAAGTGCCACGGCGCGTCGATCGCCAACCACGTGAAAAACTTCGTGTGCGCTTTCCGGAACGACGCACGCGGAGGACAACGCGCTGGTCGATCTTCTGCCGCTGGTAGGTTTCGTGACGCCGCGCGGGTATCATCGCGACCACATGTCCGACGTCCGCCGCCGGCAGGGCTGGGTGGTCGTGGGCGCGTGCTCGCTCGTCATGTTCGGCGTCTGGAACTCGCACGCTGGATTTGGCGTCTTCCTTCCGGTATTGGCCAATGAGTTCGGCTGGAGCCGGGGCGCGATCTCGATCGCGCCGTCGCTGAACCTGATCATCGGTGGCCTCATCGCCTTTGTGATCGGCGCCGCCAGCGATCGGTGGGGTCCGCGTCTGATCCTCACGACGAGCGCCGTCTTGGCGGGCGGTCTCTTCGCGCTCGCGTCCCGGATCGACGCGCTGTGGCATCTCTATCTCGTCCTCGGCGTGCTGCAGGGGGTCGCGATGTCCTCGGTCTATCTGGTGCCCACCACCACGGTGTCGCGCTGGTTCGTCGAGCGCCGCGGCCTGGCGCTGGGGATCTTGCTGGCCGGCCTCAACCTGGCCTTCGTGACCGGCCCACGCCTGTCGGCGTTCCTGATCGAGCGCCTCGGCTGGCGAACGACGTATCTGGTGCTCGGCGCGCTCGTCTGGGTGCTCGCCATTCCCGGGAGCATGCTCACGCGGTTTCCCCCGGAGGCGACCGGCTCCGACTCGCGGAGCGCTCGATCGCTGGCGTCGGGCGTGACGCTCGGCGAAGCGCTCGCAGATCGCCGCCTGTGGCTTCTCGTCACGGCGTGGATGCTTCTCGGGTTCAACCAGATGATGATGTCGATTCACCTCGTGTCGTTCGTGAAGGACCAGGGCGTCACGCTCGAGCGCGCATCCCTGGCGCTGACCATCCTGGGCACCGGCACGATTGCCGGCCGGGTGCTCGTCGGGATCGCCTCCGACCGCGTCGGCACCAAGCCCATGTTCTGGGTCTGTCTGACCGTCCAGATCGCCTCGCTCCTCGCGATCATGGCTGGACCGTCGCTGTCGGTCCTCGACGTCGTGCTGTTCTGGTTCGGCCTGTCGGCCGCCGGCAGCGACACCACGATCGTGAAGGGCGCGGTCGAGACGTTTGGCGTGCGCGCGATCGGCGCGGTCATGGGCGTCTTGAGCCTCGGCTGGCGTTGCGGAGCGGCTCTGGGACCCACCGCGGCCGGCTTCATCTACGACGCGATGGGCACCTACATGCTCGCCTTCGCGCTGGCCGCGGGCGGACTCGCGCTGAGCTGCGCGTTCTTCACCCTTGGAACCTCGGCCGCGAGGGGTGCGCGCGGCTACTTGTAGAGGATGTCCTTGAGCTTCGCCAGGAGCGCTGCGTCGAGCGCGAAGGCTTCGGCCACCATCTTGTCGAGCTCTTCGGCGGTGGCCGGTTCCAGGGTGAGCTTGGCCTTCTCGCTTTCGGCCAGGAAGGCCTGATCCTTCAACGTCTCCTGAAAGGCCTTCCTCAAGATCAGGACTCGGTCCTTCGGCGTCCCTGGAGGCAGCGCCAGGGGACGCGCGAAGGCGGCGGCGTTCTGGATGCCGACCTTGATCAGCTGCCGCGCCTCGTCGGTCTTCGCCAGGCTGAGGGCGAGCGGCACGCCCGCGAGATCCGGGAACGGCCGGGCGCTCGTCTGCAGCACGGCGATCACTTCACCCGAGTCCAGCGCGCCGCGCCACGTCGAGCGCATCGATTCCCACGACCAGCACGCGCCGCCCACCTCGCCGGACGAGGCGGCCAGCCGGATCTCGGCGGTTCCCTTGTAGCCGGAGACGAGCTGGATCGGGAGCCCGAGCGCCGCCTTCAAGATCCTCGCGTTGGCGTCGGGCGTTCCGCCGGGCGCGACGCCGCCGAGCTTGACCGGTGTTTTCGAGGCCATCCACTTCTCGATCGAGGTGATGCCGCTCGCCCGAGTCAGCGCGCAGACCGCGTCTTCCTTGATCGGAGCCCCGATGAGCTCGAACTTTCTCGCGTCGAACTCGATCCCGGGCTGACCCAGCGCCTGTCCCAGGAAGAGCGCGCCGTTGAAGTGGCCGATCGTGAGGCCGTCGGGCTTCGCGACGCGATAGAGGTGGTTCGCGGAGATGAGGCTTCCGGCGCCCGTCATATTCTCGACGACGATCGTGGGATTGCCGGGAATGTGTCGGCCCATGTGGCGCGAGATCACCCGCGCGTAGGTATCGAAGCCGCCGCCGGGGGCGAAGCCGACGACCAGACGCAGGGTCTTGCCCTCGTAGAAGGACTGGGCCCGCGCCGCGCCACCACCCGCGGCCAGGACGATCGCCAGGGTCGAGAGAGCCAGAAGCCACTTGCTCATATCGTCCTCCCGTCGTGATCCCGGGAATCTACCACGCCGCCCGTGGCGCGCGCGGGCTCGGCGTCGACACCGGTCAGAACCAGCTCCTCGGCCCGATGGCAGCGCACGAGGTGCCCCACGTCGATTTCGCGGAGCGGCGGGGGCTCGGTCCGGCAGACCTCGGTGACGAACGGACAGCGCGGGTGGAAATAGCAGCCCGCCGGCGGATGGGCGGGGTCGGCAACCTCGCCGGCCAGCGCGACCTCGCCGCTCGGCGCGTGAGGGTCGGGGACGGGCACCGCCCGCATCAGCGCGGCGGTGTACGGATGACGCGGATGGCGGAAGATCGCCTCGGCGGTGGCGAGCTCCACGAGCTGGCCGACGTACATCACGGCGACCCG
>WNFO01000498.1_pt1 | contig 28326 bp, 20 predicted proteins | sample 5400251 | NCBI WGS metagenome assembly WNFO01 (sample SAMN13153354, study PRJNA577476) | soil metagenome | isolation source: 100 cm saprolite under Madrone tree | place: USA:California | collected 2016-06-14
CCGAACGAATCTGGAAACCTTTTTTGACGCGGCGACCAATCCGACAAAGGTGCGTTTTGAACCAGTCGAGGATTTGAAACCGTTCGCGTTGGAATTGCTGAGTTACTTCGGGTCCCCGCCTTTGCGAGAGGCCATCGGAAATCGAAACGTAATCAAGGTGCTGAAGGCAGCGATCCCCATATGGAACGCAGGAACTTCTTAGCATGGCCTGCGGTAATTCTATTCACGTCATTGAGGGGTCGGAAGTCGTTCCGATGACAACCGGAGCGACTGATGCTATCGTTGCGACCGCTACGCCTTCTCCGATTCAGGCGGGAGCAATCGTGTCACGGAGAAGGTTTCAGAGAGGAAACATCATCATCCGGGGCAAGACTCCAAGACGCTACGGCATGTACCGCGAAGATGTCCTGCAAGCAAACGGAACATTTAAGCGAGTGCGGCGGTGTGTCTTGCTTGGCTCGGTCAGCAGCATGTCAGAATGTGCGGCATGGAAATCTTTCCAGCCGTATCTTGACCGCGTGAATACGGCGGCCAAGATGCCGCCGAAGTCGGGTATGACCCTTGAGACATTCGTCAAAGAGTGGCGTACCAACGTGGCGGTGAATCTGAAAAACAGCACGGCGCGCGCAGCCGAGTCACATCTGCGGGCGCACATTCTGCCCAAGCTTGGAAGTCTCACTTTGACGGAGATCAACACGAAGGCTGTGCAAGCCTTCGTTGCACATCTCGCAACGGGTGGACGGTCAAGGAAGACGGTGGAAAACGTGTTGCTCACTCTGTCTTCTATCCTTCGGAAAGCCAAGGCGTGGGACTACGCCTGCGGGAGTTTTTCGCTCGCAGATATAACCCTGCCCCGCGAGGGAGTGAAGAAAGAACAGCGGTGCTTTACAGACGAAGAGGTGGGGAAAATCTTGGCGGCTGCGCCGGAACCGTTCGGCACCATTCTCGCGGTGACCTCGGTTCTTGGACTGCGCATCGGAGAAGTACTCGCGCTTCGTGTCAGTGACGTTGATTTCACAAAGAAGATCATCCGTGTGCGGCAAAGCCTTGACGCTGTCACACGGCAGGTCCAAGCGGTGAAGTCCAGCGCCAGCAGCGCAGACGTTCCGTTGCCTTCTCAGCTAGAGGCACGGCTGCGCAGGCACCTTCAGACTCACGACGGAAAGACCAACCTGCTCTTCATCAACCGTCATGGGCGTCCATACTCAGCCAACAAACTCCGGGCAAAGGTTCTGCACCCGATGCTTGTGAAGCTGGGCATACCACGCGGCGGGTTCCATTCCATGCGTCACGGCGTAACTAGCGCCCTGCTTGCAGACGGTGCAACTCCGGCTGTGGTGCAGAAGCAACTACGTCACAGTGACCCACGAATCACGTTGGGAGTCTACGCGCACGTGATAGGTGACCAGCAACGCAGTGCGGTTGAAAACCGTTCGGCCCGGATTGAACAGTTCGCAGTAAATTAGTTCAATTGGTGTCAAACGGTGAATTGGTGTCAAACCCAAAAACAAGTGCAGTGAAATGAAGGAGATTGGTAGGGGCGGTGGGGATCGAATCCACAAGTTGTATGAAAACAAAGGAGTTTTGCGGTGCAGCCTGGCCTTCTAAGGAACTGAAAAGAAAGGAACGGAATTCTTAGTGCCCCCTAAATGCCCCCGAAAATTCCTAGTTGGAGATCGTTCACTGATAAATTGCGAGTCCAAGATTCTCTAAAGGAAATACGAATGCAGAACATCGGGGCCGGGCGAAAGGATTTGAAACTCCGACCCTCTGGTCCCGAACCAAAACGTAAGAAAATCTAAAGTCTTGCCGGTGTCGCACTTACGTCGAGGTCCTACTTCAAAACCCTACCTTAGTTGTTACACATGGGTACACAACTAAGTGACATAAACTCCATCGAGGCCGGCGACACGTTTCGACGATGCGTTGGCAACACTCTGCAAGTTTAACTTTAGCGGTTATAAGCCTCGCCACACGAACACAACTTGACATCACCTTTGACTCCTGGTAGTGTCGCGCTACTTTTTCCTCTCGGAGGCCTCATGCGAGTGGCTCGGTTCGTTCTTTCTATTCTCTTAGTTTTTGTTTCGTCGCCACGTCTCAATTCACAACAATCCGCCACAGCTCCGCAGCGCGACCCGCAAGCAACCGCCCTTCTCCAGGCCTCGGTGCGTGCCATGGGAGGCAGGGTCCCGTCCGACTCAGTTGCCATCGGAAGTGTTGTGGTCGTCGCAGGTTCTCTCACAACTTCTGGCACCGTTCGCATTCTCACTCGCGGCACGGACCAGACGTTGGAACAACGCTTTCTCCCGCAGTCCACCGAGGTTACCGTCTACTCGCGAGGCGCGGCAAACGCGCTGACCAATGGAACGCCCCAAAGCCTCTCCCTCGAACGGACCGCCAGTTGCCAGTCAGCCGCCTTTCCTCTTCCATTTCTCGCCGCTGCTCTCACAAACTCGGACGAAGCCATTCAGTACGTCGCGTTCGAAACTTTAGGCCAAACGCAGGTTCAGCACATTCGTGTGTGGAACACTTTCAATTCGAACTCCTCACTCCAATTCCTCTCTGAGTTCACATCCACTGACATCTGGTTCGACGCCTCCACCAGCCTCCCAAGAATCATCTCCTTTATTCGACGTGACGGTGGCGGTGCATCCCCAAAAACTCTACTCACGGTTTCGTATTCAGATTTCCAAGCCACAAGCGGGATTTTCTACCCGAAGTCGACCCAAATTTCCATAAACGATACCCCTTGGGCCACCACCATTATCCAATCCGTTAGCTTCAACACTGGACTTACCGACGCCGACTTCCCGTTAACGCAAGGGGCCAACTGACATGAAGAAGCTCGCATTTGTAATCGCCTTTTTCCTTGCCCCGTCGTGGCTCCAGGCGCAGAACACCGGCACTGGCTTGTCACCCTTCGGCTCATATACACAGGGTGGTTTCGACACAGTCAACAACCAAAACCTGAATGCCGTCTTCGCAATTCCCATCGCTTCCAGTGCCGGTCGCGGTATGCCACTAGGCCTATCCCTTGTGAATAATTCCCTTGTCTACCAGATTGTCGGGGGTGCCTGGACGCCTGTAACTGACTCCTCCGGAAATCCCACATGGGGCTGGGTCAAAGACATGCCACGCGGCGGATATGTGACCTGGACCTCAACGACAACGACAACCAAATGTGGGACGGGGTTGGGCACCCAAACGGTGTACAAGAATTATGCCTATGTAGACGCCCTCGGAACTGTTCATTCCGTCCCAACAATTCAATTCATACGTTTTTGTCTCACCTCGTGGAGCGGCACATTTGCAGGCTCCGCTTCAGATGACACGGGCTACTACGTAGATGCCTCCATCTTCCATCCGTCTGCGACCGTTACCGGTCCTGGCGGGCTGCAAGTTGTCAACGGCACAAGCAGCGCTGTCGATGTAAACGGAAACTACATCACAAAGACCGTCGTTAGCTCGACCGAGAATGATTGGAAGGATTCTGTCGGAAACGTGGCATTGAAAGTTTTTTACAACCTGACTGCAAATCCGCCCAACCTGCAATACCAATTCCTCGACGGCACGGCAGCAGGCGGTGTACCCAACTACCAAACCATCACTCTCAAGATCCAATCGCTTAACGTCAAAACGAATTTCGCGTGCGCCGGGGTCGGCGAATACACCGGCACAGCCAGCGTGCCCCAGGAACTCGATGTTCCCACGCCGGCTGGTGGCACGCTCAAATATGTATTCACTTATGAGCAGACCCCTGGACTCACCGGCTTCTACAGTGGGCGCGTGCAGAGAGTCACACTCCCGGCGGGCGGATACTACGAATACGACTACCCGGGAACAAACGACAGTGTGAAGTGTTCGGATGGCACCACAATGACCATGAATCGCATCGTGAGCGATGGAACAAATTCGGCAACGTGGAAGTTCGTTCGCGCTACCTCTTCAACGACGGTCACCACACCGGCGCTGCCAGACACACCCAACGCCAACGATACAGTCTTCACGTTCAGCGGCGGTGGAGCAGAGACTCAACGAAAAACCTACAAGGAATCCCCAGGTGTCAACGTCCTTCGTACGATCAACACCACCTGGTCGTCGAATGGTACTCCCACGTCCAAGGTAACAATTCTCGAAGATGGCTCGACACAAGCAGAACTGGACACCACCTTCGATTCCAACGGTCTGCTCGACTCAATGTCCGAATTCGACTGGGGGTCAGGAAGCCGCGGCAGCCAACTCCGGACAACCACATATGCCTACCAAACGTCCAACAACTATACATCTCGACATATCATAAATCTTGTGACCTCCAAGGTGATAAAAGATGGATCCGGCACGCCCCAATATCGCCAGGACACGACCTATGATGGGACCACAATCACAAATTGCCCGGTAGGAATCCCCCAGCACGACGACACCCATTATTCCTGCAACATGAATTATCGTGGAAACCCAACCTCCGTCACCACTTATTTGGCTCCCGCAACACAAGGCAACGGCATAACCAAAAATTTTGCCTATGACGTGTTCGGCAACATACTTACTGCTCAGTTGAATTGTTGCCAGAGCAAGACTTGGGCATATTCCGCAACGACGCAGTATTCCCATCCTGATTCGATTACAAGCGGCTCATCACCCTCGCTCACAACAACGTATATCTACAATGCTTACACTGGCTTGATGACCAAAACTACAGATCCTAACAATCTGGTTACCAACTATTCTTACGATTTCTTGCGTCGCCCAACCAGCGTTTCGCAAGTCAACGGATCAACAAATGGCACGAATAATTCGTATACGTACGACGACACGAGTTTCGTAAGCACAGCCACAATTCAGGTCGACTCGTCAAAATCAATTCTGCAGGTAACTGCCAGCGACGGCCTGGAGCGCACAATCAAGTCCACGACTGAAGATGCCAATAGCAACGTCTACTCCATCGTCAGCACCATCTACGATCTGCTGGGCCGCGCCTACTCCACCAGCAACCCGTACACTGGCTCAAGTACTAGTTACTGGTCCACCTCCAAATTCGACGTCCTTGGGCGCACTATTTCGGTGACATCTCCGGCTCCCGACAGTTCTCAGTCCACATTCTCCTACACGAGCAACACAATGACCTCGACGGATCCTGCTAGCAAACAGCGAAAGACCCAAATTGACGGCGTGGGACGTTTACTTAAGGTCTTTGAACCGGATGTCAATAACGGAAATCAACTTACCCAGGCGACAACCTATGCATACAACGTCCTTGACGAGCTGACAACCGTGACACAGGGGTCGCAAACTCGCTCCTACGCCTTCGACGCGCTGGGACGCATGACCAGCAGCACAACGCCCGAATCAGGGACTGTTTGTCTCGGCTCCGTATCGGGCAGCACTTGTAACCCAGACGGGTACGATTCCTATAACAATCTTCTGAAAAAGACCGACGCCCGCGGCGTCATTACCACGTACGCATACGACGGTCTCAACCGGCTCTCAAACGTCACCTATAATGTGGGTAGCACGGGCGTTCCGGCGACCGCCGCCGTTAGCTATTCCTACGGGCTCGACTCATCCTGCTCGAGTGCGCATGGCGTTGGATGCATCGGGCAGCTCATCACTATGAGCGATGGCGTAGGTTCGGAAAATTACACCTACAATGCGCTTGAGCGCACTACCCAGATGCAAAAAGTCGTCGGCACAACAACGTATCCTACGAGCTACGCGTACAATCTCGGGGGAGAGCTTACGCAGATCACCTATCCTTCGACCCACGTGGTCCAGCAAAGCGTGGACGCCATTGGCCGTTTGTGTGAGATCGCTACATTGACCACTGGATGTGGGACAGCAAGCAACGCCTACGCTACCGGATTCGGATACAACGCGGCGTTCCAGCCCACTGGCTTCGAGTACGGCAACGGTATTTTCGCCTCCTTCGGGTTTTCCTCTGACCGCTTGCAGTTGAATTGCTTCGACTATTCCATAACCAACCGCGGCCAAAATTGCACGCACGATTCAACAACAAAATTCGGCCTGTCCTATTCCTACGGCACGGTAGGGAACAACAACGGTCAGATTTCCGGCATCACAGATAACACTGGCGCGCAGGAGGCAGGCCGCTCCGTGACCTACACATATGATCCGCTCTACCGGCTATCGACCGCCACAACCACTGGCTCTACGGCTTACCCGGCTTGGGGGCTTAGGGAGACTTACGACCGCTACGGCAATCGTTCCGCCCAAGCGATCAATTCAGGCTGCACCGGCATCACTTGCCCCACTAATTCCTTTACCCCGGACATAGCGACGAACCGCATTACCGGCGATTGTTATGACACAAACGGAAACCTCATGGCAGAATCGGCGCCGCCATGTCCTTCACCCACGTACACCTACGACGCCGAAAACCATATCGTCAACTATTTAAGCGCCGCGTACACTTATGATGGTAACGGCCTGCGCGTGAAGAAAGTGGTAGGCAGCACCAACACGGTGTACGTCTTCTCCGGCAGTAAGGTTATCGCAGAGTACGACAACGACGCCGCCGTCGGCTCTCCTTCGCGAGAGTACATCTATTCTGGTAGCTCAATCCTCGCTAAAATTGACTCTTCAGGCACCAAGTATTACCACCAGGATCATCTCTCTAATCGCCTCGTCACCGATTCCAGCGGCAACACCGTCGCTCAAATGGGCCACTTCCCCTTCGGCGAATCCTGGTACAACGCCACCAACGACAAACTCCTTTTCACCTCCTACGAACGCGATTCCGAGACCGATAACGACTACGCCCAGGCCCGCTACAACATCAGCCGCCTCGGCCGGTTTTCCTCTTCCGACCCCCTGGCTGGATCAATGGCTGACCCCCAGACCCTGAATCGTTATGCCTACGTCCGCAATGACACGCTCTCCTTCGTCGACCCCAGCGGCATGCTCATTGCAAATACCTGCGACCCGGAGTTTGACATCGGTTGTCCCGGCGGCGGCGACGGTGGTTTCGGCGGCCCATGTGGCGATAATTTTTTCCCCACCTTGTATGACCCTTGTGATCCCACTATCCCGACCTTCGGTGGGCCCACGGTCGGCGGCCCGCTCGCCGGAGGGGGTCGCCACCTTTATCAACCCAAAAATCAAAACCTTCCTGACGCCTGCGAGAAAATGGCGCAATTCGCTGACTCTCTCGCCCAAAAGTTTCCGGATGATCCAAGGGGATTCGGCGTGGCTTTTGGTGATGCTATTGTTGGCGTTGGACGGGAAGGAACCATCGCGAACAAGGTCTTGCAATCATTTGGCAACACAAACTGGAGCCCCACCCCATTTGGTGTAGGGCCAACAACTGGTCCTAATAACACACCAACACCGCAAGACCTCGTCTACCCAGGAGCGTTTCAGCCGCAATTTCGTGATAGCCTACACCCAGACGAGGACCAATCCCACCACTTCGCGGCATTTGTGGAATTGGGCGCCGTTACTGGCAGCAATGGAGTTACGGATCTTTACGCCTACCTGCTTGACAGGAGTCCCCGCAACGATGGTGACATCAACCTCGGGATGATGGGGGGAGTTCTGGGCGCAGGCCTGACCACGGGGCTTATCGAATTGTCTGATGTCGGCAAGTGGATCCGGCAGTTCATTTGTAATCACTGAAGTTGGTGGAATCGATGAAGCACATTGGGCTAATGATTGTCACGATCTTGCTGCTAGGCGGTGGCCTTACGCTTTGGCAGATCAACATGCCCTCGCGAGTACCGAGGGATAAGATAGATGCAATTTTCTTTCTAAACGCAAATCACGGGTTTATTCAGGTGGTGGAATCCCCTCACACTTCGGCCTACGAGACGCTTGACGGCGGAGAAACTTGGAAAAGAATTGACGAGGGGGTGCCCGGTTTTCGCAGGGGCCGTTCGTTCGCAACGAAATCGAAAGGTTGGTCAATCGACGAAAACTCGTTCGATCATAGCACAGTATATCGAACAGAGGACGGCGGCAGCACATGGGTTGCTTCTTTCAAGACTCAACAAAGTGTGAGCGAGTTCGTGTTCGGGGGACTTCAAGCCATCTCGGAAGAGGAAGCGTGGGCAATCGGACTAAGCGGGACCTACCACACTGTTGACGGCGGAAAGGCATGGGAAGTGGCTGGTCCCGCTGGCACCGGTGTTCAATTCTTGGACGCCAAACGCGGGTGGATCGATGGGGACAAGCTCTGGCGTACAGATAACGGCGGCAAAACCTGGGAAAGTGTAGAGAGCGACGGCAAGTCGTGTTTCGGTGGTCTCGGTTTTTTCTTTCTGGATGAAAAGCACGCATGGGCTGTCGGCGGACAGACGGAGGGCCACATGGAGGGGGGTGCTCAAACAGGGTTTGTCACAGCCTCTACGGATGGCGGAAAGACTTGCGAGGAAACCACGCGAATCCCAGACCATTACTTTTGGTCAGTATTTTTCTTGAACGAGCAAGAAGGGTGGGTTGGTGGGATCGGTTCACTCCTAAAAACAGCAGATGGCGGTCAGACATGGACCGAGGTAAAAGCAAAATAATCGCGGGCTGATCAACTGACGGCGTCGGCTCCTTCGACCGAGTAGAGTTGGCAGCTGTTCGACTGACCTGGCTCCGCGCACGGGATGTCCTTCGCCAAAACTCCACATCCCTGAATCCCTTTCTCGTAACAATGTTACAGGCCGATGCGCATGCTATTCATTTCAAACGCATTTTTGAGTTTTGGCGAGGGACAGCCCCCTTATTGCCCCTAAAAACTATGGAAGAACTTTTCGCAATCGTTTGAAGCAGGGGAAGCTGATTTCGTTGACCTTGCCTGCGCGGTGCGTTTTTGCGGGAATCCGATTCGCCGTATACAATCAAGACACTTATCGCTCACTATTGTTATGATGTGCCCCAGCACAGGAGAGTCCGGAAGGAACATCAATCTCCGAGACCTTTCTGGTTGGTGTGCTCCAAATACATGCGGGACTTGCATCAAGCACTCAAACACGAAGAAGCAAGCAAAGGCCGCGCTGTCAGCGCGGGCGTTGAATTCTTTCTGGTGAGAAGCCAGTGGAGTAAGCAGGACGTCGGATTCAGCTTGCACGCTGCTCCCAATCAGTTCTCTACCTACGGAGTTCAGACGACAGATTTTTTGGCGTCGCTGGGGTTCGAGCGCAGTGCTTGTACGTTCACCGGCCGAGGGGATTGCTTCGCGAGGTCAGTAAGCGACGGTTTTGCCCTGAATGAATTTGTGGCTAGTTTCGATGCTTCATTCGCGGCATTCAAAGAAGCCGCCAGGAATCTTGAAGAATGCGGAATCTTTTTTGAGCAGCTTGAGGGCTGGGGCTATTTTTATGGTCGGGAGTCACGCGGACGGGCGAGGCGGCAGTTTTATGATTTCGGGGACGGCCATACCGCTGCAAAGTCCGAAGTGATGAAGCAATCGGAAGACCCGGCGTTCCAATACAGGTTTGTGTGGGTTGTCACCGGCGGTGGGACCAAAGGTTGGATTACGCATTACCGACCGAAGAATCCGCCCCTTTCCATCGAGCTTGAAAGCGTCTTCCGCTTCCTGGGGCTGGTGCGGTTCGCTGAGTGTCCATGGTTTGATTTTGAACCGTGTCACTGGTCGGGCCTTCGTCATGAGGAGCGGGGCGACGCGTTTTTTGATAACAATGCGGATGCCGCCCACCGTTGGTTTGATAACCATCCGCAGAAATTCTCCCCTGGCGTGGAGAGTCTCCTGCGCGCCCACGCCCTCATGGAACCATTCGGCATGACGCTCCTCCCGATCCCAAAAGCGGACGCTCGACTTCATGACGAACTCGCGCGGCGTACGGCGCAGCCTCCTGCTCCGGCAAAAAAGCAGACGACTCCGGATGCATTTGACGTGGCGATTTCATTCGCCGGCACGGAACGGGCAAACGCAGAACAACTTGCCGAGCTTCTGCGGAAAGCGGGATTTTCGGTCTTTTACGATGGATTTTATCCAGAGGACCTATGGGGAAAAGATCTGGTCGAAACCTTTCATCAAATCTATAGCAAACGTGCGCGCTATTGTGTCATCTTCGTTTCGAATGAATACAACAACCGCGCATGGACTATACACGAGCGGAGGAGCGCTCAGGAACGCATGCTCAAGGAGCGGGGCAACGAATATATCCTTCCAATCAAGGCAAATGACGTTGAGTTGCCAGGCCTCCCCTCTACGATTGGCTATGTTTCGCTGAAGGAGCTGGGGATCGAAAAGATCGGTGAGCTCCTTATTAAGAAAATGAAGGGATGATAAATCTTCGCCAGTTATAAAACCACGCATGGCAATCTTCGGTGGTGTCCTAATTTGGATTTTCTTCGCCTGATTGCTACAGTATTGCGGTTATGAAACAGCTTAGCCGGGCCGCAATGACCCTCGCATTAGGAATCACACCTGCGTCACTAGGATTCGGGCAGCAAGCGAAAGGGGTCGTCCAAACCGAAAGCAAGATCACTGCTCAAAAGTCTCATAACAGCGCCCAAGCGCAACGATCCGCCGAGCACGAGGCGGTACTTTCCCTTACGTCCACTGTAAGTGAAATGCGGCAACAACTGGCCGAGCAACAACGCCTAACCCGGGAACTCAAAGCCGCCCAAGACGAGCGAGTTCAAGATAGTGCCATTCAGGGGCACCTCGTCAAATACACACGTTGGTTGGTTTATGTCGGCGTAATTCAGTTTATCGCGCTGATTTTTCAGGCACTCATTTTTTTCCTCACTCTGAAGAGGATTGCAACCCAAGCGAATCTCATGCGAGTACATGCTTTGCATCTTGAAAACCTTTCTACCGCAGCAAGAGACAATGCCATCGCCGCTAGAGCAAACGTGGACGCCCTTATTTCCAGCGAGCGACCTTGGATATTGGTAGACACGGGAGAGATTCCCGATAATTTCGCTGCTAATGAGAACAGTGTGGGAATTTTGGACGTGCAGCCCGTGCTGCGGAATAGCGGAAGAACACCCGGGTGGATAACAAGAGGGTTTATCCGGTCTGTTTTGATTCCCACTGGAGGGCAGTTGCCGCCCGAACCCGATTATAGCGGAGGCTCGGCCGAGACACCTGTCAACATAATTGTGGCCCCGAACGGCTTCATCCAAGCCCTGCACGTATCTATCGCTGTCTCAGTCTTTGCTGCCGTCCGGCAAGGAACTCAGAAGCTCTACGTCTACGGCTTTGTGGACTACTCTGATTCCGTAAACCAAACAGGCCAAACAAGACAAAGCCGCTTCTGCATTGAATATCACGTTCCGGGTGGCTTTGACCCACAAGCTAGAGGCTTCTATATGGCCGTGAATGTGCCCATCGCATACACTCGCTGCACCTAATCTAAATTAGGACACTGCCAATTCACGCGGTCATCCATGCTTCGGCTGAAGAACAGGTTCGCCTGATCAAGACGTTGTGACTAGTCCCGTCACATTGCCTTCGTTGGTTCGAATTCGCTGTCTGCGCCGAGCAAAGTAGGCAACTCCAGCGGCAGCCGCATCGAAAATGCCCATGAGGTAGTCCTCGCTCTGCCAGCATTTCCGTTTCGGCGGTAGCTTTGAGGCGAGTGTAGGAAATTGCTTGGCCAGGGCTGAGGCGACTTCATACTTATTGGTCTCGAATCCTACGAACGCCCGGTTCACGTCTCGGGGAGTTATAAGCCTGAGGGGAATCCTCCGGCTGCGTACCTGTCTCTCTATAATAGAGAGCAGCTTCGGCTTCTTCGTGCTTCGTATTCCGCGTTCCCTTATCACGACTGCCGATGGCGTGAATTCGTCGAGCAGTGCACCAAACTTTTCTCCCGCCGGGGCCTTCACTGCATTAGCTCCTGAACGAAAACTCCTGATGCCCCAATCGAGGATCTCATTTGGACCTTCGAACACGACAAAGCCAAAGTTTCCCCAACGCACATCAAGCGCAATGACGCGCTTTTCACCGCCGAAGTGAATCATGGCTGCGAAGAGCTTTCGTTTGCGACCAAAGGCGTTTCTTGACCAATGAGCCAGCGCAATTTGTGCGCGTTCATGCGGGCTTCGCTCCCTTTTGAAGTCTTCGCTTGGAGCCGTGAAGATAGTTCCCTCCGCCGCTTCTCGATGTCCTTTCCAATGGAATCCCGAACACCCGCAAAGAGTTCTGCAACGGGAACTCCGAAAATGAGTTCACAAGCCAGTGCGGTTTCGATGGACGGCAATCTGCGGCGTTTCTCGTAGCGCGATACTTGAGCTCCGTTCATCCGTCCCAGGAGGAATGCGACCTCGTTCTGGCTGAGGCCAGATTTTCTGCGTTGTGCCCGAAGATAATTGGGGAGCCTGGGAGTGGTCACTAGCTATTGGTGCGCTCTCTTGATTCTCGACTGTGTGTTCCAGCCTAGAGAGAAAACAGCCGCATCGGAAGAAGTGCGGACTTGCCGCATAGTGCAAACAGGGCCTCGATCCGATGTCTCAGCCTGTTTGCATGCTCGTTCTCCGCATTAAAGCTCCCATTTCATGAAACCATCATGAGAATCAGATGAAATTTTCCTGGAGAAAAGTTAAAGAAAAGATAAAATCGGCTCGCAAGCCTTGCGATTCAATGATTCGCGGCCAAAGATAAAATCTTCCTGGAGAAAAGATAAAATCTTTATTCTGTGCATAACTCTCCCTTGTGGAGTGTCTTCCACGCGCCATAATTAACGCAATGTCTTTGGCGTCCCTTGCGAACAGAAAACTAAGTCGTTATTTTCTTATCCTGCTTCTCGCGGGGGTTTTTGTTTTCGGCTACGCATGCCTCGCCCACGCCGCCATCTCTTTTGTCGCGCATAAAGAATCTACGGTCAACGCTTCGAGCATCACCCTGACGCAGGACGATACCGGCAGTAACAACCTCATCGTGACGGCGATTCTCGGTTCGGTGGGCGACTCCCTTTCGAGCGTCACGCATGCTGGACAAAACGAGAATTTCATCGCATCCCGCTCGACGGGCGGTAACCGCTTTTTGTATTTGTACTACGCCACGTCTTCAACCGCTTTGGTCAACGCCACGACGGCAGTAACGTTCAGTAATGGTCCGGACTACCATGAGGTTCGCCAGACGCAGTACGAGGGGGTTGCGCAATCCTCCACGTTGGATGACGAACAAGATCAATCCTTTCCCTCAGACACCTCTTCCACTTTTTCGATAACCAACAATGACAATGGCGACTGGATCGTAATGGGAACTCAAAACAACGGGGGCTTTGAGCCGACCACATGTGTTCATTGCGACATCCATTCGGTAAAGACAAGCGAAAGCACGGGAATCAGCGACAGCAGCTCGACCGGCAGTTTTGACATGTCCGTCCGCTGGTCTGGCTCCGCCGCCTCGAATGCGATCAGGGCCGCGTTCAAATCTGCTGGTAGCCCAACATATCCCGTGAATATCGCTTCGGGGACGCTCGATCAGCGCAAGCTCAGTGGTACGACGTCGCTCTCGGAAGGCACTTCGACGACTGAAACCGGGGTTTGGTTCCAGGCGACGCTCCAATCGTCATCATCCGATGGCATGCGGCTGCAGGTAGAGGTTTCGACCAGCTCATCCTTTACGAACCCGTGGCCGGCAACGAGCAGCGTGGTGCATTCTACTGAGCTTGCCACCACCACCGTAACTGCCCTTCCTCCCGGCACCTATTATTGGCGTGCTCGGGCAATCGATGACACCACAAACGCCACAACTTCCGCCTGGCAGGAATTTGACACGCCGGGAGTCGCGGATTTTACGGTCGCCTTGCCAAATCCCTCGGGCATCGTCTTTGTCTCCCATACAGAGAGCACTGTCAACGCTTCAAGCATAACGCTCACGCAGACCGACACGGGGAATAGCAATCTCATCGTTACCGCAATTCTCGGTTCGACGAGTGATATTCTCTCCAGCGTTAAACATGCCGGACAAAACGAGAACTTCATCGCGTCACGCTCAACGGGCGGCAACCGCTATTTGTACCTGTATTACGCCACCTCGTCGACTGCTTTAGCGAACGCAACTACCACGATTACGTTTAGCAGTTCGGACTACCATGAGGTCCGCCAGACCGAGTATGAAGGGGTGTCGCAGTCCGCCCCGTTCGTTTCTAAAAATGACGCTTCCTTTGCCTCGGATACCTCCTCTACGTTTCCAATCAGCAACAATAATTCAGGCAATTGGATGGTGATGGGCACTCAGAATAACGGCGGGTTCCAGCCGACAACGTGCTTGAATTGCGATATCCATTCGGTACTGACGAGCGAGAGCACGGCGATCAGTGACAGCAGTTCCACCGGGAGTTTCGACATGTCCGTCCGCTGGGCGAGCGCGGCAGCCTCGAATGCGATTCTGGCGACATTTCGGCCCAGTGGCGACCCGACGAGTTATTATGCGCAGATAAAGAATACAGATACACGGAACTTGCGTCAGGATCCAAATACTTCTTCGAGTATTCTCAAAACGTTGCCTGGAGACTGGACTGTATATGTATCGAGCACCGTAAGCGCAACGGGTACGACTGTCATTTCCAACGGATATAAATGGTTCAATGTGGTGGATAAAACCGATGGCGTGAATGGTTGGATGACCGCCAGCTCGAGCGACGGAACCGTCTATCTTTCAAATGTAACGAGCACCTCGCAGTCAGATTTTGAAGCGAAGGCGAGTTCGACACTATCGTCGAGCAGCACGCGAGCAGAAAAAATCGTTGATGCCGTGAATTGGTACTGGGATCACGTGAGTTCCACGGATTCGCTCTACAATACCGGTTTTTCTTATCTCTTCAGTGCGACTTCGAGCGCCTCAAGCACATGGATTTTCCCTAAAGAATTGTTCTTCGCGATGGCGTCGCGGGAGTCCGGGAGTAGCAGTAATGCGTTTAATAATGAAATAGTTTCAAAAGATTATGGACACGGTATCATGCAACTGACTCCATATCAGGTTTTCGCGCATGAGCCGACGAGCACTGGAGATTGGATAAATAACACGGAAGACGTGCCGACCCCGGGAAGTCATATCGCCATTCCTCCTTGCGCGATGATCGCAACGACGACATACATAAATTGTTATATGAGTGGCGGAACCGGAAATAATAGTCCGAAGCCGTATAAAGACTACGGCTACAGCAATGGCAGCACGACATATGAGTTTTATGCGAACACCACTCAGTCAATTTATGCAAACATTAAAGACGGATTGAATGTCCTCAAAAATAAATACACCCATACAGCTTCTTCCACGGCTACTGCGAGCAGTACGGTATTCCAGCCCTACGAAAGAGAGTGGCTTCGCGCGACGTGGGGTTATAACGGACTTGATCTCGGTAGCACTTATTTGTCTGATGTAGCTAAACAATTGGATAGTCTGCACGATTATTTTTCATCGACCGGCACAAAGATGGTGGCGACGAGCAGCTTTACGGTCGATCTGGCGAACAAATTAAGGATCGCAGATGCCTATAAAGAAGAAGTCGTGGTATTCAGCCCTGTGGAACTTTCGATCACCGATTCGCAAGGCCGAACCACGGGCATGGTTGACGGGAAGGTTGAAGAAGACATTTCTGATTCCGCTTATAACCCGCAGCGAAAAGCCGTTGCCGTTTTCTTCTCGAATGATGCATACGCCTACAATATCAAAGGGATAGGGAATGGAACTTATGGCTTTCTTATCGATCATCCACAGAACGGCTCAAAGACCACGATCTACGGCCCCGCAATTCCCATTAGAGTTGGGGAAGTTCATACGTACACGGTTGATTGGAATGCTTTAGCCAAGGGCGAAAACGGAGTCACGGTAAAAATCGACAGTGATGGAAATGGTACAATAGACAAGACAGTTCAGACCGACGGTTCCTTTACCGGCCTCACCCTGTTTGCGGCTCCTGTCCCGACCGAGGGCGAAGCGGTCGCCCCGCCAGCGGAAAATACCCAGGCATTGTGTTCTGATGGCATCGATAACGATCAGGACGGAGCTACCGACCTCGCTGACCTCGACTGCAAAGCATTCATACCCGTTCCTCCGCCACCGCCCGTTTACGTGCCGCCCGTCACAGTCGCCACCTCCACTCCAAACAATTCATCGTCGACAACAAACATGTCCTCAACAATCGATCTATGAGCAAGAAGTTTTTCTCATTGCTGATCGTGATACTGGCCTGCCTCGCAGTCGCGACCTATCTGTTCGCGAGTCGGACGCCGCAATCGGGTGTTCCAGCTTTGCCACCCCCAGCGCCTTCGTCGACCGCGCAGATCTTGATCCCTGTTGATCTCTTCGCTGGAGAAAGAATTAGTGGGCATTCCGATTTGATTAATTCTTCTACCGGGACAGAGATTACATTCCGCGAGTTAACTGATGAACTGCACAGGGGCAGAAGTCCATCCTATGAAGTATCTGAGAATCAAAATAGGATTGGCGAGGCGAATGGTTATTTGATGATGCCAATTTTTTCTACAGATGGTAGGTTTTTAGCGTTTCGGTCAATGTGGGTTACCGGATGTGCAGGCACTTGTTTCGATTCTTCGATCTATGTGGTTAATCTAATCGACCGTGCCATGATACAAATTGTGCCGCCCAGGGAACAAACCGCTTATACTGGCTCCGTAAGAATTCCTGAAGGCGAAGTTAATAATGCGATCATCGAACCGTACGGGTGGGATACGGATAGTCTGAAAGTTCTCTTCTACTACAGCGGTTTTTCCATGCAGGATAACAAAGACTACCGTGTTGGCCCCAAAGAACTCTGGCGCTATGATCTGACCACGAAACAATACACGCTTCTCGAAACGCTTCCGGAAAGTTCAACATCCTCGACGCCTTAATTCTTTTTCTCGCCTCCCTCCGCCACCGCCCGTTTATCTTCCGCCCGTAATAGTGGCATTTTCCACGCCAAACAATTCATCGTCGACCTTCAGCACAAAATCAACAAATCAATGAAAAAAAACCTCTTATTATCAATCATGGGTGTCGCCGTTATTCTGAGCGCAATGGTATTTTACCTATCCTCGCTAAAATCGCAGCCATTACCGCTACTTTCCCCTACGCCAAGGCCGACTTCCTCGGTGCCCTCATCTACGGTTATCCATGCTCTTGTCGATATATTTGGCAATGAGACGAACTTTACGCGTCTGACTTCGCCATTTGTTAATACTTCTACGAAAGTAGCCATTTCATTCAAAAAAGTAGACACGGGAACTAGAAATCTTGCTGCCGATATCTATGTCGACCAAGTGAAAGTCAATGGAAAATACGATGAGGTGGGTGGGCAGGGCGAATCGTTATTTAGTTTTTCCCCTGATAATAAGTATTTTGCATTTCGAACCCGATGGCAGAGTGGTTGTTGTGCATCTGATTTCGGAATCTACGTTATTGATTTGACCGCTAAAAAGATTATTGAGATTAATCCTCCTCAGCGCGAGCAAGATTATTCTGGTCAGAAGGAAAGCCCAACCCAATCGATCTTTCCTTTAATAGAGTCGTATGGATGGGATAACGGCGCTTTGAAGATCACATTTTATTTTGTTGGATTTTCGTCCGATGAAAAATATTACCGCATCTCTCCCAAAGAAATCTGGCGCTACGACCTGACCACGAAGCAATACACGCTTCTCGAAACACTTCCGGAAAATTCAACATCCTCGACGCCGTAATTCTTTTTCTCGCCCCCTCCGCCACCGCCCGTTTATCTTCCGCCCGTAATAGTGGCATCTTCCACGCCAAATAATTCATCGTCGACAACAAACATGTCCTCAACAATCGATCTATGAGCAAGAAGTTTTTCTCATTGCTGATCGTGATACTGGCCTGCCTCGCTGTCGCGACCTATCTGTTCGCGAGTCGGACGCCGCAGTCAGTTACTCCGATATTACCTCCGCCCGCGCCATCGTCTACGGCGCAGATTCGGATTCCGGTAGATATCTTCGGAAATCCGGTTAATGTTACTGGAAAGTCTTTTACAAATACGTCGACCGGGGCCACGGTTTCTTTCGGAAAAGAAGTTCAAGATAACGGAAGTGCGTTTGGTTATGTGAATGTCAGTGTCGGTAAGAAAGAAGTGGGGCCCGCGCAAACAGATCTGCAGACTTTATTTTCTTTTTCTCCAGATAATAAATATTTTGGATTTCGAACGCAGCGAACTTACGGTGCCAGTTCATTCGGTCATAGTCTAACAGTTATAAATTTGGTGTTAGATATGATGATGGAAATTAATTCTCCCCATAAAGAAAGCAACGAAGTTATAGAATCTTATTCATGGCACGGCGATGCGTTAGATATCGTCTCCTATCGGGTTACGCCCGAATACACCGAACAGCCTGCAAAGCTGACCTATTACCGCACTTCGTCCAAAGAACTCTGGCGCTACGATCTGACCACGAAGCAATACACGCTCCTCGAAACACTTCCGGAAAATTCAACATCCTCGACGTCACCTTAGCCGTAAATGCTTCGTTGATTTGTACAAAGTTTAACTATTCAACGCAGTACAAGGAATCCGGATTCTACGCGGATCACTCGGGTTCACTTTCTCAAACCATTATTCCTTCTTGTTGACCGGGATTCGCACACCGTTGATCACGAGGCGTGCCCCGTCCCGCTCCACCACGCCGCCGCTCGGTGGAACCGCCCCGGCACCAGCGCCTGCGCCCGCCGCCTTGACCGCTACGCCAGGACCACGCACCGGATAGAAGGTGCGGATGGCCGCTTGTACCTGAGGTTGCTCAAAGTACTGCGTGTGGGAACAATCCAATACGGGTTGCGGATTCCCAAAGCCGAGGGCAGAGTGCGTTGGCACAACCAGATCGTTGGGTATATCGCCCATGGCTCCGAGCAGAGCCCCGGTCACGAATATGCCGAATCCGGATCGACCGCCATCAATCCGAAATTGGCTTCCCCAACTTGACACCCGCGTCCAGTCGCCATAGGTGTTCAGCAGGGAAAGCGCCTCGGAGTCCTCTCGCATGATCGCGATTCCGGGAGGCAACGTCGGGCATTTGATCAAAAGCGAATACGCTCTGCTGAGCGCGGGGAGCACGGGTATCGCGTTCACAATCTCGCCGCTCAGCTTGAATAACAAATTGAGCAGCTCGCCTGCCATTGCCACGAGCGGTGTGCCCTGGTGCGGCGTTCCGAAGGTGAAGATCTGCACATCCGCTGGATAGCCCCGGCGGGTTAGCTCGTCGGCGGCGAATCGTGCAACCAGTCCACCGCGTGAGTGCGCTGCGAGAAGCAGTTTTTTCGTGCGAATTCTCGCGGAGATCAAGTCCGCCAGCTCGATGCCGTTTTCCTTAAGCGCCCGGAACGTGTCGTGTTCGTAGCGAAAGATTAGCTCGTCTACGCCTTTGGCCGCGAAGTAATCTTTCAATCCTTGAATTCCGCAAGAGACGGTGCCGTGCACAAAGACGATGGCCTCTTCCCGTCGACAGGTCGAAATCGTCGCAAGGTCAGGACATTGGTCGGCTATCTGGGGATATTTCTCAGACATGTGGATGAGGCGGCCTCGAGCCGTTGGGTCTCTTTCGATTGTCGGTTGAGGCCGTGTTAACCGGCGCACCGTATGACAAATAACGAAGCCGAACGTCCCAAAGAAGGACGCAACGTACCCATGACCCTGAAGGCGCATCTTCGTCCAGCCGTCAACCACAGCGCTCTGGCGTCCGAAATATCCGCGCCAATCGAGTATTGTTTCCAGCTCGTGATCTGGCGTGGCGTAGCGATGGCGCAGCCGCTCCACGCGATTCTCGTCACGCAGGCTAGGTGAGTATTCGATCATGATTTGCTGAGTGCTTGCCGTGAGCGGAATGATCAGAGCTGTCCGGTCATGCCATGCGAGCGTCGCAGGAATCGCATCGGTGTCCCCGTACTCCGTGCCTTCGGGGTAGAGCGCCAACGCTTCTTCCAGGGCTTCGATCTTGCCCGACCCCGTCCAGTTGAGCTCGCGGGCCTCCAATTGAGCAATCTCGTTCCAGAGCTCAATAGCATCGCGCCTTCCGTTGATGGACGGTGAGTCTGAGCTGGTCTCGATCTCCTGGCCGAGATGGCGAATCAAAGGTTGCAGTTCCGGGGGCAGGTGCTGTCGTGCGAGTCCGAGCACGGACTCGCTTTTTGGTGCCTGCGCGGGGAGTTCAATTGCAGCGATCGGAGTCCATCTTCCGTCGGTGAGGGCCGCTACAGTCCACATAGGCACCTCCAGAGGGGGGCAATAGGGATTGCGGCCATATTATATTCGGGTTACGTCAAGATTGCCGCAACATATTTTGCTTTGGCCGCGCAGGGCATACCTGTCCGTTCATGAGCCTCGTTAATTGCGGCGCTGATATTTTAACATCCAAGCCACGCGGCCACCGCTACGGCTAGCCCTGCCCTAGTATTCGCGCCCGCTTTCTCCTGCCCCTACCGCTCAATGTCAAAGTAAATGCGGGCCGTTGCTCGGTACTGGGCGATCTTCTTGCCATCGATCAACATTTCAAATTCGGCCACGCGCGCCCACTTCATGCCGCGCACGGTCTTCGCGGCTTCGGCAACGGCATTCTCAGCGGCTTTGGCGAAGCTCTCTTTGGAAGAACCCACAACCTCGATGACTTTTTGGGCCATGGTTGCCTCCTCTCATCGAACCGGAGTATATCGCTTCCCAAGGACCGAAGTGAGGATTGGAGTCCAGTCGGAGCTAGTGTGAATTCTTCCGCCGAGACGCAGACCGATAACGCCGGGACCCGCAGCCCATCCTCCGCGAGGATGTGAGACCGCGACGTGCGCGGCGCCGCGGGCGGCGCTCTTTGGCTGGAATTGCGGATTCTGTCGATCGTGATTGCGACTCGTTCGAATCGAGAAGCCTCGGTGCCGTAAGTTGTGGCGGGACGAGTGGCGGAAGCGGCTCGGGATTCGCTGGCGCGTGAGGAGGTGTCGGGCAATCGCCCCCCAGTGCCGCTGGCAACTGTTTGAGGAGCGACGTGGGAGAACCCTGGAGGAGCCGAGCGACCGTTTCCGCGTCGTGAGTCGAAAAGAGAACGTCGAGTTCGTCGCCGCTACGTGACTTTTTGCGAATGACGAATAGAATTCCCCTCGGCGATGAGGCCGCGATCTTGCCGAATACGCCCTTGAGCCACGCCCAAGCGGTCGCGACTATCGAACGACCCGTGGGGGTGAAAATGAACGCGAGAGGAGGAATTGAAAGAAGGCTGGTCACCGCTGCTAAGTGCATAAAACAAAACCTCTTAACTTCCGCACATCCGGTCCGGGCTGGATTCTAACCGACTGCATCCGGCCATCTCGGTGCGTCTTCAACTGTTGTGCCATGGCGGAACCAAAACAGTCCACTGGACCTAAGGACAGAAATAGCACAGGGTACCGCCCTAGCCGCCACCCGTACCCACCGCCAGAGGTAGGAGAACCGCGAAAGGCGTGAATCACTCATTCGGCAGAGCCAGGTAACTCTCCCCGAACTCCACCATTCCGCAGAGCAACCTGCCCCCCTTGAATGCCTCGTCGCTCCCGATTAGAATTCCGCATTAGGTTCGAAATGTTAGCCAACATCGTCCTCGCGGTTTTGCTGCACCTGTCGGGTCAGAAAGAACCGGTCGACCCAAGTCTGATTCCGGGCATGATCTCGGTCTTCTATCGCGATGGTGTCACGTCAGAACAGCGCAGAGCGTTCGAGAAGAGCGTGGGGCTGCCTGAGCCCACTCCTGAAATTCTAGATGAAGAGCTCAGACCGTTCGAGAAGAGCGTCGGGTTGCCAGAGTCCACTCCTAAAAGTCTAAAGGGTGTGATTTTATACAATTATAAAGTAACGGAAGGCCATGAAAAATTTTGGGAAGTGGTTCTCAAGGATTTTGCGATCGTGAGAATGGTGGGGCAGGCAAGTGATTGGCGGCACGATTGGGCCGATTTGCACCGTCATACGAGCGCAGCAGCTAAAACACAAACTAGGTTGGAGTTGCACTTCATGAAATCCCCGAGTTCCCCGAGTTCCCCTTTGGCAACCGCTTCGGTCTCATTTACACAAATGCTTGATGCAAAGATCGACCAGTATTTCCGTGACAATTATGCAAGCATCGCAACGGTAAACGTGATCAAACGTGGCGATAATTTCATTGAGCTATCCATCGATAAGATGAAAGGAAAGGTCATTAACGAACCGCAGTTCTGGGAAAGACTCGATATCTATCTGGTGTTTTTTCAGGAGGGGAACGGAGCCATGCTTCACGTTGTTTACGACGGCTATTTTGCGACGGGGATTGGCTCGAAGCCGCCGCCCGATGAGAGTTACTCAAATATGAGCAAGCAATATGATCGGGAACTTTCTCTGTACGCAGACATTACAACGACTGCCCTCAAGTCGTACCTTGAAAAGAACCAGTGAGCGTAGGAAACCGATATGTCGATGACAGAATCCAAGACGCGCACCGCACTCGGGCTGTTCCTCGTGGTAAGTCATTTCGCAGTCTTGCTGCTCACTATCACGCTTCACTTTTACGGAGGATTTACGTTCGACGAGATGACAACGGCAGTTGCGATCATTACTCCGATGTTCGCCTCGTTCACGACCGTCGTGGTGAGCCATGTGATCGCCGAACGATCCGAGGTCAGAGCGTCGGGAAAGGTGAGCGGCGCCTTCGCTTTCCTGTCCTTCTTTTTTCCGGTGCTGTTTGTAGGCTTCCTCGTAGCGGTCATTCTCTTGCGAGCATTCAATCTGGCGATTGAGAATTTCGAGCATTTCAAGGTTCTGCTTGCGCTCGGCGAAACTGCGTTCGCGGTATACATTGGGCAGTTCATAAGAAGCTTATTCAAGCAGGCGACGCAGTAGCGATTTGGTGTTTATCAGCCGCAGGGCCAGGTAACTCACTTCACTAAAAGCGTAGGCAGAGCCAGGCCAGAAAGGGGGAAAATAACCCGCACCTGTCGCCCTCCCGACCACGGGAGCCAAGCATAGAAGGCAAGCACCCGCCCGAACCTACGGAACGACCACAAGAATCCACAAGAAAGGGCGAGTACCCTGCGCGGGCTGCGCGGGCGAGTACCCTGCGCGGAACGACGCAGCAAATTTCGCCGCTCCTTGCGTCTCTCCCGCTACGAACCCGCCAATTTCCGAGGCCCGCCGTGCCGCTAAGATGCAAGGCCTGACCCGCCGAAATCCGAGGCCTGGCGGAGAACGAGAGTGCCTGGATCGGCGGATGCGAAGAGCCCCTATAGGGCTACCAAGGCACCCACGGCTCAACGTTGCGATCTTTAGGCAAGTTCGTCGGATGGTATCCAATATGCAAAGCAATTCGGCGCAACGCAGATTCGTGGATTGTGGCTCCCGGCGGAATCACGCGACACCGGCCGAATGGGAATCCAATCTTTGTACGTGGGGGATGATAGGTCGAATCCCAGTAGCGGTGCGGTAGGGGCTCCAGCAACCACCATCCGCCTTCTCTAAGTGAATTATGCAGTGTCCCTGCGGCGTCTGGTTTGATCCAGTCTCCACCGCGTCTGCCCAAGATTTCTTCGACCTTTTCCCGTTTCAAGGCAAGGCCGGCATGAGCGGCTTCCCGGAGCATCCATTCGAGGGAGATCTTTGCAAGACCACTTTCATTCTCGACGTACCCGCCTCCCACATCGGAGTGCACCCCCGCAAACCAAACCTGTTTGATATCTTGGCTAGGAAGCGGTTCGCCCCACAAATTCTGACGGAAGAAGCACCGCCTTTCATCGATCGAAAGGGCATGTCGTCCAATACTGAGGTCCGGATTCTTGCGGGTGTACGGGATGTGCGTCGGGTCCCAAACCCAACCGACCGAACTGACTGTATCCCACACTCCAATGAAGTAGGGTTTGCACGTGCGCGAGAACGTCGATTTGAAGCCATCCGCTTCGTGAAACGTCGCGTTGTCCTGCTTGCGCTTTAACATCTCAGTAGCATAGGGGATCAGGTCGTAATCTCGTGCCGAGACGAGCCCAAACATGTGGAGCAGACCGGCCAGGGCGCGGACCGTGTACGCCCCGCGGCTGAAGCCGAACAAAAACACGCGATCTTCGCGCTCGAAAACATCCATCAGGAATGCATATGCATCGCCGACGTCGCGTGTAAAGCCATAGCCGAACGCAAGCCCTTTCGTTTTCGTCCAAAACCGTGCGACTCGGCTTAAGGCATTGGGCGACCCCATCGTGCCCAGCCCCGCATGGTAGTAGGACACCTGGCGGGTCGTGTCATCGGAATCGAGAACGGCATACAACTTCACTACGTTTGAGTTCCTGTTGCTGTACTTGTTTCCGGTTCCGTCGCAGCAGATCACGATGTTCTTCGACATTGGCCTCTCCCAGATCGTCGGCTGTATGCAGCGATGAAAAGAGTGTCGCTCCTGAATTTGCTTGTATTGAACTCGATAGCCCATGCGCCGCGAATCACGCGCACATCGACGGAGATTTATTCGTGTCCACTTCTTTCGGGTTCCGTAGGCGGCGGCGCCTGAGCCTGCGCCTCATCAGTTTTAGGCGCAGTGGCGCCAGGTCCTTGGGGCGCGGCATCCTTACGACTTTCGCCGTCAGCGCGCCTGTCTGGCGCGTCCTCCGACGCGACTAATGCCGCCGCGGCTCTCAGCACACGTTGGGCAAGGCCAAACACGAGCGTCTCGCCGGTCGTCACGAACATGCCAAGCAGGAGGGCAATCAGCGGAAGAAACTGATCGCCGCCAGTTATCTGCTGTCGGAGCGCGAGAAAGAACACGACGGTGAAAATCACGGCCTCGCCGAGGCGAAACCAGAGGCCGCTCCAAAACTTCAACGAGTCGTAGGCGTCGCCCCGCTGGCGCTTTCGCCGAAGCGAGTTGCTGACAAAGAAGAGCGCCCCAAGAATACTCATCCCCAGTGAGATGACAAGGCGGATACCGACGACCAGGTCCTGCACATCTGGCGCCACTGAGTCTGCGGCGAGCACAGGAAAAATCTGGTCTAGGATGCCCGTCGAGGCGAAACCAGCAAAAGCGATCAGTGTGAGAATGCCGTCGAGCAAGAATACATATCCGAGGCCCACAAGCCCACGCCCGAACAATGCCCGGCTTTTCTCCGGTTCTTTCTGGGTCTGCCCCTCGGCGGGTTGCAGTATCGCCCATAGGCCAACGAGGACGGCGAGAAGAATAAGCGCGACTCCCCACACAATGAACGTCGCAGATCGTGGTCCCTCCGCAGCATGGGCTGCAGGGTCAACAGCGCGCGGCACTATCTGCCACGTGACAACGACGATGATGAATATCGCGCCTAGGCCGACGAGAATCGCGGCGAGGGCAAAGACCAGCTCTCGATTCTTTAGGGCTTGCATCACGTCGTTCCTTTCGAGGCGTTCACTCCATTGAAGCCGCCACTAATGTGCGCACAAGGCTCTTCCGCAGACGTTAACGCGTTCGAGGGGCGTCCAGCCGGTGGGCACCTTCGTCGAATCGCATGTCGTCTTGAGGCATACGTAGAACTCCGTGACGGGATGCACCTCCCAGAGCGAGAAGCGCTTTGGCTGTCCGTTGATGTCATGCTCTCCATCGTCGTTCACGCGATGCTTGTTGTCGTAAAAGAGCTGTCCGCGCACGACAACCTGCCGCTCCTCTCTGGCGGTAAGCTTCAGCTTGCGGACGGTCCATTCCGGTGAGCGCTTTTGCGGAATCATCTCGACGACGATGCTGTCGAACTCAGATTCATCGGATTCGCGCGCAATGGGGATGTGGAAGTCGTTGTTCTCGGCCCCGGTAAGACCGCAGTTCACGCCTTCGCCTTTGTTCGGCGCTGGTCGATACGGCAGGCCCACCACATAACCCTCGATCTGAACGAGAGCGCCCTCGCCGATCGGCCCCGAAGCGACCTCAAACTTCGCGAGACGTCTGCGATCTTTGATCGACCTGTTCTCGCCGACGGCTTTGTCTGCTTGCTTCTGGAGAGACGCAAAATCATCCAGTGAGAGCGTATACAGCGGTGCATCCGCCGGCGGGATCGTTTGCTTCGCGCGATAATTTGCGGCGTCAGAGACCTGCGTTTTAGGATCGGCGCAGCCGGTGATTGGACAGTCGCTGAGCCGCGTGACATCTTTGCAGCCGGCGTTCTTTTTTTGACCGAACGCCGAGGGCCAGAGAGTGAGCCCGACGACAAACGTCAGGACCAATGCTGAGCTGAGGGTCTCCAGTGACCGCCGCTTCATGCGTCCTCCGTCCACCCGAATGATTTGGTACATGCTCTTTCCGCCCTGGGGCCCGGCTTTCGAGCGCACGGCCCGAAAGATGAGAAAGAGGATCAAATAAGTCAGAGCAAGGAGTGAATAGGGATTGGTGATTGCAGACGCAATCTTAAGAATGGCTTGCATTGAAGACTTCGCAACAAGGCTTCGAGCGTTGGTTTCCGATTAAACGCCAATCGCTAATATCAGTCAACTGGTAATCAGCAATTTTCACTTTGTCTGCGATGCAAACAAGTCTCTTGACTTAACACTACGCGCGGAGCACAATCCGCCCAACGCCTCGCAGGTCAGTCGTCTCCATCTGTCCCCATACTGACATCGCTCCACAACGAGGCAAGGCCCTTTCCCAGGTCGGCTCATCCCAATCAGTACTTAGTCACTACAAAGAGGCGAATCAATTCCGTGTTTTAGAGACTGAACGAACGGTAACTGTCTGATTTCGGGCACGGTTTGGGCATCATACGTCTCAAGATAATAGTCGTCCTTGCTTTGGTCAGGGGGGACGACACCGAGCCGCGCGAACACGTCATGCTTTTCTTGATCGGTTGTAGAGCTCGCGAACATGATGATCAACGAATGATTGTGCGTATATCCCCAGCACCCTGAGGAAAGGGATTCCATATAAGTATTCATATCAACTCTGTATGCCATCGCGACCGCTAGCGTTATGAGAGAAATCGCAAGAATCGTGACAAGCACGGCTTTCGTTTTGATTTCGAGAAAGTTGCGCCAAAGTGTGCGGACAAAATCCTCTGACCCGGGTTCTTTCTGCATTGATTTAATTCTAGAAAACAATAAGGGCTTGTCAACTGACTCGCTACTCTCACGCACAGAAGGAAGTGACGTTTGGAGGTACCATGCGGAAAATTACTTGCATAGGTTCCATTTTGTTTGTCCTCGCTCTCTCGGCGTCAGCCACACACGGGCAGTTCTCTATTTCTTGGACACCATCGACTCTGTCTGTCCCGGTGCTCCGAGGAACCGTCAAAGTAGTGGCTGTTACGTTTGTTGCGAACAGCAATCTCACCAACGTGGATGTTTCCGTTGTGCCCGAACTCAGGCCATTTCTTTCGGTGTCTCCCTCACATTTTGACCAGCTTTCGATGAATACGACGACCAGCCTCACGATAACGGTTTCCATAGCGGAGGCTGCGATAAGTCAAGTTTATACAGGCACGATCCAGTTCAGAAACAGCCCCTCTGGGTCGGTGTTCGCCCGACCTCTTCCTGTGGCACTCTTGGTACAGGCGCCGACGTTCAACTCAATACCCGACGGAGTCGCACTGCCAAGTACCGACAGATTTGTGACCGACCGCGGAATCGAATTAGCGAAAGATGAGGTGATCATCTTTGCTGATCCCGCGGCGACTCAGAGCCAAATTGTTTCTTTGGCTGCCCGGTTCGGGGCGGCCTTCCTGGGCCATGACTCGGGGCTGCAGTTCTATCAGTTGCAACTGGGAGCCCAAAACTTAGATGCTGTGCTCGCTCTCGTTTCCCAACTGGGAAACGACCCGATAGTAAAACTCGCTACTCCGCATTATTTCTTGTCGGCGACAACGCCGACTTTTCCGAATGATCCCTCTTGGGATCTGTTTGGGATTTTTAATATCTGTCCCACGGCACCACGGTATTGTGAGTCGTGGGCTCAGGCACTCATTCAACTTCCTGACGCCTGGTCCGTGAAGTCGGGAAGCTCATCCGTCAAGATTGCAATCGTAGATCAGGGGTTCGATCCAAATCACGAAGACCTCAAGGTGGATAACGTACTGAGCGATGTCCAGTTTAGTGTGGACCCATACCGCGCTCACGGAACGGCAGTGGCTTCGCTCGCGGCGGCAACGGGTGACAACGGCAAGGGTCTTGCTGGCGCAATGTGGCCTTCGGATTTGCTCCTCTTTGGGTGCTCGAATGGCGTGAATGATAGGCTCGATGAACCCACCTGCTGGAAAAAAGCGAGAGAAGCTATAGACAACGGAGCAAGAATCATTAACGCGAGTCTCGGCCACAATTTCAGTCCAATTTGCGACGGTGTTTCTCCATTAAGCGATGCCGAGCGCCAACAGGTCTTCGACACCGACGCGAGCGGTTGGCGCATGGTCGTCGACTACGCGACGGTCACACCGGGGGGTGTGCTGTTTGTATTCACAGCAGGAAACGATGCGACTTCGTT
>WNFO01006033.1_pt1 | contig 28292 bp, 29 predicted proteins | sample 5400251 | NCBI WGS metagenome assembly WNFO01 (sample SAMN13153354, study PRJNA577476) | soil metagenome | isolation source: 100 cm saprolite under Madrone tree | place: USA:California | collected 2016-06-14
ATCGAAGAATCGCGCTGGTTGACAAAGAATTTCTCGATCCACGCTATGATGGACTTGAGCGATGGACTCGGCGTCGATCTTCCACGGCTCACACGCGCCAGCAAGGTCGGATTCAAAATCGACATCAACCTTTTGCCGCGCAGCCCTGGCTGCAACATCGACAATGCGATCTCAGACGGCGATGATTACGAATTGCTCTTCGCGATCTCGCCGCGCGAAAGCGAACGGCTTCAAAAGAGTTGGTCTAAAAAATTCCCGAAACTTTTGCTGACGCGCATCGGTCGATTGAATTCGAGATTCGAGATTCGAGATTCGAGATTGCTCCGTGGCTACGTTCATTTCCAATAACCCGGCAGAAACGGAGGCAATGGGGCGGCTCTTTGCCAAAGATGTCGGGCTTGGTTCGGTGCTTGCGCTACAGGGTGCGCTCGGCACCGGCAAAACACAATTCGTCAAAGGGCTCGTCGCCGGCGTGGGAAGTAGCGCATCCGTCACCAGCCCGACTTTCACGATTGTGCACGAGTATCCTGGCGGCCGCTTGCCGATTTATCATTTCGATTTTTTCCGCCTGCGAGATCCAAAATCGATCGCGCGACTCGGCCTCGATGATTATTTTTTCGGCGACGGCGTCTCGGTGGTCGAATGGGCGGACCGTTTTCCCGAATTCATTCCCGAGCAAGCGCGCTGGCTTAATTTCGAGATAAGATCGGAGACCGCGCGAGCGATCAAGACGAAATGAAAATTCTCGCCCTCGAACTTTCCACCGCGCGCGGCAGCATCGCCTGGCTGGATGAGGTCGATCTTGTCATGCGCGAATGGACAAACGATCGGAAGAATTCCGGACCATTTTTTGTAAACCTGCAGAACATCCGCGAGAAATTCGGTCCTCCAGAAGAAATCATTGTTGGTCTGGGGCCCGGTTCTTATGCGGGCGTTCGGATTGCGATCTCGGCGGCGATTGGATTGCAAGTTACGTCGAAAACGCGACTTATCGGATATCCTTCGATTTGTGCGATGGAATGTGAGGCGGACGAATATGGCGTCATCGGGGACGCACGCCGCCAATCATTTTTCTTTGCCCGCGTTCGCGCCCACGGGTTGATCGAAGGTCCGACGCTGTTTACTGAAAGCGAACTGCAAGCGAAGTGGGACAAGCTCGAAGATAACATGCCGATCTTTTCGTCCGATAACCTGACGCTATTTAAAGGCGTTGAGCTTAGTTATCCCTCGGCGCTTGTGCTGGCAGGCCTTACTCGAAGCGCGAGTCACAACTTTTCTTTGCCGCCGCTTGAGCCAATTTATTTGCGCGAACCGCACATCACCATACCTAAAACCGCAACAACCGCTTCATGACCAAGGAAACCTATCGATGCTGGGCTGAGATCGATCGGAGCGCGTTGCGTCACAACGCACGACTCGTGCGTGAGCGAATCGGATCAGCCGCACAACTTCTCGCCGTCGTGAAAGCGAACGCTTATGGGCACGGATTGGCCGGCGTCGCGGAAGCGCTCGCGAAGGACGCGCAATTATTTGGGGTAGCTAATCTGGAGGAAGCGATCCAACTGCGCGCCGCGCTTCTTCATCCAATCATCATTCTTGGCCCCTCTATTCCTGAAGAAAGATCGACCATCGCCGAGCGCGGATTTATCCCAACGATTTCCACTTTCGAAGAAGCGCAGGAGTTCAGTCTCGCTGCAAAAGACGCAGCGACCTCAATCAACTTCAAGATCGACACCGGAATGGGGCGCATGGGCGTTCCGGAAGGCAATGCGCGCGCTCTTTTCAAAAAAGTTTCGGCGTTGCCAAAGATCAAAATCCACAGCATCTCGACGCATCTTCCGGCTTCGAACGAGGACGCCGAGTATACGCGGAACGAGCTGGCGCGATTTGGCAAACTCGTTAGGCAAATACGCGCCGAAATTCCCGGCGATTACAAAGCACACGTATTGCAAAGCGCCGGTCTGCTCGCCTTTGCCGATCCGACGTTCGATATTGTCCGCGCGGGGATCGTCCTCTACGGTATCTCGCCTTTGCTGGAGTTTCAGAAAATTCTAAGACCGGTGATGACATGGAAAACGAGAATTGGTCTCGTCCGCGATATGCCGAAGGGAAGTTCGATCAGTTATGGCCGTACGTTCATCACGCCAAGCAAAATGCGGATCGCAACGCTCGCGGCGGGTTATGCTGATGGTTATCCGCGACATCTTTCGAATCGTGATGCCGCCGCTTTACTTCGCGGTCAGCGCTGCGCGCTGCTCGGACGCGTGACCATGGATTTGATGATGATCGACGTGAGCAAAATCGACAATGTGCAAGTTGGCGACGAAGTCGTTTTGATGGGAAAGCAGGGCGAACAAGAAATTCCGTGCGCGGAGTTGGCGGAGCGGGCCGGCACGATCACGTGGGAAATCACGACGCGCGTTGGCAGCCGGGTCCGGCGCGTTTACGTTTAACGATTCAACGATTTAACGAATCCACGCTTCCCATGTTCCAAATCATTTTCAATGAGCTGAGTGCGGCGGAGATTTCGGCGCTGCCGAAGTCGTTGCAGCTCAATCTGTTGGCTGAGTTTCAAATCTTGCCGGAAGACCTCGACCATCTCGATAACTCGCGATTTGGCGTGATCGAGCGGGAAGGAAAAAAGTTATATCGTTTTCGCGCGAAAGATTACCGGATTTATTTCGAGAAGCGCGACGAAGGGATCACCGTGCATCGCACCGTCGCTCGAAAGATCGGCGAATAATGCGACGCTCATAGAGCGCCGCTACAATTATTTCATCAAGAGCATCGAGCGGCTGCGCTTGATTTCGCGGGTGATCTTGCGGTGCATGTACGCGGGCATGCCGGTGACGCGGCGCGGCAAAATTTTGCCGCTCTCAGTGACGAATTTTCTCAGGAGATCGGGATTTTTGTAATCAATCGCTTCCAGGGCGATGTCGATCCGGCGGCGCGGCATGGTGCGATTGGCGCGGCGGAACGCGGAACGGCGTTTGGCAGTTTTTGGTTGCATCTAAATCTATCTCGTCTCGCGGTGGAGCGTGTGCCGCTTCAAAAACGGATTGTATTTTTTCTTTTCCAAACGATTGGGCGTGCGCGGGCTTTTTTTGTTCCGCGTGGTCGTGTAGCGAGAGACCGGTTTGCCGAGCGCCTTGGCCTCGGTGCATTCGAGGGTGATAATTTCCTGCGCCATGGCGATTACTCTTTCGCGTCAGTCGGCGCGGCCTCTTCCTCCTCGGCTTCGCCGCCTTCATCCTCGGTCAAACCGAAGAGCGAAGTCACGGATTGGCGGACGCGCGAAGCTTTACTTTGTTTCTCGAGCTGCGATTGACATTCGACCGTGAAACGTGCGAACGGGATTGCTTCGAGTCGCGCACGGGGGATCGGCTTGCCCGACATCTCACACGTGCCGTAGGTGCCGAGCTCAATGCGCTTGAGCGCCTGGTCGATTTCGTAAAGTGCGTCCTGTTCCTGCGAGAGCAAACTCAGCGCGAAATCGCGATCGTAAGCGTCCGATCCGGCGTCGGCCTGGTGCATCCCGAAGGCGGAAGCCTCACTGCCTTCGGCGCGCGAACGCAACGTGTCCTGCGCCACTCCGGCCATGGAATCGACCATGGCATCGCGCAACTGAAGCAACTTCTCCTTTTGTGCGCGGGTGAAGGAGTCGAGTCTCTTCTCGCGATGATTCCGGCCGAGCAGCTTGAGCGTGCCGCGCGAGTCTTTGCTTCCTCTTTTGGATTTGGAAAATTTTGGCGGACGCTTCGCCGGATGTTTTGGCGCCTTTTTTGTAATTCGCGCGGCTTTTTTCGATGTCGATCTTTTGGCGGCGACCTTGCGAGTCGCCTTTGCTTTGCGCGCCGCGGGCCTTTTTGCGGGAGCTTTCTTTTTCTTTGATTTGGCCATAATTCAGGGGGGCGCCGGCGGTTTTGGGCGCCAAAAACGGAGGCTTAATTAAGAACATTTCACCAAAGGCGCAAGCGGAGATTTTACGTAAAGATTTAACCAAATTCCGCGCGTTTGCTGTCGATTTTACGAGCTGGCGCTGGAGTAACGGCGCAGGGCAAAACGCCAGAAAACGCGCGATAACCAGAAGATAATTGTGGAGGCAATCACCAGGTGCAACATCAGCCAGCCTGGTTGTCCGAGCGGTTTGATGAGCAGCCGCGCTGGAATATTTGCAATGATCACGACTGGAACGATCCAGCCGAAAATGAATCGAAAAATCCGCGGAAAAATTACGTCCGGATAGCGCGCAATGTTGAGAAAATTGAAGTAGCCGTAAACCAGGCCTTGGGCCCGGACGATCCAAAAACTCACGGCCGCGAGGCAAAGCATGATCGAGTAATGCACGGCGACGCCGAACCCGAGGGCGGTCAGATAAAGCAAGATCGACAGCGGATTTGGGACGAGGCCGAGCCGGGAGAGCGATACGCAAACGACGACGCCACCGAGCGCGGCGTTGATCATGCTGTCGAAGCCAAATTGTTTGGTCGAAACCGCAAACTGGCTGTCGATGGGCAAAACGAGCAGCGAGTCGAGCTTTCCTGTGCGGACAAGCTCGGGAATGTTTGCGATGTTGACGAAAAAGAATCCCTGGAAAAGTTGCGCGATCATTTGGTGCGTGCCGACGAGCAACACCACTTCCCATTTCGTCCAATCGCCAATGCGATCGACCTGGCCAAAAATGATGCTGAAGAAAACGATCTGCCCGCAGAACCAGAGGACTTCGACGATCATCCAAAGGAGGAAGTTGGCTTTGAAACTCATCTCGCGGATGAGAGAATTGCGCAGCATGATGGAGTAGATGTCGATGTAACGCCGCACTGCCTTTTCCTGTCTTTAGTTACAGGCGAAGTCAACCTCCACCCGCATGAAACGCTTTTTCCCGCTGCTAGTCATAATCATCGGCTTGATCGTGTTCGCGTTCGTCCTGCGCCAATGTCGACAAAGTGGCGCCGCAAATTATCAGACGGCAACCGTGACGCACGGTCCGCTGACGCAGGCGGTCACTGCAACTGGAACGCTAAATCCTGTCGTGAATGTGCAGGTGGGTAGCCAGGTTTCCGGAAATATCGCGAAGTTGTTTGCCGATTTTAATTCACAGGTCAAAGCCGGAGACGTGGTCGCGCAAATTGATCCGGCGCTTTTTCAAGCCACCGTCACGCAAACCGAAGGTGATTTGGCGAGCGCGCAGGCCGCGCTCGAACTTGCGAAACTGAATGCGACGCGCACGCAACAGCTTTTCACGCAGAAAAATTCATCCCAACAGGATCTCGATCAGGCGATGGCGAACCTGCATCAGGCCGAAGCCAACGTGAAAATCAAACAAGGCGCGCTCGATAAAGCGAAAGCGGACCTCGATCATTGCACCATCACGTCGCCGATTGATGGCGTCGTGATCTCGCGCAGTGTCGATGTTGGCCAAACCGTAGCGGCCAGTTTGCAGGCGCCGATTATTTTCATGATTGCGAACGATCTCACCAAAATGCAGATCGACTCCAACGTGGCGGAAGCGGACGTTGGCGTCGTCACCATCGATCAAAATGTCGATTTTACGGTGGACGCATTTCCGACGCACACCTTTCATGGGAAGGTCACGCAGGTGCGCAATGCGCCGATCACAGTGCAGAACGTGGTGACCTACGACACGGTCATCGGCGTGAGCAATCCGGATTTGAAACTAAAGCCGGGAATGACGGCGAATGTGTCGATCCTCATCGCGCATCGCGACAATGTTTTGCAAATCAAGAACGCGGCTTTGCGTTATCGGCCGGCCGATGCCACGCCGAGTGAGGCAAAATCGACATCTCCTTCCGCGCCAAGTAGTGCGCGCTCGAGCGGTGGACGCGAGCGGCGAAGCGGCGAACGGACGGTTTATGTTCTTTCCGGCGGCCGCCCGAAACCCACGCAGATCAAAACCGGAATCAGCGACGGCATTTCCACTGAAGTTCTCGAGGGTTTGAAAGAAGGCGACCGCGTCGTTACGGCTGAGTTAACATCGACATCCCTATCATCTTCGCCGGCGGCGAATCCATTCAGTGCTCCGCGTCGCTTTCCATGAACCGGAGTTAAGATCGATATGAACAACGGCACGGTCGTCAGGTTGAGCGATGTCCACAAGACGTACCGCACCGGCGAGATGGAAGTGCACGCGGTGCGCGGTGTCTCGCTCGAAATCCAGCGCGGCGAATTTGTCGCGCTGATGGGCGCGAGCGGTTCCGGCAAATCGACACTCATGAATATTCTCGGTTGTCTCGATCGGCCGACAGCCGGCCGATACGTGCTTGATGAATCCGATGTTTCCGCGCTGAATCGCGATCAACTGGCGGACATTCGCAATAACAAAATCGGGTTCGTTTTTCAGAACTTCAATTTGTTGCCAAGGACGTCGGCGCGGGAAAACGTCGAGTTGCCTTTGCTCTACGGCAGGCGTGGCCTAACGAACGCGCAGCTGCGCGAAAAGGCCGACGCCGTTCTTGCGTCAGTTGGATTGGAAGGTCGGGAAGATCATCATCCCAGTCAGCTCTCCGGTGGCCAGCAACAACGCGTCGCAATCGCGCGCGCGTTGATCAATGACCCCGAAGTTGTGCTGGCGGACGAGCCGACTGGCAATCTCGACAGTCGGACCAGCATCGAGATCATGGGAATCTTTCAACAACTGAACGAGCGCGGAATTACGATCATCATGGTGACGCATGAGCAGGACATCGCGGCCTATGCGCGACGAAATGTGATGATGCGTGACGGTCTGATCCTGAACGATCACTCAGTTTCGCAACGCTTCGATGCGGCGGCCGAGTTGGAAAAACTGGCAAGATCGACAAATGAATCATGAGTCAAAGCGGAGGAAGCCCTGTAGCGCCGGTCTATGGCCGTCGCACTTATCTCTTTGCTCTAAATTTGAGCGACGGTCACAGACCGCCGCTACAGATCGATGAGAGTTGGATCGACATTTAACATCGCGTTCCGCGCGCTGCGGCGGAACAAATTGCGCTCCGTGCTGACTGCGCTTGGAATCATCATCGGCGTGGCGGCGGTCATCGCGATGGTGGGGATTGGCAACGGCGCGAAGGCGCAGGTGGAAGCGCAAATCGCGAGTCTTGGTCAGAACATCATTCTAGTTTTTTCCGGGAGCACGACATCGAGTGGCATTCGCACGGGCTGGGGCGGCGCAGGCACGCTGAAGATTGAAGACGCGGAAGCGATTCGGCGCGAAGTTTCCGGTGTGACCGCGGTGAGTGAAGAAGTTGTTTCGACCACGCAAGTCGCGGCCGGAAATCAAAATTGGTTTACGCGGATTTACGGCGAATCGGCCGATTACCTCGACATTCGTCAATGGCCGCTGGCCGATGGCGCGCCATTCACACCGCAGGACGTGCGCAGCGCAAACAAAGTTTGCGTGATCGGCCGCACCACCGCGACGCAGATTTACGGCAACGACGATCCCATCGGCCAGGTGTTGCGGGTCAAGAATGTGCCGTTCACCATCACCGGTGTTTTGACGCCGAAAGGATTGAGCGCGCAAGGTGTCGATCAAGACGACATTGTGATCATGCCCTACACGAGCGCGATGAAGCGCGTGGCCGGCGGGACGACTTTGCGCAACATCAACGTGCAGGTAGGCGATGCCAATCAGATGAACGCCGCACAAAAACAGATCATCGATTTGTTGCGCCAGCGTCATAACATTCGGCCGGGGCGCGACGATGATTTCACCGTGCGCAGTCAACAGGAGATCGCCGACGCAGCCACGGCGACGACCAATGTCATGACTGGATTACTTGGCGCAATTGCCGGCGTTTCGCTCGTGGTCGGTGGCATTGGAATCATGAACATCATGCTCGTGAGTGTGACCGAACGCACACGCGAAATCGGCACCCGCATGGCCGTCGGTGCGCACGGCCGCGACATTCTCACCCAATTTTTGATCGAAGCGATCTCACTGAGTTCGATCGGTGGCGTTCTGGGAATCATCATCGGAATCGCTGCCGCCAAAACAATCGCGATCACGCGGCATTGGCCCGCGCTGATTTCGCCGGGTTCAATTGTCATCGCCTTTCTCGTGAGCGCAGCCGTTGGAATTTTCTTCGGATTTTATCCGGCGCGAAAAGCCGCCGCGCTCGACCCGATTGAAGCGTTGCGTTACGAATAACTTCCATTGATCAACTTTATGGCTGAGCACACTCGTTTCGAAAAACTGGTCGCGGAGGCGAAAAAGAACATCCGCGAAATTTCACCGGAAGATGCGGCCGCGAAAATGAAGAGCGGCGAAGCGGTAATTGTTGATGTCCGGGAAAAGGAGGAGTGGGACGGAGAACACATTCCAGATGCGACGCATCTCAGTCGTGGCACCATCGAATTGGAAATCGACGAAAAGTTTCCGGATTTAAACAAGACCATTATCACCCATTGCGGCGGCGGCGGCCGCTCCGCGCTCGCGGCTGAGAGCCTGCAAAAGATGGGCTACAAAAACGTCCGCTCCATGGCCGGCGGCTTCAAAGCGTGGAAAGCAGCAGGCCTACCGACGAAGAAATAATGCTGTGGAGGCGCTCGCCGCGGCGAGTGCCTTTCTCGGTTCGGCGTTTGACACAAACGCTGCCCCAGCCGCTCGCAAACTTAACCGCCGACGGCCTGGTAATGGCCGAGGCCGCGTTTCCACATGGCGCGCGCGGCGGCCCAAGTTAACAACAGCCAGCTACTTTGAATGGCGAATGCCTGCGCCAGGGCCGCACCTTGAAGCCGTCCGAGAAAGATCGCAATCGGGCAAAAAAGTTCGTAATAAAACGGCAGCCATTTCATCACTGCCTTGGCCAGGCTGTAGGTGATGAAAAACTGCATGAACGCCGCCATCAGCATCGAGATAAATGCGTAAACGTACGTTATCGCCTGATCGGGCAGGGCGATGTAGTGACGGAAATAAGCGAAGATGAGTACGATGGGCGGCAGGGTAACGGCGGTGTAGACGAGGCGGCCGCTTAGGAAAATGCTAAACCGGTAGCCGAGGTAACTCAGCGGCTTGGTGAGGAAAGAATTGATCTGGCCTTCGCGAATGTCGGCCGCGATCTGCCATTCGTCCTCTGTCGGCGTGACCAGGTTGCTGACCAGGAGCGCGAGCAAATAATAATAAATCATCGAGCCGTAATCGTAGCCGTGGAGCCCGCCACCGCGCTCTTTGAAGATGGCGCGCCAGAGAAAAACGGTGCCGGCCAGCGGAATCAATCCGAAGAGCGCGCGCAGAAAATAATTCCAGCGATAAACAAAGGTGTTCTGCAGTCCGATGTTGAAGACCGAGATGTACTTGTCGATCCTAGCCGTCATTTGTCTTGCGCGAGTTCAACCGCAACCGTGATCGCGGCGATCATGCTGTTGGGTTGGGCGATTCCTTTTCCGGCGATGTCAAAGGCGGTGCCGTGATCGGGGCTGGTGCGTGGGAACGGGAGACCAAGCGTCACGTTCACCCCGGTATGAAAGGCGTGCAGTTTGAGCGGGATCAACCCTTGATCGTGATACATGCAGAGAGCGGCATCCCATTCACCCTCCGCCAGACGATGGAAGAGCGTGTCGGGAGAGACCGGGCCGGCGAAGAGGGAAGGTGATTTGTGAGAAGTGATGGGTGATTGGTTAAGTTGCGCGACCGCTGGGGCGATGATTTCGATTTCTTCGCGACCAAGTTTTCCCGATTCACCCGCATGGGGATTTAATCCGGCAACGGCAATGCGCGGCGTTTTTTTGGATCGACGATGAAGGAAATCGACCAGCAAGAGACCGACGCGCACAATCTCGGATTGCTTGAGCGCGCTTGGAACTTTGCGCAGCGGAAGATGCGCGGTCACGAGCGCGACGGTGATTTTCCCGCCGGTCAATAACATGGCGAAGTTTTTCACGCCGCAGCGTTCAGCGAAAAACTCGGTTTGTCCGGGGAACTTAAAGCCCGCTTCGAACATGCGCGCTTTGTGCACCGGGCCCGTCACCACGGCGGCGAGTGTGCCGCGCCGTGCGAGTGTGACGGCTTCTTCGAGGGCGGCTGCGGCCGCGCGCGCGGTCTCGATCGTGGGTTTGCCTAACGAACACTCCGGATATTTGCCAATGACCTTGTATTTGGCCGACTTTGGCAAGTGCTCTGACTCCAGCGCCGCCTCAACAATCTCCGGGCCGATGCCCGCGCAATCTCCGAGCGTGATGCCGATGCGTTTCAAAGTGGCGCGACTTTCCAAGTTGCGCGCTAAAGATTCGCAAGCTGGAAGCTTGCGCCACTAAAATGTCCGGATGTAGGCCTTTGATCGGAGGCTGGCGATCCAGCGTTCCTGAAGGTTCTGCGCTTCCAGTTGAATCAGTTTCTTCTCGATTTCGGGGCGAACTTCGGCGAGCGAACGCGTGGCGCCGCCATGCTTGTCGTCGACCTTGAGGATGTAATAATTGCCGCCGAATTCGACGATGCGGCTGATTCTTCCCACTGGCAGGTTGAAGGCCACCTTTTCGAGCGGAGCGGCGAGTGTCTTGCGTTCGATCCAGCCCCAATCGCCGCCGAGCTCGCGTGTGCTGTCCTCTGAATAAATCTGCGCCATGCGATCGAACTCCGCGCCGCTCGCCAGCTTCCCGAGAACTTCTTCGGCCATCGCTTTCTGGGCCGCGGAATTACCGGTTTCTGCGTGGCCGGGAATCATAATCATGCGCAGCTTGATCTGTTCTCTGGCCGTAAATTCATCCCGGTGATTTTTGTAATACTCTTCAATTTTGACCGGCGAAATAATCAAGTTCCGCTTGACGTTCTTGCCCCGCATCGCCTGCACAATCATCCTCTCGGTCTCGAACTTTTTGAATTCGCCCAGCGTATAATTTTGCGCTTCCAGCGTCTTGATAAACGTATTGCGGTCGCCCCCGAATGACTCCTGGATGATCTCGTGCACCCGCTCGTCCACATAATGATCTGGAATCTGATAGCTCTCTTTTTTGAACGCCTGGATAATTAGTTGCCGATCGATCAGGTCATTCAGCGCCGCTTGCCGGGCTTCCTTGATCTTGTTCACCAGCTCTTCGCCGGTGGCCTGCGAACGCAGTAACTTTTCTCGTGGCGCGGATAAAAGACGCACTTGAGAGTATGTGATCACGTCTCCGTTCACAATTGCGGCAATGCCATCAACCACTTGCGGCTCCACCGGCTCCGCCGCGAAAGCGGCGCGGCAAAGTGGCGACAGAGGGAAGCCAAAAACCGCCAGCAACGCGATAACAAACGGACGCATCATACACTTCATAGTTTCTTGATCAGCTCCAGAATTTCCCTGAGACGCTGTTCGATTCTACTCGCAACTAAACGGGGGAATTTGCCACCGACAAGTATAAAATCCCTGCGCCGGGTCAGCATCAATTTACGCTCCCGCGCTTCCACACGGCTAATGCTGGCGTCGGCTGCCGCGAGCTTGATTTCGGTGAGAAGGAACAAATTGTCAACCGCGGGCGGGAACGGGCCGAAGCGGTCGCGCCAATCGCGCCCCAGTCGTTCCAATTGCTCGCGCGTCGTTATTTCAGCGATGTGACGATACGCCTGGATGCGCAAAGTGGTGTCGCCGACAAAACTGGCCGGAATGAAAGCCGGCATGCGCGCCTCGGGCCCAAGCGGAACGAACTCGGCTTCGTTGGTTGCGACAAAATCGAGCCGCAGATCGACCTCGAGCCGCAGTCGCAATTTTTCACCTTTGCGTTGCGCCACCGCTTGCTTGAGCAACTGGCAATATAAATCGAAACCGACGGCCATGATGTGGCCGCTCTGCGCCGTGCCGAGAATGCTGCCCGCGCCGCGAATCTCCAGATCGCGCATTGCGATCCGGAAGCCCGCGCCTAACGAGCTGTATTGTTTGATGGCGTTGATCCGTTTGCGGGCGCCGCCAATGGTCATCATCTCGCGTGGTAAGAGCAAATAAGCGTAGGCTTTGTGCTCGGCCCGGCCGACGCGTCCGCGCAGTTGATAAAGATCGGCCAGACCAAATCGATCCGCGCGATCGATGATAATCGTGTTCGCGTTCGGAATATCGAGACCGCTCTCGACAATCGTCGTGCAAACCAGCACGTCGATTTTTCCCGCGACGAAGCGCGCCATGACCGCTTCCAATTCATCCGAATCCATCTGGCCATGGCCGATGTCGATCTTCGCATCCGGGCAAAGATCGACGATCTTGTCGCGCATGCGCTCGATTGTCTGAACGCGATTGTGCAAAAAGAAAACCTGACCCTGTCGCTCGATCTCGCGATTGATGGCGTCGCGAATGATTCGCTCATCGTAACCGCAGACCACCGTTTCCACTGGCAAGCGATTGAGCGGCGGCGTCTCAATGGTTGACATGTCTTTCACGCCGACGAGCGAAAGATAAAGCGTGCGCGGGATGGGCGTGGCAGAAAGGGTCAGGACATCGACAAGTTTGAAGAGCTCTTTGAATTTTTCTTTGTGTAAAACTCCGAAGCGCTGCTCTTCGTCGATGACGACGAGGCCGAGATCTTTGAAAACGACATCGCCGGAGATGAGCCGATGCGTGCCGATCACGATATCGACGCCGCCTTCACGTAAAAGTTCCAGAACTTTGCGTTGTTCGGAGTGTGAGCGGAAGCGGCTAAGCATTTCGATCCGCACTGGGTAGTCGAGCATGCGCTGGCGAAAGACTTCGGAATGTTGTTGGGCGAGCACGGTCGTGGGCGCGAGTACCGCCACTTGTTTGCCGTCCATGACCGCCTTGAACGCGGCGCGAATGGCGACTTCGGTTTTGCCAAAGCCGGCATCGCCGCAAATCAAGCGGTCCATCGGCCGCGGCTGCTCCATGTCGATTTTTGTTTCGACGATTGTTTTCAGTTGGTCCGGTGTTTCGCGAAATGGAAACGAATGCTCAAATTCGGCCTGCCATTTCGTGTCGGGACCAAATGCGTGGCCGGGATGCGTTTCGCGTTCAGCTTGGAGGGCGAGCATTTTGCCGGCGTAGTCGAAAATGGAGGCCGCGGCGTTTTTCTTCGCGCGCGCCCATTTTGCGTCGCCAAGCGAACTGAGTGGCGGCGACTTTTTGCCGACACCGACGTAGCGGGAAACGAGATAGGCCTGTTCAAGCGGCACATAAAGTTTCGCTTCATCGGCAAACTCGAGGACCAAAACTTCTTGCGCTCTGTTTTGCGCCGCGAATTTTTCAAGACCGAGGAACCGTCCGACGCCGTGTTCGAGATGGACAACGAAGTCGCCCTCACGCAGCTCACTGAAATCAATCTGCGCGCGATGGCGTTCTGCGCGGCGCAAGCGCCGGCGGCCATGCGCGGCGAACCGCCCGAATAATTCCGCGGCCGAAAGCACGACAAGATTAGCGGCCGGAAAACAAAAGCCGCGCGCGAGAGTGCCTTCGACAAGATCGACATCATCGAGCGCGCCCTTCTCGCCCATGATTTCGCGAAAACGCTCGATTTCGCCGTCAGTCTGAAAATAGATGACGATCTTCGCCTTGTTCGCGCGCCATTCTTTCAATCGCGCGGCAAACTGTGCGCGCTTTGCTTGCACGAGCATGAGATCGCCGATCGCGAACTCTCCGACTGCGCAATCTTGAAACGCGCCGCTGAAATCTTCGGGCCCACTTTCGATCCAACTTTCGCTTATCTGAATCTGTGCGTCGGAATTTTCGCCGGGTTCGATGTCGATCTTTAAATCGTGATTGTCGATGTAATCGCGAATGAAACCGCTTTGGTCTTCTATCAAGGAAGGGCGATTTCCAAATCGCCCCGGCGTTTTGGAAACCGCCGCTCCTTGTTTCGCCGCGGCGCTGAGAAGGATTTCGACCGAGCCCAAGTCGTTCACCGAGGTCTGAGTATCGATATCGAACTCGCGCAGGGATTCGATTTCATCGCCAAAGAATTCGACCCGCACCGGCAGCGGCGCCTGCCACGAATAAAGATCGACAATCCCACCGCGGACAGCGAACTGTCCGCGCGTGGTTACTTGAGCGACGCGTTCATAACCAGCGCCGGAAAGCTGCTCAAGGATGCGTTCCATCTTTTCCGTCGTCCTGCGTCGAAGTTGGATGGAAGCGGAGATGAGCGCGCCCGGTTCAGGCGCGGGTTGATCGAGGCTGGCGCGAGTTGCAACAATGACGTGCGCTCCTGCATTGCGCTCGACGAGAGAAAGCAAGGCGAGGCGTTCGGCCGCGATCTCCGGGTCGGGCAAGATATTTTCGACCGCGGCAAATTCTGCTTCGGGCAGGAAGAGTGCGTCCAGTCGCCAGTTGAGCAAACTCTCGTAGAGCAATTCCTGGGAATGAACGCTCGGGCAGAAGACCCAAATCGTCTTGTCGATGTTGTGCGCAATGGTGGCAACGAGGAATGCCTGGGCCGAATCGATGACGTGGGAAAAGACGATGGGCCGTATGCGGTTCTCAATCTGGCGCAACTTCGCCGCGATCGGTTCGGACCGCGAAACGAGCGTTAGAAGGTCACCGGGCGTCGATTTTTCCACGGCGAATGTTTCGCCGAAACAACCGCAACTTCAAAGACAACCGCGAGCCGGCGGTCGCGTTTAATTTGTGATTGTAACCGGTGTGCCGGCTGAGACTGACTTAAAAAAGTTTTCAGCCATGAACTCCGGCATGCGGATGCAGCCGTGCGAGGCGGGATAACCGGGCAAGTAACCTGCGTGCATCCCCACCCCGCCAACGATGCGCATAAAATAAGGCATGGGCGCGCCTTGAAAATGAGTGCCGGGCGGCCGCGGATCCTTATCCACATCGATATTCTGCACGACGACGTTGTCGGCGGCATCGACGTAATCGCCATACTTGGTCGAGACGTGTTTGAGGTCCTTCTGGATAATGGAGAAATGGCCCGCCGGAGTGTTAAGCCCTTCGCGGCCAGTCGAAAGCTGGGAGATGCCGACGAGCATTCCGCTCTTATAAAAATACGCACGCTGCTCTCCGAGACTGATCTTGATGGCGGGTTTCCCCCCAATCCCATCCCCATCCCAATATGAGACCGTGTCGTGCGGCGCGCCGGCCGTCGGCGCTGTTCCGTAGATGCCCCCTAAATATTGAGTCCGGGCGGCGAAGCGCGCGTCTTCTTCGCAGCCACTCATAAAAAAGATCGCGGCCGCGAAAATGGGCATCGATGAAATTGGTAGAAACAAGCGAGACATAGGATTTGTTCGAAACGGATTTTGTTAGCGTTCGAAGCGGGTAAAGTCAAGGAACGGTCGCCCGCGTGCAGTGGACGAGTTTGATTGGCCGGTAGCGGAGTAGGCGTACGCCCTGTTTCTAGCATCCGGCCCGTTCTTAAGACTTGTCTCCCTTCCGAGACAATGCTCTATAAACGTGGCGCGCCTACGGCGCTTAGATGCGAAACTGATACAGTCCCGGGCCTCGGCTTGAATTGTGCTTGCTTTCATGCAGACTTCCGCGGCCGTTTCCTTCCATGCCCACTTACGAGTATTCCTGCGCAAAGTGCGACCAAACCTTTGAGGTATTTCAATCCATGCGCGACAAACCATTCCGCGAGTGCCCGAAAGAGCTTTGCCGACTGCCCAGATGGGGACATGGGAAGGTGAAGCGCCTTCTTGGCACGGGGGCTGGATTGATCTTCAAGGGCTCTGGTTTCTACATCACCGATTATCGAAGTAGCTCGTACAAAGAAGCGGCCAAGAAAGATGCGCCTGCCCCCGTCCCCGCCGCGAAAGAGACGGCGACGAAGACTCAGCCTGCAACATCGACAACGACGAACAAGCCAGGGAAAGAACCAACCGCATGACCAAGCTGATTTGTCCCGAGTGCGGGCATGAGAACGAGCCGGAGCGCATTTATTGTCATCGCTGCGGGGCGCGACTCGACCGTTCCGCCACCGCGTCGCGGGCGTCGCAGCAGAAGGAGTTGAAGGACACGCAGCGTCATGTTCGGAAGATGTTAGGGCCGCAAAACGTGGGGTTCCGCCGTTTGTTTTTCACGATTTCCAAGGTGGTCCTCGGCGCGTGCGCGGCAGCCGCAGTGATTCAAATGATTCTGCCACCGGATGTCCCATCGGCGAGCAAAGATGTGGCGCCGCGGCAGATCAATTTCGACTTGGAAAACGCGATCTATTCCCACCGACCAGCTCAGCTTGAGTACACGGAGGAGCAGGTGAATGCTTATCTCGCCTACACGCTGAAGAGCAAGCAGTCCGCTTTAAACAAGCGGCTGCTGAATTTCAAGCGTGCGATCGTTGGATTCGGCGAGGGCGCTGTTACCATCACGGCTGAACGTTCCCTTTTTGGATATTCGCTCTACAGCGGCTCTGCTTACGCGGTCCGTGCCGGAGAAGGAAAAATCGTCGTCTCGAACAAAGGCGGCAACATCGGCCGGCTTCCATTTCATCCAGAGATCATGCAGTTCATGGATATTATTTTCGCCGATCTGTGGTCGGCGCTCCAGCGTGAGCAGAAACTAATCGCCAAAATGGGCGCGATCGAATTTCACGAAAAGCAGGTTCTGCTGAGCGCGCCGCCGCATTAGGAGCGACCAGCAGGCCCGCCCTCTCACCCTGCGAGCCCGCCGGTCAACACCAACCGCAAGAATCGACAACTGGGATTCGTAATTAGCGCCCACTCAGTGCGCCGTGCGAACGTTCGTAGGCGCGGACCGCACGACGGGTTTCTGGCCCCATGATTCCGTCAATGGCACCATGATAGTAGCCCGCTCGAGCCATTTGGCGCTGGAGGGCGACAACTGAAGACCCTCCGCGATAACGATCGCGATAGTCATATCCGTAAGCTGGCTCCCTGGAGTAACCATAATCGTATCCATAGGGAGAGGAGTACCCATATGGATAATAGCCATAGCCATAGCCGTAATAATCGTACGGGTAGTAACCGAAAGGATATCCGTAGTACGGGAAACCAAACCCGCCGAAAAAGATGAAGCGGTCACGGTCACGGAAGTGTCCGCGGTGCCGCCAATCACCGCTCCAGCGGTTGCCATTCCAGCGATTGAATCCTCCCTGACGGAATGTTCCTGTGCTGCCGGTCATCGCGAATGCCCCTCGTGCGGGCGCCCGCCCGAAGTGCCCGCCGCCGCCGCCGCGTCCGCCGCGTGGATCGGCCATCGCCAGTGGCACGGCCAGCGCTACCGCCGCCAAAGCGCTTAAGAGAAGTATAGCTTTTTTATTCATAGATTGTTTTGGGTTGTCCGTAAATTACACACCTCGAAATGGGGAGAGTTTCGTAAATAGTGACGACTGATGCGACTGACGAGTTTTGCTAGCCAGCGTGCTCCCTTCCCGAGTATCATCCGCCAGCATCTTGATGAAGGTGAACTGCCCGGCGATCTTTATACTGTCGGTCTTCACGCTGCAATTGCTCCGCGCGGCGCCTCCGGAGCGGAGCGTGAGCCCTTCGCAGCAATTCATTATTTACGGTGCCAATGGCGCGTGGCGCGGCGCGGTTTCAGAGCTGGCGGAGCGGACTAAAGCCAATTTCCTCGCGCTCCTGCGGCGGCCTGATCGCTGGAAGACGCCCGTGCTTATCAATTTGCAATTGTCGCAAGTGAACCCGCCTAAAATACCGCCGGCCGCGTTGCGTTTCAGCCAGACCGGCTTCGGTCTCAAGTTACAGCTCGATTTCACCGTCGCTCGAGATGTCGATGGCTCACTGGTCGAGCGTGCATTGCTGCGCGCGATTCTGCTGGAAATGATTTATCGGAACCAACCAGACATCGCTCCAGGCACGCCGTACGTGCAGCCGCCGGATTGGTTGCTCGATGGCGTGCTGGCGCTCACGCCCGGCCGCGATCGCAGGCCGTTGGTCGAGGCGCTTCTCCTCTCGGACAAGATCATGCCGCTGGAAAAACTTCTCCGGCCCACAAGCATTTCGGGCCTCGATTCTCCCGCGCGGCTGCTTTATCGCGCTTACTCATTTGCGCTTGTGCAGTTGCTGGTCGATGCAACGGGCGGGCCTGCGCGGCTGGCACGCTACATCGACAATCTATCGCGCGCCTCAACCGATCCGCTCGCCGATTTGAAGGCGCAGTTTCCGGTATTCAACGGCGGGGCGGAAAAAACCTGGCGCTCAGGCGTAGTTCGACTGGGTGCCACGCAGAGTTATCAATTGCTCACTTTTGCCGAAACCGAGCGACACTTGGACGAATTGTTGCGCATCAAAATTTCAGATATTGGGCATTTAACCAAAACCGTCCAGCTTGGCGATCTTTCGCAGCGAAAGATTTCACCTGTGGAAAGTGCGGCGGTCGCCGCGGCGAGCCAGGATTTGGTCTTGCTAGCGGCGCGGGCGAATCCGATCCTGCGGCCGATTGTGCAGGAATATCAGCAAATCGCGGCTCTTTTGACGAACGGCAAACGGAAAGGACTGACTGCGCGTCTCGCACGTGTGCAAACGGTTCGCGCAAGACTTGCCACGTGCATGAGCGAGATCGACGATTACATGAACTGGTTCGAAGCGACGCAATCCAAAACAAAAAGCGGGGCATTTGTCGATTACCTCAAAGCGGCTCAAGAACAGAATGAGGCGCGCCCGCGGCGTCGGGACGCACTCTCGGTTTATCTCGACGCATTGGAAGAACAATTTCAAGATTGAAGATCGAATGCACGAATCACTTAAGAACGCGATCGATTACATCGAAATGGCTTCGCGCCATCTCGCGGAGACGAAAAGGTTTTTCAGCGCGTTATTGGGCTGGTCGTTTCAAGACTACGGACCCGATTATGCGTCGTTTGATGATGGCCGAATGACCGGCGGCTTTTTCGCTTCAGAAAAAACCGCGGGAGTGGACACGGGCGCGCCGCTTGTGGTCTTTTATCAGCCCGAGCTGGAGAAGATGCTGGCCGAGGTGAAGAAACTCGGCGGCAAGATCACACGCGAGATTTTTGAATTCCCCGGCGGACGCCGTTTTCACTTCCGTGAGCCCGGCGGCGGCGAGTTCGCCATTTGGTCGGACAAAAAGTGATTGTCGCATCGGCGATCGCCCAGCGGTTTCATTTGGCCTTCCTAATCTCGCCAAGATCGCGACGGTGGAGTAAACACCAAGTCTCGGTGCCGTGAAATGCTGGCGAGATGGCGAACAGGGTACGGGAATTCGATGGCTCCGCCGGGCGTCGGCCTACGCGGAAGCGGCTACAGCGGCAGTTGCTCGTTGCGCGGTTGCTGATTATCATAAGCCGCGCGACTAAGCCGCGTCTTTTTCATTCTCATGCAGAAAATTGGATTTGCCGAAGCTCTCGATTCCATCGTGGCCAGCGACCCACGTTGCGCCACCGTGCGTCATGTGGCTGGTCCGGAACTGCTCGACGGCGTCCGGCAGTACGCGCTCAAGGAATTCGGGCCGATGGTGATCACGGTTTTTGATAATTGGGGAATCCACTGCTGCGAGGACATTGGGCACATGGTTTTCAATCTGATCAGGGCCGGGATTTTCGGGAAAACCGAGGAAGATTCGCTGGAGGACTTTAAGAATGTTTACGATTTTGAGGAGGCGTTCGTAAGGCCGTTCGCGCCCGCGAAACCAATTGCTCCTGCGGTCGCGGGGCCGCCAGGTCTGCCAGCGCCAAAATCGTTATGATCCCGCGGCTGCCGGGACTGGGCCTGGCACTTGTCGTGGCAACTATGTTCAGCACTGCCAATTTGAAAGCCACGCCCACCGACGATTCGGCGGTTATTACCTTTCCCCCGAGCTCGGCGCAGAAATGGGTCTTGCCGGACGGTTTGACGGTCATTGTGCAGGAGGATCACAGCGCCCCGGTGGCGAGCGTGCAGGCCTGGTGCGCCACAGGGAGCGTGAGCGAGGACGAGCATCTGGGTGCGGGCCTGTCCCACATTCTCGAACACATGCTCTTCAAAGGAACGAAGACGCGAACGACCAACGCCATCGCGCAAAAAATTCAGGACGTGGGCGGTTACATCAACGCCTACACCGATTTCGACCGCACGGTTTTCTGGATCGACGTTCCAAGAGACGGCGTCGCCACCGCGCTCGATGTTTTGGCCGACGCGATGATGAATTCGACATTGCCGCCGGCGGAGTATTTGAAGGAACAGGAAGTGATCCGGCGCGAGTTCGCGATGAATCTGGATAATCCCGACCGAATGACCAGCCAACTTCTCTTAGCCACCGCCTTCCAGCGGCATCCTTACCGGCTGCCGGTGATCGGGCAGATGGAAATTTACAATCAGCTCACACAAGAGCAGGTGATGCGGTATTACAAAGCACGTTACGTCCCGAACAATCTCATCTTTATCGTAGCGGGAGATGTCGATGCAGAAAAGGTGCATCAGCAGCTCGCCGAATTCTTCAAGCCTTATCCGGAGAAATCACTCAAGCCGGTCTTCATTCCTGAGGAACCGCCGCAACTGGGCCGGCGTGAAGTGCACAACGAGTTCGCTACCGAGCTAACGCGTCTCTCACTGGCTTGGCACGTTCCCGAGCTCACGCATCCGGACGTTCCCGCGCTCGATGTGCTCTCGACGATTTTGGGTGACGGCCGCAGCTCGCGCTTGTATCGGCGCGTGCGGGAAGAGGCCGGCCTGGCCTTTGGCGTCTCGGCGTTTTCCTACACGCCGGGCGACCCAGGATTGCTCGGCATTGATGCCACGGTCGATCCAAAAAAGCGCGAGGGCGCGGAGCACTTGATTTTGCAAATCATCGATGAAGTGAAACAGGCCGGCGTCACGCCGGAGGAGTTGATGAAAGCGAAGAAAATCTCGCTCAGTCATCATCTCGATGCTCTGGCCACGATGCGTGGCCAGGCGTCGGATATCGGAGGGAACTGGCTGCTCACACGCAATCTTAATTTCAGTCGCGACTATCTCGCGGCCGTCCAGAAAGTGACGCTCGACGATATTCGCCGCGTCGCCACGAACTATCTCACTAGCGACAACTTGACGGTCGTGTCGCTCAACCCACGGGGCTCGCTCGTGGCAAAAGCGGAGGGCGCGAAGGTCGCGACGGCGACTGAAATTCAAAAGTTCGAACTGGCCAACGGCTTGCGTATTCTCGTGCGCGAAGACGCCCGGTTGCCGCTGGTTTCGATGACTGCTGTGTTCCGCGGCGGGCTGCTCGCCGAAACGCCCCAGACCAACGGCATCACCCGATTGACGGCAGCGACGCGGGCAATAACAGCTTCAGTGTTTCGCTTCACCTTACCAAGCCCGATCTGAAACTGGGCGTTGATTTACTCTCGGATGTATTGCGAAACGCGACCATGCCGGCGAAAGCCGTGGCGCGCGAACAGGAAGTTCAGATCGCCGGGATTAAGGAAGAAGACGAACAGCTCACGGCCGTCGCGCGCAACATCTTGCGCGCCGCGCTCTTTGCGCATCATCCCTACGCGTTGCGGGCGAATGGATCGCCTGATTCCGTCCAACGTTTGACGCAGAAAGATTTACTCGACTTTCGTGATCGTTATCTGGCGGCAAAAAACGGCGTCATTTCCGTTTTTGGAGACGTGAAAGCTGCGGAAGTGAAACAGCTTTTTGAGGAGACACTCGGCGCGCTGAGGCCGGGTGCGCTTGCCTTAACAGACGCCCATCCGGCGGCACCGTTGCGGCAGATGACAAATGTCGAGAGCCAAAAAGAGAAAGCGCAAGGCGTGATCATGGTTGGATATCGCGGCGTTGACATGTTCAGTCCGGATCGCTATGCGCTCGAACTCATCGATGAAGCGAGCAGCGATCTGGGCTCGCGTTTTTTCATCCGCATCCGCGAACAAATGGGGTTGGCGTACTACGTCGGCGCCAGTCAAATGCAAGGACTGGTGCCCGGGCTTTTCGCTTTCTATCTCGGAACCGATCCACAGAAGATCGAGCCAGTGAAAACGGCACTGCTCGATGAGATTCAAAAACTCGCAAGTGAAGGCCTGACGAGGGAAGAGTTGGCCCGCGCCAAGAAAAAGTTGATCGGCCAGCAGCAAATCGCGAATCAAAGCAATGACTCATTCGGTTACCAGTGCGCGCTCGATGAGCTTTACGGGCTCGGTTTCGATCATTACAAATCTCTCGAACACCATGTCGAAGCAGTCACGCTTGACGATATCAGGCGCGTGGCCGGAAAATATTTTCGCGATCAACCGTATGTTTTGGCGACGGTGCGACCGCCAGATCATGTCGGAGCGCCGAAAACTAATTGAGCCATGGCTGAAGTCCAGACCAGCACGCAAAGCGGCGAGCTTGCCCAGCGCTTCATCGAGTTTGTTATGATGCAAGCGCAGAATGCCGCGCTTTTTCTTGGGCAGATTCCAAATCCCAAGACTGGGGAAGGGGAAGTGAACCTTGAGCTGGCCAAGATGTTCATCGATCAGCTCGCCATGATTCAGGAAAAGACGCGCGGCAATTTGACCAACGAGGAGACGACAGTTTTGCGCAACACGCTTTCAAATTTGCAGATGGCATACGTCGAGGTTGCGCGGCAAGCGCCCAAAGGTGGCGCCCAACCGGCGCCGCAACCCCAACCATCTGCATCTTCCTCCACAACGCCCGAAGAGAAACCGAAAGCTCCCGAGCCAATTTCACCTCCCGCTCCGACCGAGTCCGAATCAAAGAAGAAGTTCACGAAAAGCTACGGCCCGTAACTGTAGCGGCGGTCTATGACCGCCGATCTAGTCAGTGCACGCGCGCAGAGCGCCGCTACATAAATGCACGCGTCCGCGAAGAAAATCCGGCAAGAGAAAAAGAAGATTGATTCACTCGCCTCCCGGCGCGTGAACCCTCGCGGGCTTTCCCGTCCACGTCGCTCGGCTCCCGCCGGCTCCGTTGCCGATTTAAACATCGTTAGCGATCCGATCGAAGCTGCTGAAGAAGCCGGTTTACGCTACGTCAGCGACGGTCAGCCGGGTTACACGCGCAAAGCGAAAGGTGACGATTTCAATTACTTCGACACGGAAGGAAAGTTGATCCGCGACGAGCAACGGCTTCTGCGCATCAAACGTTTGGCCGTTCCGCCCGCTTACACCCGCGTTTGGATTTGTCCGTCGCCGAACGGTCACATTCAAGCGACGGGGCGCGATGCCCGCGGGCGCAAGCAATACCGTTATCACGAGCGCTGGCGCGAGGTGCGGGATGAAAACAAATACGATCGCATGGTCGTTTTCGGTAATGAGCTTCCGAAAATCCGCAGGCGCGTAAACAAAGATCTCGCTTTGTCCGGTCTGCCCCGAAACAAAGTGCTGGCGACAGTGGTGCAGTTGCTCGAGCGAACATTCATTCGCGTTGGCAATGAAGCGTATGCCCGCGAGAACAAGTCGTTCGGCCTAACGACCATGCAAGATCGACATGTGGACGTGAAGGGATCGCAACTGCGGTTTCGTTTCCGCGGCAAGCGCGGGATCAAACATCAGATCGATCTGACCGACGGGCGAATCGCGAAGATCGTCTCGAAGTTCCAGGATTTGCCTGGCCAGGAATTGTTTCAATATGTCGATGATGAGGGTGAAGTGCGCGACACCACTTCGCAGGACGTGAACGATTACTTGCGCGAGGTGACCGGCCAGGATTTCACAGCCAAAGATTTTCGCACCTGGGCGGGAACGGTGCTGGCGGCGATGGCGCTGAGTGTGCGCGATCCATTTGAAACAAAGAAACAGGCCAGGGCCAACATTAACGATGCGATCGGCACTGTTTCAAAACTGCTCGGCAACACTCCGGCGATTTGCCGAAAATGTTATGTTCATCCGGCTATTCTCCAAGCTTATCTGGATGGGAATTCGATCGAAGGATTGAAGCAGAAAGCCGAAGAAGCCGTTACACAAAATCGTTGTGACTTACGGTCCAGCGAGACCGCGGTCTTGAAGTTCTTGCAAGCGCGCCTGGCCAGAAAAGCAGCCTGAGCCCCGGCTGAGGCGCGTTATTCGCGGCTTGCTCGCCGCGCCGGCGTAGGTGTGGGTTTGGTCTTTGCGCTCTTGCGGACGGTGATGGTTTGTTCCCCGGCCATCTGTGGTTGTTCCTTCTCGGAATATTTTTTCGTGGTTGGCCAAATGAGACGCCACGGCTGCGTCTTCACGGTCTCCGTGAATTCCTTGATGTTGCGGCCGGCTGGGCCGAGATCGTTGACGGCCGATTTCAATTTTTCGGAGGAATTGCGAAGGTTCTGGAGTGAGACTTCAATGTTGTTATTGGCCGAAAGGTCGTGGCTGACCTTCTCGATGTTCTTGAGCGAAACCGAGAGGGAGCTGTCCGGCGCGGTGAGATCTACAAGATGCTCCCCGAAAGTTTTGAACTGGCCGATGGCGAGGGTGAGGTCGGAACTTTCATCGGTGAGGTGATTGAGATTTTGCGCGGTGGTCTCCAGTTCCTTCATCGTGGTGGTCGCTTCCGTCGCCACGGGCTTGATGATCTCGAGCATCTTGGCCGCCGCTTCGCTGAAATCGGGAACGCGCTCCCCGGCAAACATCTCGCCACTTTTGGCGCGACCCGAGGCATCGGTTCCCTGGGAAATGTCGATGGCCGTCTCGCCGAGCAAGCCGAGCGTAATCAAGCGCGGCTTGGCGTCGCGATAGACCTTCGCGTTCTTGTCCACCTGCACGTCGATGCGGACTTCGAATTTCGGTTTGCCGTCCGACGGTGTAGGGGTCGCGTTGGGATCGGGCGGGTGCATCGCCGTGGCGGCTTCTTGTGCACGCTCGTCCTCTTCGCGCGAAACCGGCGAATACAATTTTTCGACTTGTCCAATCTTGCGACCAGCCAGCAGAACCGGCGCGCCAAGTTTGATTCCGGCCGCGTTGTCGAAGTAAATCTTGTAGGTCACGAGCGGGCGGAAAAGCCCGGGCGCGCCGAGCAGGATGAGAACGCCTGTTATCACTGCCACCGTGCCGACGACCAGGAGGCCGGTTAAAATTTCATTTCGTTGCAATTGCATCTTCGCTCTCTTCCAGAATGGGGCCTTCGGTGCTTCCGCTCAAGAATTGAGCGACCACCGGATTCTTCGACTGCTTGAATCGCTCGGGCTCGGCGTCTTCAATGATTTTTCCTTGATAAAGCATAGCCATGCGCGTGCCGATGCGAAAGGCACTGTCCATTTCATGCGTCACGGTGACCGATGTCACTTTGGATTTTTCGCTCAGGCTGATGATCAATTCATCGATGACCGAGCCAATGACCGGATCGAGACCAGCCCCCGGCTCGTCAAAGAGAATCAATTCCGGCTCCAGCACCAGCGCCCGTGCCACGCTCACGCGTTTTTTCATGCCGCCGCTGAGCTCGGAAGGCATCAGGTCTTTTGACTTGCTCATTCCTACCAGCGCGAGTTTTTCATCGACGATCTCGTCGATTTCTTGGCGTGATTTGGTGGTCAGCTCTTCCAGTGGCAGCGCAACGTTATCGCGCACGGTCCGCGAGCTGAGCAGGGCCGAGTATTGATACACCATTCCGATCTGTCTGCGAATCTGTTGCAATTTGCGACGCGACAGCCGCGTAATTTCGAACTGCTTAAAAAAAATCGAGCCGGAATTGGGCTGCAAAATTCCCAGGATCAGGCGCAGGATTGTGCTCTTGCCGCTGCCGCTCTGCCCCATGATCACCAGGCGATCCTGCGGCTTGACCTCGAGCGAGAGCCCGTCGAGCACGTTCTTTTCGTCAAACTGCATCGTAACGTCGCGCAGCTTGACCATATGCGAAGGCGGCGCGCTCACGTGGGGAAAAATACGGTGTAGACGATGTTGTAGAGCGTATCGAACCCAATCACGGTTGTAATCGCTGTAACTACGCTCGAGGTTGTCGCGGTCCCGACGCCGGCCGCGCCGCCTTTCACGGTCAAGCCCCGGTAACAAGCGATCGCGCCGATAAGCAGGCCGAACATAAAACTCTTTAGCACGCCGGTGATGATGTCCCGGATAAGAAGAGCGTCGCGCACAAGATCGACAAAATAAACAAAGGCAATGTGAAAGTAGGCGCGCGAGACCAGGCTGCTGGCGGCGATCGCTGCGATATTCGACACTGTGGAAAGACAAGGCATCAGGAAAAAAAGCGCCAGCATTCTCGGCGCGACCAGAAAACGCAGCGGCCCGATGCCCATCGCCTCGATCGCTTCGACTTCCTCGGAAACCTGCATCGTGCCGAGTTCCGCGGTGAAGGCTGCGCCGATTCGCGCCGCGAGCATGATTCCGGTGATCAGCGGACCCAGCTCTCGCGTAAAAGCGATTGCCACCAAACCGGGAATCAGCCGCTCGGTCCCAAAGCGCTGAAGTTGATAGCCGGTTAGCAAAGCCATGGTTAAGCCGAGAAAAAATGAGACGAGACCAACCAGCGGAACGGATTCGACACCAGCGCGCTCGGTCTGACGAAAAAAGCTGGCCGCGCGAAATGGAACGCGGCCGCGCCGGATGCGGCCGATGCTTTCGTCTAAGGTGTGGGCGATAAACCAAAAGACGCTGCCGACTTCGCGAAGGAAATTGCGGCCGAGCTGACCGATGCCTTGCATAACTACAACCGGATGATGCGCGTTCGCCATGTTTACGGGGAAGTTGCCTCACTTCGCGATGTGGAAAAGGAGAAAAGCTGCGTCGAAATGTATTTCCTAGCCACACGTTTCTTGCCAGTGCGCTAAAACCGGGCGAAGAGCCTGACCGATGAGGCTTAGTTGTGAAAATAGCCTGGCCATTTAAATACTTGTTCGCAGTCGCACTCCTTGCCGCGACCGCAGCCGATCCGGCGCAGTCGCAGGAAAGCAGTGTGAAAGGTGCCGCGGCGCGAGGGGCTAGCGAAATTATGCAGACAAATCAGAAAAAGTTCGGGCTTGTGATTCACGGCGGGGCCGGAACCATTGAGCGCGGCAAAATGAGCGCGGAGCGCGAACAGCAATATCGCGCCGCGCTTGAGCGCGCGCTTACTGCGGGTCACGAGATTTTAAAACGCGGCGGATCGAGCCTCGATGCCAGCGAAGCTGCCGTGCGCGTGCTCGAGGACGATCCTCATTTCAACGCCGGCAAAGGCGCCGTCTTTACAAATGCCGGGACGAATGAACTGGATGCCGCGATCATGGACGGGAAAACATTGCGGGCCGGAGCCGTCGCCAGTTTGAAACACATCAAGAATCCGATCAACCTGGCGCGGCTGGTGATGGAGAAATCGGGACACGTGATGATGGACGGCGAAGGCGCGGAGGCGTTCGCCGCAGCGAACGGCATTGAGCTTGTCGATCAAAAGTATTTCTACACCGAAGAGCGCTGGCAGGCTTTGCAGAAAATGAAAGAGGCCGAGAAAAGAGGCGGGGTTGGCGGAAAGAAATTCATTGTCACCGATCAAGATCGACATGGGACAGTGGGAGCCGTCGCGCTGGATAAAAACGGCAACCTCGCAGCGGCGACTTCCACCGGCGGCACGACGAACAAAAAAGCCGGGCGCGTCGGTGATTCACCCATCATTGGCGGCGGCACGTACGCGAACAACGCCACCTGCGCGGTCTCGGCCACCGGCGACGGTGAATACTTTATTCGTTCCGTTGTCGCGCACGACATCTCGGCGCTGATGGAATATCGCGGAATGAAATTGCAAGAGGCAGCGCAAATGGTGCTCGACAAAGTCGCGAAACTCGGCGGCACGGGCGGATTGATCGCCATCGATCACGACGGCAACATCGCTTTGCCCTTCAACACCTCAGGTATGTATCGTGGACATGTCGGTGTTGACGGCGGGTTCGTCGTCGAGATTTATAGATAAGAAAAGTAGCCCTCGCCACGGCGAACGAGCGGGATTGTCATAACCATGCTGCCGTCATTCTCCGTCGTCATTCCCGCCTTTAACGAAGCGTCGCGTATCGGTCAGACCGTTCGCGCAACGCTCGATTATCTTCAGGAGGTCAACCCGAAAAACGAGTTAATCGTCGTGAACGATGGGTCAACCGACGCAACAGCGACAATCGCACGTGAAGTTTTGTCTGGGGCGAAAATCGAGGTGTGTTTACTCGAAAATTTTCCGAATCGCGGCAAAGGGGCGGCCGTCCGCACGGGATTACTGGCGGCACAAAAAGCGATCGGCTTGTTTTTCGATGCCGATCTTTCCACGCCGCTCGAGGAGACGCCGAAAGTGATCGAGCCGGTCGCAGCCGGAAAGTTCGACATCGCCTTTGGCTCGCGCTCGCTCGATCGCAGCTTGATCGGTCATCATCAACCGTGGGGCCGTGAGCAGGGCGGCCGCGTTTTCAACCTGCTTGTGCGCGTCGCGACCGGTCTGCCGTTTTGGGACACGCAATGCGGATTTAAAGCGTTTCGTCTCGATGTTTGCCGCCCGATTCTCGAAGCCGCGCGGATCGATGGTTTTGCTTTCGACGTTGAGTTGCTTTATCTCGCGCAGCGCGCCGGCCTGCGCCTGCGCGAAATTCCGG
>WNFO01001877.1_pt1 | contig 28286 bp, 14 predicted proteins | sample 5400251 | NCBI WGS metagenome assembly WNFO01 (sample SAMN13153354, study PRJNA577476) | soil metagenome | isolation source: 100 cm saprolite under Madrone tree | place: USA:California | collected 2016-06-14
TTCCCGACACCGGTGGGGCCCTCAAACAGGAGGGCTTGTGGCAACCGGCCGGAGGCGATGGCGCCTACCAGCCGGTGTCGGATCCCCTCATGGGCGTAGAGGGGGGGGATTGGCATGGCGGGAATCTAGTCTGGGGTCGTGAAACTGGACGGTTTGCAAAATGCAACGCGTTATGTACCATGTTGTTAGGCTGGTTTCTTGGGGCTTGTGCTGGTCTAGCAGTCTATCCCATATGATCTTACACGATGAAGTGAGTACACACTCGCTAGATAGTGCCCAATTTCCTTACGTTTTCGGCATCTATTCGGGCTGCGCCGACGCAACATCCGTCTCTCGTCATCGTCGCGCCTACGCAGCGCTCTCACCCGCCACTAACCGCGCGGCCGCCCGCAGCTGCGGCGGCTGACCCACGACGACCAGCACATCGTCGGCCGCGAGGCGAAAGTGGGGCCCCGGCGTTGCGATCTCGTCTGCTCCCCGACCGACCGCAAGCACCAACGCGCCGGTTTGGGTACGTAGGCCGGTGGCCGCGAGCGTCTTCCCGACCAAGGGCGAGCCCGCCGCGAGCCGCAGGCGCTCGACCGCCATTTGCGGGATGCCCGTCACGGCGCCGAGGGTCATGCGCCCGGCGCCGTCGCCGCCGCGCAGCGCCTCATAATGGGACGAGCGGATCTGATCCACCAGGCGATCGATGTCGGACCGGGGGACGTTGTAGTGCGCCAGTACGCGCGCGAAGATCTCGATCGAGGTCTCGAACTCCTCCGGGATGACGACGTCCGCGCCGAGCCGGCTGAGCTCGGGGATTTCGGTCACGTAGCGGGTGCGCGCGATGATGTGGATGCGGGCGTTGAGGGCGCGTCCCACGCGCACCATACGCCGAGTCGCCGCCGGGTCGGAGATCGCGACGACGAGCATTCGGGCGCGCTCCGCGCCGAGGGCCCGCAAGATTTCTTCGCGGGTGGCATCGCCGTAGAAGGCGGGCTCGCCGCGCGCGCGGGCCTGCTGGACGGTCTGCGCGTTGAGCTCGACGATGAGATAGGGCGCCTGGATGGACCGCAGCGCGGCCGTGAGGTTGCGCCCGTTCAGGCCGTAGCCGGCGACGATGACGTGGTCGGTGAGCGGCTGTTCGGCAACGGCGATCTTTCCGGGGCGCAGCCCCGGCAGGAGGCGGTCGAGGGGGACCAGTCGCTCCAGGCCATCGAGCAGGGCGGGGCCGCTCTGGAGCAGAAACGGTGTGACCAGCATTGTCAGCACGGCCACCGCGAGAAAGGTCTGGTACAGGCCCTCCGAGAGCAGCCCGGTCCCTCGGCCTTCGCGCGCCAGCACGAAGGAAAACTCCCCGATCTGCGAGACGGCCAGCCCTGCCAGCAGAGCCACCCGCCCGGAGTAGCCCATGAGCGCGGGACCGACCGCCGCGAGCAGAGCCTTCCCCCCCATAACCCCCACCACGCCGCCCAAGGCCAGCAGCGGGTGGTGGCGCAGAAACTCGACCTGGACCAGCATGCCGACCGCCACGAAGAACAGAGAGATGAAGACATCCCGGAACGGCAGGAGCTCCGCCATCGCCTGGTGGCCGTAGTCTGATTCGGAGATGACGAGTCCCGCCAGGAACGCGCCCAGGGCCAGGGATGCACCGGCCGCCGCGGTTCCCAGGGCCGTGAGCGTTCCGACCAGGATGACGGCGATCAGGAACAGCTCCCGGCTCCGGGTCCTGAGGATCACCGAGAGGGCGCGCGGGACCACGGTCCGGGCCAGCACCAAGACGCTGATGACGACGAGCACGGCTTTGCCGAGCGCGAGGAGCAGCGCTCCCGCACCGCCGCCCGACCGCCCCGCGAGGAACGGGAGCACGAGCATCATGGGCACGACGCACAGATCCTGGAAAATCAGCACGCCGGTGGCGAGCCGGCCGTGGGGCGCGTCGATCTCGCCCTTGTCCGTGAGGCCCTTGAGCACGATCGCGGTACTGGAGAGCGCGACGAGGAACCCTAGGAGGACGGCCACTCGCCAGTCGGCGCGCAGGGCCACGGCCAAGAGACTCGCGAGCACCACGGTGAGCGCTACCTGAGAGCCGCCGCCGACGACCACCTGCCGCCCCATCTCACGCAGCCGACTCAAGGAGAACTCGATCCCGATGGTAAAGAGCAGGAGGATGACACCCACTTCCGCGAGGCTCTCCACCTGGTGCGCGTCGGAAACCAGGCCGAGCGCGTTAGGGCCGAGCAGCACCCCAGCGACGATGAACCCGGGGAGGGCGGGGAGCTTGATACGGTGGAATATCAGAATGACGAGCAGGGAGACGGCGAAGATGATCGCTAGGTCTTTGAGCACGGGGTACTCGCTCATGGCCGCTCGTGGTATGTCATTGCCCCGGGCTCAGTTGGGGTTAGCGGTGATGCAGGGCACACGCGTCGTGTGAAGACCATAATGGAAAGCCGGGTCGCCCGGTGCAAGGTTGGGACGCGCATTTCGTGCAGCATTACCCCAGATCACTCTCGGGAATCATTAGACGTGGGCACGAGCCGGTTCAGACTACTGCGCCAGGACGACGCCGTGCGCGACGCAGAACTGTCGCGGACGGAGGCGCAGCTGCGCGCCACGGCGCGCCAGCAGGAGGCCGTGGCCCACGTCGGCCAACGCGCGCTGGCCGGCGCGCCGCCGGACGAGCTCATTGCGGGCGCCGTGGCAGTGGTGGCGCGTGTGCTCGAGGTCCCGCTCGCGAGTGTGCTCGAGCTCCGTCCCGAGAGTCGGACGCTGCTGCTGCGCGCCGGTGTCGGTTGGCGCGACGGCGCCGTCGGACGCGCGGTCTTTCCGGCGGATGCGGACTCACACTCCGGGTATGTGCTTCGCTCGACGGGCCCGGTGGTGGTGGAGGAGCTGGCCAGGGATGCGCGATTTGGCAGCGCGCCCCTCCTCTTGGCCCAGGGCGTGGTATCGAGCCTGAGCGTCGTGGTGCACGCTAAGGCACGCCCCTACGGAATCCTGGGCGTGCATACGACGGAGCCCCGCGAATTCACGATCCACGACACGCATTTCCTGCAAGCGGTGGCTAATGTCCTGGCCACCGCGATCGATCGCGCGCGCGCCGAGGAGGCGCTGCGCCGGAGCGAGGAGCACTTCCGTTCTCTCATCGAGAACGGGTCGGACATCGTCACGATCGTGGGCGAGAACGGCGTGTTCCGCTATGCCAGCCCGTCGGTGGAGCGCGTGCTCGGGTATGCGCCCCGGGAGCTGCTCGAGCGCAACGCGTTCGACTACGTCCACCCGGATGACATTGCGGTCGTGGCGGAGGCTCTGGCGGCGGCGATCCACCACCCTGGCGTCCCCCAGGCCGCGCAGTTCCGGTTCCGCGCGCACGACGGCGCCTGGCGGGTGCTCGAAGCCGTGGGCCAGGCGCGCGTGGGCCCCGGGGACGCGGCCCAACTGATCGTCAACGCCCGCGACGTGACCGAGCGGCGGCGCCAGGAGCGCGCGCTGCGCGAGAACAAGGAGCGGCTGCGGACGGTCATCGCCGGGGCGCCGCTGGTACTGTTCGCGCTCGACGGCGAGGGCGTGTTCACCATGGTGGAGGGGCGCGGGCTCGATGCCGTCGGGGTGCGGCCCGCGCTGCTCATCGGCCGCTCGGCGTTCGCGCTGTTCGCGGACCTGCCGCAGGCGCTCGCGGACGTGCGCCGCGCCCTCACGGGGGAGACGTTTTCATCCACCGTCGAGGTGTTCGGCGTCGTGTTCGAAGCGTGGTATTCGCCGGTGCGCGACGTGGATGGATCGGTGGCGGGCGTGATCGGCGTCGGGACCGACATCACCGAGCGGTGCCGGGCGGAGGCCGCGCTGCGTCAGTCGGAGGAGAGCCACCGCGCCCTGGTGCATCATGCCTCCTACGCCATCTACCGGTCTTCGGTCGAGGGACGGTTCCTCAACGTGAACCCCGCGCTGGTGCGGATGCTCGGCTACGAGTCCGAAGCGCATCTGCTGGGGGTGGACCTCGCGACCGACGTCTACGCCGATCCGGACGAGCGCCAGCGCATCCTCGGGCGCTTCGAGGCCGCGGACGTGGTCGAAGGAGTGGAGGTCACGTGGAAGCGCCGGGACGGTGGAGAGATCCTGGTGCGGCTCTCCGGCCGCGCAGTGCGCCGCCCCGGCGGCACGATCGAATGCTTCGAGACTATCGCGGAGGACGTGACGGAGCGGCGCGCGCTGGAGGAGCAGCTGCGCCAGTCCCAGAAAATGGAGGCGATCGGCCAGCTCACCGGCGGGATTGCCCACGACTTCAACAATCTGCTCACCATCATCCTGGCGAACGCGCAGCTGGTCGCGAAGGCGCTTCCGGCCCCCCAAGCGGATGCCCATGCCGACCTGCGCGACGTGATGTCGGCGGCGCTGCGGGGCCGCGTGATGGTGAAGGAGCTGCTCGGCTTTGCCCGCCGCTCGCGTCTCGAGCTGCAGTCCGTTGACCTCGGCGGGCTCATCGGCGATCTGTCCGGGTTCCTGCGCCGCATTTTGCCGGCCGATGTCGAGATCGTCACCGCGACCGAGGAGGACCTGCCCGATGTGCGCGCCGATGTCCACGCCACGGAGCAGATCCTCTTCAACCTGGTGACCAATGCCCGCGATGCGATGCCGGATGGGGGCGTGCTGCGGTTCGAGACCAGGCGCGTGCACCTGACCGAGGAGCAGCGTCAAACATGGGGATCGGCGCGGGCGGGCGAGCACGTCTGCCTCTCGGTGGGTGACACCGGGATCGGCATGGGCGAGCAGACGCGGACGCACATGTTCGAGCCGTTCTTCACCACCAAGCCGGCCGGGAAGGGGACCGGCCTGGGACTGGCCACGGTATATGGGCTGGTGAAGCAGCACGGCGGCGGCATCGATGTGGACAGCGAGCCGGGGAAGGGAACTCGGTTCCGGATTTATTTCCCCACGTTCGACGGGGTGCCCGCCGCAGTACGCCCGCGCGCGGGCGTCGCGGAGGTACGCGGGGGCCGCGAGACGATCCTGGTGGTGGAGGACGACGACCAGCTGCGCCGCTCCGTCAAGCGGATTCTCGAAGCGGCCGGGTACCAGATCGTCACGGCGGCGGACGGGCTCGAGGCGCTCGAGGCGCTGCGTCAGACGGCGGGCGTCCGCCTGGTGTTCTCGGACCTCGTTATGCCGCGACTGGGGGGACGTGCATTGTACGACGCCGCGCGGCGGGAGGGCCACACCACGCCGTTCCTATTCGCCAGCGGTTACTCCGACCCCGATCGCGCCGCGACTTTGGACCCGTCGGTCCCGCTGCTCCACAAGCCGTGGACGGAGCCGGATTTGCTGGAGAGAATCAGAAGCATCCTGGATCGCGAACCGCAGGACGGGTGACGCGCGGCCGTCACCTGACGGTCGCCCGCCCCTCGCCCCTCTCGCCGTCGAGCACCTCCCGCACCTTGCGGGCCAGGCTGTCCGGCACGAAGGGCTTCTGGAGGAACGCGACGCCGGCGTTCAGCACGCCCTGGCGCACCATCGTATCGTCGGTATAGCCGGACGTGTAGAGCACCTTCATGCCGGGCCGCTGGGGCGCCAGGCGCTCGGCGAGCTCGCGGCCGCTCATGCCGGGCATCACGACATCGGTCACAAGGATATCGATCCCGCCGTGGTGGCGGGCGGAGAGCTCCAGCGCGGACGGCCCGTCGGCTGCATCGAGCACCCGGTAGCCCCGGGCCTCGAGGCCGCGGCGGGCGAGCGTGCGCACCGGCGCCGAGTCCTCGACCAACAGGACGGTCTCATCGCCGCCGCGCACCGGCTGCGGCTCGGCGGCGGGCAGCGGTGCTTCGGCGACGCCGGGCACTCGGGGAAGGTAGATCTTGACGGTCGTGCCGTGCCCCGGCTCGCTGTAGACCCAGATGTAGCCGCCGCTCTGCTTGACGATCCCATACACCGTAGCGAGTCCGAGGCCCGTTCCCTTGCCGACCTCCTTGGTCGTGAAGAATGGTTCGAACAGGTGTGCCTGGGTCGTCTCATCCATGCCGACGCCCGTGTCCGCGACGGCCAGGCAGGCGTAGTCACCGGCGGGCATGCGGTGGCTCCGCTCGACGTGCTCCTCGCCCAGACTGAAGCGCGTCGTCCCGATGCTCAGCCGGCCGCCGCCGGGCATGGCGTCGCGGGCGTTGACCGCCAGGTTCAGGAGCACTTGCTCCAGCTGGCCAGGATCGGCGTTGACGGCGCCCGCGTCCGGATCGAGCGACGTGGCCAGCTCGATGTCTTCGCCGAGCAGCGGGTGAGCTCGGCGGCCCGCAGCCCCGCGTGCCGGATTTCCTCGGCGTCCTCGCGCCGCGGGTCGCCGGTCGGGGTGTTGTGCAGCAGCAGCTGGGTCGAGCCCAGGATGGCCGTGAGCAGGTTGTTGAAGTCGTGGGCGATGCCGCCCGCGAGCTGGCCGACGGCTTCCATCTTCTGCGATTGACGCAGCTGCTCCTCGAGCTGGCGCTGCGCGCTCACGTCGCGGGCGAGCACCAGCCGGGCAGGCCGGCCGGCGAACTCGAGCGGCCGCGCGACGAGGTCCACGTCGAAACGCTTGCCCTGCTTGGTCCAGTGACGCACCCCGGCGCGCACGGCCCCGTCGTTCGGCCGGTGCGCCAGCTCTTCATCGAGCCGAGCCTGCTCTTCCGGCGGGCGAATGTCACGCAGTGTGAGCTGCAGGAATTCCTGCTCCGTGTGCCCGTACCGTTCGATGGCGGCGCCGTTCACGGCCAGGATGCGCAGCGTCTCGAAGTCGTACACGAACATCGGCTCGGGATTGGTCTCGAACAGGAGCCGGTACTTGCGTTCGCTCTCGTGCAGCTGCTCTTCCGTGCGCTTCCGCTCGATCGCCATAGCGACCTGAGCGGACACGAACTGCAGCACGTGCTTCTCCGTGTCGCGGTAGCGGACGCCGGGCGCATAGGTCTGGGCGACGAGCACGCCGATGGTGCGGTCGCCGATCTTCAGGGGAACGCCGACCCAGTCGATCGACGGCGGTCCGATCAGCTCGACCTCGCCGCGCCGCTCGAGCTCGGCGTGCACTTCGGGCGTGACGAGTAGCGGCTGACCGGTCCTGAGCACGTATTCGGTCAATCCCTTGCCGGGTGTCTTTGACGGGAAGTCCGTGTCGTACTCGTCCACGTGGTATGGGAACGTGAGCTGGTCGGTCGCGGCGTCGTACAGCGCGATGTAGAAGTTCTTCGCCGGCATCAGCTCGCCCACGATCCGGTGGATCGCGCCGAACAGCTCCTGCAGCGTACGCGCGGCGTGGGCGGCTTCCGAGATCCGATAGGTGGCGAGCTGGATCTGCTCGGCCCGTTTCGTTTCGGTGACGTCGCGGAAGCTCCACACGCGTCCGACGCTCTTCCCGGCGATCCGTTGGGGCTGAGAGAAACGCTCGAAGATCCGTCCGTCCTTGAAGGTCAGGACATCGAAGCTCGACGCGTCGGGGCGCGCATACAGCTCGCGCACCTTGTTGAGGAATCCCTCCGGATCGGCGAGCTGCTCCAACACGAACGCGATGGTTTGAGCGTCGTCCTTGGCCTCGAGGATCGAGTCGGGGACGCGCCATAGCTCGGCGAAGATGCGGTTGAAGCTGACGATGCGGCCCGCCAGGTCGACCACCAAGATCCCTTCGGCGGTGGACTCGAACGTGGCATTGAGCAGGGAGAGCGTCTGGCGCAGGTCCCGCTCCGCACGCTGGCGCCCGGTGATGTCGCGGTAGTTGACGACGATGGCGCCGATGGCCGCGTCGTCCAGGCGGTTCACGCCCACCGCCTCGAGGTGGCGCCAGCTCCCGTCTTTGTGCAGCGCGCGCAGCTCCGTCTTGACGACGTGGCCGGGTTGTTGCATGAGCTCGCCGAACAGCTCCAGGGCGTCACGGCGGTCGTCGGGGTGGACCAGCTCGAAGGCACTCCGCCCCACGTTTTCGGTCGCCCCGTAGCCGAGCACGGGCTGCGTGGATTGGCTGGCGTACTGGATCGTCCCGTCCGGACCGAGCAGCATGACGACGTCGCTCGCGTGCTCGACCAGCGCCCGGAACCGCTGCTCGCTGGCGCGCAGCCGCTCGGCGGCCCGCTTGCGATCGGTGATGTCCCGGCCGACCAGCACCACCTGATCGTGGGTCATGGGCGAGATCGCCCCGGAGAACCAGACCTCGCGGCCGCCAATCGAGAGGCTGTACTCGAAGTGGACCGTCTTGCGGGTTCCGAGGGCGGCGTGGATGTACCCCATGAACTGCTCGGCCTGGGCGCCGTCGAACACCTCGCGCAGCGTCTTGCCGAGCAGCTCGGCGGCGGGGCGGTACAGCAGCGCTGGATTCGTGGGAGCGATTTTGACGTAGCGACCCTCGGCGTCGAGCACGAGGATCACATCGTTGATCGCCGCGAACAACGCTTCGAGCTCGGCATCGGCGTCGCGCGCCAGGGGGACTGCGGGCTTCGAAGTAGTCATTCCGGGGCACCAATACTCACCCGGAACCTCCCCGGGGCAACTCCCTCGGCGACGGGGGGGGCTGGCTCAGCACCAGCCCGCAGGATCATGCGCTGGGATATCCGTACGGGGTCAACGGTCGAGGACCTCGCGCACCTTGCGAGCGATGGCGTCCGGGGTGAACGGCTTCTGCACGTAGGCGGAGCCCGGCTCGAGCACGCCGTGCCGTGTGACGGCATCGTCGGTGTAGCCGGACATGAAGATCACCTTGGCGTCGGGGCGCAGCCCGGCCAGCCGGTTGGCGAGCTCGCGGCCGTTGAGCCCGGGCATCACTACATCCGTGAGCAGGAGGTGTATGGTGCCCGAATACCGGGCGACGATGTCCAGCGCCGCTTCCGCGCTGGGGGCTTCGAGCACCGTGTAGCCGTGGCGCTCGAGGACCTGTCGGGCCACGCTCCGCACCGGCGCTTCGTCCTCCACCACCAGGACCGTCTCGGTGCCACGCGCCGCCCGCGCCGGCGCCTGCGCCGGCTGCGACGCGCGCTCCGCCAGCTCTTCCACGCGCGGCAGATAGAGCTTGAAGGTGGTACCGTGCCCGACCTCGCTGTACACCCAGATGAATCCGCCGCTCTGCTTGATGATGCCGTACACCGTGGCGAGCCCCAGCCCGGTGCCCTTGCCCTTCTCCTTGGTCGTGAAGAACGGCTCGAACATGTGGACCTGGGTCTCTTCGCTCATCCCGATGCCGGTGTCCGAGACGGCGAGCATCACGAACGGGCCGGCGCGCGCCGGATAGTGGTCTGCGGCGTACGCCCCGTCCAAATCCACGTTGCCCGTCTCCAGGGTGAGCTTGCCACCGTTCGGCATCGCGTCGCGGGCGTTCACGGCCAGGTTCATGATGACCTGCTCCAGCTGGCCGGGATCGGCCTTGACCCGCCCCGTGGTGGGGGCGAGACGCGTGCCGAGCTCGACGTCTTCGCCCAGGAGGCGGCGCAGCATCTTCTCCAAGTCACTGACCAGCTTGTTGACCTCGAGCACGGTCGGTTGCAGCACCTGCTGGCGGCTGAACGCGAGCAGCTGGCGCGTCAGTCCGGCGGCGCGATCGGCGGCCTTGTGGATCTCGTCCGCGTCCTGGCGCCGGGGATCGGTGGCGCCGAGGTCCTCGAGCAGGAGGTCCGCGTAGCCGGTGATGGCCGTGAGGATGTTGTTGAAGTCGTGGGCGATGCCGCCCGCCAACCGGCCGACCGCTTCCATCTTCTGGGCCTGTCGCAGCTGCTGCTCGAGCTGCACCCGCTCCGTGACGTCGCGCCCGATGCCCAGGATGCCGACGAGCCGCCCTTCGTGCAGCTGGGGAGTCGCGGAGAACTCGCCGACGCGGTAGTCGCCCTTCGCCGTCCGGACGCGGAACTGGCTGGCGGGGCGGAGCTCGCCGCGGACCACGCGTCCCAACAGCTCGAGCGCGAGCGGCAGATCCTCGGGATGCACCAACCGCTCGAACGGCTGGCCCACCCACTCCTCGCGCCGCAAGCCGGTGATCGTTTCGAACGCCGGGTTGAGCGATGCGATGGTGCCTTCGGGCGAAAGCGCGAAGATGATGTCCCGCACGCCTTCGACCAGCGTACGGTAGCGCTCCTCGGACTCCCGCAGCGCCGCTTCGGCCTTGCGGCGCTCCGAGACGTCGCGGAAGTTGACCACGATGGCGCCGACCGCGGGCTCCGCAAGGCGGTCCACCGCGACGGCGTCGATGTGACGCCACGACCCGTCCTTGTGACGCCAGCGGAGCTCGAGGCTGGCGGGCGTGCCCGGGCTTGCGAGGGTGTCGCGCAGCGCGGCGTGGAGGCGCGGGGCGTCGTCGGGATGCACCCGCTCGAATCCGGGATGGCCCACGAGCTCGACGGGTGCGAAGCCCAGCAGGCGCTCGATGGAGTGGCTGGCGAACAGCAGGGTCCCGTCGGGGGCGATGAGGGCGACCGCGTCCGCACCGTGCTCGATCAGGGCACGAAACCGCTCCTCGCCCTGGCGACGGGCCTCTTCCGCGCGGGCCTGCTCCGTGCGGGCGCGCCGCAGGTCGAGGGCGCGCACCACGGCGGGGCCCACCCGCTCGAGGTGGTGCTTGACGACGTAGTCCGCGGCGCCCGCCTTGATGTATTCCGCCGCGGTCTCCTCGTCGAGGCTGCCCGTCACGACGATCACGGGCGTGTCCGGCGCCTCGAGCAGCGCGATGCGCAGCGCATCGGCGGCTCCGAACGTGGGCAGCGAGTGGTCCGTCAGGATGATGTCGGGGCCGAAGGTCTCCAGCGCTTCCCGGAACCCCCGCTCGGAATCGACGCGGCGGGTCGCCCCCGAGATGCCGGCGCGCCGCAGCTCACGCTCGACCAGCGCCGCGTCGTCCGCGACGTCCTCTACCATCAGGACCCGCACGAGTCCCGGCATCGTATCAGCGCGGCTGCTCGTTCAGGAGCAGCCAGTACAGTCCGACCTCGGAGACGGCGCGCGCGAACGCCTCGAAGTCCACGGGCTTGACGATGTAGCTGTTGGCGCCCAGGCGGTACGCGGCCGCGATGTCGGGCTCTTCCTTGGACGAGGTGAGCACGACGACCGGGAGCCGGCGGGTGCGCTCGTCGCCCTTGAGGCGCCGCAGCACCTCCAGCCCGTCCACCTTGGGGAGCTTCAGGTCGAGCAGTATCACGCGCGGCGTGACGCCGATCTCGCGCAGCGGATGGACCTGGTCGCCGAAGAAGAATTCCAGCGCCTCGGCTCCGTCGCGCGCGACGAACACCTGGTTCGCGAGATTTCGGGTCTTGAGGGCGCGCAGGGTCAGCTCCACATCGCTCGGGTTGTCTTCGACCAGTAGGATCTCGACTTCCGAATGCCCGGTCATGCGATCACTCGTCGTGGCTGGGGGGAGGCAAACCGTGGCATGCACACGTACTGGGAAAGGGCGATGCCACGCTAGGGTGTTTTTGCGGCACTGAGGGGCGCTTTTGCGGCATTCCGAAAGGCAGACGGCTTGGGTGAATCACCGTCGAGGTTGGGCGTGCGGTCCCTCCTTGGGCACGATACGAAAACCCGTTGGCACAAGCAAGCCTGTTGTGCACGCGCAACGACTTATTGCGGCAAAACCGTGCAGCTCCCGAGGCAGGACTCGAACCTGCGACCCGCCGGTTAACAGCCGGCTGCTCTACCAGCTGAGCTACTCGGGAATGAGACGAAATATAGGGGCTAAGGGGCTAAGGGGCTAAGGGGCTACGGGGCTAAGGGCTGCGCGACATTGTGATTCGCGGAGCCGAGAATTGGTACCGGGTTAACGCCGAGACGTCCGCACCTTCGTTGCACCATGCCTGACTATCGGCACCTTCGAGCGTGGCAGCTCGCGCGGGATGTCGCGGTCCAGTCCCGTCCCTGGATCAAGAAGCTCCCTCCCGAAGAGCGCGATGCCCTCGCCGATCAGTGGCGGCGCGCGTCCTACAGCGTCGTGCTGAACATTGCGGAAGGGGCGAGTCGTCGTGGCCCTCGAGAGTTCCGCCGTCATCTGGATATCGCGCGGGGTTCGCTGCACGAGGTCGCTGTTGTTCTCGATCTTGTGGTGGCGCTCGGGTACTTCAAGGAGAGCGATCTGGTTTCGCTACGGCGGGTGCGAGACGAGTGTGCGCGCACAGTCTGGGGTCTGCTGTGGTCGATCGCTGCCAGAAACCCCCCTACCTCTTAGTCCCTTAGCCTCTTAGCCCCTGGGGCCTCTGCCAGCACCATGCCCGCCAGGATCAACGCGCCACCGCCCCACTGCACCAATGTGAGCCGCTCGCCGAGGACGAGCCACGCCGTCACCGCCGCGAACAACGGCTCGAAGCAGAAGATCAGCGCGGCTCGCGCGGTCGACATCTCGCGCTGGGCGCGCATCTGCAGCAGGAAACAGAACGTGCTCGCGAACAGGACGGTGTACAGGAGCGCGCCGACGAAGCGCGGCGTCCAGTGAATGGACGGTCGTTCGAACAGCACAGTCGCGAGCGCGCCGATCACGGCGGTCGCGGCGATCTGAAAGAACACGAGGCGCCGCGGATCATACCGCCGTGTGAGCTCGGCGACCGCCACGATCTGGCCGCCGAAGCACACGGCGCAGATCAGCGTCAGCAGGTCGCCCCGGTTCAAGCCACCCGCGTCCGGCGCGGTGAGCAGGTAGATACCCAGGGTGGCGAGGGCGAGCGCAACCGCGGTGAGCCAGCGCGGCCGCTCGCCCAACAGTGCCAGCGCGATCACCGGCGCGAGCACCGACGATACCGCGACGATGAAGGCCGAGCGGGAGGGCGTGGTGATTACCAGCCCCGCGGTCTGCGCGATGAACCCGACGGCGACGAGCACACCGAGCAGGGCGCCGCCCCAGAGCTCCCGGCCGGCGGGGAGCGGGCGTACGCGCGTGCCGGGGGCGAGCGCGAGCGCCGCGATGCCGAAGCGGACCGTCAGGAACGCGAACGGGGTCGCATCCGCGAGGGCGCTCTTCACCGCGACGAAGCTCGTGCCCCACAGCGCGGTCGCGAGCAGCAGCGCCAGGTCCGCCTGGCGCCGGGTCATCGGCCCGAGCGGACGTTCATGCGACGTCTCTGAGATAGCGGCCGGTGGGAGAATCGGGGCTGCCGGCGATATCCTCGGGCGTCCCCTGCGCGACCACGCGCCCGCCCGCGTCGCCCGCTCCCGGTCCCAGCTCGATCACCCAGTCGGCTCGCTTCACGACGTCGAGATGGTGCTCGATGACGAGTACGGTGTGGCCGGCATCGACGAGCCGGTCGAGCACGCGGCACAGGGTTCGGACGTCGTCGAGGTGCAGCCCCGTGGTCGGCTCGTCGAGGATGTAGAGCTTCCGCCCGCGACCTTTCCCGCCCGCGACCGCCAGCTCGCGGGCGATCTTCAGACGCTGTGCCTCGCCGCCGGACAGCGTCGTCGCGGGCTGGCCGAGCCGCAAGTAGCCGAGCCCGACCTGTTGCAGGTGCCACAGGGCGCGCGCCAGCCGCGGCTGGCGGTGAAACCGCTGCAGGGCCTGGTCCACGGTCCACTCCAGCACGTCGTGGATCGAGCTGCCGCCGAGCTTCACGTCGAGCACGTCCTTCTTGAAGCGCTTGCCGCCGCACGCGTCACAGGGCACGAACACATTGGCGAGGAACACCATCTCGACCAGCACGTGGCCGGCGCCGTCGCATCCGTCGCACCGCCCCCCGGCCACGTTGAACGAGAACGTACTGGGCGTGTACTTCCGCGCGCGGGCCAGCGGCTCGGCCGCGAACAGGGCGCGCAGCTCGTCGAACGCCTTGATGTAGGTAATGGGGTTGGAGCGCGGCGTGCGGCCGATGGGGGCCTGGTCCACGAGCACCACATCGCTGATCGCCTCCCAGCCGTCGAGCGCCCGCACTTCACCCACCGGCTCGCCCAGATGCTGTTTGGCGCCGTGGGTCCCCGTAAGCCGCGACTCGAGCTGCCGGAACAGCACGTCGTGCACCAGAGTCGACTTCCCGGATCCGGAGACGCCCGTCACCGCGGTGAGCGTTCCCAGCGGAATGCGCGTATCGACCCCCTGGAGATTGTGCAGGCGCGCACCCTTCACCTCGAGCCAGCGCCGCGCCGTCCGGCGCGCCGACGGCACACCGATCCGCTTCTCGCCCGAGAGGTACTGTCCCGTGAGGGTCCCCGCCGCGCGCACCCCGGCGGCCGGCCCCTGGTACACCAGCGCGCCCCCTGCCTCGCCGCTCGCGGGGCCCAGCTCCACCATCCAGTCGGCGGCGCGCATCGCCGCGGGGTCGTGCTCGACCACCACGACGGTGTTGCCGCCGTCGGCCAGCCGCCGCAACAGGCCGAGCAGCCGGCCGGTATCCGCGGGATGGAGACCGATGGTCGGCTCGTCGAGCACATACAGCGTATCGACGAGGTGCGAGCCGAGGGCGTTGGAGAGGGCGATCCGCTGCGCCTCGCCGCCGGACAGCGTGCGCGTCAGGCGGTCGAGAGTGAGGTAGCCCAGCCCGACGTCGTTCACGAACGAGACGCGGGACGCGAGCTCCGTCAGGATGTGCACCGCCACCGCGCGCTGGAACGGCGTCAGCTCGAGCGCCGCGATCCAGTCACGCAGTTCGCCGACTGAAAGCGCCGCGACATGCGCGATCGTGCGGCCGCCGACATGCACGGCCAGCGCTTCCGGCTTGAGCCGCGCGCCGCCGCAGGCGGGGCAGACCTTCGCCAGCTGGTACTGGCGCAGGAAGACGCGGATGTACTGCTTGTAGCGCTTCGCCTCGAGCCGCTGCAGGAACGGGAGCATGCCGAGAAATCGACCGCTGGCGCCGTTGAGCAGGAAGTGCCGGGCCCGTTCCGTCAGGTCCTTCCAGGGTGCATCGAGCGGGATTCCCTTGGCCCGCGCGACCTCGCGCAGAATGCGACGCCGGCCCTCGTAGCGCGGCTTGGTCCAGGGATCCAGCGCACCCTGGGCCAGACTCTTCCCGGGGTGGGGCACGATGAGCGATTCGTCGTACTCCAGGACGGCTCCGAAGCCATTGCACCCGGGGCAGGCGCCCCGCGGGTTGTTGAACGAGAACAGGATCGGCGTGAGCGCCGGCGCGGCCGTGCCGCAGCTCGAGCACGTCGGGTGGGATGAGAATCGCCGGCGATCCCCGTTCTCGAGCGCCACGGCAACGCCCTCGCCTTCGTTGAAAGCGGTCGCGACCGCGTCGGCGAGTCGCCCCCGGGTCGCATCGGAAGGCTGCACGCGGTCCACGACCACCAGGACCTCCTGCGCCTCGCGCACCCGCTGCTCGGCGTCGGGCGGGTCCAGACGGGCCAGCACGCCATCGAGCTGTGCCCGGACGAACCCTGCCGCGCGAAGCTGCGCGGCTGCGTCGACGTCGGGACGGTGTGCGCTGGTCGGCAACGGGAACGTGATGGCAATTGCGGATTGTGGATTTCGGATTGCGGATTGGTCCCGAACCCCGACCGCCGAATCCGCAATGAGTTCGTCCACTACTTCCTGCACTGTGTCGATCTTGACCACGCTGCCGCACTTCACGCAGTGCTGGGTACCGGTACGTGCCCAGAGCAGCCGCAGGAAGTCGTAGATCTCCGTGGCTGTCCCCACGGTCGAGCGGCTGCTGGTCGTGGGGTTCTTCTGCTCGATGGCCACCGCCGGGGAGATCCCCTCGATCGCGTCGACCAGCGGTTTCGGCATCCGCTCGAGGAACTGCTTGGCATAGGTTGAGAGCGACTCGATGTAGCGGCGCTGGCCCTCGGCGTAGAGGGTATCGAACGCCAGCGTGCTCTTGCCGGACCCGGACGGTCCGGTGATCACCGTAAGGGCGCCTCGCGGCAGCTCGACGGTGATCCCCTTGAGATTGTGCTGCCGCGCGTTGCGGATGATCACGCGGTCGGGTGAGTGAGGCATAACCCTGTAAACTAATAGGGGCCGGGGGTTAGGGGCTCGGGGTTCGGTGTAACGCGGCCCCCGAGCACCTAGCCCCGAGCCCCGAGCCCCCCTACTTTCGCCACCACATGGCTCTCGCCCTCACGCCGCGCCTGCTCCGTCGCGGCCTGGAATTATTCGCCATCATCTCGCTGACGGGTGTCATCGTCGTGCTCGCCGTGTATGGCGAGAACGTCCAGGCGGTCGTCCGCGCGCTGCTGCACCTCCAATGGGGGTGGATGGCGGTGGGGCTGGGCCTCGCCTCGATGGACTGGCTCGGCGGAGGAACGCGATTGTGGGTCGTCGCCCGGCACGTACATCCGGGCGTCCGGCTGAAGGACATGATCATCGCCGGGGGCATGAGCGCCTGGGCGGCATACCTCACCCCGTTCCAGTCCGGTGCGGGGCCGACCATGATGTGGGTCATGCGGCGGGCCGGCGTGCGGCTCCCCGAAGCGATGACGTCCACCTTCATGACGTTCGTCGCCACGGTGGTGTTCTTCGCCATCGCCGGACCGCTCGCCATTTACCTCGGCGCCGGCAAGTCCCTCGCGCAACACAATGTGGTCTTGGGGATCACCTACTACGGTCTGTTTCGCGCTAGTCTCACGATCTTCGGGATCCTGGGTGTCGTCATGCTGGTCGCGATGGTATTTCCGGCCTGGATGCGGGATGCCGTGCACTGGCTGGCTGGCCGGCTGGAGCGCAGGAGCCACCGCATCGCGGCGCGCATCGAGCAGTTGCGGGAAGGGATCGACCGGGCGCACGCGTGCTTGGTCGCATTCGGCAACCCGAAGGGGTGGCTGGCGCTGTTTTGGGCCGTGCTGCTCTCGGCGCCGTCGCACGCCAATAAGCTGCTCGCGGGATACATCGCGCTGCGCGCGCTCGGTATTCCCGCCAACTTCGTCGACATCCTCCTCCTCCAAACGTTCATCACCTTCCTGCTCTACTTCGCGCCGACGCCAGGGTCGGCCGGGCTCGCCGAGTTTCTTTCCGCGGCGGTCATGCAGATCTATGTCGGGCCCTCGCAGCTGCCGTTGTACGCGCTCATTTGGCGGTTCATCAACAGCTACGCGACCGTGATCGCCGGCTCGCTGCTCTTCTGGTACTGGTTGCGGCGCGGGCTAGTGGGACGCGAGGAGGCGGTGAACATCGCGTAAGCCGTGTTTCCTTGCGCGGTTACGCCGTCGGGCGTAACTTCCGGCCTCCCAGATGGCACTGCTCGAACTCGGCGGCAAGAAGTTCACCATCCCGGTGGGCGAGGTAATGGTGGGTAGCGACGCGGGCTGCGCGATCTCACTCGCCGGCGCCGCGGTCCTGCCGCACCATGCCTTGCTGCAGGGTCAGGCTGACGGCCAGGTGATCATTCGCAAGGCGTCGCCTGCCGCCGACGTCCTCATCAACGGCGTGCGTCTCGGCGCCGAGCCCACGCCCCTCCTGCACGGCGACAAGATAGAAGTCGGTGGCCACGAGCTCACCTTCGTGGATGAGCGGCGGACGGGCAGCACCCAGTTCGTGAAAGCGTTCACGCCCGCGACGGCGGGCGGACCGGCCAAACCGAGCGTTAAGCCTCCCGCCATTGGGGTGACGGGTGGCCGGGTGGTGAGCCTGACGGACGGCCGCGAGTACGTGATCACGGGGGCATCGCTGGTGTTCGGCCGCGAGGCGGGGTGCGACGTGGTGGTGGCGGGGAAGGACGTTTCGCGTCGGCACGCCGAGATCGTCCTGACACCCAAGGGCTATGTGCTGGTTGACTCGAGCACCAACGGGAGCTTCGTGAACGAGGAGCGGGTGGAGGGTCAGCGCATCCTCGCCCGCGCCGATGTGCTTCGGCTGGGGGACGAGCAGTTTCGTTTCTACGCGGACGCCGCCCCTGCCACCGCTGCGGCACCCCCTCCACCGGGGCCGGCCGCTAGCCCGCCGCAGGCCGCGCCCCCAGCGTCTGCGGCGGCGTCACAGGTGGGAGCGCCAGGCCGCCAGGCGGCGCCCCCGCCCGGCGCCACGGAACGGCTCAGACACACCGTGCATGGTCTCGAAGCGTTCGTGCCGGCGGGCGGCGCCCTAGCGAGCTTCCTCGTACGAAGCGGGGGACTGATCGGGCAGCGCCTGGCGGTGAAGACGCCCATCGTGAATATCGGGCGCGCCGACTACAACGATCTCGTGGTCCCCGATCCGTCCATATCCACCAGCCACGCCAAACTGCAGCGACGCGAAGGGGTCTGGGTGCTGGTGGACCTCGACTCAACCAACGGCACGTTCGTGGATGGGGAGCGGGTGAAGGGGGAGGCCCCGCTTGCTCCCGGCGCCACGGTGCGATTCGGGGACGTGCAACTCGTGTTCGAGCCGACCGACGACGCGCTGCGCATCGCGAAGGGCGGCGGCACTCAGGTGCTGAAAACGCCCCACTCGATCGCCCCGAATGTCCCTCCCAAGCCAGCGTCGTCCGCTCCCGCTCCCGCTCCCACCGCTCCGAGAGGATCACCCGCTCCGGGACCCAAGGCCCCGCCGCCGCTGAAGCCGCAGGCGCCCAGCCCTTCACGACCTGGCCCCAGGCCGGCGCCCAAGCGGCCGGCGGCGCAGCAGCCAGCGCCCAAGAAGGGCAAAGGCTGCGGCGGCAGCGCGGCGGCCCTGGTAGTGGCGGGGGTAGCCCTCGTCGCCCTCCTCCACCGGCTGTTGGCGTAGCGGCGCGCCGTGCACATCACCTGCGCCGGTCGCACCGACGTCGGAATCATCCGCTCTGGGAATGAGGACAACTTCCTCATGGTCGCCGACCGCGGGATCTTCGTCGTGGCGGACGGCATGGGCGGGCATGCCGCCGGTGAGGTGGCGAGTGAGATGGCCGTCCGCTTCGTGGCGCGCGAGCTCGGGTCCCTGAAAGGGCTGTCGGACGACCAGGTGGCGGATCGGATGCGCACGTCGATCCGGGCCGCGAACGGCGCGATTTTCCAGCGTACCCTGACGGAGCACGACAAGCGTGGAATGGGCACCACCGTCACGGCCCTGGTGCTGTACGACACGCGCTTTCTCGTGGGGCAGGTGGGGGACAGCCGTGCTTACCTCTACCGTGATCAGAAGCTGATGCAGCTCACCAAGGACCACTCATACGTCCAGGAGCAAGTGGACGCAGGGTATCTCACGCCGGATCAGGCGCGCTCCCACCCGTATTCGAACGTGATCACCCGCTGTGTGGGTGCGAACAGCGATGTGATGCCGGATGTCTACCTGGGGACGGTGAAGCCGGGCGACCTGTTCCTGCTCGCTTCGGACGGATTGACGGGGATGCTGGAAGACCCCCAGCTGGCGGAGCTCTTGGCGGGAAACCGGATGCCGCAGGAGCAGGTGGACGATCTGATCACCGAGGCAAACCGGCACGGCGGGCTCGATAACATCACGGCGATCATCATCCGGATCGATTCGGTGGAAGCGCCCGTGGCCGACGGCACGCAGGTCACGCAGCCGGGCGCGCGACCGCGTTAACCACAGTATTGCCCTCGAGGAGTCGCGAGTAAACTCGCGGCTCGGCCCTGTCAGTGAACTGACGCCGCTTCAGCGGCAGTGCCGAGCCGCGGCTTCAGCCGCGGATCATCGGGAGCCCCTCCTCAAGTAGCTTCACCACTTCTTCCCGCGGTAGCATCACAAGGTCCACAATCGCTCGCTCCGGGATTTTCGCGGTTGCCAGCACGAACACTCGCAGCCGCCGCGCCGAGCGGTACAGCTCGCCCGCGACCCTCGGGAGGCCGAGGTGGGCCGCCGCGTCGGCGCCTCCGAGCTGCGTCACCGTGCCGTCGCGCTTCACGAGCGGCAGGTCGAGCGCTAGCATCGCAGCTTTGGCGGGGAAGTCGAGGAACAGCTCCCCGGGTGAGAGGCCGACGTCCCGGGCGAGCCGATCTTCCACTCGCTCCAACAGGTCCGGATCGTCCGAGGGCCAGGAGGGGGTCTGGGCCGGCAGCTCCGTGGCCGGGAGGTCGAGCGCTCGCTTGGCGAGCCGGCGCTCGCGCAGGCTGCGGGCGAGGCCGGTCGCGTCCTGGTGCAGCAGCTCGTGGATCAGTCCGTCGTCGGTGGCGACCGCGACGGCGTCCGGCTGGACTCGACCGGTGGCGATCGCGCGCCGCACGAGACGCTTGAACATCGAGGTAGCGCTGCGCACGGCGTGGTGCCAGTACACGTTGCGATACATCTGGTACTTGGCGAACAGCAGCGACTCGAGGGCCGCGAGCCCCTTCTCGTGAAGCGCGAGCGTCGGCTGCCCGTCGCGCCCCGGGGCGAGCGTCAGCGACGTGAGCAGCCGGTCGACGTCGATCACCCCGTAGGGCACACCGCACATCCAGGCGTCCCGCGACAGGTAGTCCAGCTTATCCACATCGAGTGAGCCCGACACCAGGCCGGCCAGGGGCTCGCGCGCGCGGCACTGAATCAGGGGCAGCAGCCGCTGGGCCGGGGTCCCCAGCGTTCGCAGCCGTTCCGCCAGCTCTCCGTCCGTCAGGTGCCGCGCCGCCAGCTCCTCGTGGTGGGGCAGGCCGGCTTCCTCGAGCGCGTGCGAGAATGGGTAGTGCCCGATGTCATGGAGCAGCGCGGCGAGCTTCAGGCGGACGCGGTCCGCGGCGTCGAGCCTGACGTCACCCGCGTCTTCGAGCTGCGACAGCGCGCGGCGCGCCAGATGGTACGCGCCGAGCGCGTGCTCGAAACGGCTGTGTGTGGCGCCCGGATAGACGAGGAACGCGTGCCCCAGCTGGCGCACGTAGCGCAGCCGCTGGACCGCGGGCGTGTCGACGACGGCGAGCGCTTCGGGATCGAGCCGGATGTTGTCCCAGAGCGGGTCGCGGACGACCTCGAACCGGGTCAACGCGTGGGGCCCGCGTCCCCGACCGCGGCGTGCACCTGATCCTGAAACTGGGAAAAGTTGTCCCGGAACATCTGCGCGAGCCGGGCCGCCTGTGCGTCGTACGCCGCCGGGTCGCTCCAGGTGCCGCGCGGCAGGAGCAGCTCGTCCGGCACGCCGGGGACTTGGAGCGGGACTTCCACTCGGAACACGGGATCGGGCGTGGTTGGGATGCGGTCGAGCTTGCCGGCGAGCGCGGCGCGCACCATGGCGCGCGTCTGGCTGAGCCGGATCCGCTGGCCCACGCCGTAGGGTCCGCCCGTCCACCCCGTGTTCACGAGCCAGCACTGCACGCCATGGGCGGCGATCTTCGCGCCGAGCAGCGACGCGTACGTGTTGGCGGTGAGCGGCAGGAAGGGTGCGCCGAAGCAGGTCGAGAACGTGGCCTTGGGCTCGGTCACGCCGCGCTCCGTGCCTGCGACCTTCGCCGTGTACCCGGACAGGAAATGGTACATCGCCTGGGCCGGCGAGAGGCGGGCAATCGGGGGCATGACCCCATACGCGTCGCACGTGAGAAACAGAATGTGCGACGGGTGGCCGCCCGCTCCGCCCGGGACGTGGTTCGGGATGTAGTGGATGGGGTACGACGCGCGCGTGTTCTCGGTGATCTGGTCCGAGTCGAGGTCAATGGCGCGGGTCTCGGGGTCCACCACCACGTTTTCGAGCACCGTCCCGAACATGCGGGTAGTGGCGAAAATCTCGGGCTCGCCCTCGCGCGACAGCCGGATAACCTTCGCGTAGCAGCCGCCCTCGAAGTTGAAAATCCCCCGATCGGACCAGCCGTGCTCGTCGTCCCCGATGAGCGCCCGTTCCGGGTCGGCGGAGAGGGTGGTCTTGCCGGTGCCCGACAACCCGAAGAACAGCGCCACATCGCCCGCCCGGCCGAGATTGGCGGAGCAGTGCATCGAGAGCACGCCGCGTTTCGGCAGCAGGTAGTTGAGGATGCTGAACACCGATTTCTTCAGCTCGCCCGCGTAGCGCGTACCGCCGATCAGGATCGTCCGCTGGCCGAAGTGGATGACCACGAAGGTGCCCGACTTGGTGCCATGGGTCGCGGGATCGGCATTGAGCTCGGGCGCGTGCAGCACGGTCCAGGCGGGCGAGAAGCCGGCGAGGTCCGTGGGGGACGGTCGCAGGAACATGTTGTAGACGAACAGGGCGTGCCACGCGTTCGGCGTGACGAACCGGATGCCCAGGCGGTGCTCCGTGTCCGCGCCGGCGAACAGGTCCCGCACGAACAACTCCTGCCCGGCGAGGTGCGCGAGCACCGACGTCTTGAGCCGTGCATACTGATCGGCCTCGAGCGGCTGGTTCAGGCGGCTCCACCAGATCTCGTCCGCGGAGGAGGGCTCACGTACGATGAACTTGTCGTTCGGGCTGCGTCCGGTGTGTGGCGCCGTCACGGCGCAGAACGCCCCGCCCTCCGCGATCACGCCCTCGGCGCGACGCACCGCGTGCTCGTAGAGCTCGGACGGTCCAGGATTCCAGTGGACGACGCGCTCGGGCGTGAGCCCCGCGGCCTCCAGGGAGGAGGCCCGTCTGCGTTCGGCGGGGCGGGTGGCATGCGCGGTCATGCGCGCGGGCGCCGCCCGTGCTCCTGGGCGTCTACGGCGGCGATTACGGCCATATTCACAATATCGTTCACGTCGGATCCCCGCTGCAGGACATGCACGGGTTGTGCCATGCCCACCAGAATCGGACCGATCGCGTCCGCGCCGCCCACCCGGCTGAGCAGTTTGTAGCTGATGTTCGCCGCGTCGAGATTGGGAAAAATGAGCACGTTGGCTGGTCCGCGCAGCTTGGAGAAGGGGTAGGTCCTGGTCAGGATCCGCTCCACCACCGCCGTATCGGCCTGCATCTCCCCGTCCGCCTGCAGGGTGGGCTCGCGCTCCTGGAGCAGCGCCACGGCCCGCTGCACCTTCTCCGCCGCCGGGTGGCGCACCGAGCCGAAGTTCGAGAAGGAGAGCAGGGCCACGCGGGGCTCGATCCCCAGCCGGCCGACGAACTCCGCCGCCGCGGACCCGATCTCCGCGAGCGTCTCCGCGTCCGGATCGATGTTCACGGTACAGTCGGCGAAGAAGAAGGTCTGCTGCGGCAATACGAGCATGTAGATGCCGCTCACGTGCCGGCGCCCGGGCTCCGCGCCGATCACCTCGAGGGCCGGGCGCATCGCATCGGGATAGTACATGTCGACGCCGACTACCACCGCGTCGGCCTGACCGGCGCGCAGCATCAGGAGCGCGTGGTACAGCGGGTCGACCACGCGGTTGCGGGCCTCGCGCAGCGTGATGCCCTTGCGGCGGCGGCGCTCCCACAGCTCCTGGGCGAAGGTTTCGAGGTGGACGCTGCTTCGCGGGTTCGCGAGCGTGATGTCCTCGAGGGTCACCCCGGCGTCGTCCGCCTCGCGGCGGATGGCATCCGGGTCGCCGAGCAGGATCGGCTCCGCCACGCCATCGTCCGCGAGGATGCGGGCGGCCTTGAGGATCCGGGGGTCCTCACCCTCGGGAAACACGATGCGCTGCGCCGCCGTCTGGGCGCGGCTCGAGAGGCCCCGCATGACCTCGCGCGCGCGCCCCAGGCGGGCGTCCAGCTCGGCGCGGTACTCGTCCACGTCGATCACCCGCCCGGCGACGCCCGAGCCCACCGCCGCCCACGCCACCGCCGGCGCGACCCACAGGAGCACGCGCGGGTCGAACGGCTTGGGGATGAGGTAGTCGGGACCGAAGCGGAGGCGCTCGATTCCATACGCGCGCATCACCGCATCCGGCACTTCTTCCTTGGCGAGCGCTGCGAGGGCCCGCGTAGCCGCCATCTCCATCTCGTCGTTGATCTTCTTGGCGCGCACGTCGAGCGCACCGCGAAAGATGAACGGGAAGCCCAGCACGTTGTTCACCTGATTCGGGTAGTCGGACCGGCCGGTCGCGATGATCGCGTCGCCGCGCGCCTGGCGGGCCTCTTCCGGCGCGATCTCGGGATTGGGATTGGCCAGCGCGAACACGATCGGCCGCCTGGCCATGCCCTTGAGCATCTCTCCAGTCACGATCCCGCCCACCGACAGACCCACGAACACGTCGGCGTCCTTCAAGGCCTCGGCGAGCGTGCGAGCTTTCCCCCGGACGGCAAAGCGGCGCCGGTACTCGTCCAGGTCGCTGCGGTCGGCATGCACTACGCCGTGCTGGTCGCACAGTGTGATGTGCTCGCGCGGCACGCCGAGCCGCACGTAGTGCTCCGCCGTGGCGATCGCCGCTGCACCCGCGCCGGCGAACACGACTTGGACGCTCCCGATGTCCTTCTTCACCAGCTCCAGCGCGTTGAGCAGTGCGGCACCCGTGATGATCGCCGTGCCGTGCTGGTCGTCGTGAAACACTGGTATCGAGAGCGTCTCGCGCAGCGTCTTTTCGATGTAGAAGCAGTCGGGGGAGCGGATGTCTTCGAGGTTGATCCCACCTACGGTCGGCTCGAGCAGCCGACAGAATCGGATCATGTCTTCGGGATCTTCCGAGCCCACCTCCAGATCGAAGACGTCGATGTCCGCGAACGCCTTGAAGAGGATCCCCTTGCCCTCCATCACCGGCTTCCCCGCGAGCGCTCCGATGTTGCCCAGGCCGAGCACCGCGGTGCCGTTGGTGACCACGGCCACGAGGTTCCCCTTGGCCGTGTAGGTATAGGCCTCCTCCGGCCGGGCGGCGATCTCCCGGCACGGTTCGGCGACCCCCGGCGTGTAGGCGAGGGACAGGTCGCGCTGGTTCTTGAAGGGCTTGGTGGGCGAGACCTGGATCTTCCCAGGGCGGCCCTGCGCGTGGTAATCGAGGGCCTCCTGGCGACGGATCGACATCGATGACACAAGTCTTTCCTTGTGAAGGAGTTATGCTATCCGCGCCGACCGCCCCTGTCAAGCAGATCACGGGCTCCCGCTTCAGCGGATCCGGATGACGCTGAGCCGTGGCACGACCTGAGCCGGGAGCGCGGCGCTCCCGCCGCCATTGAAGAGCAGGCTGAACGCCGGTGCTCCGGGCGCCTGGAGCGCCCGCGCGTACACCCCCGAGCCCGCCCGGAGCGTTCCGCTGAGGCTCACCACGCTCCCCGCGCTGGCTTTAGGAACGATCGGGTAAGCCAGCGGGAAGTCGTTGGGGTCCTGCTGGTGCAGTGATAGGAAGGTGCGCGTGCGGAAGTGCCACGACGTGTACCTGAGCTCGACCGGGGTCGCGAAGCCAGGCAAGTCAGATACCCAGTTGGCGAGCGCCCAGCGCGTCAGGGTCGAGTCGAAGCGGTGTCCGGTCTGGGCGGCGACATTGGCGGCGCCCGCCAGTGTCGTTTGGTCGAGCTTGCCGGCCACTGCGGCCCCGTACTGATCCACGAGGTAGCGCGCGAACAGCCAGCTCGCCCCTCGCTCCGCCAGAGTGCCCTGGTCGAACTCAATCAATAGGGGGGACGCGCCGGTGGCGCTGAGGTACTGGTAAGCGTCGGACACGGCGTTGATGGCCAGCCGGGAGAAGGTGGCCGTGTCGCCCGCCTGGAGGTAGCGCCGGGCGGTCAGCTCTTCGGCGTACAGCGACAGTCCCTCGTCGAGCCAGCCCTCTTCGGACACCGTGCCGTGCTGAATCTGAATCAGGGTATGCTGCGCGAAGTTGATCATGTGCTGAAACTCGTGCGCGAACGTCCCGGGCGTCCCGGTCTTGACCTCCGCGCTGGTGTGCGCGCAGCTCACGGTGGCGCCGGGGTCGGGGACGATCGAATAGAAGATCTCGCCGTTGTTCGTTTGAAACGCCGACGCTTTCGGGTCCAGGTCGGCTGGGAAGAAGAATCCCGCGATGTATCCCGAAGTGCTGCACGCCACCTTCGTGGTGAGGGCGTTCACGACGGGTGTCATGAGGGCGATCACGACGCCGTTGGCGTCGAGGTCCGACACGGGGCCGAAGTTCGCCGAGTCGAGCGGATACAGCAGCGTGTCGAACACCTGCCGCAACGTGTCTACGTCCGCCGAGTCGAGTCCGGGCGTCGGCGCCAGGGTGTCGACGTAGATCGCGACGTGCGCCCCGACTGCGCGGACCCGGGCGCCGACGGTCTTGAAGTCGGCGGGCGCGCCGCAGCTCGCCGCGTTGGCGCACACCGTGAACTGGCGGAGGCTGCCGAGCGCCGGGGGTGCGGCGGCGGGGAGGAGCCGCGCGGCTCCGGGGAGGGGGCGCGACGCGGCGGCGCCCGCGCGTGCGGCGTGCTCCCTCCCAAGGCGGCGCAGCATGCCATCGAACTGAACGGCAGGCGTCGACGGCCCCGCGGGCTGCGGCAGAGTTTGAGCCAGGCGCGGCGGCGCGGCGCCAAGCGTCACCGCGCGGAGCGCGAACGCTGACGACGCACCGAAAGTGGAAGCCGCGGATTGCGGCACCAGCACGTATTCCGCCGAGTCTACGGCGGACGCGTTGGCCGGGAACGCAACGCATCCTCCGTCGGACGACGGATCGATCGACGCGTACGCGCCGATCGCCAACGTCAGCTGAGATGCCAGCGCGGAGCTGCACGTCGGTGCGCTCGGGCCGGTGTTGTCACCACTGCATGCGGCCGTGGCAAGGAGCGCCCACGTGACGATTCGTTCCGCCGTGCGATACGTCATTTCGACCTCCGCGCTGGCATCTCGTGATGATCCTCAGGCTCCGATGTTCATCCGCAACTGCACGCTCCGCGGCCGCCCCAGCGATGCTCCGCTGAAGAACGGACCCTTGAGCGCGTACTTGTGATCGAACACGTTCTCGACATAGATCTGCGGCCGGAACACCGTCGCGCCCACGGCGAAGGCGTACCCCGCGCTCGCATTCATGATGAAGTTGGGGTCGACCTTGATCGACTTGTTGAAGTCCAACAGTCCCGTCCCGTACGTCGAGTCGGGACTGTTCCCGTTCGTGAGGCCGCTTCCATAGATCCCGGTCGCGGACAAGTAGAACCCGCGCGTGGAATAGACCACGCTGGCGGCGCCCGACAAGCGTTGGTCGTGGTCGAGATCGAACGGTGCCGACGTCGTATCGGCCGGGAAGAACCCGCCGCTGATCCCGTTGAAGCCATAGGCGTGGTTCAGCGCCACGTTCACGTAGCCAGAGACCGGCCCCCGCGGCCGGATCTCGACCACGCCCTCGACTCCCGTGATTCGTACGCGTCCGATGTTCACCGAGGTCAGAATGGCGGTCCCGGGAATGGTCGCGTCATCGATCCCGGGGCTGCTCCGCTTGTGGTAGGCGGAGAGCTTTGTGACTACGCCGACCGGAAAGCGGTGCACGTACCCCACCTCGTAGAAGTCGTCTCGCTCCGGAATCGTGGGCTCCGCGGCCACGCCGCCCTGGGCCGTGCCGGTAATGGCACGCAAGTCTTCCACGTTCGTGGGCAGAAACAGCCGACCGTAGTACACCCAAAACGTGTTGGCCGGGTCCGGGAAGAAGCTGAGTTTCACGCGGGGACTCACCTGATTCCGGTTGCCCGCAAACGGCGCGTTGTGGTTGTCGAACCGCGCGCCCACCCGGAGCTCCCAATGGTCCGACGGCGCAATCGCGGTTTGGGCGTACACCCCGACGTCACTTCCCTTGAGATCGGAGTTCGAGGAAGGCCCGGAGGTGCCATTGTTGGTGACCGACGAGAAGTCCTCGTGCCCGCTGGTGTACGACGCCAGCACGCCGGTCTTGAATTCGAGCCCGTGATGCGGCTGCAGGGTGTAGTCCAGCTTGACGCCGACCGTACGAAAATTCCGGTCTTCCGAGATGATGTAATGGTTCGTGTCGCCGGGAAACTGGAACGTCGCCGAGTCCGTGAGGCCAGGCGTGTAGTTGAGCGTCCCGTCCCGGAAGAAGGCGCCCGTGAACAGCTCGGATGAACCGCCCTCGCCGGATGCGTCCTCGGCGAACCGGTGGCGCCAGCCGAGGTTGACGAACCCGTTCACGTCCTGCTGGTGATCGTCGATGATCCCATTGGCCGAGTCGAACGGCACGGCAAAGCGCGTGCGTGAGCGATCGACGTCCAGGTTCAGCACGTCCCGATCGGTTGGGACATACTGCACCTTGCCGAAACCGAAGAGATCCGTGCCGTCGTTGTGAAAGTTCTCGACCTTGTTGTGGAGCGTGTCGAACACGAGCGGCTCGCGCCGCATGTCGGTGCCCTGGCGCGCTCCGGAGAAGAAGAAACCCCATTTCCCGGCATTGGTGCTCAGGTTGACTCCCTGGCCGTTGGCCGAGAACGACCCGCCGTAGCCGGATGCATCGAGGTGAAACCCGCCCGACGGGATCCGTGTCGTCACGTTGACGACCGCGGCGTTCTTGTTGCCGTACTCAGCGTCCCACCCACCGGTCTGAAAGTCGATCTGGTTGACCACCTGCGGGTCGAACAGCTCGTTCAAGCTGCCCGAGATTCCCGAGGGGACGGGGACGCCGTCCACGTAGTAGGTGTATTCGGCGTGCTGTCCCCGGATGTGCACTTCTCCCGTGGGCGCGCGTGCCGCGCCCACGATCGACTGCTGCAGGATCTGCGACGTGGTGTTGGTCGGCGACCCGTGATAGTCGTTCTGCTTGAAGATCTGGTTGCCGGTCC
>WNFO01000503.1_pt1 | contig 28278 bp, 32 predicted proteins | sample 5400251 | NCBI WGS metagenome assembly WNFO01 (sample SAMN13153354, study PRJNA577476) | soil metagenome | isolation source: 100 cm saprolite under Madrone tree | place: USA:California | collected 2016-06-14
GTGCGGCCAGGTGAAGCCCGGTGATACGGTGCTAATCCTTGGCACGGGTGGTGTATCGCTGTTCGCGCTGCAATTCGCGAAAGCTGCGGGCGCCCGAGTAATCGCTACGTCTTCCTCCGAGGAGAAGTTGGAAAAGCTCAAGCGTCTCGGGGCCGACACCGTCATTAATTACCAGGCCGTGCCGCACTGGGGCCAGCAGGCAAAGGATTTGACGGACGGACGCGGTGTCGATCATGTGATTGAGGTCGGCGGACCCGGCACGTTGACGCAGTCGATAACAGCCTGCAGGACGGGCGGGCATATTGCCCTAATTGGCGTCTTGACTGGTTTTGCGGGAGAAGTGGCGATCCCGGCACTGTTTTCGAATCAGATTCGTATCAGCGGGATCTCCATTGGCAGCCGAGCAGATCAAGAGGACATGATTCGGGCGATAACGGCCAATGGTTTGAAGCCCGTTATCGAGCGCCGTTTTGTGCTGCAGGAAATCGTCGCTGCCTTCAAGTATTACGAATCCCAAAAGCACTTTGGCAAGGTTTGCCTCGAACTTTAACATCTCCCCCGTCGACTGCTGGATGCGGCAGGCGGTGAGGTCTGGCCTCGAAAGCCGACGGTTGCGGTGACGGCAGCGTCTGTCGCAGGGGATTCTGAGTCTGCTGATGAACGCGTGAAGGCAGAACCGGCCTCGCCGGCGGCATTAATCAAGTTTTCAATGGTGCTGGGGTTCATGGCGAATGCCTCATGCAGAGGTTTTGCGCGGCATTGCCCGCGACCCTCGTCCACCGCGCGCGCAAGCTGTCAAAGCGATAGCCCGGCGTCTTCGCCGGGTCGCGTGTCGCGCGATTTTGACAGCGAGCACGGGGTGTTATGTTGGGAACTCCAGCAAGCCCCTCCCTCTCTTTTCCGATCTCTTCGACACTTCTCTTTCGCCGGGCATTGATACGATCCTACATGGTGGTGTTACCGACTGAATCTTCCCACACGATAGCCAGGAAACCACTCATGACCGATCCAAAGTACAAGGCCTTCACGGCGCTCGACCCTTTCTTCGACATAGTCCAGCGGGGTTTGGCCGGTCAGGTCGATGGCGACCATTATTTCGATACCATTGCCGACAACGCGCTGTTCGAGTTTCGATATATTTTCCCTGGATGGCCACAGAAGCTTAATAGTCGCGAAGCACTGATGGCACTTTATGCGGGTTACGGCAACAACATCTTGCTGCACGGCGCGGACGCGCTCGTCGTGCATCGATCCCAGGATGCTCGTGTAGTGATCCTCGAATACGAGGTGCACGGTAAGATTATCGGAACCGGCGCATCCTACGACAACCGGTTCATCTCGGTCGTAACTATCGAGGACCGCAAGATTGTGCAATGGCGGGACTATATGGACTCGCTGAGTGCCATGACTGCGCTTAGCCAAACGCAGTAGCAACGGTATGTGCTCCCATAGCTAAAATGTCCGCTTTGGTCGAATCAGCCCGGTCGGATGTGCGCCGAAACAGATTTTCAATGCCGGCGACGCCCCGAGAACCCAACATAAGCCGTGGTACCCTTCGCCTCCATAAGCTGCGCAAACACCAACTTGCCCGTGTACATCAGCCACTCCCACGCGATAGCCACGCGCAGAGTCGCCAGATGGCAGAACTACGTTCAAGTCGGTGACACCCTCAATCATGGATTTCTCAATGCGGCTCAGTCAGTTATATGCGTCGAGGTTCGGAACGTTGGGACAGCAGTGAAGTCATTTAATTCCTAGATGACTGCGTAGCATATGGAAAGGGAGGGACTCGAACCCGACAGGAAAGCGGAGGCTCAACGCCCAAGGATGGCATCAATGCCCGACAGAATGAGCGCGAATCGGCGGCGGGGGATCTTGCGCAAGCGGTCGGTGAGGACCTGCTTGTCCAACGCGGTCACCCAGCGAGACGTTCGCGACCGAGTCTTGCGGTAAGCCCGTGTCGTCGCCACGAAGGAGAACGTTGCCTGGAGCATCGGCCCATTTGAGATTGCTGGTGAGTGGGACGCACACTACGGTGGCAATCTTGCTCCGGTTGATCGCGTTACACTGCGCCACGACGGCTGGGCGGCGACGGTACCCGGGTTCAGAGCCGGGTTCTTCGAGATCGGCCCACCAGACTTCCGCTTGCTCAATCACCATTCGACCCGTCGCAACACCCGTCGGGCCGCGCGTTGACTAAAGGCGTCGGTCTGCTCCGCGACGGAGGCTATGACTTGGTTCATTTGCTCGGTGACCCGATCGGGGGCGTGACGAGTCATCGCGGCCCTGTACTACTTGACAGCAACATTTTTTGTAATACAATTTGTCCTACACCATCCTCACCTGGTGCTCATATGGACGATCTCACCTCCTTTTCCCTTCGTATCCCCAAGACCTTGGCCGCCAGCATCGAGGCCACTGCCAAGCGCTTGGGCGTGAGCAAGTCCGAGTACGCGCGTCGAGCAATGGAGGAGTTCGAGCAGCGGTTAATGGAGGAGCGCATTGCCGAGCTCTCGCGCCGGCTCGCCACTCACAGCGCTTCCGCCGCGCGGTCGATGGAGGGCAGCACCTCGGACGGCCTTGAATGACCAAGGCCGTTCGGCGCGGTGAGGTCTGGGCCGTCGACTTTGAGCCTCAGACGCACCGGCAGGAGCCTGGCAAGAAAGAACGGCCGGCACTCGTCATCCAAACCGACGCGCTCAACAAAGCCGGCCATCCGACGACCATTGTCGTTCCAGGCACCAGTCAAGTGGACGCGCTGCCCCGTGGGGATCATTTCCCGTTGCGAGTGCGCATTCAGAAGACGGCTGATTTGAAGCACGACACGGACCTGCTCATCGACCAGATCCGCGCGATCTCAAACGCTCGCTTCATGTTTCGCTATTGCGCGGTGCCGCCCAATCTCCTGAAAAAAGTGGAAGAGGGTTTACGGCTTTTGACTGCCCGCTGAACTTTCACCTCCTTCCGCACGTAATCGAACTGAGTAAAGCGCTGGATTGTTGGAAGCATCGCTGCCGCCCGCCACCGCCAGAACTTCACCGTCATGCGCGGTCTGGTTCAGCTGCGCGAGGCTCACGGCAAAAAGCCACGATCTCATTACGTGATTGAACAGGCACGGCTCGGAGCTCTCGCGCGCATACTTGATGGCGCTCGTAATTCAGAGGCGTGTCGGGCACCAGAACTCCTGCCAAACGCGACTCTCTGCGGAGCCACCCGCCTTCGGATCAATCGCCGGCGTCCGACTGCGACGCCGGCTCGTCTTTCTTGATTGCACTCATGGTTTGTACCTTGCGTGTCGCTGTGACACTCGTCAGCCGCAGGCCGCATGAATCACGTCCGTGACGTGGAGCGAGTGAGCCAGCTTTCGAATCGCGTCGCGCCGATTCGAGCGGCGGTGCTTGCGGGCACCAGGGACTGATCGTTCAGCTCCGTGCCGAAGTAGCGAGCGTGAACATCGGTGGTGACCTTGCGTGCGTCGTGGTTGTTGGCGAGGACGCGACGGATAAGCTCGTCAAATCGAAGTTTCTCGGGGCCGGCTACCTCGAGCGTGTCATTGGCTGGCGCGCCGAGCACAAGATCGGCCAGTGCGGCGACGACGTCGCCTGAAAAGATCGGCTGTACCAGGGCCGGCGGGACGCGAACCGTCTTTCCGTCGCTGAAAGAATCGGCGACGCGGCCCATGAACTCGAAGAACTGCGTGGAGCGCAGAATCGTGTATGGAATTCCGGAAGCCTTGATAAGACGTTCCTGGGCCATCTTCGCGCGGAGGTAGCCGCTATCTGGCAGCCGGTCCGTGCCGACGATACAGAGCGCTACGTGATGGCGCACGCCAGCAGCCGCTTCGGCGGCAAGCAGATTGCGACCCGCCGTCTCGAAGAACTTCATGACGGCCGTGTCTTCGAACGAGGGCGAGTTCGCGAGATCGACGACGACCTGAGCCCCGGCCAGCGCTTCCGCCAGCCCTTCGCCCGTCAGCGTGTTGACGCCCGAAGCAGGGGATGCCGCCAACACTTCCTGGCCGCGCTGGCGAAGAACCGCCACGAGCTTGGATCCGATGAGTCCAGTGCCACCTATCACTACGATCTTCATGTGCTCTCTCCTGAGTTCTGTCGAAAGATGTATTCGGGTCTTCGTCCGACTGGACCCCGTGTCACGGGTTCGTCAACGGGGCCGCTTACGGTGATGTCATCGTGATTGATGTGCGGATGCGTTTCTTGATGCGACCAGCGGAGACTTCAAGGAGCTAGCGGTTGCGTGCGACTTAAAAGCGGACCCGCGTCAGCTCGTCGCGAAGTACTTCGACGCCTGCCTATACTATGCCAATTGGGGCACACGTCGGCTCATGTTGCGCGTCCCAAGCGCGCGGCTTGACCCGAAAACCCTGCAGCAGTATTTCGCGGTTCGCACCAGTAGGGACCGTACCAGTCGGAGCGTTGCGACCGTTACGGCAGCCGGAAAGCATCTCGTGCTCGACCTGTGGTCGGAGAGCGAATCCGGTGATGCCTGGGCCGACATCGACGAAAACGGGTGAGGACCGTCGTATCGAGCTCTGTCCACGGGCGCTGCAGGTCGTGAACCGGCAACTCGTCCTGCGCGACGCGCTCGTGCGTGCGGGGAAGATCCGGCACGATCACCTGTTCTTCAAAAGGACGGGCGAACCGGTCCGCAACCTTCAATATGCCCACTCTCGATGGCGCCGGACACTCGCGCGACTGCCAGGCATCCGAAAGCCCTATTGCGCACGGCATTCGTCAGTCAGTTGGAATCTCATGATCGGCCGGAGCGCGCTGTGGGTCGCCAAGCAACACGGGCACAGCATCGCGACGATGCTGCGCGTCTACGCCGCGTGGACAGAAGGCGCGATCGAAGCGGACCTCGAAGCCATCGAACATGCGATGACGGTGCGACCCGCAACATCACCCAATTGGCAGCTACGCGGGCTCCCCTGCCGACCAACGCATCGGCTGCGTCGAGCGCCTGCTCGGTTGCAGGACGGTTGCCGTCATGGCGGCAAGTTATTGGGCTAACGATCAAGACCGTCAAATGAGTGCAGCCACGTCGTGACTGTTCAGCCACAGCGACGTTTGTACCAGTCCCGCGCCCGAAGCCGCTGGATAAGCTCGCTCGTCTCCCATGGCGGATTCTTCTTTCGGGCACGCAGTTCCCGGAAAGCAGCAACTGCACGCTTCTCGTTGAGATCGACGAGATCCATAACGAAATCATCCGGATGGATCACTTCGATTTCCAGCTGCTCCTTCAGATGGGCAGCTGCAAAGTCGGTCACGTTGAATGTGACAATCGCGTCTGCGTGCGTCGCAATGGCTGTCACGACGACGTGTCGATCCTTGGGATTCACGGGTTCGAGGATCTCCGGTTCGGTCAGTTCAGTCTCGACCTCGGCGTCCGGAAATGCCGCGTCCATGGCAGCGACGATACGCTCGACTCGTTTCTGGGCGTCGCTCTCGGTCGAACGCGCTTTCATTCGAGCCAACAGATTACGTGTCCATTCGGCGCGGATGCGCGGCGACCACTTCGGGCTAAAGAATTCGTGAGCGGCCAGCGTCAACAGCACATCGCGCGGCAACATCGGAAATATCGTGCAGGCGTCCAGCACGACCGTGAATCGATCGAAGGGAACCATCAGAGATCGTACCCACCCATTTCCTCGCTGAGCTTGACGAGTTCATCCAGCGCGGCTCGACTCTTGACCTGCATGGTTTGCTTGTAGGCGAGCACATCTTTCATCAAAACGCGCCGATGACGACCTACCTTGCGAAATGGGATATCTCCAGCCTCCAGAACACGGATCAGAAACGGACGAGAGACACCGAGCACCTCGGCCGCCTGTTTCGTGGTCAGTTCCGACGATTCTGGGTAGAGGACGAAGGTCTGCTGTCGAGCGATAAGCGCGAGGATCTGGGAGAGCAATCGCAATGTAGCCGGTGGGACCTCGAGACGGGCGATGTCGCTGCCGTCGGCATTCTCTTCGACAAGCGTAATCCTGCCCGCCTCCGATCGGTCCAGAGCCTCGTTCATCAAGCGGCTGGCCTGCGCCAGCAGCTCGGCATCGTGGTCACTCAGGTCTACGCGATCTGCAGCGATACTCATGAGCCTGCTCCCAAGTCCAAATGCATTATATGAAATAAATGAATTATTCGCAAATAACCTGAGAGTGGCTGATCGCACCAGCGCAGCCCAGCACGTCCGCCGTTCAACCGCGCCCTCTGGGCTCCCGTATCACGACGCTCCTCATCACGTGAACTGGGTCGGTTACGCCGACCACCGCACCGCGAACCCCTGATCACTCCCCCGCCGCGCGATCGCCATTTCGCCGCCCAAAGATATGATCCGCTGACGATGCGCCCAAGAGACATGATCCTTGAGGAACTTGCCGCCGAGCAGGCGAGACTCGCGGAACTTGAGGGCAGGCACAAGGAGGCACAGGCAAAGATCGAATCGCTGCGTGCGCAGCTCGCCGCTTCCCCAGCCACGATCCCCCTATCGCTCTCCCTCTCACCCGCGGCCAAAGTCAAGGCGCCGGACACACCTGCCGAGAAGGTGAAACTGTTCCGCTCGTTGTTTCGTGGTCGGACAGACATTTTCCCGACCCGGTTCGTGAGCAAGAAAACGGGCAATCCGGGCTACGCACCGGCGTGCTCAAACAAGTGGGAGCCACGGCTTTGCCTGCTCAAGGCTGGAGGCAAGTGCGCTGACTGCCTGAATCAGGCCTTCGTCCCCGTCGACGATCAGGTCGTGATAGATCACCTGAGGGGCCGGCACGTCATCGGCTGCTATCCGCTGCTCGAGGATGAGACGTGTTGGTTCCTGGCGGTCGATTTCGACAAGAGCTCGTGGCAGGAAGACGTCAGCGCCTTCGCCGCGACGAGCCGATCGCTCGGTGTTCCGGCTGCGATCGAGCGCTCTCGCTCTGGAAACGGTGCCCATGCATGGTTTTTCTTCGCTCTGCCGGTATCCGCGAACATCGCAAGACGAATGGGCTGTTATCTCATTACCGAGACGATGACGCGGCGACACGAGCTGAGCATGAAGTCCTATGATCGGCTGTTCCCGAACCAGGACACGATGCCACGGGCAGGATTCGGCAACCTCATCGCATTGCCGCTTCAATACGAGCCCAGGCAGGAGGGCAATAGTGTCTTCGTTGATGAGTGCTTCGAGCCCTATGCGGACCAGTGGGGCTTCCTCGCGTCGGTTCAGCGCATCGAACCCGGCACCGCGGAGATGATCGCGCAAGAAGCTGCGCGAACAGGCCGTGTTATCGGCGTTCGGTTCGCGGAACTCCTCGATGATCAAGACGAGTCGGCTCCATGGGTGCGCTCGCAATCAACACTGAAGCCCGCACAAAATCTAATCGGCCCGCTGCCGTCCGTCGTCACAGGCGTCCTCGCGCAGCGTCTTTATATCGAGAAGACCGGCCTTCCGGCTCCGCTGCTGAATCAGCTCAAGCGACTCGCAGCCTTCGAGAATCCCGAGTTCTACAAGAAACAGCGGATGCGCCTCTCCACTGCAACCACTCCGCGGGTCATAACGTGCGCTGATGAGCATGCGCGATACATCTCATTGCCACGCGGCTGCGCAAAGGCGGCTACGCAGTTATTCGGCGAGCACCGAATAGCGCTCAAGATCGAGGACGAACGGCAGCTCGGTTCGCCCCTGGAAGTGGAGTTCAACGGCGACTTGACCGACGCGCAGCGTGAGGTGGCTCGAGCGCTCCTCGCGCACGACACCGGGGTGTTCGTCGGCCCGCCCGGCATCGGAAAGACCGTGCTCGGAACTTACCTCGTTGCCAAGCGCGCCCGCAGCACGCTGATCGTCGTCCACCGCAAGCCACTTCTCGAGCAGTGGGTCGCACAACTGGCCATGTTCCTCGGCATCGACGAGAAGCAGATCGGCCGCATTGGAGGCGGCCAACGCAAGCCAAACGGCCGCCTAGACGTGGCGATGATCCAGAGTCTCGCCCACCGGGACAAGGTCGACGATCTTGTGGGCGGCTATGGGCATGTGGTGGTCGACGAGTGCCATCACTTGCCGGCGATCTCGTTCGAACGAGTGCTATCGGAGGTGAAGGCCCGCTACATCGCAGGACTCACGGCAACACCGCAACGCCGCGATGGACATCACCAGATTGCCGAGATGCAGCTCGGTCCTGTCCGATTCCGGGTAGACGCGAAGAGCCAGGCCGCACATCGCCCTTTCCACCACAAGCTCATCGTTCGGGAAACCGAATTCCACTTGAGCACCGATTTGTCGAATGTCGGCATTCAGAAGATCTATCGAGCGATCGCGAACGATGCGGCACGGAACGCGGATATTCTCAATGATGTGATCGCGGCCATTCAGGAAGGCCGATCCCCGATCCTGCTCACCGAGCGCAAGGACCATCTCGAGTTTTTTGCCGAACGCCTCCGCGGGTTCGTGCGCCACCTCATCGTGCTGCAGGGGGGCATGACGACCAGGGCCCGGAACCGCTCCGTCGAACAACTCGCGTCGATTCCGGACGCAGCCGAGCGGCTCGTCCTGGCAACAGGTCGTTACATCGGTGAAGGCTTCGACGATGCTCGGCTCGATACGCTCTTTCTCGCGATGCCGATCTCTTGGAAAGGGACTCTCATCCAGTACAGCGGCCGACTCCACCGGCGCCACCCGGTGAAGACCGAGGTGCGAATCTATGACTACGTGGATCGACACGTCCCGATGCTGCTGCGTATGTTCGAGAAACGTCTCGCCACTTACCGCGCGATTGGCTATGCGCGTGGCGAGGCGCCGCTCGGACTTGCCGAGCCGATCGAGGAGCGGACCGTCGAGTATGACCAGCAGGCGCTTCGACATTTCGATGAACACCTGTGACGCGACGAACGGTTTTGAAGCGCGAACGGTGGCCGCCCTCGAAGGCGAAGCTCGCCGCCTTGATCGAGGAGGCGATCGTCGATGCCTACACCGAGTCAGAACAGCGTGTGGGCTTCTATACGTTACTGGATGAGCGCCTCGACACGCCGTTCGACACCGAAATCCTCGGCGTTACGGTGACCGTCGAACGAGTTGACATGACTGCTGATGAGCAAATCGTGGCGATCTGCCGACGCGGTCGCTCGCGGCAGAGGATTCCTGTTCTCGATCTCCCTCTTCCGAGCCCTCACCCCGCGGGCGCCGAATGGATCGAGGCATACCGCTCGTGGACGTCAGCTGAATGACACCGTGACCTTCAGTCAGCCCATCCGTGCGCGATGAGCGAGTTCCAGTACTATGAGTTCGTCGCGATCGATCGGCCGCTCAATGCGACGGAGCGCAAGCGGCTCCGTGCAATTACGAGTCGGGCCACCATCAGCTCGACACGGCTCGTCAACACCTATGAGTGGGGCAACTTCAAGGCTGACCCGCACGAGCTCGTCGCAAAATACTTCGATGCCTTCCTATACTATGCAAACTGGGGTACGCGCCGGCTTATACTGCGCGTCCCGAGTGCGCGGCTTGACCTGAAAATCGCGAAGCAATACTGCGCAATTCGCACGGCCCGGCGCCCTACGAATCGGAGCGTTGCGACCGTCGCAACAACCGGAAAGCATCTCGTGATCGACCTATGGTCGGAGACAGAATCCGGTGATGACTGGGGTGAGGCCGAGCCAGGTGTACTCAGCGCGCTTGTACCGATACGCAACGAATTGATGGCTGGTGACTATCGTGCGCTCTACATCGCATGGCAGCTCCGAGCTCAAGCCGGCGAGATTTCCACCAACAGGCGGACACCGCCCGTTCCGGCCGGCACAAGCCGGCTGACCGGATCACAGCAGGCGCTTGTCGAGTTCTTGCGCATCGGTGCCACCTGACGTACGCGTGTCGGTTCGCGATTGGCTGCGTGCACCGCCGGCCTAAACCAGTGCGGAGACGGCGATCCCGGAATCCCTTCAGGCGAACACCGAGTCGAACCGCGCACTCTCTCGCGCCCACGTAAACTGGCTCAATCACTTTGATGCGGACGCGCTTCAATGGGCAAGAAATCTGCAACTGGCGGTGTGATCGCCGCTGGCCGACACAGAATTCGGTTTGACTTCAGCTTCGAGGGTCGCCGGTTCCGCCCATCCATGCTGCAGACTCCCACCGAGACAAACCTCCGGCGCGCACGCCAGCGACTCGCCATCATCAAGGAGCGGATCGCCGCCGGCACGTTCTCGTTCGCTGACGAGTTCCCGGATTTTCGGGATCTCAAGGGGGTGCCTGGCGCCGGCTCATCGAGAACCTGTGGTCAAGTGTTCGATGCCTTCCTGGCTCATTGTGAGTCTCGCATGCGATTGGCCATCGCCATGGCGCCCAGCACCATCACCAGAATGATCGCCACCGGCGTCAACCACGCGAGAATGTTGGTCTGCAACGAGGTCGCCCCGGTCATGAAGGGCGAGGCCTGCGCCAAGAGTGCTTGCGGCGCCGCGAGGATCATGGCAAACACGCTGAGTGAGGGACCGAGTCGGTGCGCAACGCTCTGTCGGACGTACTTCACGGGGAGTTCCCCTTCTCTTGCGTGTGGTCCTTTCGAGGGCGCTATGCCACCACGAAGCGCGATGAATGGGGAGCCCAAGTATTGAGGCAGTTCGCGGCAATACTTCAGTGGGTTAGGGACTAATTGTCCGGATTTCCCCCAGAAACTCCGACAAGAGTTTTTGGCCAGCGACCAGAAACTGAGCGTGCAGGATGCGCGCAAACCCGTTCACAATTCAGCCGTTTGCGCGCGCGGATACCAGAGAAGGCGGTGGCGATGTCGCCGATATACATCGGCCGTTTCACCCCGTTAAGGAGCGCATGTCGCCCTCAGGGAGAAAGCCGGATGTGGCGCTCGCGGAGGCATTCGCCTGCGCTCTGCTGTGGCTCCTGTGGCAAGCGATCCGCTGGCCACTGCTGGCCTTGCTGATCGTGCTGGAGCCGGTAGTTCGCGTCCTGCTCTGCGCCCTCGCGCTGGCCGGAACGTTGACGGCGCTGCTGATCCGGTTCGCGGTCAATCGACCTCAGTTTCCATTCTGGGGCACCCTCGGCGCATCGCTTGCCTGCATGCTGCTTCTGGTGCTCTGGCACGCAGCGATTCGCATCTTCTCCGAGCGCTAGCCTGAAGATCCCCAACGGACGGGATGCGATCCCCGCCTTAATTTCGCAGCTGCCCGCTGGATTCCGGTACGAGCTGGGAATGATCGTCGCGGAAGGCGACCTTGTCATGATCCACGGGCGCTACACCGGTTGGGCCCCAAAGCCAGTGGTGGCGGTCGATATCTTCCGGGTCGTTGACGGCAAGCTAGTAGAACATTGGGATGTCTTGCAAGAGGAAGTTCCGGCGTCGAGTACCGCTAATGGCAATCCAATGTTCTCCGACAGATCGGGCAAAGCATTGGGTCAATAACTCCGTTTGGATCGCGAGCGACCCAGCGGCTCTTGCGGTTTTGGTTTTCTTGATTTGACTCGACCAGACACTGGTGCGAGACCGGGTGGTTCGAGCACTCCGATGACGAGGGCCACAACGGCTTCCGTCGCAGCCTTGGATGCCTTCGTCTTTTCCAAAATTCTGGCGCCCTCAACCGCATTAACAAGGAACTGCGCCAAGATTTGCGGCGGGCAATCCGCGCGGACTTCTCCAGCGGTCTGGGCCTGTTGCAGCGCATGGGTAAAGACGTGAGTAAGTTCCGCGAATGTTGCTCGAACTTCTTCGAGAACGAGCGGGTCATGATCCGCCACCTCCAGCGTTGCATTGGTTGCAAAGCATCCCGACCGAGTCTTCTCGGATCGGCGCAGCATCATCATGCGCACCGCCTGAGCAACGCCAATCCGGGCGGATGGTGCGCTTGAAATAATGTTGCGCACAGATCCAATCAGCCATTTCCGATAATGCGTCAAAGCAGTGAGATAGAGCTTATTCTTGCTGCCGAAGCTTGCATAAATGCTCGGCTTTTCGACGCCCACTGCCCTCGTGAGCATGTCCATGGACGTGCCCCGGTATCCGTGATCCCAAAAAAGCCTCAGTGCACGGTCCAAAGCGACTTGCTTTTCAATTTTTCTCGGCATGCTTGAACGCCATCATCCCGATGAGCGACCGCTTCAGGTGGTTCTGTGCTGAGAATTTATAAAAACGATTCAATTTCGCAATGCTTCCGAACCATGCGACGCAAAATATGAGAGAGCGACGCCGTGATTCAATTCTGCGCCGCGTGCGATGGGATGTCATCTCTGGAGGTGTGGTTTTCTCGAGCGCTGGCACCGTCTAACGTTTGCAGCGATGAACAGAGCGGACGACCACTGTCCTCCTTGCATCGTAGAAAGGGAGCCGCGGCCCCGTCAGTTCGCACCGATGCGCGCAAAGTACTAAAGGTTGGCCCGTTTGGGGAGTACCGCGCACGAGGCCCCAAAACTTGGTGATGCTACGACTGCAGCACTGATGATCAGTGCCCAGTCCGGATACACAGCTCATCATCTATCCGAAATCCGGGCATGGGGCGCTCTTTCAGTATCCACCCCCAGCATACCCAATTCTTTCTCGATGGTTGATCGCTTGGCGGCCTGTGGGCCGAGGACCGTGACGACGCGCCAGTGCTGACCCCGAGGGGCAAGAACGGCTGAACCGAACGGCAACGCTCCTGGAGACTTGGATTGCCGAGCGATCAACGGCTTCGGCAAATGCCGAATATTGGGCAGATGCCGAAGCATCCGCACACACCCAGCGGTCCCACCCCCAACGGATCCAAGATGTTAGGCGTTGGCGCGAATCTTGCCTTCCTTCAGCTGCTCGAGAGGGCGAATAAAAAAGCGGGAGAAGGACATGACGACTCACACTCCATGCGAGCCGGCCTACGGCGCGCAGATGGCGACGTATTTTCGGCTACCCCAGGCGCCGAGCTTGGTCATTCAGCCGGCCACCAAACCGCCGATCGCGATCACCCGGTTGGTGTCCGACGTGGGCCTTCCTGAGCGCACGGAGAGCATCCCCGCCGAAAAGGCCTTCGTCGTATCCGTGCACCTTACGCCCGCGAGCGTTCAAGGATGTGACATTTGGGTCGATGATCATCGCTCGAGCATCGCGCACTGGCCGGCGGGCGGTGTCGGCATTTACGATCTTGAGTCGAATCCCCGCACCCGCAATCGCGGCCCGGTGGATTGGGTCCACTTTCACATCCCTCGCGCCACATTCGATGCGTTTACGGATGATAGTGAGATTCCCCAAATCGACACGCTCGAGGTCATGCACGGCACGGTGGACCCGGTGCTTCACCAAATGACGCAGCTGATTCTGCCCTCCTTAAGCGCCCCGCGGGCGTTCTCAACACTCTTTCTCGATTACTTCCGGCTTCTGTTCTGCGCCCATGTAGTTCAAAAGTATGCGCCTTCCGTCGAGGCGACCAACCGTCCTCACGGCGGTTTGGCGCCTTGGCAGAAGAGACGCGTCATCGATCTGTTCAGGGACCATCTGGACGGATCCCTCAGACTGCCGACCCTAGCACAGCAATGCGGGCTCTCCGTGAGTCACTTTGCGCGCGCATTCCGGCAGTCCTTCGGCACCCCTCCGCACCACTATCTGGTCTTGCAGCGTATCGAGTACGCGAAGGTGCTTCTTTCCAGCTCGACCTACACGCTCTGTGAAGTAGCGCAAAAAGCGGGATTCTCGGACCAACCCTCGTTCAGCCGCACGTTCAAAATCATCGCTGGAACGACGCCCGGTCAGTGGCGCAGGCGCCGCTCCATCTCCCGGCCGACGACGCTGTCATAGACACTTTTTTTTCCTCTTCTGCAGGAATTTACGCTCGAGCGCCATCCATTTGGAGATGTAGGGGGAAGCGTTCCTAATGGCGATACCGGAGGCCTCACAACAGTTGAGAAAACGAACGCCTTCCACGCTGATCAAGCTCACCGCGCGGACGTCCAGCACGGTCACGCGATCCGGAGTGCCGATCTGCGCCTTGAGTTCATCGAGGTGCTCGATTCGCAGGTTACCAACCAGATGAATAATCGCCCGCTTGCCCACCACGCGCCTGTCGATCCGGAGTGTCATGGGGGTCTGACCTCAAGCGTTGATGCAATGTCGCGCGACTAGACGTGTGATTGCTCGCGCGCCGGGAAGTGATTCGCTACGAGGGCGGAGGATGTTGAGTTCGAGAATCTTCGGAGCGAATGCTGTGCCTCGATGGCGACCTGGGACTCGAATGCGCGGTCATCGGTGGAATCGATCAGCCTTTAAGCACGCTATCGGCTGCGACGATCGTGATCTTGGCGGATTCGGTCTGTTTTGAGAAATTCGATTGAAATTCAAACCCGTTTAGACGGCGGCGCGGACGCTAACCTTCGTCCTTAACCCATCGATCCCAGGGCGGATTCTCACCAATCGGAGGCGGGGTCGAAGGAGCTCCCTGCGGCCAGCCGTTTTGTGGCTTTTGGCCATACCGTTTGGTACAGTCTATCGACCAGAGTCAGGGCCGAGTGCGTAGAGGCCATCGGCTGCCACAGTTCGATCGGTTCTCTTCCTCCGCGCCCTGATTGATCGAGGGGCGGTACAGCCAGCAGCCGAGTCGTGAACGAACCCAACCGCAAGCCACGAACAAGCGCCGAGAACCGAGAGCGCAGGCTCTCGCTGCACGCCGCGGAGATGCGCACGTTGGAAATGATCGTCGACGGCGCGAGTCTCACCGACATCCTGAATCAGTTGTGCGTGGCCATCGATTGCGAGGTATCGCCCTCCAAGACGGTGATCTTGTTGTTAGACCCCGATGGGAAACGACTTTGGCCGCGGGCGGGGCCAGAGATTTCGGCCGACTGGATTCGCGCGATCTCCCCCCTCCCCGTCGCTCCCGAGATCGGCCTGTGCGGTACCGCGGCTTCGTTGAAGACCTGCGTCATCGTGGAGGACGTCGCCACCGAGCCGCATTGGCGCTACGAGGAGCACCGCAAGCTCGCACTCAAGTGCGGAATACGCTCCGCATGGTCACAACCGATTCTGACGAAGCACAATGAAGTCCTCGGCACGTTCGCCGTCTATTCCGGGAGGCCTGGGGCTCCCACCGATTCGGACCTGGCCCTGACGGAGTCCGCCGGGTGCATCGCCCACCTCGCGATCGAATTCCAACGATCGCACGAAGCACTCACCAAAGCTCTTCGCGACATTCGCATCTCAGAAGAAGAGCTTCGTCGCACCACCGATGCTATTGCACAGGCCATACTGGTGTTAAATCCCGACGGCACCACGATCTACGCCAATCGTGTTGCCCTCGAATATTCGGGCCTGTCGCTCGCGGAAGTTTGCGCGGACGGATTCCGCGAGCGCATCATCCATCCGGACGACTTACAGAGACTTCGCGAGCCGCGGCAAAGGGCCCTCGCCAACGCGATTCCCTTTGAGATCGAGCAACGGGTCCGCCGCAAAGACGGCACTTACCGCTGGTTCTTGAGTCAATACAACCCATTGCTCGATGCCAACGGCCGTCCCACGCGCTGGTATTCGACGGCCACGGACATCGATGATCACAAGCATTCGGAGAACAAGCTTCGACAGGATGAGCGCGAGCTCCGGCAACTCATCGACTTCTTGCCACAGTGTGTGCTGGTCGTCGACAGAGTCGGCTCCGTGCTTCAGGCAAACCAAACGTTGCTCGACTACCGAGGCATCACGCTTGAGGAAATAATGGCCGGCCCACCCGGATCCTGGCTGCGCGCGGGGCTTCACCCGGACGATGTGGAGCGCGTGGAGTCAGAGCGAAAGGCCGCTCTAGCGGCCGGATTACCCTTTGAGCTTGAACAACGATTACTCGCGAAAGAGGGCCATTATCGTTGGTTCCTCTTTCGCTGTAAGCCGGTTCTTGATGAGGAGGGCCGCATTGTCCGCTGGTTTGCCACCGCGACCGACATCGAAGACCGCAAACGTGCAGAGGATCGCATGCGTAACGAGGCCGTCGTGTTACGTGAAGATCTCGTGCGCTCTTCCATGTTCGAAGAGATTGTCGGCTCGGCGCCCGCTCTGCGTCGCGTGCTAAATCAAGTGGAGAAAGTGGCCTCTACGGACTCCACGGTGCTGATCCTCGGAGAGACCGGAACCGGCAAGGAATTGATCGCGCGCGCGATCCACAGTCGCTCCAAGCGTTCGAACCGCGCCTTTGTGACCGTGAACTGCGCCGAGATTCCGCAGTCTTTGATCTCCTCCGAACTGTTCGGGCACGAGAAGGGAGCCTTCACGGGCGCCACTCAGAGCCGAGTGGGACGCTTCGAATCGGCGGAGGGAGGCACCCTATTCCTCGACGAAATTGGCGAGCTGACACTTGAGACTCAACTGACGCTGCTACGAGTCCTGCAGGAACGAGAATTCAATCGTGTCGGAGCGCAGCGTCCCATCGCCATCAACGTACGGGTGCTCGCCGCAACCAATCGAGACCTCAACGAGGCCATCGCTCAAGGCAGTTTCCGTGCGGATCTCTTCTACCGCTTGAACGTTTTTCCTATCCAGCTACCAGCTCTGCGTGACCGAACCGGTGACATTCCGTTGCTGGTGGAATATCTGGTCGAGCGCTACGCGCAGAAAGCCGGAAAGCGATTTCGCCGCATCTGTAAAGAGACGCTGGACCTCTTTAACAGCTATTCCTGGCCGGGCAATGTGCGCGAATTGCAAAACGTGATCGAGCGCGCGGTGATTCTTTGTGAGGGTGACACGTTCTGGGTCGATGCAAGCTGGTTGGGAATAACGAACGCTAAGGGATCGGCACGTGGCGCGACCCTGGCGTCCGATATAACGGGTCGAGAAAAGACGATGATCGAGAACGCGTTGCGAGAAGCCGCGGGACGGGTGTCAGGGGCACAGGGCGCGGCCACGATCTTGGGCATGCCTCGACAGACACTTGAATCGAAGATGAAAAAGCTTGGAATCGTACCCCATCGTTTCAAACCAGCCTGATGATCACAACTCGACTGACAGCCACATTACGGTCGGCACAGCGTTCACGGATATTCGTATTCTTCGACCGTGAACACCGTGCGAGCGAAGTTACGACTTGGTCTGAGATGGTCCATCGTGCCTTACGGCACAACTCGAGGGCGTAAGCCATCGCAGCACATGGGTCGCTAAGTGAAACGAATCCGTCATCGTTCTCGATAGAACGACGGGGGATTAGCCTCGGGAGGCTGGTCGAGATTGCGGCCAGAGCAATTTCGCGGGGGTCTTCAAGAAGAAACAACAAAAGCGCTGGTTTTTCGCAAGCCTCTAGCCAATCGCATTGATAGCGTTCGCGACTCATCGTCGCGTCGACATCCTCAGCACACAGCCCCGCGGCGGTGGCTTTAGATCGTCGCGCGGATCGGATCTCGACACTTACGGAGGCGAGTATGGCTCAGCAGGCATCGACTTATCGAGCGGTCCACGCGGTATCGCCAGGAAAGCTTGAGCTCGTACAGAAGCCCCTCGTCAAACCGCCGTTGGGCCATGTTCGCATGCGCGTGGAGGCCTGTGGCGTGTGCCACTCGGACTCTGCGACGGTGGAGGGAATCTTACCGATCGAGTGGCCGAGGGTACCAGGTCACGAGGCCGTCGGACGCATCGATACCATCGGGGAAGCGGTGGTGGGCTGGTCGGTGGGCCAGCGCGTCGGTGTCGGTTTCCTGGGCGGCAATTGTGGCTACTGTGAGTACTGTCGCGATGGCGATCTGGTGAACTGCAAGAACCAGAGCTATACCGGGGTGCAGCAGGATGGCGGTTACGCCGAGTCGATGATTGCAAAAGCCAGCAGCCTGATATCGGTACCGGACGATCTGTCATCGGTCGATGCGGCGCCCCTGTTGTGTGCCGGCTTGACCACCTTCAGCGCGCTGCGGAATTCGCCCGCGAGGGCCGGGGACTTGGTGGCCATTCTCGGCGTGGGCGGGCTAGGTCACCTCGGCGTGCAATACGCTCGCCACATGGGATTTGAGGTGGTTGGGATCGATCGCGGCGCCGGCGACCGAGCCGAACTCGCGAAGAAGCTCGGCGCCCACCACTATGTCGACAGTACCGTCTCCGATGTGGCCAAGGCGCTGCAGGCGCTTGGCGGTGCGACGGTCGTGTTGGCCACTGCCTCAGGTGGCAAAGCAGTCGCCGCGGCGGTTAACGGGTTGCGACGCGGCGGCGTGGTGATTTCCTTAGGCGCCACCGATGAACCGATCGAGCTGTCTGCGTTTGCGCTGCTGTTCCAGAGCCTGGGTGTCGTCGGCGCGTTAACAGGAACCCCGGCGGCCGGCGATGCGACTCTCCGATTCAGCACGATTACCGACGTCGCCGCCATGGTCGAGACCGTGCCGCTCGAAAGAGCCGCCGAGGCCTACGCGAAGATGATGGCGGGCCAGGCACGGTTTCGGATGGTTCTCACCATGGGCTAAGCACCGCGCCATGGACAATCCCCGACGTGGAGGTAACGTGACCAAAGATCTGAAAGTGATCACCAAACAATTCTTCGCCGCCTACGACGCCCACAATGTCGACGGCATGCTCGCACTTTGCGCGGGTGGGGCACAGGGACGATACGTTCCCTATGGCAAAAACAGCGTCATACCGATCCGTGGTGGCCTTGAGATGATCTGGCGCGGCTTCCCCCAAGCCGTCCCCGATTTTGGAGCCGAAATCGTCGAGATGATTGAAGCCCAGGACAACACCGTTGTGGTCCAGGCCTTAGTCGGCGGAACGATGCCAGCGGATGTCCCCGGGGTTGTCAAGAAAGGCGATGTGGGACGCATTGCCCACGCCTACATCGTACGGTTCAACACTGACGGCAAAATTTCGCGTTTGGATTGTTACTGGGACAACACTGCCATCAACGCGATCAAGGCGAGCGCCCTGTGACAAGTTGAGGACGATTCAATATTTTGAGCGAGGCTGTCATGAATCGATTTCAAAAGATCTTCGACGCACAGAAGGCCCTTTTCGCCTCGGGCATCACCCGCACCTACGAATGGCGCGTCGAACAGCTCGACCGAATGGCCCGCATGATCAGGGAAAACGAAAAACGCTTCCAGGAGGGGATGGCCAAAGACTTCAAGACCGCCTCGCAGGAAGTCATCTTCGAGACCCAGGCGTCGGCCGGCGAAAGCGAGGTGCAGAAGAGCCAGTTAAAGGAATGGATGAAGCCGGTTGAAGCACCGGTACCCCGATTCCTCGCCAAGACCGGCCACAAAGGAATGGTTTATCGCGAACCCTACGGTGTAGCGCTGATCATTGGGCCGTTCAATGGACCGTTGCTTCTGTTGATTCGCCCGGCGCTGGCGGCACTCGCGGCGGGTAACACCTGCGTTCTCACTCTGAGCGAAGCGCTTCCCGCAACGACGGCGGTGTTGCTCGAGCTGGTCCCGAAGTACTTCGAGCCGAGCGCGGTGACGGCCGTGCCAGGCGGTAAGGAGCAGAACACCGATCTTCTGAAACTTTCGTTCGACTTCATCTTTTTCACCGGCAGCACCTTCGTCGGTAAGATCGTCGCGCGGGCGGCGGCCGAGACGCTCACGCCGGTCCTGCTCGAGCTCGGTGGAATGAATCCCGCAGTCGTCGACCAGACCGCCAACATCCCGGATGCCGCGAAAAAGATCGTGTGGGGGGCGATGGCGTGGGGCGGACAATGGTGCACGTCGCCTGGTTACGCCTACGTGCACGAGTCGATCGCCAAAGAATTCGTTGCAGAAGCGAAAAAGGCGCTCCTCGAACTCTTCGGTGAAGATCCGAAGTCCAACTCCGACTATTCGCGCATCATCAATGAGCGTGCGGTTGGGCGGCTGGCCTCCCTCATCGATCCGGGCAAGGTGATCGCCGGTGGCAAAGCCGATCCGAAAGCACACTACCTTGATCCTACCCTGCTTTATCCCGTCACCTGGGAGGATAAGATCATGGAGGATGAGATTTTCGGCCCGATCCTACCGATTCTGACGTACAAGACCTTCGACGAGGCGATGACACGGATGGCGGCGACCCCGCGCGCGCTCGCCGGTTTTATCTTTAGCCGCGACCAGAAAACCATCGACCGGTTCATCGGCGAACTGTCCTTCGGCGGCGGCGGCGTCAACTTGGTAAACGTTCACTTGTTCGTCGAGACCATGCCGTTCGGTGGCACCGGCTCGGCCGGGATGGGGCACTACTATGGAAAATACGGCTTCGACGCGTTGACCCATGCCAAGGCGATCCTCATTTCCCCGCCCGATGTGGCGATCGAGCATCTTTACTCGCCCTTCACTAATGAGAAGAACCAGGCGCTTAAAGGGTGGTTCGAATATTGAGGCGCAGGTGCACGCTATTCGCTCCCCGTGACTGCCTCTAATAGGGAAGCCCGATGAAAATCGTTGCGCGGGTCGGCGTTTTGGGTGGCGTTCGGATTCCCTTTGGCCGCCAAAACACTCATTACACGACCGCCAGCAATCTCGACATGCTGACAGCGGCCCTCAAGGGCGTCGTCGAGCGCTTCGGTTTGCAAGGTGCGCGATTGGGCGAAGCCGCCGCGGGCGCCGTACTCAAACACACGCGTGACTTCAATTTGACGCGAGATGCGACCTTGTCGAGTGGCCTCGCTCCGCAGACGCCGGCTTACGATGTGCAACAGGCGTGCGCAACCTCCTTGGAAAGCGGGATCCTCGTCGGCAATAAGATCGCCGTCGGTCAAATCGAGGTGGGCATCGCGGGCGGCGTCGATTCTGCCTCCGACGCGCCCATCGCCATCAGCGAGCGGTTGCGCGGGTCCCGCGTGACAATTACGCGTGGGATCTAAGGGTCGCCTTTGAGAAGACCGTTCGTATTAGCACGCGGGGCCGCGTCCGGCCATAAGCGCTTCACGTAATCCGAACGGCTTCGACCCCAGTCACTTGATCTAAGGAGCGCCAGAATGTCGACCAAGTCCGCCAGCATGATCACCGCCCCCACTCAGTTCCTCCAGGCCGGAAGTGAACGGTATGCCTACCGTCGTTTCGGTTCTGGGTCAAAACTACCGCTTCTCTGTTTGCAGCATTTCACGGGCACGCTCGATAATTGGGATCCGGCCGTCACCGATCCGCTCGCGATGCAGGGCGAGGTAATTCTATTTGAGAACGCCGGCGTCGGTCGCTCGAGCGGTACCGTACCCACGACCGTCGCCGGCATGGCGACGCATGCACTCGCTTTCCTGGACGGTCTGAAACTGAAGACATGCGATGTCCTCGGCTTCTCTCTCGGCGGAACGGTTGCGCAACAGATGGCCATCGAACGCCCCTCGATCTTTCGCAGGTTGATCCTGGTCGGCACGGGCCCGAGGGGCGGTGAGGACATTATGCACCTCGACAAACCGAGCATCGCGAAACATTTGGGGGACCCGAAACTTCAAGGGTACGCGGTGCTGCAGAGGATTTTCTTTGCGCCGACGCCGTCGAGCCAGGCGGCGGGCGCCGAATTTATTCAGAGACTCATGCGGCGTGCGGAGGATCGCGAGCCCGTCTCAGGGCCAGCCGTCGCACAAGCCCAAATGGCGGCGTTTCGCGAGTGGGAGCATGTATCGGGCGAGCGGTTTGCGGAGCTGAAAAGAATCAACCATCCGACCCTTGTCATCAATGGGATCTTTGACGACATGATTCCCGTGTTGAACTCGTATTGGTTAAGCGCGCATCTGCCGAATGCCGTTCTTCTGACTTATCCCGACTCTGGGCACGGCTCGCTCTTCCAATTCCACGAGTCATTTACCCGACAGGCGACCGCATTCCTGGCCTCGCAGTCCGCAGCCGCACCTTATTAAACGGCCCCTGTCATTTCGGTCAGCGGGCCAACGGTTCATGAAAGTTGTCGTTAGGAGGCGCGAGAATGAAGATGGCGAATAGTCGGTTGGTCGCGATAGCCGGTGTGGTATTTCCCGATACGGCGCTTTGCCATGCCGCTATGGACCTGTTGGCATCGACCTCTCCCGCGTTTCTCAGCAATCATTGTTTTCGAACGTACATCTTCGGGAGCCTCGCCGTCAAAAGCACGGGCCGCGACATCATCGATGAGGAAATTGCCTTTTGCGGCTCACTTCTCCATGACCTTGGGCTGGTTCCCGCTTACGCGGGCGAGAACCGATTCGAGGTCGACGGCGCGGATGCCGCGCGAGCGTTCTGCAAGAGACATCATGTCTCCCCCGAACGCGCCGAGAAGGTTTGGGAGTCGATCGCCTTGCATACCTCACCAGGAATCGCGTCGAGAATGGCAGCCGAAATTGCATTAGTCCATTTGGGCGCCGGTCTCGAGTTATTGGGATTTGGCTTGGACGAAATTCCACGACCGATCGTCGCCGAGATTTTGACGAGCTACCCGCGATTAAACTTTAAGTTGGCGTTCCGTGATCTCTTGATCGCACATTGCCGACGAAATCCGGGCGCACAGATTCTCACGTGGACCGATGACATCGCCCGCGTGGCGGGGTGTCGCTTGCACGATCGTCCTTTACCGACCGCGTCGCAGTTGATGTCAGCTGCGACGTTCGACGAATGATCTTCTCGGTCTCTTAAGGGGAAACAGCTCCCCGGCGAACTCCTCAGGCTGTGCGGCGGAGTTGCGAATGCGTGACCTGCCGAGATGCAGCGCACTTGTAAGCAAGAAGTAGCAAAACCGGCGGAATTCATCAAGAGAACCGCCGCTGCCAAGCGTAGGATTTGCCCACGCCATCGTGTCTTGGTATCGAATCTACAATTGAAACGGGCGGATGCTCAAGCGAACCGCAGGGGCTGCGTGCCAGCACTCCGGCCTCGAGGCTGAGCCGAGGAGGCTGCTTTGCGAAACTATCATTCGGTCATAGTCATTGCTTTCTTATCGGTCCTCGCAGGGAGTCCGGCGCATGCGGAAACAGATTTGACGGGCAAATGGACCGGCACGTTCAGTGGCGTGCAGGTCGAATTTCCGCCGCAGCGGGGTCCCTTTGGCCAAACCATCGATGACGGCAAGAAAGGTTCCTCGGCACCGCGGTTTGTCGAGAATCCCCTGCAGCTCGAGTTCGATAGTCAGAAGAACGGCCTCTCGGTAGGGACTTGGACCGCGGGCGAATTCAAGCAACGGTTCGTTTGTGCACTGGTCAGCTCGACGATGTGGAATTGCGTGGACGCCGGCGGGCGAGCGAGCATAGAAGTTAGGTCGGCGACCGAAATCAAGGTGTGCTATTTGGACAATCGTGAAGGGGCCCAGGGCGCGGGCTGTGGGCTATTAAAGAAGGCGCAGTAGTCACAAATCCTGTAGTTGAATCGAGATCGACTACCACCACCGCGGTCAAGATGCACCGGATCTTGCCGTCGTTCGTGACCGTGAGAGATCAACGCGACCCGAGTGCCTCGGCGCAGCGGCCGTGAAGGATCCCACACTGAGACAGCGCTACACCTGGGCGAAGCCCCCATCCAACCGAGAGTTCCGCGCCGGCAACATAACTGCTGTCATCGCCGGCCAGAAATACCACTGCCTTGGCGATTTCATCGGCCGTGCCTAACCGCCCTAGCGCTAGCGGCACGCTTCACGAGCGGCATCAGAACAGCGGCTGCTGATACGGATCCGGCGACTCGGACTTCTCCGCCTCGGATTCGCCAGGCTTCTCCGCGGCGCCGAGTGTCTGATCGAACGGATACTGTTTGCAGGACTGGCAGATCCGGCGGCTCGTACTCAAGTGCTCCACCAGCAGCGCCGCATGACAGCTGGCGCAATGACTCATCTCGAGTTCACGGCGCTCGGCGAGGGCGATGATGAGGAGAATGAACTGATCCATGGCGAAGGTCGATTGCGGGACCATATGCCGGTAGAGCTCAAACGCGCAACACACGCGCTCGCCCAAGGCCACGCCTGGAAGCCTCTGCCGTGCGTTGGCCAAGGGCTCGGAAGGGATGAGCCCGAGGACGCACGCGAGCCCGGCAATGGCAGAGGCTTCGCTTCGCAGCGTGGGAGAGCGCAATAACGTCGCGACGCGGGTGGGCGAGGGACCGCGATGGCGCTCGGCGCGCGTGCCGTGAGGTTCATAGGAGTGATAGAGGTTTCGGATCCGTTCGTCCGAAAGACCCGTCCACGCGCAGATCGACTGTGTGCGGACCTCGTACCGAATCATGCGGCGCGCCAGATTGATGCGTCGCAGGTCGCGCGTATACCGGTCTTCAGAGACTCGCATAAGGCCGTTCCCGACATCACGCGGACCGCCGCGTCTTCAACTTTCGCTGTCGGGGTGTTGCACTTGATCCGGCGCCGCCGGACCCGGACTCGTCCGCCTGAGCATCGTCTTCAAAGCGATACACGCCCACCCCGAGCCGGACGGTGCGCTCACTGGGTTTCCGAGCCTGCTCGCGGCGGTGCATGTCGGCATCGATGGCGTGCAGAAACTTCATCCCGAGCTCATCGAGTCGGGTATCGAAGGCGGCGCGTGCCCGAGCTGGGAAACGCGGATTCTCGGCGAAATACTCGAACCAGCCCCGCACCGAGCGCTTCGGCTGCCCGTTGTGCTCCACCGTGCGGAGCATCGCGACCAGGCCGCGCAGGTTGCGGAAGCTGTCCGGTCCGCCTGTCCCGCGCAGCAACAGCGCCCGGCTTCGGGGGGCGTAGCGCGTGCCGAAGCGTCGGAGCGCCTGCGCGCGCAGCAGGTACCGCAGCACCGCATCCACGTCCAGCCCGCGGTCGACGCGGTGAACCAACGCTTCGAGTGAGGGCGCGGCGCCCCGCACGGTCAGTCGGATCGGCACGCCCTCGCGATCCAGATACAGCGAATCCTGGAACCACACCGTGAGCACATGCGAGACATCGCTCATCTCACGACTCGCTCGGGTGCCGCGCGCGAGCAGCTCCTTCGGGAGCCGGTCACAGGCGGCTGCGAACGCCGCGGCGATGTCCGGGGGCGAACTCCCGCATCTCGCCAGCACGCGCGCGAAGCGCTCGATGGCCTCGAGACCGATCGTGTCGAGCGGCAGTCCCGGCTCTCGGAGCGCCTGCCCTCTCGCGCGAACGCGCCCCGACCGCTTGCGCGCGCGACTCATCGCCGTGCGCTCCTGCGCCGCGGGGCGCGAAGCGGAGGTGTCGGTTTCCTGCCCCGTGTTCCATGACGATCCTTCCCCGCGATGAGCGGGTCTTCAAACGCGAAAATCCCAACGCCCAATCGCGTGGTGGGCTCCGAGCGGGCGCTCGCTTCGCGTCTTCGCATGTCGCCATCGACATTCCACAGGAACTCCCAGGCGCGAGCCTTCAGTCGGCGGTGAAAGGCCGGCAGCGCACGCACCGGGAAGCGCGGATTCATCGCCGCCCGCTCGAGCAGCCTGCGGTCGGGATCGCGAGAACCGTTGCCCTGGACGGTGCGCAGCATTCCGAGCAGCGTGGTCAATCCGTGGGCGAGCACAAGGGTGCGCTGTGCGTTGTAGGCAAGATACCGGCCGGTAGGCAGATAGCGCCCACCCCGGCGGCGCAGGCCCCGCAGCTTCATCAACGAGTGGACCACATCCGTGGGCTTAGCGGTCGGCAAGACTCTCGAGATCAGGCGAGTCAACGAGGGACCGCGTGCGCGCAGCGGCAGCGGAATCGGCCTGCCCCCGTGCAGCATGCGCTAAACATCCTATTTCGCCAGCTCCCAGTCTGTTAACGACGGCGTAGAACCGCGCGATTTTGGCGGTGAGACGCGGTTTTTGATCTGAAGGCGTAAAGCCGGTGCGGTGGGGTGGAGCTGCCGAGGGTCAGAACGGCGGATCGTTCTGCAGGCTGTCGGTGGATTGCGGCGGCGGTGATGCAGTGCTGTGATCGTGCGCGTAGCGCAGGAGCTGGCCGGCGTAATGACGCTCGAGCGCCTCGGTGAGTTGGTAGAGGAAGTCGAGCAGCTGGGCGGCGGCCTCATCGGAGAGCTCCATCGGCAAGCACACGAGCGGCAGATCACTGGGCTGCATGGCTGGAGCTTCCGCGCCGTGTCTTCTTGCCGCCTGCGCGCCGCGAGGCGCGCTGCGCGGCACGCTCCTGCGCTTCCTTGAGGCGGTAGCTGTTGCCGGCGAGGGTGAGGATCTCGGAGCGATGGACGAGCCGATCGACGAGGGCGACGACGCAGGTGGCGTTAGGGAAGACCTGGTTCCATTCGCCGAAGGGTTTGTTGGTAGTCAAGACCACGCAGCGGTGCTGCTGATAGCGGCGCGTGATCACCTCGAAGAGCAGGTCTGCGTAGCGGGCGTCGTAAGAGAGATAGCCCACCTCGTCCACACAAAGCACTGCCGGAGTCGTGTAACGGCGTAGCCGGCGCGCGAGCTGCGTGGAGCTGTCCTGGGCGGCGAGGTCATGGAGCATGTCGGAGGCGGCGGTGAAGCGCGCGCTGTGCCCGTGCAGGATCGCCTGATGCAGCAGGTTCTTGGCGATCATGGTCTTGCCCAGGCCATTGGGACCGACGATCACGATGTTGGCGGCCTGCTCGAGGAAGCTGAAGGTGAAGAGCTCCTCGAGCAGGGTGCGGTCGAGCTCGGTGGGCCAGCCGTAGTCGAAGTCGGCGAGCGGCTTGAAGCTACCGAGCCGCGCATTACTCAGACGGCGCTTGAGGCTGCGCTGTTGTCGCTCACTCTCCTCGATTTGCAGCACGCGCTCGATCCAGGGCTCGGCGAGGATCTCTTCGGCGTGGGCCAACAACCCATAGAGGTTGAGCCGTCGCAGGCGTGATTTAAGCGACTCAAGTGACAGGCTCGGCGCCGCCGGCGTCAGGGGGATCATCTGAGCGTTCATCGGTCGTCGCCTCCCGGGCGAGTTGTTCGTAGTCGGTGAGCTGGTGCGGGCGCACGGTGAGTGCACGCACGCGCGGGTCGTTGGGCAGCGTGACGGGGATCGGTGGAGAAGCCCCGCGCCGGGCACGCTGCAGGTCGATGAAGTGGCGCACGGCGCCCAGGTGCGCGGCATCCTCAGCGAGCGCGGCTGCCAAGGCGGTCTCGAGCGCTGCGGCCCCGTGCGTGTCGAGCAGATCGATGAGCCCGCGGGTGAGACTGCCCAGATGCATGCCACGCTGGGCGGCGAGTTTGAAGAACCGCCCTGCACTCGGGGCGGCGTGATGCAGGCGGTCGATGGCGCGGTGAGCGCGGCCGGCACGCTTCTCATCGACCAGGGCCTGGATGTGGGCGGGATCTTCGATCTGCGCGCCGCGATCGAAGCTGCGGGCGTGCATGGCGATGACGGTGTGAGCATCGAGCACACGCACGGTGTCGAGGGTGGCGAGCAGCTCCAGTGTGCGGCGCACGTGGGTGTGGGGGATGGAGTAGTCGTTCAGATCGAAGCGCACGTACGGAGTCTTACCCGCGCGCACCGTGAGACGTTCCTGACAGGGAAAGGGCTCGGCCGGCAGTGCCAGCAGCCGCGGCTGCTCTTCCTGGAAGCAGGCGCGAACCGTGCGCGTGCGATCCTCCGGACAGGGCCGCTCGGCCGCCTCACTCGCGCACCAGGCGAGCGCTTGGGCGTTGAGATCGGTCATATCGGCAAAGCGCCGGGCGGCAAAGAAGCGCTCGCGCACGAAGCGGATCGAGCGCTCGACCCGGCCCTTCTCGTTGCCGCGCGCGACGGCCACCGGGCGCGGTTGGAAGTGATAGGCGGCGGCGAGCTCCAGCAGCGTCGGGTGGAAGCGGATCGCATCCCCGATGCGCTCGAGCACGGCGCTGCGCAGGTTGTCATAGAGCAGGGTTCTCGGTGCGGCATTGAAGAAGGTGAAGGCCTGGACATGCCCGTCCAGGAAACTCGCCATCGTGGCGCTCAAGTAGAAGCGCACAAACAGGTGCCGCGAGTAGGAGAGCACCATCACAAAGGCCATCAGCGGCCGGCGCGCACGGCCGACGACGAGCTTGCCAAAGTGCGCCCAATCGACCTGTCCCTGTTCGCCAGGGAGGGTGCGCAGGCGCAGGTACGCCTCGGCGGCCGCGCGCGGTCGATAGCGCGCCACGATGGCGCGGAAGTGATCGGGCGCACCCGGATAGCCGCGCTCGCGCACCATGCGATACAGGCGGCTGGCGCGTAAGCTGGGGTAGCGCGCCAGGGTCTCCTGGATGAAGGGCACGAACGGCTCGACCATCAAGGGGCGCGCGTACTGATGCGCGGCCGGGATGCCGGCTTGTCCGAGCACGCGTCGCACGGTGCTGTGATGCACATGCAGTTGCCGCGCGAGCGTACCGACCGGCCAGCCTTCGGCGTGATGCAGCCGCAAGATCTCGGCCTCGAGTTCCCGCGAGATCATCGGCGCACCCACTGCGTCAGCGCTGCCGAGCTATCCACTCCAAGGCCACCGGCGCAGCTGCGTCCACGCCGGAAGCTCCGCACTACAGAACGCGCAGCGAGCGTGCGGCTCGCTT
>WNFO01006209.1_pt1 | contig 28238 bp, 29 predicted proteins | sample 5400251 | NCBI WGS metagenome assembly WNFO01 (sample SAMN13153354, study PRJNA577476) | soil metagenome | isolation source: 100 cm saprolite under Madrone tree | place: USA:California | collected 2016-06-14
CGCGCTTTCACGGAGTTTCCAGGCAAGACTCCCGCAGACCTACGCAAGGCGATCGAGGCGGCGCAGACACGCGCCAGGCGGCGTCGTTACCGAGCGGTCGGACTGATGCGGTATGCGGCCTGGGGGCTGAACCACCAGCGGTACGTCGCGGCGGTCTGACTCAGGGCCTCCACCGGCGCACCAGCAGGTAGGCCCCTAGCAGGATCAACAGCAAAGGCCACAGCACGTCGCCGGGAAGCCATTTGAGCAGGCCGAGGTTCTGGAGCAGGTAATAGGCCCCGACCACAAGCAGCGCCGCGCCCCAGAACCAACCGCCTCCCCACCAGTTCCACGGCCCGAACCAGGGCCCCGGTCCGTACCAGTCGCCCGCATGTCGCTGCTGGTGGCGCCATGCCCGCCACTCTTCGCGAGATGCACCCGGGCCGGGCTGCGGTGGAGGCGCCGGAGGTGGGGGAGGCGCAGCTGGTGGGGGTGGCGGCGGGACGTCGCTGGCCATCGGACGGATCGTACGCCGGGAAGATTTTTCGCGCGGCTTGCGCAAGACGCGCGAATCACCGCATGCCATTTCGCGCGTTTCGATCGAAACGTGCGACTGGGCCTACTAATTAGGATGGGTTTGCGCCCGCTTAGCTCAATGGATAGAGCGCCTGACTTCGGATCAGGAGGTTGCGAGTTCGAGTCTTGCAGCGGGTACCAGCGCCCTCGCCCGATCAGGCGCCGGATGGATGGCGAAGCCTCGCGTGCAGCACGGCCGTCCCCAGGCGGTCGACTTCTAGGGCTCCGGTGTCCCTAAGCAGCTTCTCCGTCTCGGCTTCGTCTCCTTCAACCTCGGCTGAGACGAGGATGCGACCCGATTGCACCTCCTGCATGAAGTAGGGCTCCTCCTCGCTGCTCTCAGCGCCGAGCAGCCCACCCATCGTCCCTCCGCCCGCGGCTCCTCCGACCGTCCCCAACACCACCGGTAGCAGGGCGCCCCCGACCAGCCCCGGACCGACGCCGGGAATGAGCGCCACGGCCGCAGCCGCGAGCAGACCGCCGATTACGGCACCTGAGGCCGCGCCGGCTGCGATCCCTTTCCCGGCCGTCGTCCCCGGATTTTTCAAGTCGTGCTCGTCGACGGGTTCCAGGTAGCCGATGCGGTCACGACTGACGCCGCTGTCTATCAATTTGTTGATCGCCCGGTGCGCATCCTCGGAACGTGCGAACAGGGCCACCACGGTGTGGTCAGATGCCATGCGACTCACCTCCCCTGTACCTATTCTGGGCCGGATCCCTTAGGTAGAATCAACCGGCGCAGCCGGGCGGCTGGCGGAACTGGTAGACGCGCACGTTTGAGGGGCGTGTGAGGTAACTCATCCGGGTTCGAGTCCCGGGTCGCCCACCAAGGTCCACACCCATAGCTAAACCCACGCCCGCGCGCGCGCATGTCATCACACTAATCGGGTGCCCGAGGAGAGGGAGCTCGATCCCGCCACCGAGTTCCGTCAGCTCTACGACCAGCAGTATCTCTCGGTATTTCGGTCCATACGCGGTGTCGTCCTGGAATCGGCCGCCGCCGAAGACCTCACCCAGGAAACCTTCGTCCGGGCATACCGAGCGCGCCACCGATACACGCCGACCGCGCCGCCCGGCGCCTGGTTGCGCCGCATCGGCATCAACCTCGCCATCTCCTACCTCCGCCGGCAGAAGCTCGCGCGCGTGCTGCCGGCCCGCCTGTACATCGCCCCGGACCGGCGAGACTACGACCGCGCCGAAGCTCGCGACGTAGTCACCAAGGCTCTCACTGTTCTGAGTCCCAAGCTCCGCGCGGCGGTCGTCCTTCACTACTACGATGGGCTGACACGTGAGGAGATCGCCTCGGTGCTTGGAGTTCCTGCAGGGACTGTGGCCTCCCGGATCGCAAAAGCGGTGGCGATCATGAGGAAATCGATTGGCAGCGATCAGGATCTTGGGCCGGAGCGTTCGAGTAGTGAAGGTGCCCTACGTGGAAGATAACCCCACACCGGGAGGGTTTCGAACACCCTCAGAAGACGACCTGGGCCGGATGATCCGGGACACAGTCGAGTCGTGGAAACCCCGGCGCGGTCCCGACTGGTCTGACGTCCTCATCCGGCTCGCCAACTCCGGCCCGCCCCCCTGGCTTCTTTACACCGCCGCCAGCGCGGCCCTGATCGTCATTCTGGTCGCGGCTTACCTGGTCGGCTCGGCGCTCCAGATCGGCGCCCTTGGGCCTCAATCGGTGCCCTCGGACATCCACCACTAGCCGAAGAAGGCGACCTCCTCGCCGAGTCCTTTGGCCCGCGCGGCAGGAAGGACGACTGACGCCGCGGCGAGATCCCATATCGCGAGGCCGTGCGACTCGAACAGCGTGATGCCCGGCTCTTCAGGCATTTGCCATTTGCCCGTGAGCACCGAGGCCAGCTCGGTAGCGCGCTCCCAGTCGAAGCTGCCGGCCGCGTGAGCTTGGATCAGATCCCCGCTCTCGAGGCGGGCGGTCGCCAGTTGGTCGACGACGACCGAGCGGGCTCGCGCCACCAGCTCGGCAGGGATCTCGACGCGATTCGGAAAGTTGGAGCCGGCGGCGATGACAAGGGCATGCGGCGCCACCCAATCGGCCTCCAGGACCGGTTGCGAGCTGGTGGTCATGACGACCACGATGTCCGCGCCGTGCACCGCGGCTTCGGCCGATTCCGAGGCCACCACGTGCAACCCAAGCGTGGCCCGGCGGTCCTCCGCAAACGCCGTTCTTCGATCCGGATCGCGGCCAAAGACGCGCAGCTCTCGGATCTCGCAAACGCGCGACACCGCCAGCACCTGGGTGTGCGCTTGATAGCCCGTCCCAATGATCGCCACGGTCACAGGGCTCTTGGGACGCAGTGCTCTTGCCGCCACTGCGCTCGCCGCGCCGGTGCGGTATGCGCCCATCAAGTCGGCCTCGATTAGCGCTTGTAGGCTGCCGTCGAGAGCGAAGGCACTGACCAGAAAGCGCACCTTGCCGCCGCCGATCGTGTAGGCCTTGAGACCGGTGTAGCCACCGCCGGGATAGGTCGCGAACATCACATTGAGCAGCCCGCCGGGTGCAAACGCCCGCCGGCGCGGTTCGTTCTGGGCCGTGCCGTCGCCAAGCTCGCGCATGGAGGTCTCGACGGCGCCGATCACGGCATCCATGTCCACGACCTGCCTCACGTCCGCTTCACGCAGCACGAGGGTCATCGCGGGGACAATACACACCCATGGCCGAAAGCACATTGAATGTCGGGCTCATCGGTCTCGGCACGGTGGGCGGCCAGGTCGCCGAACGACTGCTCACCTGGCAGCCCCAGCTCGCGCGCCGGGCCGGCATCGAGCTGTGCCTGAAGCGGGTCCTGGTGCGCGATGTCAAGAAGCCACGGAATGTCGACGTGGGCGGCGGGCTGTTGACCGCCGACGCGGACGAGCTGATCGACGACCCCGACATCCAGATCCTGGTCGAGGTGGCCGGGGGCGACGAGCCGATGTACGCATATCTCGAGCGGGCGATCCGCGCCGGCAAGCACGTCGTCACCGCCAACAAGGTGGTGATGGCCAAGCACGGACCTGAGCTGCTCGACCTTGCGGCCGAGCGCAACGTCGATGTCTACTTCGAAGCGGCGGTCGGAGGTGGGATCCCGCTGATCAGCACCTTTCGCACCGACCTGCAGGCGAACCGCATCGAGCGTGTTTCGGCGGTCATCAACGGCACCACAAATTACGTGCTCGGCCGCATGGCGAGTGCCGGTCTCACGCTCGACGATGCTGTCAGCGAGGCCCAGACCGCCGGCTTTGCCGAAGCGGATCCCACCGACGACGTCGGCGGATTCGATGCCACATACAAGCTCGCCATCCTCGGGTCGATCGCTTACGAGATCAAGATCCGGCCCGACGATGTCTTCCGTGAAGGCATCGAAGGCATCGAGCCGGTCGACTTTCGATATGCGCGCGAGCTCGGCTACGCGATCAAGCTCATCGCGCACACGCAGCGGCATCCGGGGCGGGTCGAAGCGCGGGTGCACCCGGCGATGGTTCCACTCGACCACCCCCTGGCCCAGGTCGAAGGAGCCAACAACGCGGTTTTCGTGGAGGGCGACCTGGTGGGCCAGGTCCTGCTGGTCGGCCAGGGTGCCGGCGGACGGCCCACGGCGTCCGCTGTCGTCGGCGACCTCATCGATCTCGCCCGGTCCATTCGCCGCGGGGTGCAGAGCCGGCCATCATTCAGCTTCGACGACCGCGTCGGAGTGATCCCGATGGGTGAGGTCAAGACGCGCGCGTATTACCGCATTCGCGTCGACGACCGCACCGGTGTGCTCGCTGCGCTCGGTCAGGTGTTCGCTGAAGAAGGGGTCAGCATCTCGAGCCTCATACAAAAGGACGCATGGGTGGAGGAACAGACTGCCGAGCTGGTCGTCACCACGCATCCGGCCCCCGACGCCAGCCTGCAGAAAGCGCGGGATCGGATCGCAAAGCTCGGACCGGTGCACGCCGTGTCCTCGTTCCTTCGCGTCTTCTAATACCTTGGGTGTAATCGCTCGCTACCGCGAGCACCTACCGGTCGGACCTTCGACTCCTGAGGTCGACCTCCAGGAAGGTTCGACGCCGCTCGTGCCGAGTCTCAACATCGGGCGGGCGCTGGGTCTCGAGCGCCTCTATTTCAAGTACGAGGGCTTGAATCCAACCGGGTCTTTCAAGGACCGCGGCATGGTGGTCGCGATTGCGAAAGCCCTTGAGGCCGGCAGTCGTGTGGTCATGTGCGCGTCCACGGGCAACACGTCCGCGTCGATGGCCGCTTACGCCGCGCGCACTGGGCTGCGCGCGATCGTCGTCGTCCCCTCGGGCGAGATTGCGATGAACAAGCTCTCGCAGGCCCTCATGTACGGCGCCAAGGTCGTGGCGCTCAAAGGGAGCTTCGATGACGCGCTCGAGGTCGTGCGTGACCTCACCAGCCGCTACCCGGTGGCGCTGATGAACTCCGTCAATCCAGATCGCCTGCAGGGACAGAAGACGGCCGCCTTCGAGATCGTCGACGTTCTGGGCGACGCGCCCGATTACCTGGTGCTCCCGGTCGGCAACGCCGGCAACATCACCGCCTACTGGAAGGGCTTTCGCGAGTACCACGCGGCAGGTCGGTCGACGCGCTTGCCGCGAATGATCGGCGCCCAGGCCGAGGGCGCGGCACCAATCGTGACCGGCCACGCGATCGCGCATCCGCGCACGGTCGCCTCCGCGATCCGCATCGGCAACCCGGCATCCTGGGAGGGCGCGACGAGCGCTCGCGACGAGTCGGGCGGACTTATCGCCGCGGTCACCGACACCGAGATCCTGGCGGCTCAGATCCGCCTGGCGAACAACGAGGGGCTCTTCGCCGAGCCGGCATCGGCCGCGCCGCTGGCGCTGCTTATCCGGCTTGTCATGGAGGGAAAGATCGAGAAGAACTCGACCACGGTCGTCGTGCTCACTGGTTCTGGCCTCAAGGATCCGGATGCGGCGCTGAAGAATGTCGAACCGCCGATCGAACTCGATGGTGATGCCCGTACACTCGCTAAGGTCTTGAAGCTGTGATGGAGCCGCCCGCGCCCCTCTCTCCAGACTCTCCCCCCGATGGGGGGAGAGTGACATCGTTCGGATCTATCTGATTTGCGCGTCCGCGTGCCCGGCTCCATCGCCAACATCGGCCCAGGATTCGACTGCATGGCCATGGCCATCGACCTGTGGCTGGAGGTCGAAGCCGAGGTGGCGGATCACCCTTCGTGGGACTTCGAAGGCGAGGGCGCCGAGTACCTGGCCGCCCACGAGAATCCCTTCACCCGCCTGAACATGAAGGGCCGCGTCCGCAGCGAGATACCGCTCGGGGTCGGCCTCGGCAGCAGCGCCGCGGCGCGGCTCGCGGCGTCCGCCCTCAACAGTCCCTGGGACGTAAAGAGCCACGTCATCGATGCCGGCGCCGACGAGGGACACCTCGACAACGTCGCCGCTTCGGCCGCAGGGGGAATCCGGATCGTCACCGAGCAGTTCGACGAGCGCCTGCCCAATCCGGGTTGGGGACTGGCTGTTTTCGTCGCCCACGCGCCTGTGCCGACCGAGAAGGCGCGTGCGGTGCTGCCCGACTCGGTACCGATTGATTCGGCCGTTTACAACGCGGCGCGAACGGCGCTGCTGGTTCGCGCGATCACCGCCAAGCGGCCGACGCTGCTCGAGCACGCGCTTCGCGACCGAGTCCATCAGCCGCATCGCCTTCACCTTTATCCCTGGACACAGGACGTCATCGACGCCGCGGAGAAGGCGGGCGCATACGGCGCCGCCATCTGTGGCGCCGGTCCCAGCGTCTTCGCGTTCTGTGCCAGCTCGCAAGCTCTCCGCGTCTCCAGGGCGATGGCGGGGGCGGCACCGCACCACGGCAAGCCCATGGTCACGCGCGTCACAGACAAGGGGATGTTCAGGACTCTGTGATCGTCCAGAAATACGGCGGTACCTCGGTAGGGACCGCCGCTCGAATCCGGCGCGTGAGCCGGCGCATCGCCGAGACGGTCAAGAGAGGGGAGAAGGTGGTGGCCGTCGTCTCGGCGATGGGACACACCACCGATCGCCTCATCGCGCTCGCGCAAACCATGAATGCGGAACCGCCTCCCCGCGAGCTCGACATGCTCATCGCCAACGGCGAGACGATCACCGCGCCGCTGGTCGCGATGTGCTTGGAGGCCATGGGCGTGCCTGCCATATCGCTCTCGGGTTTGCAAGCCGGAGTGCGGACCAGCGCGCACCATTCGCGCGCACGAATCCACGACATCCAGCCGGACCGCATCCTCGAAGCCCTGCGTCAGGGCAAGGTCGTCGTGGTCGCTGGATTCCAGGGAGTCACGGATGACATGGAGGTCACCACGCTGGGTCGTGGCGGGTCGGACACGACAGCCGTCGCACTTGCGGCTGCGCTCAAAGCCGACTCCTGCGAGATCTACACCGACGTCGATGGAATCTTCACGGCCGACCCCAGGGTCGTGAAGTCCGCGCGAAAGTTGAGTTACATCGGCTACGACGAGATGCTCGAGCTGGCCGCCGTCGGCGCGCGCGTCATGCATCCGCGGGCGGTTGAGATTGGCGAGCTGTACAACGTACCGATCCATGTGCGATCGAGCTTCCACGGTGGCGTGGGTACGATGATCGTCGCCAAGGTGCCGATGGAAGACAGACAGCGCGTGCGTGGCATTGCGCAGGAAACAAATGTCGCGAAGATCACGGTCATAGGCGTCGCCGACCGACCTGGTGTCGCGGCCACCATCTTCGAGCCACTTGGTAAGGCCGGGATTTCAGTCGACGTCATAGTCCAGAACATCGGCCGATCGGGGCGCACCGACCTGACATTCTCGGTGGCGGAATCTGATTTGAAGGCTGCCGTGAAGCTGGTCAGGATCGCCGCCAAACAGGTCGGCGCCTCGAGGGTTTCGTCGGCAGGCGGAATCGCCAAGCTTTCGATCGTCGGCACGGGCATGCTGGGCATGCCTGGCATCGCGGGCCGCATGTTTCGAGCCCTTGCGGACGCCGGCATCAACATCGAGATGATCAGCACCTCCGAGATCCGCATCACGTGCCTGGTCGCGCGAGACCAGGTGGAGAAGGGAGTCCGCATTCTTCACAAGACGTTCGAGCTGGATCGCGGGTAAGTAGATGCCCGTTAACGTCGCGATAGTCGGCCCCGCGGGGTCGGGCAAGACCACGCTGTTCAAAGCGCTGACCGCGGGTCGGGGCGCGGATGGCGTCGGAATGGTCGACGTTCCCGACGAGCGGCTGCAGCGGCTGGCTGACGCGGTGAAGCCGTTGAAGGTCACGCCCGCGCAGGTGCGCGTCGAAGACACCCCGCCGGGAAGCCGGGCGCAGCGGGTCGCGTTCGCGCGGCAGTCCGACGTGCTGGTCAAAGTCGCGCGCTGCTTTGGCCCAGACCCGCAGCCGGTCGCCGAGCTCGAAGAATTTGCGCTCGACCTCGTCCTCGCCGACCTCGCTTCGGTCGAACGCCGTCTCGATATCGTCGCCAAGGAAGTTCGAGCTGGCAAGAAAGACGCCGCAGCTGAAAACGAAGTCCTGCAGCTCGCCAAGGCGCACCTCGATGCAGGCCAACCGTTGCGAACTCTCGCGCTCGAGCGCGAGCAGAGCGAGCTGATGAAGAGTGTCTTTCCAGTGACGCTCAAGCCGGCGGTGTACGTCGCCAACTCCGCCGATGAGCTGCTGCCGAGCGGTGGCGAATCAGCGGAGAAGGTCGGCGAGCTTTCGGCCGGCGAGCATGCGCCTTCGATCGTTTTGTCGGCGCGGCTCGAAGCCGAGCTGGGCGAGCTCGAACCCGGTGAGCAGGCGGAGATGCGCGCGGGTTATGGCATCGACGAATCTGGTCTAGGTCGGATCGCGCGAGCCGTGTGGGAGGCGGGAGGCCTCATCACCTATTTCACCGCCGGTGAGCCCGAGGTTCGCGCGTGGCCATGCGAACGCGACGCGCCGGCGCCAGTTGCGGCCGGCAAGATCCACACAGATTTCGAAAAGCATTTCATCCGCGCGGAGGTGACTTCAGTCGACGAGCTCGTCGCAGCGGGTTCGATGGAGGCGCTTCGTACCGCGGGCAAGTTGCGCATCGAAGGGCGCGAGTACAGGGTCAAGGATGGTGACGTTGTGTTCTTCCGGGTCGGACGCTAGAAGAGCGAGTGTCCCCCGAAGAAGGAAACCCACATCAGGTTCCCGACGAAGATCAAAACACCCAGAACCACCAGCAGCAGCACCCATCGCATAACTCGCCTAACGACATTGCCGCCAGGCTACTTGCGCCGACTGGGGCTCGTCAGGCCTTCCGTCGTGCTCCATCATTGATCGCGATGTCCCTGCGTTTCAGCCCCGCTCACGTTTGGGTCAAGGTCGATGGGCGCGAGGCCGTCCTCGGGCTCAGCGACTACCTCCAGGACCAGATGGGGGAGATCACCTCGCTCGAGCTGCCCGACCTCGGAGACGTGCTGCACGCCAGGCGGCGCATGGGCCACGTGGAATCCGAACGACCCCGGCGAGCTCGAGGACCTGATCAGCGAAGAGGAGTACGCCGAGCTGACGACCGAGGTCTGAGAATCTCGGGAACACCCCTGTAAATGCTTGACAGTGCCCATATTCAGGGGTATAACTGTGCCCGGGACACAACATGTCGTAGCCCACGTCTCTCTCGGTTGAGTCCCACGGCCCAACAGCAGGCAGGCGGTAACCCACCCAAGGTCGCACCCCACGCTCCTGAAACGGCTCCCCCAACCGCCTGCCTGTTTTGAGTTTTAGGCGACGCCCTCCCCACTCGTGGGGAGGTCGGCTCCGGTCGCGAAGCGAGCGCAGCCGGGTGGGGAAATCCAGTCTCCGATAGACTCGACCTCCGATGAGCAAAAAGGGCCGCAAGAAAGGGCGAAGCGCCAAATACCGACAGCCGGTGCGCGTCGCGGGCACCGCGGTTGGCACCCAGGCCGCCTCGACGACCCAGATGCCGACCCGGTCCGTCTCCCAAGCTCGAGTCGGAGGCGACCAGGCCACGGTTCGGGCCGTCGAGCTTTCCCTCGGAGCGCGAAACACGATCGTCAGGGGACCTCGCGGCCGGATGGTGGTGCAGTCGGGCGATCCCTCTATCCCCCTCGACCGCGTGCCGTACTTCACACGTGACCTTGTCCGTCTGGCCGTCGTCGGTGCGGCGATGGTGGTGCTGCTGGCGGTCGGTTCGTTCGTCGTCCCGCAGCTCGTCAAATAGCTCTAATCCGGGGGCCGCCGAGCTAAAGTTCGAACGGCATGTCAATTCGCACTAGCGATTCAGGACAGAAAGCGCTCAAGCACACACTTCGCGTTCGCAAGCTGAAGGCACAGGACCACAAGCACCCGGTCAATGTCATCCACCACGAAGAGGCGTCGTTCGGTGAGAAGCTGGCCGATAAGATCTCAGCCGGTATCGGCTCATGGACTTTCTTAATCGTCCAGACGATCGCGGTCTTGATCTGGATAACCGGAAACGCATATCTGTACTTCCATTTCGATCCCAAGCCGTTCATCCTTTTGAACCTCCTTTTTTCGATCCAGGCGGCGTACACCGGACCGGTGCTGCTGCTTGCCGGCAACCGCCAATCGCAGAAGGACCGGCTCACACTCGAGCACGCTGCTGAGGAGGCGGAAAAGGCTGAGGTACAGAACGTCGAGATCCTCAAGGCAATCAAAGAAAACACCGACGTCACCGTCCAGATCCTTCGCCACGTCGAGGCACTGGTTTCCGACCACATGGCCGACGACGCCAGGAAGGTCTCGCAGCAAGGGGCCTGAGCGCCTCCCGGTACACTCAGCCCGTGCGGGTGATCCTGTTCACGGGCAAGGGCGGAGTGGGCAAGACCTCCGTCGCGGCCGCCACCGCTGTCGAATGCGCGCGCTCCGGTTATCGCACGGTGGTCATGAGCACCGACCCCGCCCACTCGCTCGGCGATTCGTTCGACGTCGAGCTCGGCTCTGACCTGACTCCGATCTCGGCCAACCTGTGGGCCCACGAGGTCTCATCGCTGCACGAGATGCAGCGTCATTGGGAGAAGCTGCACGAGTACGCAGTCGAGGTTTTCGCGACGCAGGGGCTCGATGAGGTCGTCGCCGACGAGGTCGCCAACCCTCCAGGCATGGACGAGATCGCATCCCTGATGTGGATCAAGCATTACGCGCAGCGGGCCGAGCACGACGTCCTGATCGTCGACTGCGCGCCGACCGGCGAGACTCTTCAGCTGCTCACCTTTCCTGACGCAGCGCAGTGGTGGCTGGACAAGATCTATCCATGGGAGCGCCGTGCGATGCGCGTGGCTCGCCCAGTGCTGCAGCCGATGATGGGCATACCTCTGCCCTCGGACGAGGTCTACGCGTCGCTCAAGGACCTGCTGCTCGACCTCGGCGGAATGCGCAAAATTCTCACGGATCCGGCCACGACCACGGTTCGCATCGTCCTCAACCTCGAGAAGATGGTTGTGAAAGAGGCCAAGCGCGCGTTCAGCTACCTGAGCCTCTTCGGTTATGCCACCGACGCGGTGATCGTCAACCGCATTCTTCCCGACGAGCTGCACGACGAGCTGTTCAAGAAATGGCAGCGGATTCACAAGCGGTATGAGGTCGAGGTCCAGCAGTCGTTTGTGGGCATCCCGATCTTCAATGTGCCCCTTTTCGACCGCGAGGTTGTCGGCGTCAAAATGCTGGAGCGCATGGCCAAAGCGACGTACGGGACGCAGGATCCAGCCCAGCACTTCACCAACTCGAGCCCGCAGCGAATCGACAAGGACGGAACCGATTACGTGCTCAGCATCAAGGTGCCGTTCGTCGATCGGTCAGCTGTTGATCTCAGCCGGCACAACGGCGAGCTCTATGTCACCGTCGGCAACTACCGGCGCGAGATCGCCCTGCCCAACGTGCTTTCGAAGCGCGACACCGGCGGCGCAACGATCCAGGACGGCGAGCTGCGCGTGCGATTCACGCGGCCGGCCGTAACGAAGGCGAAGAAATGAGCAGAGATGGCGAGCGGCTCATCGAGCTCGTCAACGAGCTGGGCACGCGAGTCAGCAACCTCCTCACCGACATGGTCCCGCCCGCCGCGCAGGTGCACCTCCTGAACGCGCAGAGGGAGCTGATCACCGCGCTGATGCTCATTTACGAGCACCGGGTGACCACGCCGCCGCCGGGCGGCCGCCGTCGTGTGACTGACGGAGCATCGCGCCGCGCACCGGTGCGCCGCCGGCCGTCGGCCCGCGCGGGCAAAATCCCCATCGAGTGAGAACCCCACGAACTCAGAGGCAACGCCGTGAGTTCGCGGGGACCCCGTTATGAATCAATTCGCGGCCTTTCTCCTGTCGGCGGTGATGCTGGTGCCTGCCCTGCTGATCGCCATTCCCGTTCACGAGATGGGGCACGCCGCGGCGGCTTACCTTCAGGGCGACCGGTCAGTCCGCTACTTCGGCTACTTCACCCTCACCCCGCGCCGCTTCATCGACCCCATCGGCGTCATCGCGGTCTTCGTGGCGCTGGTGGGATGGGGCCGCAAAGTGCCTGTACAGCCGAACCGCATCAGCACTGTTCGCCAGCGCCTCGTTCACGCGCTCGGAGGGCCCATCGCGAATCTCGTCGTCGCGCTCGTGCTGGGCCTGGTGTTGCGCACCCTCATCGGAGCGGGCCTCCGGCCGTCGCTGACCCTCTCATCGGGCCTGGTCGCCTATCTCATCTATGCGGTCTGGTTCCTGAACCTCTCGTTATTCGCTTTTCACCTGCTGCCGATCCCAGGCCTGGACGGATGGGACATCCTCGAGATCATCTTTCGTTCGCGCGCCCCGCGGTTCTTCTTCAACGCGTCGGTGCGGCGACGTGAGATTTGGGCGGGCGTTGTGATTGTCATTTTCGTCGGTTCGCTGATCGGCGTCCCCGTGCTCAGCTATGTGATGACCCCGTTCTACAAGCCGGCGAGCCTAATCTCATTAGGTCAATGCACCGGTTACGGAGTTCCCGGATTCAACGCGCTGTATCCCTGCCTGCTGTAGGCAAGCTGATCAACCAGCCGCAGTACGCGGAGCTGGTTGAGGAGTTCGGCCGCGTCCAGGTCGTAGACGCGATTCGCGAGCAGGTGGCCGCAGAGCGCAAGGACGAGGTTCTGGAAGACCTGGAGCGCAGCCGGCGTGTGTCGGCTCGGCTGCGATCGATTGCCGCTCCCCGACTCCAGAAAGTCATCAACGCCAGCGGGGTGATCCTCCACACGAACCTGGGCCGCGCGCCGCTGGCGCGATCGGCGGTCGACGCTCTGGCGGTGGCGGGCAGTTACAGCAACCTCGAGCTCGACCTCGAAACCGGCAAGCGCGGTGAACGTGCGGACCTCCTATCGGGTCTTCTCAACCGGCTGTTCGAATGCCAAGCGGCGCTGGTCGTGAACAACAACGCGGCCGCGGTGCTGCTCACGCTCACGGCTTTATGCAAAGGACGCGAGGTGGTCGTGTCGCGCGGCCAGCTGGTCGAGATCGGCGGGTCGTTCCGAATGCCCGATGTGATGCGGGTGTCTGGCGCGCGCATGGTCGAGGTCGGGACCACCAACCGCACGCGCGCTGCGGATTACGAAGACGGCATCACGGACCGCACCGCAGCCCTCCTGCGCGTGCACACGTCCAACTACCGTGTGTCTGGCTTCACGGAATCGGCTTCGCTGGCGGACATGGAAGCGGTCGCGCGCCGCCACGACGTATTGCTGATCGATGACCTCGGCAGCGGCGCGTCCGAGCCGATTGCGGACGAACCCACCGTGGCGGAGTCCCTTCGACTGTCCGACGTCGTCACGTTCTCCGGCGACAAGCTGCTCGGCGGTCCGCAGGCAGGCGTTATCCTCGCCCGAAGCGCAAAGGGGGCCGAGGCCGTGCGCAAGCTGTCTCGGCATCCGCTCGCCCGCGCAGTGCGGATCGACAAGCTCACGCTCGCAGCGATGGAGGCTACGCTCCGCCTGCGTTTGGCCGGCCGCCTCGAAGACATTCCGGTCGAGCGAATGCTGCGCGTGCAGATCGAAGAGATTCGAAGGCGCGCGGGTCTGTGGTCGGTGAAGCTCGAGGAGCGAGGTGTGAAGAACACCCTTGTGCCGGGAGATTCCGCCGTCGGCGGTGGCTCACTTCCCGGACATGCCTTGCCGACCATGCTCATCGCCCTCTCGGGCCCGGCCTCGCGACTCTCAAGCGCACTGCGCCGCGGCGATCCCGCTGTCCTCACCCGAATCGAGAAGGATGCTTGCTGCATCGATCCGCGCACTGTCCTGCGCGGCGAGGACGAGCAGCTCATCGATGCTGTGGAGGCGGCGGTCAAAAGCGTAGGGGTTCTCTGACGTGATCCTTGGCACGGCGGGCCACATCGACCACGGCAAGTCAACCCTCGTCACCGCGCTGACCGGGATCGACCCGGACCGGCTCGCCGAGGAAAAGCGCCGCGGCATGACGATCGACCTCGGCTTCGCGAACATGCGCCTGCCCAGCGGACGGCGGATCGGCATCGTCGACGTCCCGGGACACGCGCGTTTCATTCGCAACATGCTCGCCGGCGCCCACGGCATCGATGCGGTGCTCCTCGTCGTGGCCGCGGACGAAGGGGTGATGCCGCAGACCCGGGAGCACCTCGAGATCGTCGACCTCCTGGAGGTCCGCCACGGCGTGGTTGCTCTCACGAAGGTCGACCTCGTCGAAGACGCCTGGCGCGAGCTGGTCGAGGCCGAGGTGGCCGAGGCGCTGCAAGGAACCACGCTCGAGGGCGTGGAAGTCGTGGGCGTGTCCGCTGTGACCGGCGTGGGGATGGATGAGCTGGTCGCCGCCCTCGACCGTGTGTTCGATAAGGTCGAGCAGCGGCCAGACGTGGGTCGCCCGCGGCTTCCGATCGATCGGGTTTTCACCATGAGCGGCTTCGGCACGGTGGTCACCGGCACGTTGATCGATGGCGCGATCGCGGTCGGCGATGAGCTGCAGTTGCTGCCAGGTGGCGCGACAGCCCGTGTGCGCGGACTTCAGCAGCACAACGAAAAGGTCGAGACCGCGATGCCCGGCAACCGCATCGCAGCGAACCTCATCGGCGTCGAGAAGCACGAGGTCGAGCGGGGCCATGTCCTCGCGCGGCCGGGGGCACTTCAGGCAACACGACGAATAGACGCCCGGGCGCGTGTGATCGCTTCCGCGCCCCGTGGCTTGAGGCATGGCGCCGAGCTCCTTCTGCACACGGGTACCGTCGAGGTCGGCTGCCGGGCGATCCTTCTCGAGGGCGACATCATCGAGCCGGGCGCACAGGGTTGGATCCAGCTCTACCTGGAACGCCCGATCGCGGTCGCGAACGACGACCGGTTCATCCTTCGCGTCCCCAGTCCTTCAGCAACGATCGCGGGTGGGCAGATCAAGGATGTCGCACCGCGCCGGCATCCACGCCACGACGCCGCGGCTCTGGAATCGCTCGAGCGCCGCGCTGCCGGTGACGTGCTGCAGGAGGAGCTCCGCAAGTACCCGCGAGGCGTCGCTCTGAGCGCGCTCCTCAAAGCCACAACCGCGGCCGATGCCGATGTATCGCGCCTGGACGCGCGCCCTGTCGGCGATTGGCTCTTCGCCAGAGAAGCTTGGTCGGCCATCGCCGATCGGGCGGGCCGCGAGCTCACCGCGTATCACGGCGCATACCCACTTCGCCGGGGCATGCCGCGCGAGGAGCTTCGGAGCAGGCTTGGGATCCAGCCTGGCATCTTTCCGGCGGTGCTGAAGGCTCTCGCCGGCGAGCGGCGCCTGGTGGAACAAGATGGCGAGGTCGCGGCGCCCGACCACCAGGTCGCCGCCGCGGAATCAGGCGGCCCGGCCGCGCGCCTTCTCGAGCTGCTGGCGGCGCAGCCGTTTGCACCGCCGTCGCTGGCGGAGGCCACGCGCAGCGCCGGCGCGAGCGTCGAGATGGTTCGCGCGCTTGCGCAAAATGGCGACCTCGTGCGGCTCAGTGACGACGTCGCGTTCACGCGCGCCGCGTATGAGAAGGCCGTCGAGGTGGTGAAGGAGCTGATCGCGAGCGAAGGGTCGGTGAGCGTCGCACAGATGCGCGATCGTCTCGGAGCCAGCCGGCGCCCGATGCTGGCCCTGCTAGAACACCTCGACTCCGCCAAGGTCACTCGCCGCGTCGGTGACGCCCGCGTCCTGCGCTAGGCTTCGGGCCGATGCACATAGCGGAGATGCTCAACCGAGGGCGGCCGACGGTCTCGTTCGAGTTCATGGCCCCTCGAGATGAGAACGAGGTCGAGGTGCTCGAAAAGACAGTCGCGGCCCTGGCCGGCCACGCGCCCGATTGGGTGTCCGTGACCTACCGCCTCAAAACGGGTGAGCAAACTCTGCAGCTCGTAACGAGGATCAAACGGCAGTACCACATCGAAGCGATGGCCCACCTCACGTGTGCCAACTCACGTGACGACACGCGACGAATCCTCAACTGGATGGAGCGTGAAGGCGTCGCCAACGTGCTCGCGCTCCGGGGCGATCCGCCCGGACCGGGCGAGCCGTTTCAACCCACCGACGCCGAGCTCGTTCACGGCAGCGACCTGGTGGCATTTGTGCGCGGCAACGGCTACAGGCTCGGCATCGGTGCCGCATGCAGCGCGGAGAAGCACCCGGAGAGCCCCGACCTTGAGCACGAGTTCCGATACATGCGGCTGAAGGTCGAGTCCGGCGCCGACTTCCTCATCACCCAGCTGTTCTTCGACAACCGCTTCTATTTCGACCTGGTCGCCCGCGCTCGGGCCGCGGGCATCAATGTGCCGATAGTTCCGGGCCTGATGCCCATCCCAAGCCGCCGATCGCTGGCGTTCGTGACGCAGATGTCAGGGGCGACCGTTCCTGAGCCGCTGCGGCGGTTGATCGATGAGCAGCCCGACGACGAGGGCATCCGCAAAGTCGGTGTGGAGCACTGCATCAAGCAATGCGCGGGCCTGCTCGAATCCGGCGTGCCCGGCCTCCACTTCTACACCTTCAACCGCGCGCGCGCCCCGATCGAGATCCTCGGAGCGCTTCGCGGTCAGCAGCTGCTCGCGTCTTAAACCCCGCGAGCCGATAACCTTTTCGAGCCATGCTGGCAGGAATCGACCTCGGCGGAACTCAGGTGCGCGTGGCTCTGGCGCGCTCGGACGGGAACCTGGTCACGAGCGTCAAGACCAAGACGCCTCTCCTCAAGACGCCGCAAGGCCTGGTGGACTGGGCTGCGGCGGAGATCGAGCGCCTTCGCGGCAACCAGAAGGTGACCAGCATCGCGATCGGGGCTCCGGGTCCCATCGACATCAAGCGCGGAGTCCTCGTCAACCCGCCTAACCTGCCGTGGAAGAACGCGCCCCTGGTGAAGATGCTCAATCGCGCCACGGGCGCCAAGGTGCACCTCGCGAACGACGCTGACATGGCTGGGCTGGGCGAGTTCCACCGCGGCGCCGGGCGCGGGACTCGCAACATGGTCTACATCACGTGGTCGACCGGGGTGGGCGGTGGTCTGATCATCGATGGCCGCCTCCATCGCGGTGGTCACGGGACTGCGGGCGAGATCGGGCACATGATCATCGACCCCAACGGCCCCCTCGACAACTGCGGTCAGTACGGCTGCCTCGAAGTCTTCTGCGGAGGCGCCAACCTCGCAAAGGAGACCGGACATCCCGCGTCTGAATTGTTTGCAGCCGCCGCGCGCGGCGAGAGGCATGCGCGCATGGTGGTCGAGCGATCGGCGCGATACATGGGCCTCGCCTTGATCAGCCTCACCAACGCGATCGACCCGGAGATGTTCGTGCTTGGAGGCGGCGTCACGCGATCGTGGAGGCTGGTGGCTCCGACCATGCTGGAGACGCTGCGGTCCTCGCCGTTCATCAAGCCTGCCCGCCGGCCCAAGGTCCGCCGCGCCCGATTGGGCGACCGCGCCGGCCAGGTAGGGGCCGTGGAATGGGCGCGGATCAACCAGTAGCGGATCGACCGATAACCGATGAGGAGATCCGCCGGCTCCTGAAGCAGGCCGCGTCCGAGCTGGGGGCCAGCGCGTGGATCGTCGGCGGCTATGTGCGCGACAGCCTGCTTGGACGCCCGCACCCGAACCTGGACGTCGTCGTCGAAGGCGGGTTGGGATTGGAGCTGGCGCGCCGGTTCGCTCGGCTCGCCGGCGCGGGCGAGCCTGTGATCTTCGAGCGTCGAGTTCGTGTCAGCCCGTCGCGAGTCGTACGCCCCCGACTCACGCAAGCCGATGACCGAGGACGCCACGCTCGACGACGACATCCGCCGTCGCGATTTCACGGTCAACACGCTGCTGATGGACTTCGAAGGGAACGTCCGAGACCCGCTCGGCCGCGGCCTTGCCGACCTCGAGGCGCGCATGCTGCAAACCCCTGCCGATCCGGTCCAGACGTTCAACGACGACCCGCTGCGCATGCTGCGGGCGATTCGCTTCGCCGCCCAGCTTGGGTTCGATCTTGCCCCCGATTTGTCACCCGCCATGCGCAAGATGCGCGACCGGGTCGGTCCCCCCGCGCTCTCGGTCGAACGCGTCGCCGACGAATTGCGGAAGATGCTGATCTCCGACCGGCCCAAGTTGGCGCTCGAGCTTCTCGACGAGTCCGGATTGCTCGAAGTCATCCTGCCCGAGGTGGCTGCCTGCAAGGGGGTCCAGCAGGGCGGCTACCACACCCATGACGTATTCGGTCACACGCTCCTCGCCGTAGCCGCCACGCCATCGGACCTCCTCGTGCGGCTGGGCGCCCTGTTCCACGACGTCGGCAAGCCGGCGACCGCCGCGGGCGACGGCACGTTCATGGGCCACGACGCTGTGGGTGCGGAGATCGCGACGCGGGTGCTCGAACGGCTGCGTTTTCCTCAAAAGGAGATCGAAAACGTCGCCCAGCTCGTGAGGCTGCATCTACGGCCGGTGTTCTACAGCTCGGAGTGGACCGATGGCGCGGTGCGCCGCCTAGCCCGCGATGCGGGGGAGTTGCTTGAACCGCTCATGGCACTCGCGCGAGCTGACATCGCAGCGTCTGCCTATCCGTACCCGGAGAAAATTGACGAGCTGCAGGCACGGCTAAATGCGGTTCTTGCCGAACACCCGTCGCGAATGGCGGCTCCTGTGGACGGAGACGACATCATGCGGGTGCGCCGGATCGGACCGGGGCCCGAGGTCGGCCGAATCAAACAGCGACTGACGGAGCTGGTGATGGACGGAGCACTCGAACCCACCCGCGAGGCGGTGCTCTCGTACCTCGAATCACACCGGGACCTTTAGTCAACGCTCAATGCCGCGTTAGGCCAGCACCAGCTATGCTGCGGAAGGAGTTGGGGCGAGCGGGGAGGCTGGGGCATTTGGGAGGCGCAATGACGACTGAGACGAGTGTGGAGACGTTGGGGGCCCCGCCTGTAAACGGGGGGCGTGAGGCCGCTGCAGCCGCAGAGGCCAAGCCGACCGTGCTGTCGCGCGACGACACGTTCAATGGCCGCCTGCAGATTCGTGGTAGCGGCCAGGTCCTGGGCAATTTCACGGGCCAGGTCGAATGCGATGGTGATCTCTTCATCGGCCCGGAAGCCCATGTCGAAGCGGACATCAAGAGCTCGCGCGTGACGATCGCCGGCTTGGTGCGCGGGAACATCGTGGCCGTGAGCAGGCTGAAGATCACCAACACGGGTCGGCTCGAGGGAGACGCGCGGGTGGGAGCGCTGGTCGTGCTGGAAGGCGGCGTTCACCATGGCGTGATCCGGGTGCACCCGGAAGGCGTGCCAGAGGCGAAAGACACTTCGATCATCGAATCGAACGTGCGGCCGACCTCGGTCATGACCCTCAAGACCCTCCCGAACTCGGTGAGCCGAGTCAGGAAGTTCTGGGGTGAGTTCTTCTAGACGGGAATCCGGGAAAGCGCGCTCGGGCGGCCGCGCCTCCAAGGCACGGCCCACTCCGACCCGGGCCAAGCGGGCCGCAAAGAAGCCCGAGCCCACGCCGCGCAGCCCAGCTTCACCGCCCAGGCCGAAACCCTCGCTTCGGCTTCCTGGACCGAGCTCATCCAGGCTCACGATCAAGCCCGGACCGCCGGGGCTCATGCACGCCAAGCTCGTGCTCTCAACGAAGCCCCGGCCCTCAGGCCAGCGTCCCCTGAGCGAGGTCGAGCTCGACGAGGACGAGGTGCTGATCGACGCATTCAGCGCTTTGCTGGACGGCGAAAGCGTTCGGGTCACCGCCGTCCTCGAGCGCACATGCGTTTACGTAGGTCGGGATGGTGACCGCCGGCTCGCGCGAAAGATGGATCTTTTGGTCGAGGCGGATAAGCTGCCGATCCGGCGCCGGGGCATCGGCTAAGCTACCGGCCGCGATGCCGCTGAGCTCAGTGGGGAATCCGTGATCGAACCGCGCACCAACCGCAACCTGGCCCTGGAGCTTTTGCGTGTCACGGAAGCCGGGGCCCTCGCCGCCGCCCCCCTCCAGGGACGAGGCAACAAGATCGCCGCCGACCGGCGAGCCGTGGAGGCCATCCGAGACGCCATGGCCGCGGTTGATATGAGGGGGACCGTCGTCATCGGCGAGGGAGAGAAGGACGAAGCCCCGATGCTCTATTTCGGCGAGCAGATCGGCAACGGCCTCGAACCCGAGGTGGACATCGCGGTCGACCCCATAGAGGGCACCAGCCTCACGGCGTCGGGCTTGCCGGGTGCGATCTCGGTCGTGGCCCTCGCCGAGCGTGGTTCGATGTTCACCACCCACGTCCATTACATGCAGAAGCTGGTCGTTGGGCGCCGCGCGCGCGGGGTGATCGACCTCGAGATGCCGGTGGAGTGGAACCTGAGGCGAATCGCGAAGGCGGAAGGCCTGCCTGTTCAGGAGCTGACTGTCGTCGTCCTGGAGCGTGAGCGAAATCAGGCGGTGGTGGCGCAGATCCGGGATGTCGGCGCGCGCATCAAGCTGATCACCGCAGGAGATGTCGCCGGTGCGCTCGAGGCCGCACTGGAAACCAGGTCCGGGATCCATTGCATGATGGGTTCTGGCGGCGCCACCGAAGGTGTGCTGGCCGCCTGCGCCATCAAGACCATCGGTGGCGATATGCAGGCCAAGCTGTGGTTCCGAGACGACAACGAGAAAGCCCTTGCCAAGAAGGAAGGGCACGAACCGAACAAGGTCCTCCATCTCGATGATCTGTGCTCGGGCAGCGACATCTTTTTCGCGGCCACGGGCATCACATCGGGCGAGCTGCTCAAGGGCGTCCGCTACGAAGATGTTTATGCGTACACACAATCCATGGTTTTACGGTCGGCATCCGGCACGATGCGCATCGTGGACGCGTATCACCCGATCGACAAATTGAGAGCCAAGGGCCTGCTCCCCGAGCAGGTCGCGGCGCCTTGAGCGCGGGCGAGGCGGGGCAGTTCCTCGGCGCTGCGGTCAAGAACTTCGGCAAGGCGCAATGGGAATGGATCGCGACCGCGCGCGTCCTTTCGCGCCAGCGAGCGTCCACTGCTGAGGTGGAGCAGGTCCTGGACAACCTGCTCTCCGGTGCCGACCAGGCCATGGTGAATGCCTTCACGACCGGGTTCAGGGTGGCGCAAACGAAGCTGGCGATAACCAAGGTTGTGCCGGAGGCGGTTGCGTCAGTGGCGCTGGAGTCGGCGCAGATCGTGGCGCTGGCCATCCTGGTGCGCGAGCAGCTCGATCCCGCGAGCTTCGCCGCGCTATACCGGCCGTTTGCAACCGTCCTGCCGGGCCCGAACTACCAACCTCCGGCGACGGTTGATCGCCAGATCGCAGCCTTCCTGGCGCGCTTGCCGAACCTGTCTGGCCCGACCGAGGCCGAGGCGGCGGCGGTCGCCAAAGTCCTGAGCGAGCCTCCCAAGCCCGTCGCGCCGTCTGCTGCGGGCGCGCCCCCACTCGCCCCGACCACGCCGGCGGCCCTCGATCCGGCCGCGCATTACCAGGCCGCGTGGAAAGCGGTGATCGACGCGGCCCACAAGTCGGGACGGACGATGGCCTTTCGCGCCACCCAGGACGGAGCTGAGATGGCGGCCCCGCACGACGGCTCCGGGATCGTGGGCTACGCGGGAGTCGCGGCAGGCGGCATCTTCATGCGCGATGTGCTGCCGGTCGAACAGGTCTTGCTGCTGTACGAGCCCTTTGCCGCCGCATTCCCGTACGAGAGCCTCCAGTAGGCGCTACGCGGTTCGTATCTCGGCGGCTTTCTCCAGGCCGAGCTCTCCAACCGAGACCTCGCGCATCTTGAATTTCTGGACCTTCCCCGTGACGGTCATCGGGAACGAGTCCACGAACTTCCAGTGACGAGGGATCTTGTAGCTCGCGATCTTGCCTTTGCACCAGGCTTCGAGCTCGTCGCCGGTGACAGCGCCGCCCTCGCGCAGCTTCACCCAGGCCATGACCTCTTCGCCATATTTTTCTGAGGGCACGCCGATCACCTGGACGTCGGCGATGGCCGGGTGGCCATAGAGGAATTCCTCGACCTCACGCGGATAGATGTTCTCGCCGCCGCGGATGATCATGTCCTTGATGCGGCCGACGATGTTTACGTAGCCGAGCTCGTCCATCGTGGCGAGGTCGCCCGTGTGCATCCAGCGGGCGGCATCGATGGCCTGGCGCGTCGCCTGCTCGTTGTTCCAGTAGGCGAGCATCACCATGTAGCCGCGACTGCAGAGCTCGCCTGACGTTCCGCGCGGAACCACGGCTCCGGTTGCGGGGTCAATGATCTTGATCTCGACATGCGGATGGACTCGGCCGACGGTCGAGACGCGCTTCTCGAGCGGGTCATCGGTGGCGCACTGCGTGGATACCGGCGACGTTTCTGTCATGCCGTACGCGATCGTCATCTCGGGAATATGCATCACCGTCTGCACCTTCTTCATCACCTCGACCGGGCACGGCGACCCGGCCATGATGCCCGTGCGCAGAGAGCTGAAGTCGAACTCCTTGAACCGCGGGTGTTCGAGCTCACCGATGAACATGGTCGGCACGCCGTAGAGAGATGTGCACCGTTCCTTCTGAACCGTCTCCATCACCGCTTGCGGCTCATAAGCCTCGGCGGGGATGACCATCGTCGCCCCGTGAGTGGTGCATGCGAGATTGCCAAGCACCATTCCGAAGCAGTGGTAGAAGGGCACGGGGATGCACACCCGGTCTTGCTCCGTATAGCGCAAGGCCTCGCCGATGAAGAAACCGTTGTTGAGGATGTTGTGGTGGGTGAGGGTTGCGCCCTTAGGAAAGCCGGTCGTGCCGGATGTGTACTGGATGTTGATCGGATCGTCGAACTGGAGTGATGCTTCCACCTCGCCCAGCTCTTCCAGGCTCGTCTTGGCACCATCGCGACTAAGCGCCTCCCAACCGTCCTCGAGCACCAGTGCTTCGCGCAGCTCGGGGCATTTGCCTTTGACCTCCGCGAGCATCGCGCGGTAGTCGGCCTGCCGGAATCCGGCCGCGAGGATCAGAAACGTGATGCCGGCCTGATTGAGGACGTATTCGAGCTCCGATGTCCGGTACGCCGGGTTGATGTTGACGAGGATCGCGCCCACCGCCGCGGTGGCGTACTGGGTGATGACCCATTCGTAGCGGTTGGGCGACCAGATGCCGACGCGATCGCCCTTCCGCACACCCCTCGACAGCAGGCCGCGTGCAACCTGCTCGCTTTGCTGCACGAGCTGGTCGTAGGAGGAGCGGTGGTTCTGGTGGCTCACGATCAGCGCCTCCCGATCGCCGAAGCGGGCGGCCGTGCGCCGAAGGTTGTGGAAAATCGTCTCGCCAAGGAGCCGGGTGTCGCTCGCGCCGTGAACGTAGCTGAGCTCGGCCATCATCTACCTCCCCGGGGGGCCCGACGCTCAATTGTGCACCTCAGGCGACCGTGTGCCAAGCCCTTGACACCCCTCGTCGAACGGGCCAAGCTGGACCCAATTCGTTCGGCGTCGAGTCCACCGCAGTTCACGCAAAGGTTGGCCTCCACAAGTAGGCAACGGCCGTAAAGCGGCGCAGAAACCAGAGAGCGTGTCACCCGGTGGAACCCGGCCGAGGCGGTGTCCGCTGCAGGCGCCGCCTCGTTTTATTCCACTGGGGCCCCCGCGACGAAGTCGCGGGAGAGAGCCCCAGCTCGCGCCCGGCGTGCGCTAAGGCCATAAACTCCCGGCAGTGTCGTGGCTACTGGCGTTCGCCAACCGGCGTTTCAGTGGCCTGCTTCTGATCTGGGCCGGAGTGCCGATCCTGCTCCTTTATGTGTGGCAGGCCCTCATCCAGCCGCTCGTGTTTGGAGCCGAGCTCGGCGACTTCCAGGGCAGTTACATGCGCGCCGCGGCTCGCCTGGCGGCGGGGCGCGACCCGTTCGACCTCTGCCAGACGATGGGATGCCTCGAGCCGACCGGCCCTCAGTACGTCACGCCTCTGCCTCTGGCCTGGCTCCTCCAGCCGCTGGTCGGCGTCGACAGCCACGCCGTCACGGTCGCGGCGGTCCTGGTTCTCAACGTCTCCGTCGCCGTATTTCTTTTCTTTGCGCTGCGCGCCCTGCGGGTAAGGGATTGGCAGATGGCAGCCCTTCTGGTGCTGATCACGCTGGCTTTCGAGCCCACGACGGCCAACATCGTCGAGGGCCAGATCAACCTCGTGCTGCTGGCTCTGTCTGGCATATGGCTGCTGGCCTGGATCGACGACCGCTGGTGGGGAGGCGTCGCCCTCGGGCTGGCGGTGGCCTTGAAGCTCATCCAGGCGCCGGTCGGGTTGCTGGTGCTTTGGGCGCGGCGCTGGTCGATGCTGGCGGCGGCTGTTGTCGCGGGCTTGGGGTTGTGGCTTCTGGCGGCGCCTCAGTACTTGCTCGAGTACCTGTTCAAGGTGGTGCCCGCGATCAGCCAGGGGACGGGTCTATTCGAGAATCACTCGCCGGGCGGCACGATCGCGCGACTCATCGAGCCGGATACGTTCCTCGGCGCCGTGCGTGGCGTGCCGCTTGCAGCAAGGATCATCACCACCGTCATCGCGCTCGCCGCGGTCGTGGTCACGTTCTGGATCTTGCGCTCGCCGTCTCGGAGCGCGGCCGGCCGAGGGCTCGAAGCGGCCGCGGTCGTGGCGGTCACCCCGCTCGTGGCCAGCTACTCGTGGGGAACACACCTCGCGCTGCTTCTGCTTCCGATGCTGGTCCTGGTTGCGTGGGCGTTGCCGCGGCGCGACTGGCTGATTTTGGGCCTGATCGCGCTGGGCTGGATGCTCATCGGGCCGGGCCATCACCTGTTCCAGGTGCTTCTCGTTTCGGGCTATTCGGACCTGCTCGTGTTGCGTTTGATGGCCGAGTTCGGCGTCGTCGGCATCGCTTCAATCTGGATCGCAAGCCTGCTCGCGGTCAGACGAGAAAGGGGTCAGCGAACGGACTTGATGCGGCTGACGAGCACGGTGCCCAGGAACAGGAAGAGCACCGCACTGGAGAAGACCACGCGATAGCCGGCGTTCGCAGCGACGTGCTTGTTGAGGTAATCGATAAGCGCCCCACCGAACAACGGTAAGACGGCTTGGGGAAGTGTCAGCGCAATATGGAACAACCCCATGTCCTTGGCCGACTTTGTCTTGTCGGGTAGCGTGTCGCAGGCGAGGGCCCAGTCGACCGCGAAGTAAAGACCGTAGCCGACCCCGTACGCGACCCCGAGCGCGAATATCAGTGGAACTGATTTCGGATAGAACGCAATGAATACGATCGCGACGAAGGCTTGGGCCGCCCCCGCCAGGTAAACGAAGATCTTGCGGCGGCGAATCCGGTCCGAGATCTGGCCGCCGAAGAATCCAAATGGAAGCGCGGTCACGACCACCACCAGCAGCCAGTTGTCCGTGAACTTGGCCGCATCCTCGTTAGGACCGAGGACGACGTCGCCGAAGAAATTGACGAGGAAGTAGAGGACCACCGTGATCCCTGACGACACCATGAGGCGCGTGAAGACGACCCACGCGAAGTCGCCCTCGTGGAGTGGGCGCAGGAACTCTCGAACCGAATCGGCGAGCGGGCGCTTTGGCGGGCGGTCGATGCGGACGAGGCCCTCAGTACGCGCGGCCCACACCGTGGGGATGAGCGTGAGCGCTGCGACAGCGCCCATGACCAGGTAGACAGCTCGGTTGTGGGCGAGCAGGCCGGTAACCCCGAGGCCGCCGCCAATGCCAAGTTGAGTCATCGTGGCGAGGAAGCCGCTAGCTTTGCCGACCTGTTGGGCGGGTACGACGTCGGGGATGATCCCGGCGTACGCGGCTCCTGCCGCGTTGAAGAAGAATTGGATGATGGCGTAGCCGATGACGATCTCCGGGTAGTTGCTGGCCGCCATCAGGATCACGAGCCCGGGAATCGTGAGGAGAGTGCCCGCGACCATGATCGGTCGCCGGCGTCCCCAGCGGGTGTTCAAGCGGTCCGACCATGCGCCGACGATCGGAGGTACGGTCATCGCGAGCAGGCCGCCGATTCCGAGCGCGACGCCGATGGCGGTGTTCTGGGATCCCTTTGGGACGACCTCGTCGACCTGGGCCTGGATCAGAACCGTCGTCAACGGAATCCAGAGGAAGTTGCTGCCGAACCAGAACGCGCTGAGAGCGGTGTGCTGCAGGTTCCCGTAGTGGGCGGGAGCGCGCTTGCCGGCGACGGCCGTTGCCATGGCCGAAAGGCTAAGTTAAGTAGGTTCCTCCCGCGCGCCGAAAAGCGGTAGGCTTTGTCGGCCCCCATGCATCCTGTCCTTTCGCGCGCAAAAGAGGTTCTGATCGAGGTGCCGCGGCACGGCAAGCTCGCGTACTGCCTGCTGCGTGATCCGCGTGTGCCCGCCGCACCCAAAGCCGCGGTTTTGGGTGCCCTGGCCTTGATAGTGAGTCCGATCGACTTCCCGGCCTGGGTGCCGGTGGTCGGCGAGCTGGACATGCTGGCTCTGTCCGTGCTGGCGGTGAAGACGTTTATCGAGGCATGCCCGGAGGACATCCGCCGCGAGCACGAGCAGGCGTTGGAGGCCGGTGAGAGCGTTTTCGATCGTGATTTTCGCGACACGGTCTCGGCAGCGCGCGAGGGTGGTGGCAGGCTCGCCGGCCGGATCCGGGCGCGAGTGACGCGTATCGCGCGCCGGGACCCATATCAATCGGTATCGGAGGGCTAGGGAAAGTGCGCGTGATGCTGACCAAGGATGTCGCGAACGTCGGCAAGGCCGGCGATGTGAAGGAGGTGACTGACGGCTACGGCCGCAACTTCCTGCTGCCTCGGAAATTGGCGGTGCCGGCTCATCGAGGTGTTGAGGCAGAGGCGAAGCGGCTACAGGATGCGGCCGTCAAGCGTGAGACGAAAGATCGGGTCGAGGCGCAGGCCCTGGCCGATGAGATCGACAACAAGACCGTGGTCGTGCGTCTCAAGGTTGGCGCCGAAGACAAGGCGTTTGGTTCGATCACAAACGTCGACGTTGCCACCGCGCTAAAGGCGCAGCATCGCGTCGACATCGACCGTCACAAGATCGACCTGAAGGAGCCCATCAAGACTTTGGGCGAGCACCAGGTGTCTCTGAAGCTGCACCGCGACGTGGCCGCCCACGTCAATGTGATCGTCACCCAGGACCGGTAGCGAGTTCCGGAATGGCGACGATCGCGCTGACACCCGGGAGGGTGCCACCCCACGACCTCGACGCTGAGGTTTCGGTGCTCGGATCGATCCTCCTCGATCCCCTGTCGATCGCGAAGGTGCTGCAGTTCCTGCACCCGGAGGATTTCTATCGCGAGAACAACGGCCAGGTGTATCGGGCCGCCTTGGACTTGTTTGCCGCGGGAGAACCGATCGACAACGTCACGCTGGCGGCGCAGCTGCAGACATTGGGGATGCTGGACCGTGTCGGGGGGCGCGCAGCGCTGGCCTCGATGCAGAGCTCGGTCCCGACCTCGGCGAACATCGAGTACTACGGCCGGATCATCAAGGAGAAGGCGTACAAGCGCCGGCTGATCTCCGCTGGAGCGAACATCGCGGGGTTCGGCTACGACGATGGGGTGGAGGCGGAGGAGGCGATCAACCAGGCGCAGTCGCTGGTGTTCGGGGTTGCCGACGACCGAGACCAGCGTGAGCTGTCGAAGCTGTACGACCTGCTTGGTCCCGCGATGGAGCGTATTTCGCTACAGATGGAGAGCGGGCAGGGTGTGGTCGGGGTGCCGTCAGGCTTTCACGACCTGGATCGGATGACGGGTGGATTCAAGGACTCGGACCTGATCATCGTGGCGGGGCGACCGAGCATGGGGAAAACGTCGTTCGCCCTCAACGTCGGCCTGCACGCGGCTCTGGAGCGCAAGAAATCGATCGCGATCTTCAGTCTGGAGATGTCGAAAGAGCAGCTGACCGAGAGGTTGCTTACCGAGCAGGCTCAAATCGACGCTCAGCGTCTGCACCGGGGTTTATTGAGCGAGGCGGAGTTCGACCGCGTTTCCAATGCCCTTGGGCCACTTGGAGAGGCGTCGATTTACATCGACGACACGCCGGTCATGGACGAGCTGACTCTGCAGTTGAAAGCGCGCCAAGCCAAGATGCGCCACGGCATCGACATGATCATCGTCGACTATCTTCAGCTCATGCACGGCCGTTCGCGTGGCGACGACAACCGCGTGCAAGAGGTGTCATCGATCTCGAGAGCGCTCAAGGGCCTGGCCCGCGAGCTTCGTATACCGGTGCTGGCAATCTCCCAGTTAAGCCGCGCGCCAGAGCAGCGCCCCGACAAGCGCCC
>WNFO01002555.1_pt1 | contig 28230 bp, 29 predicted proteins | sample 5400251 | NCBI WGS metagenome assembly WNFO01 (sample SAMN13153354, study PRJNA577476) | soil metagenome | isolation source: 100 cm saprolite under Madrone tree | place: USA:California | collected 2016-06-14
CTCCAGCACCGTCTTTTTCAGGTGCCGCCCCGCCTGCTCTGCCACCTGGCTCCCCGCCCGGTCACTTCCCGTGAGCGTCACCGCGCGCACGCGCGCGTCGGCGATGACGCCGCCCGCGGCGGCATTCGACAGGAACACCGCCCGGAACAGGCCGTCCGGCAATCCCGCATCCCGGAAGACGCTCTCGATCTCGAGCGCGCAGCGCGGCACGTTGGGCGCATGCTTCAGGATCCCGGCATTCCCCGCGACCAAGGCTGGCGCGGCAAAGCGGAACACTTGCCAGAAGGGAAAATTCCACGGCATGATCGCAAACACCGGACCCAGCGCTTCGAACCGGACGTAACTGCGCGAGGCTTCGGTCGGGTGGGGCTCATCTGCGAGCAGGGCTTCCCCATACTGCGCGTAGTAGTCGCACACCCAGGCGCACTTCTCGGCCTCTCCCACGCCTTGCGCCAGCGGCTTGCCCATCTCGAGCGCCATCGTGCGGGCATACGCATCCTTGCGCTCGCGGAGGAGACGCGCGACGGCACGCAGCCGGTCGCCACGCTCCGCCACCGGCCGGCGGCGCCATTCGCGCGACGCGGCGTCGGCGCGCCCCAGGATACCCGCGAGCGCCTCCGATGCGGTCTCCTCGAACGTCTCGAGCACTGCGCCGGTGGCCGGGTTGATCGACTGGATGGTCATCCCACCACCTCGGGCCGATCCCGCACGCGATCCACGGTGCAGACAAACCCCAGCGGCTCGGTTCCGGTCGCCCGGAACTGGTGCGCCACGCCGGGCGACACGTACACGCAGTCGAACGGCGCGATGTCGTGGCTCCGGTCGCCCAGCATCACGCGCCCGCGACCGCGAATCACCACCACCGCGTGCGGATGCTGGTGCCGCTCGAGCGTCGAGTAGCCGCCGGGTTGGATCTCGAAATACCGCGTGACGAAGTTGAACGGCTCTTCGCCGCTGCCTTCGCCCAGGAGCGTCTGACGGGTGACGTCGCGGTACGGTACGTCACCGGTCTTGTACTCGCGCACAGCGACCCCGTCCCAGCGGAACGCGGCGAACTTGAGGACCTTCGATCGATCATCCATGGGAATGTCGTCTCACCGCCGCGACCACCTGTCCTGCAGCTGCGATCGGGTCGGGCTGCGCGTACAGACTCCCGCCGATCAGAAGGATCGTGTCCGCGCCGTAGCGCTCGACCCACTGCGGTACCCGCGCTGCGTCGATCCCGCCTCCCGGCGCCGGAAACGCCGGTGCCACCGGCCCGAGCGGCGCGCGCAGCCGCGCGTTGATGGCGGCGCAGGTCGCCGCCGAGAACGTAAACCGCCCCCCGACGTTGGGATAGATCACGGCATCGCTCCCGGCGACCCGGAACAGCTGTCCCAGCAGCACTTCGGGCGCGAAGCCGTGATCCGGCTGGAAGAACGCACCCGCGAGCGCCGGGTGCGACATGATCGCGAGCCCCGTGGTCGCGGCGATCTCGCCAACGGCGCCCAGGCCCGCCGGGAGCGCGTTGACCAGGACGCCGCGGCAGCCGGCACGCCGCGCTGCTCCCGCGCGCTCCATCATCGCGGATGGATCGCTCGTAACGTTCGGGAAGTACAGCGCGTTCCCGCCGGTCTCGTCGTTGGCCCGCACGACTGCCTCCTGGCAGCGCTCGACCCGCTCAGCGAACGGCGCGCTTGTCTGATCGGCCAGGCTGTGATCGTCCTTGATAAGATCGACACCCGCGCGGGCGAATCCATATGTGAGCTGGGCGAGCTGGGGAGCCGAAAGACCGAGTGGCTTGAGCACCGTGCACAGGAGAGGTCGATCACGGGCGCCCGTGAGCTCGCGTAGCCCGGCGATGCCGAGACGCGGACCGGGTAACGCGGTGAGCAGCTCCTCGGGCCACTCGAGATCCGCAATCAGGGTGCCCGATTTGAACGAGATATTGCCGAACAGGAGGTTCAAGAGCTGCGGCAGGTCGCTGCACACGGCACCCGCGTCGAACGAGATCACGGCGCGGGAGCGGCCGCGGCCGAGTGACTCGACGGACTCGACACGTCCGGCGACCCGCGCCGCGACCTCCGGCGGTACCGCGTCGGGGGGTAGCTCGACGGTCTGCTCGAATGCGATGTCGCGCGCCATCGCGGCGGCGAGCCGGCTGGAGCAGGCGAGGTGGTACGTCACGCGGAGGCGCATGGTGATCGCGGTCACTCTGGATGTTAGTGTCGAAGCGCGGCATCGCAGCCCGGTGTGCGACAGCCCGGGCGCCGGCGGTCGTCGTCGACCGATCCCCTATCCTTATAGCACGGGCCGACTTGTCTTGCACGCCCCCCGCCGGGCACACGCTTTGCGAATCAGGGCTCTGCGGCCGCACGGTGCGGCCGACGAGGAGTGACGTATGACACAGTCCTGGCGACCTGACGACTGGGCGGACGACGACGCCGCGTGGCGCGGCGAACACCATCGCGACGCCGACGATCGGTGGCGCGGCTTGGAGCACGTCGCCGACTGGCCGGAGGCGCAGGCGGGGCCCGAGTACTGGATGTACAAGCGGGCCGCCGAGGACTCGTGACGCGTTTCATGCGAGGGAGGTCAAGCGTCTAAAGGAGGCAACATGCCTGCTACGCTCCCTCGCGTTGTCGTGGTAGCCCTGCTCACCGCCGTCCTCACCCTGCCGCTCGCTGCCGCCGCCCAGCCGACCAAACCGCCCCGTCCGGTCAGCGGCGTCGCCCAGGAGCCGCACCCGCAGATCATGGCCGCGATCCGCGCGCTCGAAGCTGCCAGGCTGCATCTGCAGCGCGCCGCGCATGACTTCGGTGGCCACCGGGTGAAGGCGATCCGCGCGATCGATGCCGCACTGGTGCAGCTCAAGCTCGCCCTCCAGTACGATAAGGATTGAACACGCCGCAGTGACTTGCCACACTCCTCGGGGGACGGTAATCTGCGAGCCCGGCCCCTCCGAGGAGACGCGTGGTGACGTTGGGTACGTTGGCGCTTCTCGCATCGCTCGTCGCGGGCGGCGACACGCTGCACGGCACAGTGGTCGACACCGCTGGTCGTCCCCTCGCCGGCGCTACTGTGAATGTGCCTGAGCTCGGTCTGACCCTGGTCACTCGAGCGAATGGAGCGTTCCAGGTCGCCGACCTACCCGCCGGTCGCTACACGTTGGTCATTCGCCACCTGGGCTACGCGCCGACCCTCGTGACCGCCGCCGTTCCTGGCCCACCACTAGCCCTCGTGCTGCGGCCCAGCGCGCTGCACCTGGGCGCAGTCACGGTGACCGCCACCCGCTCCGCGATCAGCCCACTCGCCTCGCCGCTGCCGACCGCCGAACTCGCTGGCGAGCAGCTCCGCCGCGCCCACGAGGTATCGCTCGCGCATGCGCTGGACGAGCTCCCAGGTGTCCGCACCTTGAGCACGGGCGAGCAGGTCGGCAAACCGATCATTCGCGGCCTCACCGGACCCCGCGTGTTGGTGCTCGACAACGGACAGCGGCTCGAGGACTACTCGTGGAGCGACGAGGACGGTCCTTCCGAGGACGCCCGGCTGGCCGAGCGCGTGGAGCTGATCCGCGGCCCGGCGAGCGTGCTTTACGGCTCGGACGCAATCGGCGGAGTGATCAACGTGATCCCCCAGGAGGTGCCCGACGGCCGCGGCCGTGCCCCCTTCATACGGGGCGCCGCGGAGCTGTACGGCGCCACCAACAACACCGAAGTGGGAACGGTGCTCCGCGCCGAGGGAGCGAGCGGCCGGTTCGGCTGGAGCGTGACGGGTATCGGGCGTCGCGCGGACAACTTTCATACGCCGCCCGGCAACGATTCCACGCCGACGGGCGATATCTACAACACCGCGTATCACGCCATCAACGGGGAAGCGGAGGCGGGCTTGCGTGGTGACCGCGGGTCGGTCACCCTCCGCTACACGCGGTATGGAGGCGCCTTCGGGTTGCTGGATGGCCCCCCAGTGCCCGCCGACAACACCAACGGCCCGTTGCGCCGGCTGTCCGACAACAGGCTGCAGCTCACGAGCAACCACATGCTCGGCGGCGTGCGCCTCGAAACGAAGTCCCAATGGCAGCGCCACTCGCTCCAGGAAGTATCCGACCAGAGCCGCAACGGGGATTCGACTCCGAACTTCGATCTCCTGCTGAGCACGTACTCGACGGATGTCCTGCTGCACCACTCTTCGCCCCGCGGACTGACCGGGACCGTCGGCGTTTCCGGCCTGTACCAGGACAATCAGACCCGCGGTGTCGAGCCTCTCGTCCCCGGGGCCCGTATCGTCAGCGGCGCGGTGTTCGCGCTCGAGACGGCCACCCTGGGCCGCTGGACACTGTTGTTCGGCGCTCGAGGCGACGCCCGCCACTTGAGCGCCGACTCCAATGCCGCACTGCAAGTGTCGGCGCAAACACGGGACGCCTCCGCGCTCACCGCCAACTTGGGGGTGGTGTATCGGGCCGCCCCGGGGCTCGCGGTCGCGGCGAACGCCGGTCGCGCCTTTCGCGCGCCGACGCTGTTCGAGCTCTTCACCAATGGGCCCCACCTGGGGGAAGACCGCTACGAGATCGGACTGCCCAACGCGCGCCCCGAGGTGAGCGTCAACGCCGACCTGAGCGTGCGGTGGCAGAGCAGGCGCGTCCGAGGTGAGGTCGCCGCCTATCGCAATCAGATCGACAGCTACCTCTATATTGCGCCGACCGGGGCGACCGACCCCGGGTCCGGGCTGGCGATCTATCAGTACCGGCAGGCGCGCGCCGTGCTGGTGGGCGCGGAGGTCGGGGCGGAAATCGTCGCCGCCCCGGTGCTCACGCTACGCGCACGGGCGGACGCGGTCCGCGGCACCAACAACGAGACAAACGAGCCCTTACCGCTCATCCCGGCACCGCGCGCGGATGTCGAGGCGGAATGGCACACGGGCGGGCTGCAGTGGGCGGAGCGCGTCTATCTGCGCGCGTGGCTCCAGGCCGTGATGCGACAGACGCGACTCGGTCCGTTCGACGAGCAGACCCCGGCGTACCAGCTCCTCAACGTGGGGGCGGGCCTCGAGCAGACGGTCGGCGGACGTCTCATCTACCTCGACGTCCGAGTCCACAACGCCACCAATGCGCGGTACACGGACTTCCTCAGCCGCTACAAGGTATTCGCATTTGGAGAAGGTCGAAACGTCGTGGTGCGCCTTTCCACCGGACTGTGAGGATCACCCTCGTCACCGCGGCGCTGGCGCTGTTCGCGCACTTCGGGGCCCCGGCGCAAAGCTTCCGCCAAAAGGATTTCGACGCCTACGTCACCCGAGGACTCCAGGTGCTCCGCACCCCGGGCGCGAGCATCGCCGTGGTGAAGGACGGCCGGGTGCTGTTCGCCAAGGGGTACGGCGTCCGCACCGTGGGCGATACGGCCCGCGTGGACGCCCACACGCTGTTCCAGATCGCCTCGAACACCAAGGCCTTCACCACCGCCGCGCTGGCGATGCTCGCCGACGACGGGAAGCTGTCGTGGGACGACCCCGTGGCGAAGCTCCTGCCCGGGTTCCAGCTGCACGACGCGTACGTGACCCGTGAGTTCACGGTACGGGACCTCGTGACGCACCGGAGCGGCCTGGGTTTGGGCGCGGGCGACCTGCTGTGGTTCCATTCGAATTACAATCGCGGCGAGATCGCCTACCGGATCCGCTTCGCCAAACCAGTGTCCAGTTTCCGCAGTGCCTACGCGTACGACAACGTGCTGTACATCGTGGCCGGTGAGATCTTCCCTGCGGTCGCCGTGCAGAGCTGGGACGAGTTCGTCAAGAACCGCATCTTCACCCCGCTCGGCATGAGCGAATCCGGCACGACGACGGCCTTCTTCACGGCGAGCCGAAACGCGGCCGCGCCGCATGCGGTCGAGGACGGCAAACTGCAGGTGGTCCCGCTCGATTCGGTCGACAACATCTCCCCGGCCGGGGGGATCGCGTCCAACGCAACCGACCTCGCGCGCTGGCTCGTCTGTCGGCTGGATTCGGGCCGCTACTCAGGCGGACGCCTCTTCAGCGAGCGGCAGGCGCGCGAGATGTGGTCGGGCCAGACCATCCTCCCGATTGGGGAGCCCGACCCGCCGCTCGCCGCGCTGCGGCCAAACTTCGCCGAATACGGCTTGGGCTGGCGGCTGCGGGACTACCAGGGACGGAAGATCGTGTCGCACACGGGCGGCCTCGCCGGTATGTCGTCCCAAATCACGCTCGTCCCGGCCGAGAGGCTCGGGATCGTGATCCTCACCAACTCGGAGTCCGATCTCATGGCGGCGCTCAGCTACCGCCTGCTCGACGATCTGCTCGGGGCTCCACGCCCGCGAGCTGACTGGGTGGCGGCGTTCGCCCAGTCCGAACAGATCGCCCGGGTGCGCGCCGACTCGACGCTCAAGGCCACGCGGGTAGACCGGGATTCGGCGTCCCGGCCGTCGCTGCCGCTCGCCAGGTACGCGGGCTCATACCGCGACGAGCTGTACGGCGACGCCAGCCTGGCCCTCGAGAATGGCCACCTCGTGCTCCGGTTCGGCCGCTCACCCGCATTTGTGGGTGATCTCGAGCACTGGCAGTACGACACGTTCATCGCGCGCTGGCGCACCAAACACCTCGAAGACGCGTACGTGAGCTTCGCGCTCGCCCCGGACGGATCGGTCGACCGGTTCCAGATGACGGCCGTGTCACCGCTCGCCGACTTCAGCTTCGACTACCAGGATCTGCTGTTCCGACCGGTCGCGGCGCCAAGCGGGAGTAGGTGATGCAGGCAGGGAAGGGCGTGACGAGCGTGAGGCTCGCGACGGCGGCGGTGGTCCTGATCGCCGTCGTCTTGCTGCGCGCCTACGAGATCCCACCTATCCCCACGTGGTTCTACGTGCTCGCCTGGTACCCCACGCTCATCATCCTGGACGAGGTGGTCGTACTGCTCGGCGGCGAGTCACTGCTCGCCCGCCCCCGCGGGCTGGCGCTGATGTTGTGGTGGTCCGCGGTGATCTGGTTCCTGTTCGAGGCGATCAACTTTCGGCTGCGGGATTGGTACTACGTCTTCCTCCCGGCGGGCCGGCTCGAGCGCTGGCTCGGCATCACGGTATCGCTCGCGACGGTGGTCCCCGCCGTGCTGCTCCCCGAGCGCCTGCTGGACCGACTGGGCGTGTGGCGCGACCTCCGGCTCCGCGACTTCACCCTCGAGCCGCAGCACCTGGAGATCGCCGGCTGGGTCGGCTGGGGACTGCTCGCCGCCGTACTGGCCTTCCCACGTTATCTCTACCCGCTGACCTGGGGCGCTGTCTGGCTCATCGCCGAGCCGCTCTTGTACCGGCGCGATCCCGAGCACTCGCTGTTTGCGGACATGGCCCACGGCAGCTGGGGGCGCATCGCACGGCTCATGGCCGCGGGTCTCTTCGCCGGGGTGCTGTGGGAGTCCTTCAACGCCATGGCGCGGGGCCGCTGGATCTATACCGTCCCCTTCCTGGAGCACCTGAAAATCTTCGAGATGCCGCTGGTGGGTTTCCTCGGCTTCCCGTTCTTCGCGCTGGAGGTCTGGTCGCTCTATCACCTGCTCGCGCCGCACACCAATCGCCGTACCCTGCTCGGCTCCGCCGCATTCGTGGTCCTCGTGCTCATCGGGATCGACCACTGGACCGTGAGCTCCACGACACCGGCGCTGCGCGATCTGCCGGGCGTGACGAACGCGGTGATCTCGCGATTACAAGCGGCCGGCTGGGACAACGTGTTTCGCGTCGCGCGAAGCCCCGTGGCGGAGCTCGCGTACCGCGCCAACCTGAGCCCGCGCGACGCGCGCACGGCGCAGGACGCGGCGCGTCTGGTGACACTCCGCGGCATCGGCACGGCCCACGCGGCGGCGCTGATCGGCGGCGGCGTGGGGAGCGTGGAGGCGCTGGCCGCCTCCGACCCCGACTCGGTGTGGGAGATGGTGCGGGCCGGGGGCGGCGGCGCCCGCCCCACGCCCGCAGAGGTGCGGGTGTGGGTGCGCGCCGCCCAACGACAAGCGCGGCCTACGCTACCGTCGGCTCCGGGACGGCCGACCACTCATCCACCAGCTCGTCAACCGTCCTAAGCTGGCGCGCCGGGTCGGTCGCGTACCAGGCCTTGAAGTACTCGAGGCCCGCTCGATGCGCCTCGTCCGTGAACGCCTGCAGCCCGTCCGCCACCCATACCAGATCGTACCCGCGCTGGAACGCGTCGCCCGACGTGTGCCGGGCGCAGCAATCGGTATGTAGGCCGGTGATGTAGAGCCGTGTCAGCCCCCGCTCCTCCAGAGTGCGCTCGAACTCCGGGTTTAAGAACGGGCTGTAGGTCTGTTTGCCGAGCACCACGTCGCCGGGCTCAGGTGCGAGCCCCGGCACGATCTCGGCGTTCCACGTGCCTGCCATGGCGTGCGGCGGCCACTTCCGGAGCTCGCTGTCGCCCGGCGTGTGGGCATCGGTCGCGTACACGACCGTGACGCCGGCGCGCCGCGCCGCCGCGAGGAGCCGGCCCAGGGGTGGGATGATGCGCTGGGCGCGCTCCTGGTAGTCAGGACCGCCGGCATCGGCGATGACGCCACCGGGATAGACAAAATCGTTCGCCATGTCGATCACGACTACGGCGCTGCGCTGGAGATCATTGCGCTGCGAAGGCATGGAATGCTCCCATTGTTGTAGGACCGACGCCGGGGGGCCGGTTGGGCAACGCCTAGGTCCGGCGGAACTGCCGGACCACTCCCGGTGCGGGGCGCGGGCGAGGCCGCGCCGCTGGAAATATAACCGCGGCGCGGGTTACGGAGTCAGCAACACTTTTCCCGTGGTCTTCCGTCCTTCGAGCAGCCGCTGCGCTTCCGCCGCCTGCGCGAGCGGGAGCTCGCGGTCGATGCGGACCTTCAGCTTGCCGTCCTTGATCCAGCCCAGCACGTCGCCCGCCCGCGCGAGCAGCTCGGCGCGAGTTGCGATGTAGTGCGCGACGGTGGGTCGGGTGAGGAAGAGGGAGCCCTTCTGGTTGAGCACCTGTGGGTCGAACAGCCCCACGGGCCCGCTCGACTGGCCGAACAGTACCATCATCCCCCGGCGGACGAGGCAATTCAGGCCCTTCTCGAATGTCGTCTTGCCGACGGAGTCGTAGACCACCTGCAGTCCAGCTCCGTTCGTCAGACGCTTCACTTCCGCCTCGAAGTCCTGCTCGGTGTAAAGGATCACCTCGTCGGCGCCGGCCCCCCGTGCCAGCGCCGCCTTCTCGCGCGTCGAGACCGTGCCCAGCACGCGCGCGCCCCGGAGCTTGGCAATCTGACACAGCAGCAGGCCCGCGCCCCCGGCGGCGGCGTGGACCAGGCAAGTGTCTCCGGGCTTCAACGGATAGGTCGTGGTCGCGAGGTAGTGTGCCGTCAATCCCTGGAGCATCGCCGCGGCGCCCTGCTTGACGCTCACACCATCCGGGAGCGCCACGACACGGTCGGCCGATACGACCGCGTACTCCGCGTACGCCCCGAGGATGCTGGTGTACGCGACGCGGTCCCCGACTCTGGGCTCGGCGACACCCGGGCCAACGGCGGCCACGGGGCCTGCCGCTTCCTGTCCCAGTGTGAACGGCACCGGGACCTTGTAGTGCCCCGTGCGCTGATATACGTCGATGAAGTTCACGCCTGCGGCCTCGATCTTCACCAGCACCTGGCCAGGCCCCGGCACGGGTCGCTCGACGTCCTCGTAGCGTAGCGCTTCCGGCCCGCCCGGCGCGTGCACTCGGATGGCTTTCATCTAGAGAGCGGCCCGCACGACGCCGCCGTCGGCCCGCAGCGCGGCGCCGTTCGTAGCCGAGGACAGGGGGCTCGCGACGAATGCCACGAGGGCGGCGACCTCGTCCGGACTCGCGAACCGCCGCAGCAAGGACGAAGGGCGGGCACTCTGGAAGAACTCGCGCTCCACTTCGCGCGCTCCGGCGCCGCGTTGCCGAGCGAGCTGCTCGACGAAGCCGGCGACGCCTTCCGACCGGGTCGGTCCGGCGAGCACCGCGTTCACGGTGACGCCGGTCCCGGCGGTCGTTTCGTCGAGCCCGCGGGCCAGTCCGACCTGCGCGATCTTGGTGACGCCGTAGCGGATCATCTCGGCCGGAATCTGCACCGCGGACTCGCTCGAAATGAAGATACGGCCGTCTTGCCAGTCGGTTGCAGGTCCATATATGTCAGGGCGAGTTGAGTTGAGAAGCTAGGACAACGCGTGCCGGCACAAGGGGGTTCCTCATGAATATCGGGTTCATCGGGTTGGGGGGCATGGGCCTGCCTATGGCGCGGAACCTGTTGCAAGCGGGCTACACGCTCACCGTCTACAATCGCACGCGTGCCCGTGCCGACCAGCTGAAGCAGCTCAATCCTAGTGTGGCTGACAGTCCCGCCGCCGCGGCGCGAGACGCGGAGGTTCTGGTCACCATGGTGGCGGACGACGCCGCTCTCGAAGACGTGCTGCTTGGCCCCCAGGGCGCGCTTGCGGCGCTGCCCCACGGAGCGATTCACGTTTCGATGAGCACCATCAGCCCCGCGCTGGCGCGCCGGCTGGCCGAGCGACACGAAGCCGCCGGCCAAACGTACGTCGCCGCGCCGGCGTTCGGGCGGCCGGAAGCGGCGGAGGCAAAGAAGCTGTGGATCGTGGCCGCAGGACCCGCGGATGCGCTCCAACGATGCCGGCCGGTGCTGGACGCGCTGGGTCAGGGTGTGAGCGTCGTGGGCGACGACCCGGCGCGCGCCAACGTGATCAAGCTCGCGGGCAACTTCTTGCTTGCGGCCGCGATCGAAGCGATGGGTGAGGCGTTCGCGTTGACGCGTAAATACGGCGTCGCGCCCGCCGATGTGCTGGATATTGTGAACGGCCGGCTGTTCCGCTCGCCGATTTACGAGAACTACGGCAAGCTGATCGCCGAGGAGCGCTACGAGCCCGCCGGCTTCAAGCTGAAGTACGGTTTGAAGGACATCCGCCTCGCGCTGGGGGCCGCGGAGGAGGTGGCCGCGCCCATGCCGCTGGCGAGCCTGATCCGGGACCGCTACCTCTCCGGCGTGGCGCGCGGCTGGAGCGACCTCGACTGGGCCGCCTTGGCCCGCATCGCCGCCGCGGACGCCGGGCTCACCCCCCCGCGATCGCCGGGATGACGGTCACCTCGTCGCCGTCCTGAACGGGGGCCGCGAAGCCACCCCGGAAGCGCACGTCTTCGTCGTTCAAATAGAAGTTGACGAAAGGATAGGGCTTCCCCTCCTTGTCCCGCAGCCGGGGCGCGAGGGCGGGGTAGCGCGCGGCCACATCGGCCACGGCCTCGCCCAGGGTCCGGCCGGTCGCCTCGATCGTCCGGGCGCCGCCCGTATGGGCGGCGAGCACCGATGGCAGGTTCAGCGTGATGGCCATGTCCGTTCCTCCTCTACTAGAGTCGTCACCTCCCGCAACCGCGGCGCGATGACCGGGGCCTCAGGAACCGCTCCGTGCACCGCCTCGACCGTCTTCAAGCCGTGGCCCGTGATGCAGAGCACCACTTCGTCCTGGGCGTCGAATCGGCCCGCGCGCGCCAAGGCGAGCGCGCCGGCGGCGGTGACGCCGCCCGCTGTCTCGGCGAACACGCCCGTGTCCTGAGCGAGAAAGCGGATCCCTGCGACCAGCTCCGAATCGCTCACCGCTGCAGCCCAGCCACCCGTCTCCCGCATGGCGCGCGCCGCGAACACGCCGTCGGCCGGATTGCCGATCGCGAGCGAGCGGCAGATCGTCTGCGGCACCTCGGGCGCGATGGCGTCGGCGCCGCGCTCCACCAGGCGGACAATCGGCGCGCACCCGGCTGCCTGCGCGCCGTACAGGCGCGGAGACCGGCCGTGCACCAGCTTCGCCTCGAGAAACTCGCCGAACCCTTTCCCCAGCTTCGAGAGCAGCGAGCCCCCGGCCATGGGCGCCACGACCGCCGTCGGGAGCCGCCAACCGAGCTGCTCCGCGATTTCGTACGCCACGGTCTTCGACCCCTCGCCGTAGTAGCTGCGCAGATTGACGTTCGCGAACCCCCAGCCGAACCGATCCGCAACCTGGGCGCACAGCCGGTTCACGTCGTCGTAGGTCCCGCGCACCCGCACGAGGCGGGCGCCGTACACGCTCGTGCCGATCACCTTCCCCGCCTCGAGCTCGTCGGGGATGAAGATCCATGCCTTGAGGCCGGCTCGCGCGGCATGCGCCGCGACGGCGTTCGCGAGGTTGCCGGTGGACGCGCACCCGATGGTATCGAGCCCGAAGGCGGCGGCGGCGTTGATCGCGGCGGCCACCACGCGGTCCTTGAAGGAGAGCGACGGATGGGACACGGTGTCGTTCTTCACCCACACCCGCGCGACGCCGAAGCGCCGTGCGAGCGCCGGGGCATCGACCAGCGGCGTGAACCCCGTGTCGAGCGACCACACCGGATCGCCGTCGAACGGCAGCCACTCCTTGTAACGCCAAAGCGAAGGCGCCCGCCCGGCGATGGTCTCGCGGTCCGGCAGCGGGCGTCCCGGCTCGTACACGGGCTCGAGCGGCCCGAGGCACTCCTCGCAGATGGCGGTCGGGGCGGCGGCGCGCTCGGTGCCGCAGCTACGGCAGCGGAGCGGCCGGGCGGTGAGCGGCGGGGAAGCGATGGTAGCCGGCATGTGAGCCTCAACAAAAAAACCCGGGCAACAACTGCCGCGGGCGGTCGCTTTTTAGCACCTTGTTTAACGTGGCGGCAATACGCGGCAAAGCACCACGGGTCGTCGACTGTCTATCTTAACAATACTCGGCCATCTAATCGGCCGCAACCGGGGCCACTTCCCCCACGAAGCGCCGGATCGCGGCGAGCGCCCGCTCCAGCTCGGCCGGCTCGGTGGCGTAGCACAGCCGCAGGTGCCCCTCGCCGCCCGGCCCGAACGCCGTTCCAGCCAGAACCGCGATGTGCCGCTCCGCGAGTAGGCGCTCGGCAAAGGTTTTGGAGGTGAGGGCGGTGCGCTCGAGCACTCCGCTGAGGTCTGGGAAGCAGTAAAAGGCGCCTGCCGGCGACGCGCAGCTGATCCCCTCGATCGCATTCAGGCCCCGCGCCAGGAGATCGCGCTTGGTGCGCAGTCCCGCCACCATGCGAGTGACCGCGTCCTGCGGTCCCGTGAGCGCGGCGATCCCGGCGTACTGTACGAACGTCGCGGTGCAGGAAACGTTGTTGATCACGAGCGTGGTCATTGCCTCGGTGAGCGACGTCGGCATCACCCCGTAGCCCAGACGCCACCCCGTCATCGAGTAGCCTTTCGAAAACCCATCCACGATCACTGTGCGGTCCGCCATGCCGGGGAGCGCCGCGATCGAGTCGCGGCGCCCGTCGTAGCGGATCTGTCCGTACACCTCGTCCGAGATGACCCACAGATCGTGGCGCAGGGCCAGCTCGGCGAGCGCCGCGAGGTCGCGGGCCGCACGTGCGGCGCGAACTCCCGCGTCTCGTCCAGCGGATAATAGACCGGCCGCCCGTCCGCGAAGCGAATGACGGACTCGTAGATCGGGAACCCCGGGTCGGGGCAGAGCACCTCGTCGCCGGGCGCGATCAGCGAGAGTGCCGTGCAGAAGAGCGCCGGCTTCGCCCCGGGAGTAACGACGACATTCTCTGCGGTGGCGCGTACGCCGCGCGCCGCGAGCGAGCGCGCGATCGCGTCACGCAGCTCCGGCACGCCTGCGGCGAGGGCGTAACGAGTGAGGCCGTCACGCAGCGCACGCACGCCCGCTTCCACCACGTGGGGGGGAGTCGGCATGTCCGGCTCGCCGATCTCCAGGTGCACGACCTTGTGCCCCGCGGCCTCGAGACGCCTCGCGGCAGCGAGGACCACGTAGGCCTGTTCCGTACCGAGCGTGTCGAGCCGTGCAGCCGAATGCATAGACGAATCACGATCCTTCCGGTGATAACGAAACCCCGGGGCGATCCCCCGGGGTCGGCACTGCCACTCAATTTACGTGTACGGCCGCTCCCCTGCCCTACCCAATCGGGGGGGCCTACTTGGCGCGCTCCAAATAGGCACCCTCGCGGGGGTCCACCCGGACCTTCTCACCCTCGGAAATGAATTCTGGCACCTGGATCGTCACGCCGTTCGAGAGCTTGGCCGGCTTGGTGCTCGCGGTCTTGGTGGCCCCCCGCATCACCGGAGAAGTCTGCACCACGGTGAGCTCGACGACCGAGGGCAGCTCGATGCCCACCGGGCGGCCGTCGAGCCACTCCACCTGGATGTGCATCTCCGGCTGCAGCCAGTCGGCGTGCTCGCCCACCGCTTCGGCGTCGAGCGTGTGCTGCTCGTACGTCGTCGTATCCATCACGTGCACGCTACCCTGATCGCGATACAGAACCTGGAACTCCTTAGTCTCGAGCGGCGCCTCGTCCATGAAGTCGGTGGCGGCGAGGCGCGTGTCGAAGGTGTTCCCGGTGACCAGGTTCCGGAACCGCACCTGAACGAACGCGCGGAGATTCCCCGGCGTCCGGTGCGTAAAGTCCATCACGCGGCACGGCTGCCCGTCGATCATGATGACGTGGCCGCGGCGAATGTCGGTTGCTTTCATTAACTGAACGCCCTCTAGAAGAGGCGGGAAGATAAGCCGGATGGTAGCGGAATCAACGGGGCGGCTCCCCCAGCGACAGCGGTTGCGTCAGATACCCCACCCGCTCACGCTGCCACCACATGCCGCCCGCAGCCCGCTCGGCCGGCGTGCTGAAGCGGTAGCGGTAGTAAACCAGCCGCACGTAGCGGGGCGGCGCGCCCGGAAAGGGGTTGTCGCGCAGCAAAGCGAGGACCTCGGGGGAGCCCTCGAGCAGCCGCTGGAGCAGAGGCACGAGCCATTCGCGGGCGCCTTCCGGATTGAGCGCCGCGAACCACATTTGCCAATCGAGCCGCGGCATGTGTGGCGCCACGAACGCCGGCGCACGAGCCGGATCGCCGGGCTTCCAGCGGAACTGGTACTCGCGCCAGTGCACGGTGTCGGCGCCGCCTTCGATCACGATCTCGAAGCGCTCCGTGGTCATCACGCGGAACAAGCCGTACCCGTTCACCGAGCGCAGCGGCGCCACCGCGTCGAGCAGCGGGTTGGCGAACGTGCCTCCGCCCCACGTGCCGGGCAGCGTCTGTATGATCTCGCGCGCGAAGGCCAGCGCGGCGAGCAGCGCGAGCAGCGGTGCGAACCCCCGGATCGCGTACTGCTTGCAGCGGGGCTCCGGGTCTCCGGCCGCGAGCCGCAGCGGCAGCACGCGCTGCAACGCGGCGTCATCGAGCAGGGCCACACACAAGACGATCGCCAGCAGATTGAAGAAACCATAGTTGCCGGTCAGCGCGATCGCCAGCTGTCCGAGCACTAGAAGCGCACATGCTAGGTGGCGCGCGCGACGACTCCACCGCCCCGCCCACCGCTCGGGAACGCACATGAGCCACGGGACGAGCAGCTCGATCGCGATGATCGCCAGCGTCATGACGTGGTGCACCCACTCGGGGAGCCATTGCGCATACCACGCCGGCCCGGTGGGCAGCGGCTGGGTCCAGAAATGGAAGTCGAGCGCGGTGAGGTGCCGCCACGTGGGATCGCCGCTCGCGAGCTTCGTGATCCCCGAGAGGAACATCAGCCGGAACACGAGCGCCCACACCAGCCAACGCATCGCCGTCGAGGGCGGGCCCTCGCGCGCGAGACTCGGCCGCAGCTGCGTGGGCGCGTACAGCACCGCCAGGAGTCCGGTCTCGAGCAGCAGCGCGTCCCACTGGAACCAGAGGAAGGTCTGGCCCGCCACGACGAGCGACAGGTAACAAATCCAGAGAAGCAGCAGAACCGGGGCCTGGGCCACGCCCGCCACCAGCAGCACGGCGAGCCCCGCGCCGGCCCACGCCAGGGCGTGGAGCATCCCGTCGCTTGCGCCCAGCCAGCAGAGCGAGGGGAATAGCCGGTACGCGGTGCTCCCGTAGGCGGCGTGCGCCCGTTGGAGGAATCCGCCAGCCGGCAGGATGCCCTGATCTCCAACGAGGCCCGTGATTTGCAGCGCTAGCGAGAAAAAGGCGACGAAGTACACGACGCCGAGCAGGCGGAGGAACAGCCAGCGCGAGAGGACGTAGGCCGGTTGGTCGGCACGGGTGGCCAAACGCTCGGTGATGTCTGCCGTTGTGCCCTCGCCGCGGAAACGGTAAATAATGATGCGGAGAACGCGCCTCTGTCCCGAGTCGAACCGTGCCTCGCCTTCCGGTGTAGCACGTGTCCTACACAGCGGTTGTCCGTGTCGACACCCGTGTGATCTACGTCACGCCAGACATGGCAGGAGGTTGAGAAAGATGACCCGCAATTGCCGTCGCCTTGTGCGCGGCGCATGGCTCCCCATCGCGCTCCTCGTCGCCGCAGGGTGCAAACAGGGACCGTCCCCCGAGGTACAGGCGCGCCTCGACAGCCTGTCTCAGGCGTCGTCCCAGCGCGACCGGTTGATGCAGGAGGTCGCCGAGAACACGCGCCTCGTGAGCGAGATCAGCCGCGAGCTCGCTCGGGTGAACGTCCCGGCGCGAGCGCTCAAGGTGTCCGGCGAGTCGCCACTTCGCGCATCGCGCGATACGCTGATCCAGAAGATCCGTTACATGACCACGCGGGTGAAGGAGCTGGAGCCGCGGCTCAAAGAGAGCGAGCAGCGGATCAAGGATCTGACCAGCCTGTCCGACAGCCTGCGGAACGAGCTCGCGGCGACGATGCAGAACCTCCAGGGCGTGATCGACAATCAGAAGGAAACGATTGACGCGCTCACGCTCCAGGTGGAGACCCTCACCGCGGAGAATTCGGCCCTCCGGGACACGCTCGAGAACATGTCCACGATCTCGAACACGGTCTACTACGTGGTCGGCACCAAAGACGAGCTCGAGCAGAAGGGGATCATCTCAGAGGAAGGCGGCGCCCGCTTCCTCTTCGTCCTGTGGAAGAGCGGGAAGACGCTCGTGCCGGCGCGCAATCTCGATCCCGGCGTCTTCACGGTGGCCGACCGGCGGCATTTTACGGAGCTGCCGCTGCCTGCATCGGACAAGGAGTACCGGATCGTGTCGCGCCAGGACACCTCGGCGCTCGAGACGCCGCCGGACCACGACGGCAAAATCAGCGGACACGCGGTGAAGATCGCCGACCCGGCGAAGTTCTGGGCCAATTCGAAATACCTCATCATCGTCGAAGGCTGAACGCAATCCAGGGGGGAGGCTCGCGGCGCTTGACCGGGAACACCCGGGCCGCTAGCCTCCCCTTGCGGTCCCCTTTGCCAGCGCAGGCCCCGGTCTCTTGAGCCCGGACCGGTGACCTGTAGCGGGGCGGCCCCAGTTTTGTTGCCGGTTCGGTCGCCCGCACATGCGCTGTGTCGCTTGGGGGAACCACCGCCGCTAGGCGCGCACGGGGGCGCGGGACTTGCGATTGCCCGCCGGCGTGCCGGCACGAACTGAACCAGAAGGGGGGCTCATGCACGGAGTGATCAGGCGGTACCGGGTAAGGCTGGGCACGGTGGAGCAGGCAGCCCACTATGCGGAGAAAGGGTTTCTGCCCATCGTCCGTGACATCCCGGGCTTCGTCTCCTGCCACCTGCTCGATGCCGGGAACGACATCCTGACCTGCATGGCGCTGTTCGAGACCGAGCAGGGAGCCGAGGCCGCCGTGCGCGCCTCGCGCGATTGGTTCCGCGACGAGTGGTCGTCGTTCCGGCCGGTCCCACCGGAGGTGACCATCGGTGAGGTCCTGGCCCGCGCCACGGCCGATCGCCGTGCGGCGGACCGGCGCCAGCTGGCACTGGTGGGTGCAGCGACCTGGAGCGGCCCCGAGCGCCGGGTGAACGGCGACCGCCGGGTGGAGACCCCGAGCTGGGCGGCAGCGGGCTAGCGCCCTAGCCCCACTCCCCGAAGCGCTTCGTACAGGTCGTCGAGCGCGGCAGCGCCGCGCTCGAGGCGCGCCTCGTCGCCCGCGTGCCGTCGCACGATGCCGGCGATCATCCGCTCCAGCCCGGCAGTCTCGCTGCGCCCGAACTTGCCATCCTTACAGTCGATGTCGTGCACCAGCTCGCCGATGGCCGTCAGCCCCGGATCGGCGAGCCCGAACCGCGCCACCAGCGTCTCGAAGGTGCAGCCGTCGCCCTCGTGCGTGTACTCGGCCTCGAACATGTCGAAACGCAGCTCATGTGGCGCGCTGCGCGCATCCTGGGCCGCGACGAATCGGAAGCGGGCCTTCGGGTCGATGAAGCGGCGAATGAGCCAGGCGCTGGCGATCCGGTCCACATGCACGCCGCTCCGGGTCACCCAGGTCCGGCCGTGGACGGGGCGCGTGGGACGAGAGGCGGCCGCTCGGGGCCCGGCGGGTCTGTGTCGCTGGCGCGCTCGATTCAGCGCCGTCTCCGCCGCGCGGCGACCCGGCGCGCCGAAGTGATCGAGCGCCACGATCTCCGCCAACCGGCGCTCGAGGCGCGCCACCTCGCCTGACGCCTCACCCCCACCCCCACCCCCACCCCCACTCTCCCGGGCGACTTCCGCCGCCGCGCGCGCCAGCTCCGCGTACTCGGCGTCGCGCTGCGCCCGAAACAGCGCCTCGATTTGCCCGTCCGACAAGCCGTCCACGAACGCCGCCTGGCAAACGGAAGCCTCCCCGCCCCCTGCCGCGATTTCGCGCCGCAGCCACTGAAAGTCTTCGCTGGCTTGCCCCGTGTGGGGCAGGACGTAGACGGAATTCTTGATCGCCACCGCGCCGATCCGCTGCAAGCGGCGCCAGATCTTCACCCTGAAGTAGTCGGGTTTGGGCGGAAGCTGATGGATGAGGAGCAACCAGCGCCCTCCCGGAGAGGGAACACGCTTCGCAACCTTCCGGCTGGTGCCCCGCCGCCTTACCACAGGTTCCGCATCGCAGAGCCCGCGGCCAGCCGCGCCAAGACCTGCTCACCGGCCGCGGCGCCGGTCATTGCGACGCGCGCGTCGACGCCAAGGGCGCCGGTCGCGGGATTGAAAAAATGCTCGCCGGCCACGGCCAATGTGAGGGCAGCGACTTCCGGCTCGGAGAAATGACGGCGCAGCTCGGCCAGGACCGCTTGGGGAATCCCACCAGTCGCTTCGGCGTAGCGCGACACCGCTTCGGTGAACGCGAGCGCGGCGCGGTCCCGCGCGGAGAAGACCGGGCTCGCGGCGTAGTGTCGCAGCGCCGCGAGCTCGGCGGCGGGGAGAAACGCCTTGCGCCACCGATGGAGGCCGTGCTCGATGCACCAGCGGCACCCCGACAGCTCGGCGGCCAGGTGCCGCACGAGCAGGTCGAGGCGGGAGTCAAGCGCAGCCCCACCCGCGATGTAGCGGCCCATGCGCGCATAGGAGGGCAGCGCGCGTGGGCCCGGGAGGAGTGCCGGTGGCGGAGCGGCGATCGCCCTCCAGATCGTGGTAAGCCACCGTAGCAGTATCATGTCGATGATACAATTGTATCATCACAGGCACGATCGAGCAACCCCTTCCCCCGGCTCCCGTTCCCCTATTGCTTGGCTTTCCATGTCTATCTCCCGTCGCCTGCTGCTGCGCGCCTCCCGCAGCGCCTGGCTCGCCCGGCAGCTGTCCCAGCGTGCGTTCTTTCGACGCGCCACGCGGCGATTCATGCCCGGGGAAGACGTCGCCGCGGCGCTCGCGGCCGCGGCGGACCTCGCCCGCGAGGGCCTGGGCAGTGTCCTCACCCAGCTGGGCGAGCAGGTCACGAGCCGCGAGGAGGCCGCCGGCGTGCGTGACCACTATCTGCGGGTACTCGAGGAAATCAGGCAGCGCCAGCTGCCTACGGAGATTTCCGTCAAGCTCACCCACTTGGGCCTGGACCTGAATCCCAAGGCGTGCCTCCAGGACCTGCTGGCACTCGCCGCACGCGCGGCCGCCGTCGGGTCGTTTCTGTGGATCGACATGGAGGAGTCGCGCTACGTAGATCCAACGTTGGAGCTGTTCCAGGCCGTTCGTGCCGCCCACGCGGGCGTCGGCGTGTGCCTGCAGGCCTACCTGCGCCGCACGCCGGCCGACCTGGAGGCCCTGCTCCCGCTGGCGCCCGCTATCCGGCTCGTGAAGGGCGCCTATAACGAGCCTCCGGACGTGGCGCTCCCGAAAAAGCGCGATGTGGACGGGGCCTATGCGGTGCTCGCCGGGCGGCTGCTCCAGCGCGCGGCCCAAGGCGAGGCGCGCGCCGTGTTCGGCACCCACGATCTCGGCCTCCTCGCCCGGCTGCGCCAGCGGGCCCTGGCCCTCGGGGCCGCACCGGGTGTCTACGAGGTACACATGCTGTATGGCATTCGCGCCGCCGAGCAGCGCGCGCTCCACAGCGAAGGAGTTCCCGTCCGTGTCCTGGTCAGCTATGGGACGCACTGGTTCCCGTGGTACATGCGGCGGCTCGCCGAACGACCGGCGAATGTGTGGTTTGTGGTGAGACACCTCCTCGGGTAGGTGAACCCCGGGCCGACTTGAGCCCGGCTGGTCATCCCGCGAGCTTTCCCGACATGACGGCTCGAACCTCTCCGTCCGTTCTGTCCCCGCCGGCCGAGCTCGACCGCTGGCGCCGCGAGACGCCGGGGTGCCGGGACCGGATCCATCTGAACAACGCGGGCGCGGCGCTCATGCCCCAGCCGGTGCTCCTGGCGCTCACGGCGCACCTCGAGCGCGAAGCCGCGATCGGCGCCTACGAGGCGGAGGACGAAGCCGAGCCGCGTGTGCGCGAGACGTACGAGCTGCTGGGCCGGGTGGTGGGCGCCGCTGCCAGGAACATGGCCATCGTCGAGAACGCAACGGTCGGCTTCAGCCAGGCGGTGTCCGCGTTCGACTTCCGTCCGGGCGACCGCATCGTCACGACGCGCGCCGACTATCCCTCGAACCAGCTGACCTATCTGTCGCTCGCTCGCCGCGCGGGGGTCGAGACGGTGCGTGCGGACGACCTCCCCGAGGGCGGCGTCGATCCGGCCAGCGTGCGCCAGCTGGCGAGTCACCCCCGCACGCGGCTCGTGGCGCTGAGTTGGGTGCCCACCAACTCGGGGCTGGTGCAGGACGCGGCCGCGGTAGGAGAGGTATGCACCGAGCTGCGGGTGCCGTACCTGATCGACGCCTGTCAGGCGGTGGGACAGCTGCCGGTCGATGTCGGCGCGTTGCGCTGCGATTTCCTGGCCGCCACCGGACGCAAGTTTCTGCGCGGCCCGCGCGGCATCGGCTTCCTCTATGTGTCCGACCGGATGCTCGAGCGCGGGGCGTTCCCCTTATTCCTCGACATGCGGGGTGCGGACTGGACCGATCCGGACGCCTTTCACCTCGCCGATGGCGCTCGCCGGTTCGAGAACTGGGAGTTTGCGTACGCCCTGGTGGCGGGCCTGGGAGCGGCCGCCCGCTACAGTCTCGCGGTGGGCTCGGCAGGACGCGAGCGCGCCCGCAGGCTCGCCGCCTCGCTGCGCCCGCGGCTCGCGGAGATTCCCGGAGTGCGCGTGCTCGATCGCGGGCGGGAGCAGTGCGCCCTCGTGACCGTCGATGTCGCCGGTCGGGACGCCGCGGATCTCAAGCTGCGGCTCCGCCAGCGTGGCATTAACACCAGCTCGGCGGACCGGACGTCGGGGGTGCTCGACATGGATCAGAAGCGCGCCAGCACCGTGCTCCGTTTCTCTCCTCACTACTACAACACGGAGGACGAGCTCGAAACGGCCGTCGCGGCGCTGGCCGAGCTGGCGCGCTCGTGACCGTCGCGCGACCGGGCAAGATCATCGGGATCGGGCGGAACTACCGCGACCACGCCGCCGAGCTGGGGAATACGGTGCCGGCCAAGCCGCTCCTGTTCCTGAAACCACCCACGACCGTTATCGGCGACGGTGCGGCGATCGTGCTACCGCCGGAGTCACAGCAGGTGGAGTTCGAGGGGGAGATCGGGGTGGTCATCGGACGCCGGCTCCGGCGCGCCACGGAAGAGCAGGCCCGCGCCGGCATTGCGGGGATCACCTGCGTCAATGACGTGACCGCGCGGGACTTGCAGCGGGCCGAGGAGCAGTGGACCCGGGCGAAAGGGTTCGACACGTTCTGCCCCGTCGGGCCCCGGGTAGAGCCGGCAGACCAGCGGCGATTCGATCAGCTGGAGGTGTTCTGCCGGGTGAACGGCAAAGAGCGCCAGCACGGCCGCGCTCTCGACATGGTGTTCTCGATTCTCGCCCTGGTCTCCTACGTATCCCACGCCATGACGCTCGAGCCGGGAGACCTGATCGCCACGGGCACACCCGCCGGGGTGGGCCCGCTCGCGCCCGGCGACGTGGTCGAGGTCGAGATCCCTGGGGTGGGCGTGCTGCGGAATCCCGTCGTGGCGGAAAAACGATGAAGCGCCGGCCCGCCGCGCTGGCGGCAGTGCTCCTCCTCGCGCCGGCGCTCGTGTCGACGCAGGCGCCGAGCAGTCAGCACGCCGCCCTCACCCAGGTGCTCGGGACCACTCAAGTAACAATCGTCTACAACCGGCCAAATGCCCGAGGGCGGGTGCTCTTCGGAAAGGGAGGAGTCGTGCCGTGGGGCAAGGTGTGGTGTCCCGGCGCCGACACTGCCACCACGATCGCGCTGAGCAGGGATATGGCCGTCGGCGGGCAACCGCTCGCAGCGGGGAAATACAGCATCTGGGCGATTCCCGGCCCCGACGAATGGACGCTGATCTTCAGCCGGGCGGCGGACGTGTTCCACATCCCCTATCCCGGCGAGGGCCGAGACGCGCTGCGGCTCAAGCTGAAGCCGCAGGCCGGGCCATTCATGGAATCACTGGCGTTCTATTTTCCTGCCGCCGACGCGGAACGGGCGCTCCTGAACCTGCACTGGGGCGAGACGATCGTGCAGGTCTCGCTCGCCGTGAAGTAACAGCCCCTAGTCCTCGACCTGTTCGCGCTGGTCCAGCCAGTTCTTGACGGCAAATCCGAGCGTTGCGCCGAACCCGGCGCTCGCCACGGTCAACAGCAGTTTTCCGGCTATCAGTAGCACGGCCATGCTTCGAGCTCCTCGAAAAAACGCCGACGCCCCCTCGCTGTAACCTTCGCAGCGCGGGGGCGTCGGTCTCACCCAGGTCGATCGACTGCTACGCCTTACATCCCACGCATCCAATCACGTTCCGCAATTCGCAGACCGTGACAACAGGTGCGATGAACGCACAGCGGGCTCAGCGTGGGATTTCGCATTGCTTCGGAAGCTTACGCAGGAACCGCTGCGGTGGTCAACGCCCTCCCCCTCTTTGTTCCCCTCCCGGCTCGACCCGCGAATTGCCATCTTCTCTCGCATCTTCCACGCCCGTTATCCGCTCGAACCGCTCCTGCACCCGTCCCGCCTGACGCTCGCTCTCCTCGAAGCGCTTCTGGGCGTTCGCGAGGTGCGCACCGACCGTTTGGAATGCCGTCCAGAACGCGTCGAACTGCTGGCGCAGGCCACCGAGCTGCTCCTGGATCTCCCGGGCCTGCTGCTCCACCCGCATCCCCTTTAGCCCGTGGAGGATCACCAGCAGGTAGGCATAGAAGGTGTGGGGCGATACGGGGATCACACGGCGGCGCAGTGCGTGACCCAGCACGCTCTTGGCATCCCCCGGATCTTCCGCGCGCAGAACCGCCTCGTAGTACACGTTCTCCGCCGGGATGTACATCAGGGCGAAATCATAGGTCCCTTCGTCCGGACGGATGTACTTGTCGGCGATCTCGTCGATCCGCTCCTTGAGGGAGCGCGCAAACGCGCGCGCCTCGCGTTCGGCCTCGGCGCCGGTCGCGCCGAGCAACCGCTGGCACGCCTCGAGCGGAAACTTGGCATCCACGGGCACCAGGCGGTCGCCGACCCGGAGGGCCGCGTCGACCCTCTCACCGGATCGAAACGCGTGTTGCATCTGGTAGTGCGAGGCCGGCAGGATCTGGCGCAGCAGCTCTTCGAGCCACACCTCGCCGATCGTGCCGCGCAGCTTCGGGACCTGCAGCAGCTGCTGCACTTCGGTCACCGCGGTGCCCATCTGCTCGAGGCGCTTGGTCGCCTCGCCCAGCGCCCCGAGCCGCTCGTGCACATCGCGCAGCAGGCGCGTCTGGTCCGCGCTGCCCCGCAGGAGCAGCAGCGCAAGCAGCACGACGAGCACGACGATCGCGATCGCGACCGCCGGTGCCACGCTAACGCAACCTGTTCATGGAGCCGGTAATCTACCCCTGGTAGGCTCGGATACGCTCACCGCTTCCCGCGGCGCGAGCCTGGACCAGCGCCGCTCCGGCGTGCTCCAGCAGGCGGTCGGGCGCGAGCGGCGTCGCGTGCAAGTCCGCGACGGCCTCGTAGCCGGCCCGGACCAACAGCGGCGGCAGGCCGGCGGGTCTGGGACCCGCCGTTTCGAGCGCCTGCGTGAGCCGCCGAGCCATCAGGTCCGCGCCTTCGGGCGCGGTCGAGGGAGCGAGGACCGCGAATTCGCTGCGGCCCAGCCGGCCGATCGCGTCGGACGTACGCCCGCGCGCCTGGAGGACGTGCGCGGCGTACGCGACCGCGACCGGTGGCGCCGCCAGTCGCGCGGGGTTGGCGTCCTGAAGGACCAACTCGACGGCGAGCGCCAGGCAGGCGAGCGGCGCGTGACGGCGGAACGCGTCCGACACGAGCTCGCGGGCACGGCGCTCGAGCCCGCGCATCGTGTACAGCCCGCTCGCCGGCTCCACCGCACCTTCGTCCAGCGCGTGATCGGTTTCGAGCTTGACGCGCGTGAACGCGTCGAGCTTCAGCGCCAGCTCCTCGGCATTGAGCACGAGGCTCAAGTAGTCCCAGGCTCCGGCCTCGAGCGCCGCGAGTCGCTGCTGCTTGGTCGCCGGAGTCGACGTGATCATGAAAATCGGCGTGTGCCACGAGACCGCGCGGTTCTGGCGGAGTGCGCGGCACACCGCCAGGCTGTCCAGGTCCTGGAGGTTCGCGTCCATGAGGATCACGTCGGGCCGCGCGGCGGGCGCCCGGTCCAGGAGCTCGCGACCGCTCCCCACGGACACCACCCGATACCCCAGCGGCTCGAGCATGCTGTCGAGCGCCTGGTTGAGCCACGTGCCGGAGTTCGCGAGGAGCACGACGGGCGAACGGGTGAACGGCATGCGCGGAGGCATGGCGCGTGAATGTGGCTACGACGACGCGGGGGAGAACCCGGCAAAACCCTAGTTACGGCCGGGAGATGACCCGGGTCAAGGAGTGATCAGGCCTTCCCGGATCGCGTAACGGACCAGGCCCGCGACGTCGTGGATGTCCAGCTTTTTCATCGCCCGCGAGCGGTGGAACTCCGCGGTCTTGGGGGTGATCGCGAGCAGCGCGGCGACCTGCTTGGTCGACTTGCCTTCGGCCACGAGCTGCACGACCTGACGCTCCCGCGAGGTCAGCCGGCCGCGGTCCTCCGCCGCGGCGGCCCGGCAGGCATCCACCACAGCTTGAGAGACGCCCGCCCCCACGTAGAACCCCCCGCGGGACACCTGCTGGATGGCCTGCGCGAGGTCCTCTCCCGCCTGGGTCTTGAGCACGAACCCCCGCACGCCGGCGCGGACCGCCTCGGTGACCAAGCGCTCCTGCTCGAGCGCCGTGAGCATCACTATCTGGATTCCCGGTCGCGCCTCGACGATCTGACGCGCGGCATCGATGCCGTTCAGGAGCGGCATCATGATGTCGAGCACCGCCACGTCGGGCTCGTGCTCGCGCGCTACTTCGACCGCCGCCCTGCCGTCCGATGCCTCGGCCACTACCTCCAGGCCGTGCCGCTCGAGCAGGGCGCGCACGCCCTGACGCAGCACGGCATGATCGTCGGCCAGCACTACGCGTAGCGACATCGTTCCTCCGCGGTTCCGCGCTCCTCTATACGGAGCGACACGGCCCCGCGTCAAGCGACCGGCGTCACCGCAAGCCGGAAGTGGGCGTCCGGTAGCGAGTTATCGGTTACTGTTCATTTATGTCTCCTGAGTCCCTGCGACTCTCCAAGTCGCGCTATCTGTGCGGCCTGCAATGTCACAAGCAGTTGTGGTGGCGGGTGCATGAGCCCGAGGCCCCGGAGCTGACCCCTACGCCCGGGCAGCAGAACCTCTTCTCGCAAGGGCGGGACGTGGGTGAGCGGGCGCGGGGTCACGTCCCCGGCGGCGAGCTGATCGATGTGCCGTTCTACCAGTACGACAACAAGGTGACGGCCACGCGCGAGGCCCTGAAGCGCGGCTTGCCGGCGATCTATGAGGCCTGGTTCCTGGCGGACGAGACCTACGTGGGCGTCGACATTCTGGAGCGCACGTCCCGCGGCCACACGGTGATCGAGGTGAAGGCGTCGAACAGCCGCAAGCCGGAGCACCTTCCCGATGCGGCCGTGCAGGTGCACGTGCTGCGGCGCGCCGGTCTCCAGGTGGAGCGCGCCGAGGTGATGCATCTCAACCCGGAATGCCGCTTTCCGGACCTGTCCAATCTCTTCATTCGGGAGGACGTGACACCGCTGGTCGAGGCCGCGCTGATCGGCGTGCCGGACGAGCTCGCGGCGCAGCAGCGGATGCTCGCGGGTCCGCTCCCGGACGTCCCGATAGGAGACCACTGCACGCGACCGTACGACTGCCCGTTCCTGGAGCGCTGTTGGCCCAAGCTTCCCGACCACCACGTGAGCAAGCTATACCGCATCGAGCGCAAACGGGCGCTCGAGCTCGAGGCCGACGGGTATGCGACGATCTACGATCTACCGTCGGACCTGGAGTTGTCCGTCATCCACGCGCGCCAGGTGAAAGCGGTGCAGACCGGCCGGATGGTGGTGGAGCCCACGCTCGCGAGGGCGCTCGCCCATTTCACGCCGCCGCTCGCGTTTCTCGATTTCGAGACGGTCAGCCTCGCCATCCCGCGCTGGCCGAGGTGCCGGCCCTGGCAGCAGGTACCCGTGCAGTTCAGCGCGCACGTGGAAGAGCGGGGCGGCGGATGGTCGCATCATCAGTGGATCGCGGACGGGCCGGAGGATCCGCGACCGGCACTCGCCGAAGCCGTGGTCGCGGCGTGCGCCGGTGCGCGCCGGGTCGTGGCCTACCACGCGAGCTTCGAACGCGAGTGCATCAAGCGTCTCCGGGAGGGCGCGCCGCATCTGGCCAAAGAGCTCGAACGGATCGAGAAACGCCTGGTGGACTTGCTGCCCACGATACGGAGTCATGTGTACCACCCGGACTTCGCGGGCGGGTTCAGCATCAAGAAGACGCTGCCGGCACTCGTGCCCGGTCTGTCCTATTCGGATCTGAAGGTGCAGGATGGAGAAATGGCGACGGTCGAGCTGCAGCGGCTGATGTTCCAGGGAGCCGAGATGCCTGCTGGAGAGCGGGCCGAGCTACGCGAAGCGCTGCTGCGGTACTGCGAGCGGGACACGTGGGCGATGGTCAAGCTGCTGGAAAAGCTCAGGGGCCTGGTGGCGTATCAGCTTGAGCTGTTTTGAGGGGCCTTGCGGAAACCGCCTATCACAACCCCATGCGACGCCGGAGATCCTGGAACGCTGGGTCAGCCCGGAGCGGCGCGTACTCGGGTTCGCAGCTAACCGCCGCCGCCAAATTGACATCGCCCTCCTCGAACGCTCGCCGCAGCCAGGCCATGGACTCCTCACGCTGGCCGAGTACGATGTACTCGCGAGCGAAGGCGACCGGTGGAACGAAAGCGCGCTTCGCTCGCGTCCGCAGCCGCTCGAGGGATCGGGTGGCCCCGAGTAAGCGCGCCGCGGTGTAGCCGGCGCTGCCCCGGTTCCCATGGATGAGGCGCCCGTAAGCGGTATCCCCCCACTGGCGGGCGCCCGTCGCGAACTCGTTGATGGCCGCGTCATAGTCTCCCTGGCTGGCGAGGGCCTTCGCGAGCTCATAGTGGGCCGGCGGATAAATCGAGTCGAGCGCGAGCTGCTTCGCGAATTGCGCAGCCGCGTCTGCCGGACGACCCGCGCACGCCAAGACCCGGGCCAGCTGATAAGTGAAATGGCGGGTCAACGGATCCAGCTCGACTGCTCGGTGCATCTCGGCTTCGGCCTCGTCGAAGCGACCGAGGTTCCGAAGATAGACACCGAACATCTGGTGCGGCTCCGGGTCGTTCGGATCCAGCTCGAGAGCGCGGCGAAACAGCGGTTCGGCGGCCGCCCACCGCCGATGAAAGCTCGCCGTCGCCTCTGCGAGGAGCGCGCGCGCGAAGCCGAGCGTGGAGTCGATCTGCAGTGCGCGGCGGGCGGCAGCCTCTGCCAATGGATATGCCTCGCGCGACGGCATTACCCAATAGTATGCCATTCCGACGTACGAGTAGCCCAAGCCGGCGTACGCGGCCGC
>WNFO01000517.1_pt1 | contig 28224 bp, 23 predicted proteins | sample 5400251 | NCBI WGS metagenome assembly WNFO01 (sample SAMN13153354, study PRJNA577476) | soil metagenome | isolation source: 100 cm saprolite under Madrone tree | place: USA:California | collected 2016-06-14
CGAGCCTCGAGGGACTGGATGTGCCGATCGAACTCGCTGGCGGCCCCGGATCGCAACGCAGCCTCCGCCAAAGGCATTTCCATGAGCAAGAGTGCTCTCTGGGAATGGGTGTCGCAGGGGCTCACGTTCTGCGAAGTGTGGCTCTCCAGCGTCTTGGTCAATGACGTCCGATTGAAGGTCTCCGATCGCAGGAGACGATTTTCGATATCCCGAAAATCATCAGCCGCCTCGCTTCGCGGAAGAGCGAAAATTCCCCAAACCAGCCCGAGGCAGCCAATCGCAAGCGTTAGCGCTCGCCCAACGAGCAATCCAAGAGGAGTCTTTGATGCAGCGCCCAAGACCTAGACGGTTTCCGCCGATGCTGGCTCATTTGTGTAATAGGTATAACGCCGGTCGGAATAACCTTCGAAGCGGCGCATGACAGCTTCATCGGCTTTGTTGAGGACGGCACCCAGGAGTCGCTCCGACACAACGGGGGAGGCGCCGACCGCCTTGACAATTTCGTCGGTGGACGTGCTGCCCCACTCAACGACCAAAACAAAGGCGTCGAACAGATGGGCCACGGCCTTGACGTCAACCACCGGAAGGATGGGAGGCAAGTCGACAAGGACGTAGTCGTAGTCGTTCTTGGCCGCCCTCAACATCTCCTTCATCACAGGCGAGTTCAGGATATCGGAGCTGTTGGAGGGCTTCATTCGCGTTGAAGATGGCAAGAAATCGAATTTGAATTTGGAGTCGGTGATGACCAGATCGTCAAAGTCCGACTTGTCGGCAACCATGTTGACCAAGCCTGGCGCATTTATATAGCCGAGGGCCCTGGTCATCGAAGGGTTTCGCAAGTCGGCGTCAATCAACAAGGTGCGTGCGCCGCTCTTCGCCACGAAGGCCGCGAAACCTGTCGCCACCGTCGTTTTTCCTTCGCCGGGGAGGGCCGAAACGATCCCGATAACCTTGCCCCCGGTCGGGTGAAGATCGATGGCGACCTTGATGTATCGCAGCGCCTCTGCGGTCGCAGAAAATGGCGCGACCTCGCTGATCTGCCGAAATGCCCCGGAATCCCGCGTTGCCTGCAGCTTGCGAAGGACAGGTCTCTTCTGGGCAAATGCCGGCAGAACGGCGAGACAGCTGATTCCCAGAAGTTTTTCAAGTTGCGCGCGCGTGTGGATCTGACGGTTCATTTGCTCGCGGGCAAGTGCTGACATGATCCCAAGACCCAATCCGCAAAGGCCTGCCAGCGCGAGCGTCAACGAGATCTTTGGCGAACTTGGCCCACGGGGAGGCGACGCGAACGTGACGACCCGGGCCTCGGTCGAAGGGAACGACTGTTGCTGTACCGACTGAGTAAAGCGCGAGAGGAATGTCTCATAGATACCGCGATAAGTATTCGCGGCAGTTTCGAGTTCGCGCAGGCGGACCTGTGACTGTCTCGTCGAAGCGGACTTCTGGAACACCTCGATCATGCGCTTGTCGATCGATTCTTCCTGGCTTTTCGCGATCTGCAGTTCACTCTTGTAACTCTCGGCGATGCGGGAAATTTCATCCCAGATCGCGCGCTGCAGAGCCGCCATTTCCGCCCGCAAATTTCTGGCGGCGGTGTGATCCGCCCCATAGCGGGCACTCCACTCGGATTCCTTGTTCTGATCGTCGAGAAACTGCTGCCGAAGCTTGGTGATCACGGGATTGCTAAGTGCATCCGTGACGACCGGATCGGGAATATTATAGCTCTCCTTGTCCGACCGCTGTTCCAGAACGCGCGATATCCGGTCAAGTTTGGCCCGGGCCTGGCTGGTATCGGCGCGGGCCTTCGCCAAGGCTATTCCAAGCTGATCAAGCTCGACTTCACTCGCCAGCTTGCCATCGACACCGATGATAATGCTGTTCTCGGATTTGAAATCTTGAACTTCCTTGTAGGCATTGCTTGCCTGTTGGCGCAGCTCCCCAATTCGCTGCTCAAGCCATGCGCTGGCGCGACGGGTCGCTTCAAACTTCGCCTGCAGCTGATCTTCGATGTAGGCATCAGCAAAGGCGTTGGCGATCTTGGCAGCCTTGTCCCGATCAAGGGAGGTATAGGCGATCTGCTCGATGTAGCTGCGTCCGAGGCGGGTAACGCGCAGATTGTCTTTAACCGAGCCAACGACGCGGCGCATCAGTTCGTCGTTCGACGGCTCCTGCTCCGGTCCTGAACCTAGCTTGAAGAGCGAAAAGATACGGCGCCTGAGACCCGAACCTGCTCCGACGAACTCGGGATCCTCGGTCAAATGCAAGCGACGAATAACAGCTTCCGCCACTTTTTCGGATTTGGTTGTTTCTATCTCGCTTTCGACCGACGCATCTTCAACGGTGCGATTTTCAGACGCCATTTCGGTCTGGGTCCAGGTAACCCTCTTGGTATCGATGATCATGTCTGCCTGCGCCGTATACTTGTACGGCGAAATGGCGACGTAGGTGGCTCCAACAACAATCGACAAGCCGGTGATCAAGGCGATGAGGCGCCACTCGCGACCGAGGAAGTCGCGAACCTGGAGCATGGATAACGTTCCGGAACTGGAATCGTTGTCTATCGCCGGCGTGTAGGGTGGAAATTGGCCGGCAATGTTCATTCACGGTTCCTCAGACTAACCCAGGCCGATTTCAGCGATGTTGGCTTGCGGCTAAACGAACTCAACGTGTCGCACTTACCGGAACTGCCGCGGTCGGTGATGTGCTATTCGGGGTGGTGGAGGCGGCGCCTGCCGTAAGCTGGCCAAGTGCAGAAACACCCCCGCCACCGCCGGTCGTCGCGGTCGGGCGGGGTGAGCCGTTCGGATTGATCACGATCACGCTGCCTACCGAACTGGTTGCAAAAGCGGTCGCAGCTTCCGTCGCGGCGGTCGAGAGATCCCCTGCCACCGCGGCAAACGAAGCCTGGAATTGTCCGTCCTGGAAGCCGGCCACGGCTTGCTGGATGAGCTGGGCCGCCTGCTGGTCGACGGTCGCACAAGCTATTGCGGCTTGGGCGAGGCCGGCAGCGATCGCCGTCTGAAATCGCGGGCTAGTTCCTTCCGCAACCCGAATAATATCCGCGGCAAGCGAAGCGTCTGTTCCCGCGAGATCTCGCGTCGTCGCCTCGATGGTACGGGTATCGGAATTTGGAGCGACCAGACCCTGGGGGTTGGCCCGGAACTGACTTATCGCTTGGTCGGAAGCGGGCGGTTTCAGGCACCCGGCCCATCCCTGGGTTACGGAAACGGCAAGCAGCGCCGCACCAACAAGTGCCGTGGACACGATTCGGGTGGTCATGGGAAACGCCCCCAACTATTTGTTTATGGGTGAAAATTGTTTCTCAAACTACATTAGACCACAGGGCCTATCAACAGTACCGTGTCGTTATGGTTGATCCGGGTAGCCAAGGTTGATGACGTCTGTTAACAATTTGATAACCCTAATCTTTTAGGCCGTTTCAATGGTCCAGTTTGATCTGCTGGACGCGTGCTCACGCAGCGTCCAAACAAGATAAGATGACGGATCAATTTGCGTGACCGTTCGTTCCACGAGTAAGGCCACAGCGATGCTGTCGAAGTCCGGCATCGCAATGGATTGGTGCGTTGCGTGATCGGAAGGTTCAAGATGCGGATCAAATTGATCTTCCACCCGTATGGACTCCGTTCGGCAATGGCGAGTTGAGAAGTGCTGGCTACTCTTCCGGGTCTTAGGGAACTCCGCGTGCGGGGACGGCGTCCATCGTTACCGGCAGAGCTGAGGATCTATGCCATCGGCGACATTCATGGTCGCCTCGACTTGCTCAGTGAATTGCTGGCTCGGATCAGCAGCGATATCGCGCTCCGCCCGACGGCAAGACCGCTTTACGTCTTTTTGGGTGATTATATCGATCGCGGGTCAGCGTCGCGCGAAACGATCGATCGATTGATCGAACATGGCAAGACTCACGAATCGATATTCCTGAAGGGCAACCATGAACTGATCGCGATCAAATGCCTGAGTGATCGCGGTCTGTTCGATCAATGGTTGCGTTTGGGCGGTCTGGAGACCCTGGTCTCGTATGGCGTGCCTGCCGAAACCCTGGCGAACGGGAAGCAGATTGCCGAGCTTCAATCGGCCTTTCACGGCGCATTGCCACAAGCACATTTTCGCTTTTTTCGAGATTTGAAAAATTCGTTCGAGTGCGGCGATTTCTTCTTTGCTCATGCCGGGGTGAAACCGAACGTCGAGCTGTCGCGCCAAAAGGAAAATGACCTGCTTTGGATAAGGGGAGAATTCCTGACGTCAAAGGATGATTTCGGCAAGATTGTCGTTCACGGGCACACCCCCGCCCGCGAAATAGAGGTGGGACCGAACCGGATCAATATCGATACCGGCGCCTTTGCGACCGGCCGGCTGTCATGTCTTGTACTTGAGGGGGAAGAGTTGTCGGTGATCGATACCTCTTTCGACTCCTGACGCGCCGAGCGAGCGTCAAAATTCTTCCCGCGGTTTGCGCGATCAATGGGCGCCCGATTTCGCGGCCAGCAGGCCGTTAATGTGCGCGCGCATCTTTTGAAAGAACTGGTCCCGGCCGAATTGGTTCGCATGTGCTGCGATCTTTTCGGGGTCGATCTCGATGTCTGCCAGACTTCTGACCGCCGACGAGATCGCCTCGACCGACTGTTCGGCAAAGAAAACACCTGACACACCCGTGGCAACGGTTTCAGTAGCGCCGCCCCGACCAAAGGCGACGACGGGACGGCCGCTCGCCATTGCTTCGACAGGCACCATTCCGAAATCTTCCTCACCAGGAAAGATCAAGGCGCGGCATCGCGCGTAATGCTGCTTCAGGACATCGAACGGCTGCGAACCCAGAACCGTGACGGTGGGGCCGGCAAGGTTGCGAATTTCATCGAGCATCTCGCCGCCGCCGATCACGACCAGCTTTAACTTCATTTCGTTGAAGGCAAGCACCGCGAGATCCGGTCGTTTGTAGGATACGAGTTCACCGGCCATCAAATAATAATCGGCAAGCTCGGAGGACGCGGCGATCGAAAACGCACCGGTGTCGACGGGTGGGTGAATGACGATGGAAGGCGCTCCGTAATATCGGTGAATGCGTCTCGCGACCGTTGCCGAGTTTGCAACAAAGCTGTCTACCCGTGCGGCCGACGTCACGTCCCACATCCGCAGGTAATGCGTGAGCGGCGGCATCATCAACCGTGCCACGCGACCGGCGCTGTTCCGGTAATCGTGATACATGTTCCAGATGTAGCGCATTGGGGTGTGGCAGTAGCAAACGTGAAGCGCCTCCGAGGGCGCAATGATACCTTTGGAAGGCCCTGATTCACTGCTGATGATGAGGTCGTAGCCGCGCAGATCAAGTTGTTCGAGTGCGAGCGGCATCAGGGGCAGATACGTCTTGTACATCTTGCTCGCGCGAGGCAGCGAGTTGATGAACGTTGGAATGATGCGGTGCTGGCGAATCCGATCGGAGACCATCTCCGGCACGTAGATGTGGGTGAAAATGTCGGCCTGCGGATACATCTCGCAGAGCGCCTCGATAACCTTTTCGCCACCCCGCATGCCGACGAGCCAGTAGTGGATGATTGCGACCCGCATCAAATGCTTTCGTTTGAATCATTGCCTCAGGGCAGTCGATCGACGCTGGAGGGGGCTGCTCTCGACCGGCGCAACGCCGCTCGAGATCTGCAGAATCGCATAAGGCTAAATCTTTAACAGAACCCCGCGCTTAGAAAAGACCGATCTGGAACGCGCTCAAGCTGGTTAACGCTGACTTACATCAGGCAACACAACGTGGCGGACCTCGGTCGGGCGTGATCTCTGTCGGGAAGGAAAGCGAAAAATCGAACATCGGACCAAGGCTAATTCAGTTCACGAAGCTTGATGCGGCGAAAGCTGACGAGGTCGCCATGGTCCTGGAGCGCAACATGCCCCCGAGACAAGGTTGCGAACTTTGGCATCAGTCGAAACTTGCTGTTGGAGACGAGTTTCTTGCCCTCCGGACTGGCAAGATCGACGTCCACGATCTTCTCTCCGTTCAGCCAGTGCTCAATTTTCCAGCCGCGAACGATGATGCGCGTCTCGTTCCACTGGCCGGTAGGTCTGGTATAGTCGTTGATCGGCGCGACGACGTCGTACAGTGCCCCGGCGCTGTGCAGACCATCATTTTCTTGCGAATTGAGGTTATCCAACACTTGATATTCCGGTCCGGTCTCATAGGTGGCCGCTTCGTCCAGACCGACGCGATATATGATACCGCTGTTTGACCCTCTGCCGACTTTCCATTCAAGACTTAGTTCGAAATCTCCAAACTCCCCAACGGTTATCAGGTCGCCTCCTTGACCTGGTCTGGTTATCTCGCCGTTCGTAACTTTCCAGCCTTCACCCGGGGTAGCACTCCTGAATCCACGCCAGCCGTCGAGATTCACACCATTGAACAGGGGTTTCCAACCACTCGAAAGTTCAGCCGCGGTGAGGGCGTTGGGGTCGTCAGCGTGCGCGAACCCGAAATTGAAGGCTGCGACAACCGCTGCAAGGAGGAGCCGCTTCATACCGAACCCCCTTAACTATGACAGGTCGTTAGTGAGCGTCGGCCTGCGCTTGTTCAACAGCAATCTTGTTCCCCAGCAATAAAGTGTCGTACTCAGTGTGGGTGGTCGATAACGCTTTTGCAAACGGTTTGTTCGCAGAGTATTGAGGAAATTCTCGACGACAATTGGCGCGTGGTTGGGCAATTGCGGAAGCGATCTCGATGCGCGCTGCCGCACGACATTCTGCCGATTTTCCAAATGCGGCCATCGCGTCTCTCGTTTGCTGGCTGACCGCTGGACGGCGCGTCGCATGACAGCGGCAGGCGCTAATTTTTGAATGGAAGCAGGTTTCAAAATGAGTTCTTTGAGCCCACGTACCAAGCGGGTGCTGGACGCCATTAGCGACCTCTCATCGTATCGATTGCTATGGTACAGCCTGACCGATCGTCCGATCCCGTTGGAAGGCATTGAGACCGATAACGGTCCCACCGGCGAGTTTGGAATGCCGCGCGACGAGCCGGTCGACGACAGAACGGTGATTCCAAAAATCGTTTTTCAGACATGGAAATCACATCACGAAATGCCGGCCAACTATCGGTACTGGAGGAGGAGCTTTCTTCTCGCCAATCCCGGCTTCAGATGCTTTCTGTGGGACGACAATGACAACCGGCAATTTATAGAACAGAGGTTTCCCTGGTTTCTCGGCAGGTACAACAGCTATCCGAAAGAGATCTTCCGCGCGGACGTCATAAGATTGTTCTTCCTGTACGTTTACGGCGGTTTCTATGCCGACATGGATTCGGAATGTTTGCGGCCGCTCGAGGGTATGCGCGAAATGGGAGACGTGTTGGTCGGTCGCATGGGTGGCGACAACGATTTCGAACACTCGCTTCCCAACGCGGTGATGGCGTCAAAGGCAGGTCAGGCTTTTTGGCTGCTGGCCATTGCGTTCGCGAGCGAGCGACTCGCTGAATTCCATTTGCGCAAAGGCGCGCAAGATATTCGGCCCGAATGGCTCACCGGGCCGATTTTGCTCAAGGATGTCGTCGATTTCTATTCGAGCCATACGACGGAGGAGGTCCGGCAGCGCCTATCAAAAGCGCTGCCTGAATTGGAGGTTGAGATTGCGAAGTGCGATTTCGGCAAGATACGCATACTGCCTCCTGCGATCTGGTATCCGGTAAACTGGAACAACTTTATGCACACTGTGCTCCGAAAAAAGCTGTTCAAACAGAATGCGGTGGTCGAAAGCGCGAAAGCGCGCCGGCTGTTTCCGCAGGCCTATATCGTGACTTATTGGAGCGCCTCGTGGAAATAGCAGACCGCACAGGGCGCAAATGTTCGCGTGCCAACCCGATCGGACCTGATCCGACCGGGGTCTGTCTCGTGTTGCGCCGTCTCAACTTGCTCACCCCATGCCGGATGGGGGTCTTCGTATGAGATCCTGTCGTTGGTGGCGCTGTTGAACTGGCCAAGAATTCTGATCACGGGAGCGGCTGGTTTTATCGGCGGCTGGACCGCCGAAGAGTTATGTCGCGCCGGCGCGACCCATGTGCGAGCGGGTGTCGCGCGCACCGCGAACGTCGCCCGGATCTCCGGGTTGCCGGTTGAGATCGTACACTGCGACATCATGGATCCAGAATCCCTCGATGCCGCCATGGCCGGCATCGAAGTCGTTATCCATTGCGCCCACAGCCGAATTGATGAGTCGACGACAGTCGAGGGAACGCGGCTCGTTCTCAAGCACGCCATAACAAACGGCGTTCGAAGGGTTGTGCAAATGAGTTCGGTTGCCGTTTATGGCAACGTGCTCGGCATCGTCACTGAGGATACGTTGCCGGTGCCGCCGGTTAATCCGTACGGCCAGCGCAAGCAAGCCGCGGAACAGGCATGCCGGTTGGCGGCCGGCCCGCAACTTACCGTTGCGGTGTTGCGCCCTACGCTGGTCTACGGACCCTTCGGCGAGTTGTGGACGACCTCTTACATCAAACGAATACTTTCGGGCCATTTGGAGCAACTCGGGTCGGCAGGTGAGGGGAACGCCAACTTGATTTACGTCCAGGACCTGGCGCGCTTTGCGGCCCATTTGGCTGTGTCGCAGCTCCCGCAATATTCCGTTTTCAACGCCAACGGCGCCGAAATTCCCACGTTCAATGAATATTTTGATCGGCTAAGCCGAATGCTCGGGCGCGGTCCGCTTCCGGTCCCGACCAACTCGTTCACAATACAGGATGCTCTCCGCCGTCCGATCCGACGGCTCGGCAAGTACGTGCTCGAACACAATCAAGACATGCTGAAAATGGCCAGCCGGAATCCGATTCTCAGAGATGTTCTAAGGCGCGCCGAAGCCAATTTGCGGCTGAAACCCAGCGACGGCGAAATCCGCTACTACGGGACGCGTGTTATTTTTTCGGCGCTGCGCGCCAGAGAAGTTGGGTTCGAACCGACGGTATCCCTGGAAGAGGGCCTCACCGCCTCTGTAGAATGGGCCAGAGTGATCGGTTTGACGGGATGATGCTGGGTCTAGGGAGACAGACTTACTCGTACGTCATTACGAAACTATCGGTTTCTGCCGTGCTCAAGCCCGGTTTGCTAGGGTCTCCGCATCTTGCTACATGACGGTAGGCAGAGTTTATGATCGCGCGGCCGAATGCTTCCAAATGATTATCTGTTGGGCAGTTTTGCAACGTAGTATGCATGGACGATGGAATCTTCAACGCAAGAGAGTTACTCAGCTTTGCGAAAGCATCCTCTTCATGTTTTTCTCTCAGATGGGCTAGCCGAACTCGCATGAGATTTGGCTGTCGAATGGCCGGCTGCAGTATTTCGCGGCCGTTTGCGAATAAAGTTGGTTGATGTACTTGACTAATTTACCTTCGAGCGAACAGACCTACGATGTTTGCGTGGTTGGCGCCGGCCCCGTGGGGCTGACGGTTGCCCTTGAGTGCGAGGCTGCGGGGCTGTCGGTTCTGCTCGTTGAAGCGGGGCATGTCCGTTCTCTAAGCCTGGTTGCTGGTCTCAGCGATGCGGAAATCCTCGACACGTCGCGCCATCCGTCGCTTGAAGTGGTTACGCGAAGCGGGGTTGGCGGCACGTCAGCGATATGGGGCGGGCGCTGCGTCCCGTTCGACGATGTGGACTTTGAGCACCGATCGTTTGTCCCGCACTCGGGATGGCCAGTCTCGCATCAGGAGCTGAAGCCTTGGTACCTCAAGGCGTCGCATTACCTGGACTGCGGCGAGGGCGGTTTCGTGATGCCCGCCGCTGGATGGGACGAAGGATCGGGCATTTCCTTTGATACGGTCGAGCGACTGTCTTCTCAGCCTCGCCTGGCCCGACGGTTCAAAGACAGCTTGAAGAACTCGCGGCTACTCAGTTTGGTACTGGGGCGTGTAGCCTCCGGTCTTGATATCGACGACAGCGGCAACCTTGTCCGGTCCCTCACGTTCAACGGTAGCGCGTCATCAAATGCCCGCCTGAACGCGCGCAGCTTTGTGCTCGCCTGCGGCGGCCTGCAAACGACACGGATCTTGCTGGACCTTCAACGGAACTGGCCGCAACGCTTCGGCGGCGACGAGGGTCCGTTGGGGCGATACTATATGGGCCATCTGACCGGAAAGATCGCGACCGTGGTGTTGCGCGATCCGACCGATGTCGCGCGTTTTGACTACGAACTGGACCAGAACAACTACTGGGTTCGTCGCAGATTCAGCATTTCTCCCTCCACTCAAATCGAACAGCAGCTCCTCAACACGGTCTTCTGGTTGGGAAATCCGCCGTTTCACGATCCGAGCCACGGCAGCGCCGCTGCCTCCTGCCTGTACCTCGGTATGAGGCTGCCTGTTGTCGGACGGAAATATTCATCAAATGACTTTTTTAATTTTCACGGCGGCGTACCCTCGCCAATCGGCCGTCACATCGAAAATGTTCTGAGAAACCCGCGCCAAGCGGCAACGGGTATTGGACGTGCGGTCGGATACCGTTTGAGTGGCAACGATCTCAAGCCGTTCTTCCTTCGCAACGACCGCGGGACATACGCGCTGCACTATCATTCCGAGCAGATACCGAATCCATCGAGCCGCGTTCGACTGGTCAGCGACGCGGCAGGTGGCACGAGAATGTCGGTCGATTTCAAATTCTGCGAAGATGACGCGCGATCGGTGGTCAGGGCTCACGAGTTGCTGGACAAGGCGCTGCGGGAAAGCGGCAAGGGATATCTCAAGTATCGGCAGCGGCCAGAGGAACGGCTGGACCATGTCCTTGAGCAGGCGCGGGACGGCTATCACCAGATCGGTTCGGCCCGGATGGATGAAAGCCAGAATCTGGGCGTGGTCGATCGTAATTGCCGCGTTCACGGCTTGGGCAATCTTTATCTGGCGGGGAGCGCGGTGTTTCCAACGTCGGGGCAGGCAAATCCCACATTCTTTGCCGTTGCAATCGCGGCCAGGCTCGCCGAGCATGTTCGCACCAGCCTTGCCAGCCGGTCCTCAATATCGGCCTAAGAATTTCCTTCGAGATCCGCAGCGTTTGTGCCGGCTGATCGGACCATGCAGCTCGCTTCTCGTCGAACAGGGCGAGCGGAGATCACAACGTGCGCCCCAAACATCCCTCCAAACGCCCCAGCGATACGTCCAGCAGGTAGCTGCACTCTCGGAGGTCGCCCTTCAATACCGACAAGCCGATTTTGACGATGGGACGGCACACCCACATCGCCTCAGCGAATTTGCCGTATTTATGGATGCGAAGCACGTAGCCGAGACCGCGACCGTAGGCTCTGCCTTTTGACTGCGTCGAAATATCGAATTCCTTGTGATGACCGTAAAATGAGGGATCGAACGTGCACTGCAGGCCGCAGGCCAGCGCCCGCAAAATGATGTCCTGGGCTTCGCAGGCTTGCCACGGCGTAGCCGCGCCGACGCCGATGGTTTCGTCAAATCCGTCCACGGCAAGCAGTGCGGATTTCCTGAAGAGCATCATCCATTCTATCCCGGAGGTCCAGACATTGCTGCGGTTGATGCTCTGGGGAACCTTGGAATATCTGCCGTTGATGTCGTCTCCGGCCTCGTTGGCGGCCCGGCCAGTCAGAATGTCGGCCTTCGAAGACGACATGAGTTCGATGCCGCGCGACAGGAACCATGGCGGATACCAGCAGTCGTCATCCGGAAAGATAACCAACTCACCTTCGCAGGCTCGCCATCCCGTGTTGCGCCCGCGACATACGCCGCGAACGCCGGGCGTATGAAACCGTCGTAGCCGAAACGGCCATTCGCGGCTGAACAAATACCCCAGTCGATCGTCGGAATTCTGATCGACCACAATTACCTCGAAATTCTTGTGGTCTTGATGGACGAGACTTCCAAAAAGCTTTTCGAGCTCTGCCGTGCGTCCAAGCGTCCCTACCACCAGGGACACCAGAGTGCCTGGCGAGGCCGCAACAGAATCCTTCGGAGAGGTTGCCAACTGCGTCAATCCAGCTGGAGAATTCGGTGCGGTGAAATGCGTCCGATAGCCATGTCCACCAGAGCCAGCAAGTTTCCTTTGAGGCGGCCCTTGCGGTCGATCCAGGGTTCCGGATGAAAGCTGCGTACCAGGTTGGCCGCGAGATTGCGCCACATCAGCATTTTTGCATGCTGCCACGACATCGTTCCCTTGCGAATGAGATAGATCGGATTGGCAATCTGCGAATAGCCGAAGCGGACGCCCGACGTTCGCCCGGATTTGATCCCCAGGTGAACGCCGCGCAGCGTTTCCGATTTTACAATTCGTCCATATGGCCCGACACGCAGCGAAAAATCGATATCTTCCTGCCAGCCGTATAGCGGGAGATTCTCATCGAAGAGGATTGCGTTGCTTCGAATTGGCTTCAGACGAAACGTCATATTGCAGCCGTAGGTCCCATAGATGTCGACCATCTGATCATTCGCAAGCGATCGGGTTTGTGCCTCGATCATCGCCATTCCCTGATCGATGCTCAGCCCCGGTCCATGAGCTCCATCCGCCAGCAGAAACCCGGTCGCGGCAACGATGTCCGCGGACGCTGTGAAGATTCGCTCGACGTTTGCGAGATAGTCGCGATCCGCAAAAAAATCGTCGTCGAAGAACACGATGATATCGGCCTCGCGGGTAGCCGACAGAATCATGTTGCGCTGTGCCGGCAATCCCTTGGCTCCGACCACGGTGAGGGTTTGAGCGGGAAAACGCTCCAGCGATGCGATGTCCACATCCTCGGGGGACACCGGGCATATCACCAAACTGTCGGGAAGACGGGTTTGATGCGCCAGGAGGTCGATCGTCCTGGTCAGAACTTCGCGCCGTCCGGTGGTCGCAATGCCGACGGCAATTTTTAATTTTTCCGACATATCGGTTTCACTATGGCTCAATTCGAATGTTTTTTTCGGCTCATGCAAGGCTCCGACGGGACAGGATTCGGCGAATGGTCGACCAGTCTTCGATCAGATTCTTTCGATCAATCAGAGCCATACACACCATATACACAGAAAATCCCACGCCCAGACATGCAAACATCCATGTCGCGCCCGGATATTCCTTTATCAGAAGCAGAAATGCGCCCACCGCCACGACACTTGAAATAAACGGAGAGACAAGTCCAGCCAGCATTGGCAACGGCTTGCACCCGGTCGTTTTGACGGGAATCACCAGCATGGCGACGCAAAATACGAGCGTAACGGCAACTATGGCATATACCGTTCCTGCCAGTCCAATCCAGAGACCGAGAAATACGGCGAGGACGCGCCCCAGGCTCAGGCCGACGATGGACCAGAATTGAATATCGAAGCGACCATATGCGAGCAGGATCGGTGCGGATTGCGAGCAGACCACGCTGAATGAGTAGAGCGGCAAGAGTACCTGGAGGAAGAAGGCGAGATCGACCCATTTGGGCCCCAGCAGCAGATCGATGAGCTCCGGCGCCGCCGCCGCCGCAAGAAACATGGCGGGAAACAAAGTCACGCCCAACAGTCGGCAGAGCTTGCGGTGCAGGATGACGATCTGGCTTCTCTCGCCGGTCAGCGCTTGCACATAGAGTGCAGCCCAGACGACGTTCGCCGCCGAATCTGTTGCGAACTTGGAAACCTGATTGGCAAAGGTGTAATTTCCCAACAGCGCGGTGCCGAATATCCGGTCGAGCAGGAAGTTCTCCGTTATCCGACCGGCATATTCGCTCATCCGGGTCGCGATCATGATTCCGCCTGATACAAGATGCGGTCGAAGTGCTGTGAAACTGAATTCGGCTGACGGAAAATGAAACGCGGCAAGGTTCAGAAGAACCGCGCGGATGGCGTAGGTGGCGACATACTGAACCGCCAGGCTCCAGGCGCCGGCGCCATACCAGGCCATGGTTACGGCGATGACCGCTCCGATGACGGTTGACGCGAGGTCGGCGCCGGCACCTAACGCGAGGTTCTTTCGCCGCGTCAGACGCGCTCCCGGGACCACCGACAGCGTCAGGAACACGAGACTGAGCGAAAGCAGCGCGATCATTGCCGGAAGCCGGGGCTGTTGAGCCAGGTATCCGAGCAGGCTTCCGAAAAGAGTGGAGCCGATGGCGAGCGTCGTCCCCATCAGCAAGAGCGCCCAGAAGGCACTTGACCAGATCAGCGAGGACGATTCCTGTTCTCGCGCCAAGGTCGCCCCGAGGCCTCCATCGGCCAGCAAGCCGACCAGACTGACGGTCGGCAGCGCCAAAGCATAGAGGCCGAACTCGTCCGGCCCCAGCAGCCTCGCCATGACCGGAAGCAGCAAGAGCTGGATCGCAACCTTGATGATGTTAACCGCGCCGGACGCGATCGCACCGATGGCGACCTTTCGGCCGCCCGCGGAATCCTCAAGCGCCGGATTTTTCTCGCTCTTTAAAATGCTTTTTCCTCTGCCGGTGTCGTATTTCTCGGCGCTGCTGAATCGGCGCTCCCGCTCAATGGCCATTGAGCCCAAGACAGGCAAGTATTTGTTTGCGGGCCGGATGTCACGCGCTGACGGTCTGCGGTTGCGCTGGCCCTCGCATCTTGCCCAATTGGGCGCGCAGGTGGTCTGACAGCCGTATGGCGAGCGCTACTATGGTGAGCGTGGGATTGGCGTGCCCGCCCGTCGGGAACACCGAGCAGCCAGCCAGGTACAGATTGTCGACCCCGTGGGCCCGGCATTCTTCATTGACCACCCCGTCGGTCGGATGCCTCGACATTCGCGTCGTGCCGAGGCCGCTGCCTAAAAGCTGCTTCGCAATGGTGACGCCGGCGGCTCCCGCGCCGATCACGCAAAGGTCGACGTCCAATACCTTTCCCGCCTCGAGTCCCGCCAGATCTTCAATCACAACCAACGCGCCTTGGGTAATTTGAGGTCGACAATGAAAGCGTAGCGAAGAGCAGCCCCCTCCGACTTTCCCGTTAACACCAATTGAGAAACTAGCCTTCCACCGAAAAGGGGTCAATTTCCCGGGAGAGTTTCCGGTAAGTAAGGGTAACGGCATGACTATCCGGTCGCTCAGGCGAAAGCACGGATGAACCCCAGCCTATGCGCCGGAACTGCAGACGGGTCGCCGCTTCGAGCTTGTCAAAGGACCGGATTGGTTCGCGCGACGTATGTTCCCCGGGCGCGCAGCAGCGTCATCGAAAGGTTGGCAAGGAAAGGTAATTTAGCCGCTTCATTTCCCTGCGCGTCTTCGTCGTCATATCGAGAATGAGCCCCGCAAAAATACTGAGGACACCAACGATCACGAGCGCCACGCTCAGTATGGCGGTCGGAACACGAGGCACGAGGCCGGTTTCGAGATAGGTAACCAACAATGGAATACTCAGGACGACCGCAACAACCACTGCAAGCAAACCCAAAAGCCCGAAGAAGCGCAGCGGCCGCTCGTCTTTGACGAGCCGCGCGATCAACATCATGATGTGTGCGCCATCACTATAGGTGCGTAACTTGCTGACCGAGCCTGGCGGGCGTTCCTTGTAGGCCGTCGCAACTTCGGTGCAGGGCATTCTCAGCTCCAGGGCGTGAACCGCGAGCTCCGTTTCAGTTTCGAACCCGCTCGACATCGCCGGAAATGATTTAACGAATCTTCGCGACAGAAACTTGTAGCCTGACAACATGTCGTTGAACTGGCGCCCGAATATCTGCCGGACCAATCCCGTCAGCAGCCAATTGCCAAAGCGGTGCCCGGCACGATAGGCGTCCTTGGCAGTTGATACCCGCATCGCGTTGATGAAATCGAGCCGCTCCTCGATGAGTTGATCGACCAGCATTCGAGATGCCGCGGCATCATATGTATCGTCGCCATCCACCAAGACGTACACGTCGGCTTCGATGTCGGCAAACATACGCCGTACGACGTTTCCCTTGCCCTGCCTTGACTCCTTGCGCACCACCGCACCGGCCTTCCGCGCGACCTCGATGGTATTGTCACGGGAATTATTGTCATAGACATAGACGGTTGCTTCAGGGAGTGCCGCGCGGAAATCCGCGACCACCTTTTCGATGGTGATCTCTTCGTTGTAGCAGGGCACCAAAACGGCAATGGCAATAGGACCATTTTCCGCCGCGGGCGCGACTGGGTTCCTCGCAGAAAGCATCGAATCAGCCATACAGCTCCCCTGGTTGCACCACCGAGGATTTTCGCGAGCCTGGAGCTTCAATCTCGCTTGGCCTGAGTTTCCTCGAAAAGCTGAATATGACGGCGGCGGCAAGACAGACAAGCGAGAAAGAAGCGGATCGATACGTAAACCAGTGGTGGTGCTGGCTGTGATTCCTGAAGATCTCGAACCACAAGACCGAAATAAACGCCGGCGCCAGCAGAGCCAGTAAATATGGTCGCGGCTTCACCCGATAACCAAGCGCCGGAAGCGCGGCTGCAGACACCGCGGTGATGACGACAAAGACAGCAAATGAGGGCTTCAACATAGGGTAGCCAAAATTCTTGATGGTCGCCCACAACATCACCGGCTCGATTTTCTCTTCTATTCCTGCGACCCGGAACATGCCAGCGGTGAAAATCTGCTGCAGCGTTGTGAGGGGGGTATCCGAGAGCAGCGCAGCAATCGCGAAGCGACAAATGTAGGTACCAAAGAATCCGGCGGCCCACCCAAATGAGAGTACCGCAATGATCCGGAAGATATCACGGGCCGAAAGGTTCTTGTCGGCCGAGGCGGCAACCGTGGCTACCACAAGCGTCGACAGTCCGAGGGGAGGGTTGAACAGCAGATCGAAGAATGCGTTTACGCTGCCGACCGCAACCGCCATGAGAAACAGAGACCGCCTGACGCCGGCTTTGATGGCCCAAAACACCGCGAGGGGCATCGAAAATATTGCGAGCAGGGACAGCGAGTGCGTGAAGACGTTCCCGAGATTTGCTCCATCCGTCAGCAAGAGATAGCCGAGACCGAACCAAAGTCCCTGGAAGACGCCGCTGACGGTGCCGGTAAATCCAACGGCGATAATCGTCGAGAATGCGAATACCGCGCCGATGACGAGGCAGGCCAGGATGTATCGTAGATTTCTGATGTCCCCAAAACGCAGAAACGGCTTCGATAGAATCTGGTAGCCATGCCAGTATCGGCTGTAGATCATGGCGCTGACGGTTTTCTTGTCCTTGACCAGCATCATCAATGCGCGGCAGGCGTTGAGCCCGTCGACTTTGGCAATTTCCGAATCCCTCATCAGTCCGAATGCTTTTCGATCCGGTTCGTCGACGAGGTTCAAGCCCAACGCGGCGCAGTCTGTATACCGATCCGAGTATGTGGCGAGATCTGCAGGATAGTCTCGATCGTCGATGACGCCGAGAGCGGCGGCGCTGGCCAGCTTTTCATAGAGGATGCGGTGATTGATCGTTGCATCCACGACGAACACCATCAAAAAGAAAGCAAGATTTGCGGCAACGACCAGAACGGCACCCTGAAACAGATTTAGCAAGGAAATCCGGGCTTCCGCAGCCATGTACGAACTCATATGAATGACTCAATATACGAGTATGAATAATCAATATATAGCGTGCAAGTCTTAGGCCAATCGAGTTCGTGTCAGATTGAATCCGATGACCATTGAATCCGATGACCTATGTCCCTCCTATCGCCGTCATCCGGGTGTCGTCACGTGCAGATCGGGTTTTCGACCACAGAATTGCCGATCGCGCAACGCAGCGGCGGCGCAGATTTTCGTGATGGCTGCTACTGTGCCGGGATTAACCGCGCGCGGTACGAGGCGGAGTGATGTTGTTTCTTAACACTAACACCGGAACGGTTCGAATTTCGCCGAGGACATGCGGACTCGCATCCATTCCGATTGGTAGATGAGGCGTGCTGAGGACATATGACAAAGCCGTTTCGAGTGGGATTGGGCGTGCAACATCGGCGCGGGTTTTGCGGCCGTGTCGCGGCGCGCTTGATGGACCCGATGTGTCAATCTGGCGCTAGAACTTCGAACAGTAACCGGGTTAGGGTACGATGGCCGTCGACAAAATGAATATTGAAGCAATGAGATACTCACAATAATCTTGGGGCGTGTGGAGCAGGCGTTTGGACCTTGGCAAACCTTGCTTGCAATGTTTTAACGGCGCGTATGAATGTCGGCCCAGCTTGGAGACTAACCAGTGTCGCAATGGTCTGGTTTGAAAATCGTATGTTTGAATCTGGTGATGGTGTCGGCGCTCGTTTTTGGAAGTGACCGTGCCTTCGATCAGTCCAGCGAGATCGATTTCAGCAAGTTGCAGATGACGTTCCGCGAAGACTTTGACGATACGCTTAGCGTGTCACCGTGGGGTCCCAACACGCGCTGGATTGCTCACACGCCGTGGGCGGGTGATTTTGGTGATGCGGCTTTTGCCGACCCCAGGTTGGGGGTCTTTCCCTTTACGCTTGAGGGTGGGACTCTTCGAATCGAAGCAAGAAAGAATGACAAAGGGAAGTGGGAGTCGGGGCTGCTTGCTTCCGCGGATAGCAGCGGTCGCGGCTTTTCACAGCAGTATGGATATTTCGAAATGCGCGCCAAGCTGCCGAAAGGTCCCGGCGTCTGGCCGGCGTTCTGGCTCGGCAGCATCGTTGACAAGACCGCGCCGGCATCCGTTGAAATCGACGTCCTGGAATTTTACGGTCATTCGCCGGCTGCCTATCAGAACAACATCATTGTCTACCATACCAATCCCGCCGATGCCGGGGCTAGCGACGTCGACAAGAAGCTGCTGCCTCACGAAGTAAAGGTCGCGCCGGACCAGTTGTCGAACGACTTCAACAATTATGGGGCCATGGTTACCAAGGAATGGATCACCTTCTACCTGAACAGGCATGAAGTGTTCCGCATCAAGACCCCGAAGGAACATCAGCGGCCGTTACACGTCCTTTTGAATTTGGCGCTCGGATCCGGCTGGCCGATTGATCGGACGCCCGACCCCTCTTTCATGTATGTAGACTATGTTCACGTTTATAAGATGATCGGGGAATAAGTGCAGAAACGTGCCAGGCCATGAACCCCGAAGGGAGTTGTACTGAAAATCCAATACGAGTGTTTGTTCACCTGGCTCGCGGCTATGATTCACGCGAGTGGAAGCGGCGATGGAATGAGGGCAAGGTAATCGGCATCAATGAGCCGCTGCCCTATGGATATTTCAGGGCGGCGGAATTTGGTTGTTTGGTGGAGTATTCGCAGGACGCTGTCGAAAGCATATTTGGGAAACTGCTCCGGTTGGGCATGCGGACTATTTTAGGTTTCGACCTTGTTCATGCCTGGCGAAATTTCGGGAAGATCAGTGAAGCGGACGTCGTGTGGACACACACGGAATCTCAGTATTTATCGATCTTGCTGCTTTTCCGGTTGAGGCCAATCGAGCGCAAGCCGAAGATAATCGCCCAGACGATTTGGCTCTTCGATCGCTGGAAGAGATTCGGCGCCTTGAAGAAATGGTTCATTCATCGGTTAGTCGCACAGGCGGATATTATTACGGTCCATTCGCCAGAGAATCTTAAAGTAGCGCGTGAGCTGTTCCCTCAAAATCGTTCGGAATTGGTGCTTTTCGGCATATCGGCCGAGGAGAAGAAGAAACCCGATCCGCGGCCAAATTGTCAGCCACTGCACCTCATTTCGATCGGAAATGACGAACATCGCGACTGGAATTGTCTGGTTGAGGCGATCGTCGGTCAGGATCAATGGACGCTCAAAATCGCATCCTCCAGCGTCGGTCGGCGGCTAGTGAGCAGGGCGACCAACGTCGAGGTCGTCAAACTCAAGTCGAATGACGAATTGCTGGCGTTGTACGGCTGGACTGACATTCTGGTCGTTTCCCTCAAGCCGAATTTACATGCGTCGGGCACCACCGTTATTCAGGAGGCGGCACTTCGTGGCGTGCCGGTTATCTGCTCGGATGCCGGCGGGCTGAGGGCCTATTTCTCCGATCGGGAAGTTTGCTTCGTCCCCGCCCAGGACAAAGCCGCGCTTCGGCAGGCTATCGAAGAACTGGCGGCGGATCGCGAAAGGCGGCTCGACTTGGCCGAATGCGCCCAGGCGCGGATGGGGCCGGATGGCCTGAGTTCGCGTGCGTATGCGCGGCGGCATGCACAGATATCGAGAGAGTTGTTGTCGGCCACTGTTCGTGCATGTGGTCGTGACCGTTGACGTTCGATGGTTGTAGAAGGATCCTGCCGTCCGCATTCGCCGTGTTGGCATCCCTTGCCGAGAGCAAGGCTGGTCGTCGAAGGGACAGCTGTTGAGGACAGTATCATCCTGACGAGCGCGCAAGCTGCATATCCCTGACTTGCTTATAGTTTCTTGACGAAAACGCTCTGGGCTCCGCGCAGGTCAGAGCTGCAAAAGTATAGAATGCGAGACCGAGGTCGATCAATGCGCCTGATATTGTCGCGGTGATCAGCCAGGCAATGCACACGGCCTTGGCTGCTTGCCGGTAACCGTCATCGAGCGCATCCGATCGGTCGCCTTTTCCTCGGCTGAGCAAGAACGTTACGAAAAACAAGCTGAAGATCAGGGCGCCGATGATGCCAAGGCTCGCAAGTACGCCGATTGGAAAACTGGAAGCTCGCACGCTTCCATTTCCGACGCCGAACCCGAACGTGTCGAAGAAGTTCTGCAGCGCCTGCTCGTTCCATGCCGAGCGTTCGATGCCGGAAGCGGTCGAGAGCTTGTTGAGTACCATAGTGTCGATAAGGCTCTGAGCATAGGCGGAAGCATTTTCATTGAGCGCAATAGCAACGGTTCCGAGCGCCATGACGATCGGACCCACAATGAGAAACAAACTCATCTGCATGGTAATCGGTCGGCGCAGGGCTGAAAACATTACCTGCAAATAGCTCAATGCCAGGAAAGCGCCGAGACCGACGTAAGCTGTTGTCGACGTCGCAAACAGCATCGCCATCAGCGATAAGAAAGCCAGAGGTGCCGTCAATTGGGGCCGGATGCCGAGCAGCCAAAGTCTGCCGGTGAATGCGAAATAGCCGAGTGTCGCGGAGCCAAACGAGGAAGCCTCGGTAAAGGACCCCACAATCCGCTTGAAGCCCGCGACTTCCGTATCGCTGAGCAGGGCGTAATTCGCATTGCGGACGAACGAGAACAACTCCGTCGTATTCGTGAAATAGGTCAGCAGATCAAGTGCACCAAAAATCAGATTAAGCGTCGCGCAGGCTATCGCAGCACCCCCCAAAACCTTTCTTCCCGAAAGCGTGCTTGCATAACCATAGAGAGTAATGAAGCAGGCAAAATTGCCAATGAAGTAGATCGACTGAGTAATGTTCGACATCGCGGGAGCCAGCGGAACGCTTTGATTGCTCTCAGCGCGAACCGGAAACGTTAACGTTTGCCCTGCAAACAAGCGCGGCATGAAAAACGCGGAGATGATGCTGAAGATCACCGTCAACAGAAGCCAGAAACCCGGTCGACCGAATGATACACCCTGTAACGCATTTTTCGCGACGCGTTCGTCGCTGAGCAGCCGAAAGAGCAGAAATCCGAGCAGCAGATGAGACGGCGATATGTTGGTCCCGCCGAGAGAATCCAACACCAGTGCGGCCGAAGCCCCGAGCAGGGTGGAGCAAAAGAACACATTAACGGTGAAGGGCGCCGGGCGGAACAGGCTGGCAATGCCGATAAGAAGCGTGAAGATCCCGATTAACTGGACGGTCATGAATCAGCTCGTGCGTTGGTGACGTCTCGGCAATGGCGGAAAAATACCTCGCTGCCGCTGCCCGCCGAACACCTCCGCGCGCTGCGACGTGGCGGACAGTGCTCACGCTGCCTGACTGTTCACAATGCGGTTTTTTAACGTGTCCGCAAGGCGTATTGCGAGCGCGACGATCATTTGGGTGGGATTGGCGTGGCCGGAGGTGGGGAATACCGAACTTCCGGCAATGAAGAGCCCATGGACACCATGGACCTGACAATGCGCGTCGACGACACCTGAGGCCGGATCGGCCGACATACGCGTCGTACCGGTTGGATGCGCAATGTCCTGGAAGTATTCCGGCAAATCCTGATTTTCGGTAATCCAGCCTTCGAGCAGCGGCGGTTCGATTTGCAAGCGCTCGAACTCCGTCTTCAACAATGTCGCAATTGCCTTGATGGTCCGCTGCTCCTGTTCATTGACCTTCCAGTCAATTCGCGAAAGCGGAACGCCGAATCGATCGGCGCGAGTTGACAGCGTCACGCGACTTGCAGGATCCGGCCGCTGTTCAACGATACACCGCAGTTCGAGTTTTTCCAGCTTGCGTGGCAGCGAGCTTTTTTCGACCAAGTATTGGAAAAGACCTTGGCCGACCAGATGCAGGTTTGAGGCAACGTTTACAGCATCGCGGAGCGCCGGAGGTTTGCCGCGGACAAGACGCTTCATTGCGATCCAGGGATCGTCAGGGGCAATGAATTCATACTCTTCGGTGAACACAGCGCCATTGAGCAGGTTTTCCGCTCTCTGGTATTCGGGGCTTAGCCGCAATCCGCGAAGGGTCCGGTGATTTCCGATAGGGCCCTTGATAAAGTATTGGCCGAACCAGGATCGCAACGCTTGAGCCTTGCGGGGATCGAAGCTGCCGATCGTACCCTTCAGATGATCCATCAAAAAACGGCCGACCAGATCGCGCTGATTTCCGAGGCCACATGAATGAAGGCTGTTCGAGGCGAGCAGAAGGCGGGCGTTTTCAATGCCACCCGCGCTTAGCACGATACAGCGTGACGAAATCTTGCGAGCTTCGCCGTCCGGGCCGCGGACGTCGATTGACTCGACTGCGGTGCCAGGTTGATTGGTGTTAACGTGAGTTACGGTCGCATTTAAAATGACGTCAAGGTTGTCAGCTTCGGACGAGCTCAGGCTTTCGGCAAAATTGACAGAAACATTCCGGTTGCTGGCATCCCGGCTGAATTGCCATAAACATGAACTAAGCAGTCTCTCATCGATGCCCGGTTTGACCCCTCGTTGTCTTGCTGGATTCCAGAAGCTGCTGCTCATGTGTCCGATATTCGCGACGAGGCCCAATCGTGATGCCGATCTGCTCAGGTAGGGCGTCAATTCATCAGCCTTGAACGGCCATCCCGAGTGGGGCACCCAATCCCGCGGTTCGTAGTCGACATCATCGAAAGCAGCGCAACGGCCAGCCCATGTGTTGGACGTACCACCCAGCATTCGGTTTCGAACCAGCCATTGATCCATGACGCGTGGCCAGCCGACGTTCTCGATTTCATTGAGCGCGTCTGTTGCGGCATCGCGTGTCAGGCCCCCGCTCTCGACGAGCAAGACTTTCGCCCTGGTGCGCGCCAACTCAAGGGCAATCGTCGCACCCGCCGGGCCGCTGCCTACGATGCAGAAATCCGCCTCAAGGCGCTCATCGCTCGAAATGGCACGTAAATCTCTGACCGGCATCGACGTCCTCGCGTTGAAATAGAGAAGCGGACCATGCAGCAATGGCGATTGATGGGACTCTCCAGGACAGCATTTCTCGCTACGGCGCGGCTGAGGAAAGAACCTAAAGAACCTGGCGGCCGAACTCGCGCGCAACGTGCGCCGATCCCTGTCGGGTGAGATGGCCGTCGTCAAATTGGAGCGGCACGCCTTCTTCAGTCCAGATCATGCATTCAGGGTTGCGAATAGCCTCGTAGGTCGAAAAATATTCGATCCCTTCCTTCTTCAGAGCTTTGGCAAAAGCGAGATTGATCTCCTTTTGAGCCGTTCGCCGGTACTCCGCCGCATATTGGGAGAGAGGTCTACCGGACACGAAAACGTCGACGCCGACAAAGCCGCCGCGGATGTAATTCGGGAATAACTTGAAGTGAAATAACACGACAGAGACGACCGCTACGGCTCGTAGCCCGTCAATGTCTGCCCTATGCATTCCGTCGGATCCCAAAAGCCGCCTGCAATTCCAAAATATTTTGCCATTTGGCATCTGCGATGCCAAGCCCTATGCAGATCGATGGTGGAAATAGATAGTTAACGGCGCGTCGGCTGAAAATGGTGCATGCAATGCCGCCCTATCCTGACGTTGGTCCCAGCCGCCCAATCCTGACCTGCCTGTTTTTCTCTGCACCGTCGTCCGGAGGCTGATCAATAGGGCGGCAAAGCATTTGCTTGAGGACGCAATCGCTTCACAGTCTCTTATTTCCTGGTGAATGGGTCCAAGGCGCGCTCATGCAATTCTGAAATACCATATCGATGTCGATAGCCCGTCGCGTTGAGGCGATCGGTTGAAAATCTCATTCTTCCCAACGTATGGCGAAACGGGAGAATCTTTTTTGAATTTCAGGAAGTCTCTCAAACCGTCAAATACCCAAGGCAGCTGGATGCACCTGAAACGACGATCCGAACTTCGGCTATAGCGGCGCATCGTCCGGAGGTTGGGGCGGACGCGGAGGGATTTGGGTCCGGCGATTTGCCTGAGGACGCACAGTAGATTAGCATTGAAAATCCGAGGCGTCGCCCGACCCTATGATGAATGAATGGCCCAACATTTATCGGGTAATGGCCGCGGCAGGGAAGGTGAAGTGGCTAGCATTGGTAATACCGCACATACAGCTGGGTCAGGGCACCAAGACATCGTCGGGTTGCTGAAGTCCCTTATGATCGAGCATTCGCTGCCTCTATGGTCCGGCGAAGGCTGGGATCCGGCGGCAGGCGGCTTTGTCGAAAGGCTCGATATCGAGGGCAGGGCGGATCGTGCGGAGCCGCGGCGTATCCGGGTTCAAGCGCGACAGATCTATGCGTTCGCCAAGGCGGCTCACATCGGTTGGTATCCGGAAGGTCGCGAAATCGCAATGAGGGGCCTGGATTATCTTTTGGCGAAAGCTAAAAGCCCGGATGGCCGGCCAGGCTTTGTTCACTTGCTGAGTCCGGACGGTTCCACGATCAACGCGATGCGCGATACCTATGACCACGCCTTCGTGCTGCTCGCGCTGTCGACGGTATATCAGTTGAGCAATGATGCCCAGGTTCGGGGCGAGATCGAATCTTTGCTCGCGTTTATCGACCGCGACCTGCGATCGCCTCATGGCGGCTTCATTGAGGGAATTCCCGCAACGACGCCGCGCCGGCAAAATCCGCAGATGCATATGCTTGAGGCGTTGATCGCAACATTCGATGCGACGAGGGATTCTGTTTTTCAGAATCGCGCCGGCGATTTATACGGCCTGTTCGTCGCGAATTTATACGATCCGCAGCGTCAGGTTCTCGGCGAATATTTCGAGGAGGATTGGTCGAGAATAGAGCCTGTCAGTGTTGAACCCGGGCATCAGGCGGAATGGGTGTGGCTGCTCAGGGGCTTTGAACGGATCACGGGCTGTCCAACCGCCCGGCATCGCTCGCAGTTGCTTAACTCGGCCTTGCGATATCGCGACGATGTGACGGGCTGTCTGTTCGACGAGGGCGACGCAGACGGGAATATCAGAAAGTTCACCCGGCGCTGCTGGCCTCAGACGGAAATCGCCAAGGCCTGGATCGCGCAGGCCGAAGTGGAAGAGCAGGGTGCGGCTGACGAGGCGCGTGAGGCTCTTGCTCGGCTGCATCGACACTATCTGCGCCATCCCGTTATGGGTGGCTGGTACGATCAATTCGATCGCGACGGCCGATCGCTGGTCGATTTCATTCCGGCCTCGTCATTTTATCACATTCTCTGCGCCATCGTTGAAGCGGAGCGGGTTCTCGGCTGACAGCAGTTGCAGTGTGAAAAAATGAAACTGGAGAAGAGACGGTATGCCGGAGCATCCGTTGACCGGAAGAACCCGGCGGCCAAGTTGATTCACGTTGTTTCCGGTCCGGGCTGTTTGTGGAAAATGGACCTGGGACGCTCAAGGCTCAGCAGCAAAGCTGGTATCGAAATTCAATTATGAAAAGCTCTAACGACGGCGTTGACGGAAGGCCAATCTGGGCCATCAACGGCCGGTTCATGACCCAACGGATCACCGGCGTTCAACGTTATGCGTATGAAATCGTTGCTTCGCTCAACGAGATTTCCTCGGAAGACGGCGACGTCGCGAGGCGGCTTGGATTGCGGCTCGCTATGCCGCCCGGTGCGGACGTAAAACTTGCGCTTTCGCAAATCGATGTTTGCCAGACAAAGTTCGGTTCGGGTCATGCCTGGGACCAATTGGTTTTGCCCTGGTATGGGACATCCGGGGTCCTGAGCCTTGGAAATTTCGGTCCGGTGTTGGCGCGACGTCACATCGTATGCATTCATGATGCGAACACGTTCATTGAACCGGAAAGTTATTCCCGCGCCTTCGGCCTGGCCTATCGCACATTGCTGCCGTTGATTGGCAGGCGAGCCAGCAGGATCGCGACCGTGTCGCAGTTTTCCGCGGATATGCTGGTCAAATACGGGATCTGCCGACGCGAAAAGATCTTCATCGCGCCCAATGGCCACGAGCACGCGCTGCGGTGGGATGCGAAGCGGGCCGAAATTCCACTCCTCAAGGTCTTGAAGCGCCCTTACGTCCTTTTGCTGGGCAGCAGCGCGAAGCACAAGAACGTCCATGTCATCCTCGAGCAGGCGCGGGGACTTGATGCGGCCGGCATCGACATCGTCGTCGTTGGCGGGGCATCGAGTATTTTTTCCGCGAATGCGCCCGATTATCAGCGAGCCAACATTCATCACGCCGGCTATGTGGGCGACGACGATCTGGCCGCTCTCTACGAGGGCGCGCTATGTCTGGCATTTCCCTCCAAGACCGAGGGCTTCGGAATTCCGCCGTTGGAGGCAATGGCCAGGGGCTGCCCGGTCGTCTGCTCGAATGCAGCAAGTCTCATCGAGGTAGGTGGCAATGCGGTCGCTTACGTGAATCCGGACCACGGCGATGGCTGGCGGGACGCGATCATTGGCCTGGCAGGAAACCAGGATCTTCGCGCGACAATGGCCGCGCAAGGCCGAAAGCGAGCGGCGCTGTTCTCCTGGAAACGCAGCGCGCAACTCTACCTCGATGAAATCCTGCGTCTATCCGCTTAGCCGCGTCTGAATTACCTGCCCCAGATCAGCCACGCCAAGGAAGCCCAGATCGCGAGGCTTATGGCCAACGATGATATCCACGGCCACGCCGATGAATACCGCAGGTCGTCCGGAGTTCTAAACCTTGCATCCCGGATCACATGGCCGGCTGGGCCGATACGTTTGCTCCTCGGGTGCGCATCGAAATATCGGTTACGAAACTCTGACATGGGGTCCCTGCCGAACAAAGTTGCGTTCAGCACATGACTCAACGAATCGGTTCGCCAGATGTTTCAATTGTGGACAATATTCGACCATTTCGGGGGCCCGTTCGGGTTTTGTGCAGCCGTCGTGCAGCTTGCAGTGGAAAACTTCCGCGATAGCGCGATCCGCGCGTTTTCCTGGACGGCGGCGCTTTGTTGCACCGCAAACTCCGGGCTATGATCGGGTAGGCCGACGATTCTGGGACCAAAATGATGGCTACAGGCACCGTTAAGTCGTTTAATCCGGCAAAAGGCTATGGATTCATAAAAACGGACACCGGTGGAGCGGAGGTGTTTGTTCACCTCTCGGCGGTCCGCGAGGCCGGCCTTGCCGATCTGCGAAAGGGCCAGAAGATAAGCTTCGAAATTTTCGATAATCAAGGCAAGGCGGCCGCGAAGAATCTGCACATAGACAGAGCCATGGAAGACGAGTCGGACCATAATCCGGACTTGAATCCAAACTTGGCCAGCACCGGCCCTGGAATTATGCAGTGCAATATGAACCAAAACAAAACGGAAGAGCCCCCAAAAAAGCGCACGTGGATCGCGCGCGCCGCTCTGGAGTCGGCGTTGGCCGAGAACGTCCGGGGAAGTGACCCACAGTGCGAGGGTCTAATCGAAATTATTGTCGAGCGCGTTGTTCCGGCGTCGCCCGACGGCGCCAATTGGGCAGTTCGAAGTTTCGGACTGGCCCTAGGCGCTGGTGGAGCGCCCCGATGGCGCGTAGCCCGACGTGATCAATTTTCGAACGCGATTCCGATAAGATCGCCGCGGCGCCAGATCAGCCGACATTTGCGGACGGTGCGAAAATTATCGAACGACAACTCGAAATTGGGCGGCAGCACGTTGAGGCCACTGAGCCTGATCTGAGCGCCGGCATTGGTGACGTCCTGCACTTCGCAAGCAAATACACCGCGCTGGGCGCTAAAGAACAGCAGCGCGCCCTTTGAAGCCGCCGTTCTACCAACCGAGCGTCTCTCAATCAGCTTGGTCATTCGTGGGCTCGACGAATTTCTTGTAGGTCCAACGCCGCCCGTCATGGCG
>WNFO01003944.1_pt1 | contig 28145 bp, 32 predicted proteins | sample 5400251 | NCBI WGS metagenome assembly WNFO01 (sample SAMN13153354, study PRJNA577476) | soil metagenome | isolation source: 100 cm saprolite under Madrone tree | place: USA:California | collected 2016-06-14
GTCGATCTCCGCGTCCACATACATGTCGGGGCGCAACAGGCCATCCGGATTTGCAAGCTCAATGCGGACGCGCGCGGTGCGAGTCTGAGCGTTGAGATGCGGATAGATCAGCCCGACCTCTCCACTGAAAACACGGTTTACAAAGGCGCGCGGGCGCACATCGACCTTTTGCCCGATCGCAATTCCTTCCAGATCGCGCTCGGCGATATCGACCAGAACCCACACGACCTGATGATCAGCAATGCGGAACAGCATGTCGCCCGGCGCGGCGCGCATGCCGTTCACGGCCGCGCGCTCCAGTATTTCGCCGTCCTGCGGCGCGAGCCACGGAATAGACAGCGAGATTTCGCGCGTGCGCTCGATCTCGGCAATCGCCTTCTCCGGCATGCCGAGATTTTCCAGCCGCCGTCTTGCGCCCTTCAGGGCTTGGGCATTAACCCCGCTATCTGCTTTCGCGTTCAATGCCGATAAATACTCGGCCGCGGCGCTGGATAGGCTCGAGCTATAGACCCGCATCAACGCCTGACCTTTGTGAACGTGTTCGCCGGTGGTGACGTTTTCCACCTTTTCGATGAAGCCCTCGAACCGAAACGACACGATCGAGGCGCGGCGTTCGTCGAGTTGAACGGTCCCCGGTGCTCGAATGGCGGTGCGGATTATCCGCTGGCTTGCGGGCTCCGACTTGACACCCGTCCGCTGGATCTTTCCGGGCGACAGTTTTATCGATCCGTCATCGGTATCTTCACCCTCGTAGACCGGGATGTAGTCCATCCCCATCGAATCCTTTTTCGGGGTTGGCGAAGTGTCCGCCAGCCCCATCGGATTGCGATAGAACTTGATCTTGCGGTCGGCCGCCGTGGCTGTCGCGGGGGCGGCGGCGGCAGGTTCGTCGTCGAAGCTGAGGTCCGCGCCGACCGGCACGGCGCGGTAATCCCGCCCGTCCGGCACCTTTTTGGGTGTCAGCGAATAGAACGGCTTGCCGTCCGGATCCTGATAATAAATCGGATCGTCGCTGGTCTGCGCCAACGCCGTCGAAACCAGCGGCGCCGCGATCAAATGAAGGTGCCGGCGAGCACCGATGAATCCGCCACCTGCCGCCGCTATCAAAGCGGCGGCGGTGACACCGGCGATGGCCCGTCTCACTTTTGCGCCGTGATGACGAGCTTGGTTTCGACCGTGCCGGTTTCGCCCTGCACCTTGGCGCCCAGCGAAAGCTGCCAGCGGCCCGCCATTCCGAATGTTGCCTTGAACTTGTAAGTGCCAGGCTCAGCGCTGGTAATCGGCGCAATTTTTGTTGCCATTTCCTGCATCCCGTCCGGCGCCATGTCGAGGCGGGTCGCGAAGATGACGGCGTCCGAAACGGACTTGCCGGTGGTTTTGTTGACAAGCCGTACCGTGATGGTCTTGTCCGATCCGGCCTTTACGGTTTGGTCGATAAGCTGGAACTCATAGTCCTTGATGTCGGCGCGGGCGATGCTGGCCGAACCGATCACGGCGATGCCGATGAGCGCGGCCCGGAGGGCACGCGAGATGTTGAACGTCTTCATTGTAAAAATCCTCTGATGTCATGGTCCTGCCGCAGGGCGGCATGCGTCGATCCCGCGCGATCAAGTCGCGCGGCAGCAAACGGCGTGGTGACGCCGTTCAGACCAGAATTCGAGGCGGATGTTCGGGAGGCGGGTGGCCGAGGCCATCGGGCCATGAATCGTTCCGCAGGGAAGCGATGCGGCCCGTCGCGGTGAGAAGCGGATGGATAGTCTCCATCGACACGCCTGTAAAACACATGGACGTGCAGGCCGCCATGTACACGCACTTGTCGCAACCGATCGGCGCCGGGGCCTTGGACGGACAGCAGGGCATGTCGGTTGCCATCTCGTCGGTCGTGTCTGTGGCGGACATGTCTTCCGCCACAGCCTGCATCTTATTATCTCGCATCGACATGTCGGAAGACGTCCCCGCCATGACAGGCCGGGAAACCGGAGCCAACGCAAGGTCAGCGATCACCAGGATCGCGAGCAGCCGACGTATGGCAAGGTTGCGCTTCATAAACCCAGAGTCCCACAGAATGGCGGCAAATGAAAGGTTACAACCGCTGCATAGCGCTGAAATTCCCGTTATTGTTAGGCTCACAGCGCGTCCGGGGACGTGTTTCGCCGCGCTGATACATGTCTACGATCGTGCCGGGCTGCCGTTCTATCATCGGCGCGAGGGCTCAGCATCGAGCTTCGATCATCCTGGCGATTTCCTCCGGCGCTGCGAAAATAACGGCGGCGCGATCACCCATCATGCCCGCCGGCATGATCGCCGGTACTTCTTTCTCCGGCCCGTCTTTGCTTGAGTCGGTCATGAAGCGCAGATTGCGTTCCCAGAAGGCGCGTGTCTTGCCGTCGGCCGTGGTCACGCGATAGGTGTCGTGGCAATAGGTAATTGCCACCCATCATCCCGCCCATGCCTTTCATGCCTCCCTGTTGCGCTGTTTGTTGCGGAGCTCCAGGTTTAGTGGCCTCTTCGAGGAAGGCTAGCAGGTCCGCACGAACCCGGCCGTCCTTGATGCCCTCGAACGGCATATCGTTGTCCGGCACCATGCGCTGCGGATCGGTCAACCATCCGTCGAGCGCGCGGTCGTCCCAAATAATTCCCGACGATTTGAGCGCATCGGAGTAACGTTCAAAGCTCGATAATCCGCCAGCCTTGCGCCCCCAAAGGTTGGCCAGACTCGGTCCCGTCATGCTTCGGTCGGGTTCGAGCGAGTGGCACGGCGCGCAAGCCCGGAAATCCTGCTGGCCGCGGGATGCGTCGCCTTGCTCGGCCACCACAGGGGACAAGAGAGCGCTTGTCGCAAGCGCGACCATCACGAACGTCCTCATCGTGGACCCGCCTTGTCTCCAGAGCGCAGGTATTTGACGAGTGCAGCGGACGCCAGGACCAAGACAATGACGGCCAACAACCAGAGGAACGCCATGCCCCACATCATTCCAGGCATCATATCGTTCATCATGGTTCACCTCGCTTGCTGGCTTCAGGATGAGCCTTGATATCCTGAGCGGTTCGAAAGTTTGGCTTCGCCAGCTGATGCCGCGATCAAGACGCGGCACCGCTATTGCAGCGAATCTGACGATGTCGAGAACCGAGACGGCAACGACGCCGTTTCTTCACCTGACCTGCGAGTCCCGTGTCTCATGCACCTGAACATCATCAACGCGCACGGCAGGACTGCCACGACGCGAAATAACGCGGCGGCCGTTAGCCAGTTCCAGTTCAGGGCAACACCCAAAGCAACGGCTGCTACCGAGAAGAGATATAGCGCCAAGCGGTACCGAACGAAATAACCTCTCAATGTGTCGAGCAGTGACTTTCCACCCCTGTCGATGGTTGCGTCGTAGTTGATCAGGGCCATGGGAATGCTCTTTCCGTTTTGGTGAATACCACGTGAGGGGTTGCGGAGTTCGATGCTTATCTGCAACCCTTGCGCTTCGGGCCGGGGCAATAGATGGCGGCCGGCCACGCGTGCGCTACAATAGCCTACTCACCTATCATCGGGATTTTGGGCCACCCTGATAACGCGGGAAGGATCCACCGTCGTACGGGTTCGTCGCGGGCTGCAAACGTGACCCTGCCCGGTCGTACGCGAACGCCGAATTCAAATCGCGTTGCGAGCCGACAGTTCTGGTTTGCGCGCTTTGCCTGGCCTCGCTCGGCCAATAGCTCTTGTCGGTGATCGTCGAGCCCGCGTGGGCCGTCGCAGATATCGCCACCAGCGGCAGCAAGAGTGAAATCGTGAAAAGGTGTTTCGTTGACATGGTCCGGCTCCACCATTGTTGGAAGCGCGTCATGTGTGCGCTTCTAACAATGAGTTCGGAGCAAATCGTCTAGCGGTTACAAGCTCACGCTGACGTGAAGCCACGTGACACGTGCCAACACATTCGCCGCGGCCCCAACGCTGCACCTGCTAAGGTGCGCGGCGCAATCGTGGCGTCAACTATCTCGCCACAAGTCACGTCATTTGATCGTGAAGGGTATGATGAGGTCGCTGGCAAACGTCCATTGCGAACCCTTCGTTCCTCCGCCGAATGGCGTGGTGTTGTTCAAGGACGCGTCGTAGCGAATCTCTGGTCTGATAACGAGGCCTTCGAGTTGTTTTGGGACGGGAGGCTTGATGGCAAGTCCGACGGTCAGCGCGCCGTAAGTCGTCGCTCCGCCACCGATCGCCACAGCCAATGGATTGCCATGTTCGATTCCGACAAAGTCCAGGTTGCCCGGGAAAGAGGCGACGAAGAAACCGTTGTTATCGCGCCAGACCTCTCCGCGTCCAGTGATCTTAAGCCAATCGTTGATCGCATAGGTCGCGTATTGCGCCACACCGTAGCCTGTCGCATTGAACCCATCATCGCGAATGTAGTTCATGTCGGTCGTCAGGGTGAGCGCGTCGGTCGGCTTCCAGATGACGGTCACGTCATTGAGGTAGCGCAGAGCGGTGTTGGGATCGACGCCCGCAAGTACAACAGCCGACACATTCGGATTTTCCGGGCCGATATGGGTGGTTGCCGAAACGGTTAGCTTGCCATCCAGCAAATTCAGGCCGAAACCACCATGGAACGCCGCGGCTGTGTTGTTGTCGCCACAATTAAAGCAATTGAAGTGATTGCCGAAGGTCGTATTCACGCCCGTGTCTACGCCTAAATAAATATCGAGCATCGGGTTCACATGCGTGGTCGTCATGAGGCCCGTGTGTTTGAACGGAATGCCAAAATTGAAGATGTAGGAATGCGTGTAAAGCGCATTGTCAGGCGCGTAGATGACTTCCGCGCCTTCCAGGGTCACGTATTGTCCGACCTTTAAATCGATGCCGCCCGAAGTAAGCCACGGCAGATGGAACAGAGCGTGCGCTTCGACGATGTCGAACTGATTGCGCTCGCCGATCGACTGATCGAACTCACCCAGGAAGTGGGTATAGCGCGCGTCCGAACCGTACATCGCCTGGAACTTGAAGCCAAAATCGTATCCGGTAAATTCGTGACGGCGGGATTATTCGCATTGCCCGAAGCACCCACTTCCACGAGGCCGGTTATAGTCAATGTATCCCACCAGGAGGGCATGGGCGGCGCTTTGACAGCCTTCACAGGCATATCCGCCGCGTTGGCAGCCGTCACGGCGGCGAATGCGATTACCGAGGATGTGATGGTCTTGTTCACTGTTAGCCCCCTGCCTTTCAGTGAGCCCCTCGCCATTGAGTGAGCCCCTCGCCACTGATCGAGTGAACGCCCCGAAAATATTTACGAACAGGACCGGCGTCGATCACACACGTGCAGAATTTATTGCGCCGCATATGAAACGTCGCAAGACAGGCGCTTCGATAGTTTTTCGGCAATTGCAGACTTATTGATCATTGGCCGAAAAGATTTTTTCGATCTTTCCAGCATGTTGCAATTCGGACACGGCTGTCTGAAGTTGCTATCTCGAGGATAGAGCTTTCCCAGCGGCCGTTTTTTCGCCGATGCTCCCGTTGCGAGCATCGATCTCGCGCAGCAGTTCCGGTCCAGACCAGATAACATTGCCATCGTCTTCGATGATGAACGCAACAAAGAGGGTCATGGTCTCCCTGGGCCGAACGGCGCTTCTTATGGCGCTTTCGTTGTTCGGATGTCGCTCGGACTGCATGAGGATACTGCCGACCGACGCTGAAGGCTCTGGCGAAATTGGAGCGTTGGCATAATCGCTATATAGCAATGTCACAGGGCCAAACTCCGGCCGCTGCTTCCATAGACGCAGCAATTCCTGACAGGCAAGCTCGACCGCAACCGGTACCGGCCTGATCTCGCTTTCCCAAAGCTGAACGGCACCGCGGCTGAGCCCGAGCTTTTCCCCGGCTTCGACCTGCGTGTATCGCAATTTCCGCCGCCACTTCTTGAAGCCCCACAGGTCCATCGCGTTGTCCAGGAAACTGCGCCAGAGGAAGACGACCGCTTGGAGGACAAGCCTTGTCAGCGCAGAAGCGCATCCAGTACGCTTCTGGTAACGAGTTCGGAGCAAATCGTCGGCCGGTTACAAGCTCACGGTGGCGTGAAGCGGCCTGACACGTCTGTTCACGCTGCGAAAGCAGCGGTCCCAATGCTGCGCTTGCTAACATGCACAGCACAATCGTGCTGCCAGGCTGGGCGACGGAGCAATCGGCATAAATCTATCGGGTTCAAATCGAGATGGCGGCTCTGAGAGCTTAACCTGGGCGAGCGCTACCGGAATAAACGAATCCCATGGCCCGTGGAGCTTTGAGATAACCGGTTTCCAGGCTTTCAATCCGAAAGCCTGCGGATTGCATCAGGTCATCCGGTTTGCGATTGAGATGGCAGCCGCCCGCAACGCGCTTCCAGATTGGCGTGAGCCTGTCCTGCCATCGAGCCACGCCAACTTCCGGTGCGCGGCCGTGTTCGGCGAAGCGAAGGACGCCCCCGGGTTTGAGGACCCGGCGAATCTCCATAAGCGTCCTGGCAGCGTCGTCGACGGTGCAAAGCGTGAAAGTCATTACCACCGTATCGATGCTCTTGTCGTCCAGCGGCAAGGCTTCTCCCGAGCCGCGCAGAAGTTCGACCGGAACATGGGCCTTATGGGCGCGTTCTTGGGCGAACTTCAGCAACTCCGCAGAGGGATCGACGCCACAAACATGATCGGCTCGCTCGCCGTAGAAGGGAAGATTCAATCCGGAGCCGATACCGATGTCGAGCACGCGGCCGCTGGCGGCTTTTCCGATTCGCTCTCGGAAAGGCACCATTTGCTTCTGCTGCATCACGAGGTCGAGCACTCGCGGAAACAGCCATGCATCGTAAAAGCCCATTTGTTCTCTCCACAAAGATTGGTCTTTTATCACTCTGCCGGGCGACGATCCGCTGGATCAGTGCACACTCCTGAGAAAGCGACCGCCAGAAACTGACGCTCAATTAGGAGCGGAGATACTTGATTGACGCCGCTATCCCGAGCAAGCTGAACACCACGATGATAAGGTGGTAAATACCCATTCCCAACATCATCCCGGTCGACAACGTTGTCATATCCATCATCATGAACTGCCTCCTGCGTGGGGCGCGCAGCACCATGCTGCGCTTCTGATGACGAGTTCGGAGCAAACGAAAGCCGGGTTACGGCCTTCACGCTGACGTGAAGGTCACCAACGCAGTAGGCGCGGCCCGAGCACGACGCCGGCCAAGGTGCACAAGAGGATCGTGCCGCCGTACCAAAGCGCGACAAAGGGCAGCGAGTCGTCGGCGCAATGCAGTGCGTAAGCGGTGGCGCTCACGCTTCCGGCGATCAGGCCAACGAGGGCGCCTGTGCGGCGAAGGTCCGTGGGTGCCATGCGCCGCACCGCCCATATGATCAAGGCGAACGGCACTATGGCAATAATCGGGATCGACAACAGGCATTCGAGCCATTGGTCACCAACGATCATCCGCTCCCAATACGCGCTTGGCGCGAACGCGAGATTGACCGCCGCAAGCAGCATGATCGCTGCAAATGGCAACGCGACCCAGACGATCGATATCCTTCGTTCGCCACCCGGCCGCGCCAGTCTGGTCAGACTGATGGCTGTCAGGACGACCATAACAATCGTGAAGGCGAGCTTCGAAAACAAGAAAATCAATGCGCGCGTCGTCGTCAGGTCCGTCCGGAAGCCGAAGGCCAGGAGAATGGCGGCTGCGGCTGTGAGAGTGCCAACGGCAATGGCCGTGCCGATTGTCCGCAATACGTATTTCCTGTTGACCGGCTCGACGTTGGTCCCGAGCATCGTAATCAAGTCATCCGTCTTCATTGCTCTCGCTCCCGCACAATTGCGGCGGCCAGCGCCCTCAAGCCGCGATGCACGCTCACCTTCACGTTCGATTCCGACAATCCATAACGGGAGGCGGTTTCGGCGACGCTCAATCCCTCAAGCTTGACGCACTCGATCATCCGCCGCGTCTTTTCCGGCAGTTGTCCGAGAAGCTTGCCAAGATCGTGGGTGCTTTCCGTGCTGTCCTGGTCTCCCTGCGTGATCAGATCGGGGGCCTCGTCGATCGGGACGTCGCGCAGCGATGTCCGCGTACGCCGCAGATGGTCGATGAGCTTGTAGCGTGCAATCGCGTGTACCCACGGCGTGAGGGGCTCGACGGGATCGTAGGTATGACGGCGGGTATGGATCGCCAACAACACCTCTTGCACCAAATCCTCCGCGTCCGTGGCGCTTCTTCCAACACGCCCGAGTTGCCGCCTGTAGTAGGCGCGCAAATAGTCGCTCAAGTACTTGAGCAGCGAGCGATGAGCCGCCGCGTCGCCGTCCAGGCCGGCGAGCATCAGATTCTTGAGCTCTGCCTCGGGCGCCAGCATGGGAAACTTGTCTCTACATTCAAATTCGCAAGGGAAAGCGTCTCGGTTACAGTACAAGGTGCTCAAAATGTATGCAATTTTGCGCGACCAGGCGATATGATCTATCTCGACCTGGAACCCGAAGCTGGTGCGCGCCTTGCGTTGCGAGCATTTGGCGGAACATCTCGACCAAGACACGGCCGGTATCGACGAACGGCCGGCGCTTGGCCTCTACCGGAAAATCGCGGGTAAGAATCGCAGCAGACGCGATGCCCGCGACTTCGATTGGCAAGGCGTTCAACCTCAACCGCCGCGACTTACGGCGAGTGATCGAGCCATGATCGATCATCAACGGGCCACGCTGAACGAGTAACTACCTGTCACGCGATGGGTATCGTCAGCCACTGCGTGCCATTCGACCTTATAGTCGCCCGGGGGCAACGGCTCCTGAACGGGAACCACCAACTGCTTTTTGTTGGCCGGATCGATCGCGGCCTTGCCGGTCGCGATCATCTTGCCGGTTTGGTCCTTCAGCTCGACGCCGGAGAATTGTGGGATCACGTTTTCATTGAATGTGATCCTGATCCGCGCGGGCGACGTCGTCATGGCCGCTCCGACGGCGGGCTCTGCCGATTGAAGCTCCGGATGGGCATTCGCGGCGCCATTGAACAGGCCCGCGGCGATCATCATCATGGCGGCCATTGTAGTCTTCTTCGACATGGTATTTCCTTTGATTGCGGAGTTTGCCGGCATCGTAATTTCAGCGCGCCGCCGGGACGAGCATCGGGCCTCCGGCGTAGCGGCCCCATCGTTGAGCCGTGATCTGGATCAAGGCGCGCGATTGCCTTTCGAGTATTTTTGCAAGTTGCAATTCAGCTGAGGTTACCGGTCTGATCGGCCGATCACGGCCATCAGTTCCGCGATCTTTTCCCGCTGATCGGTCTTGTTGCCGCTGGTGATGGCGTGTTCGACGCAATGCGACACGTGATCCCGGAGCACCTCTTCCTCGACGCGCCGAAGCGCTGCCCGCACCGCGGAAATCTGCGTGACGATATCGATGCAGTAGCGGTCCTCATCGACCATTTTCGACAGGCCGCGGACCTGGCCCTCGATCCGGCCCAGGCGTTTTTGACAGGATGTCTTGATGTCTTTTCGCATGACGCCTATATACCCCTACAGGGTATAGGTTACAAGTGGCGCGATGGAGATCTCGATGACCGTGGTTGAAGACGCAAAGGCGGGCGGCGCCGCTTCAAAGGGTTCCGGCTGCGGCGGGGGTCACGATCACGCCGGCCACGGCCATGGTGACCATCATGCCGGCCATGCCACGACCGTGCGCGATCCCGTCTGCGGAATGTCCGTCGATCCCGCGAAAAGCCCGCACCGGTTCGACTATCGCGGCGAGACCTATCACTTCTGCTCGGCCGGTTGCCGAACCAAATTCGCCGCCGACCCGCAAACCTATCTCGACGAGACCACGCCGAAAGCCGCCGTACCGGAGGGCACGATCTACACCTGCCCGATGCATCCGCAGATCCGCCAGGTCGGTCCCGGGAGCTGCCCGATCTGCGGCATGGCGCTGGAGCCCGAGGTCGCCAGCCTCGATGCGCCGCCCAATCCCGAACTCGCGGATATGACGCGCCGGTTCTGGGTCGGCCTTGTGCTGGCGCTGCCGGCCGTCGTTCTGGAGATGGGCGGCCATTTGGCCGGCGGTCACGGCTTGATCGATCAGACCCTGTCGAACTGGATTCAGCTGGTGTTCGCCACACCCGTTGTGGTCTGGGCCGGCTGGCCGTTCTTTGTCCGCGGCTGGCAATCGCTGCTGACGCGCAATCTCAACATGTTCACCCTGATCGCGATGGGCACAGGCGTGGCCTACGGCTACAGCCTCGTCGGCACCGTCGCGCCAGATATTTTTCCGGCGACTTTCCGCGGCCATGGCGGCGCGGTTTCGGTCTACTTCGAAGCCGCCGCCGTGATCACGGTGCTCGTTCTTCTGGGCCAGGTGCTGGAGTTGCGCGCCCGCGAGGCGACGTCAGGCGCCATCAAGGCGCTCCTGCAGCTCGCGCCCAAAACCGCCCGTCGTGTCGATGCTGACGGCGCCGACCATGAGGTGCAGATCGACAGCCTGAAGGTCGGCGACAAATTGCGGGTCCGGCCCGGAGAAAAAGTGCCGGTGGACGGCGTCATCCTGGAAGGCCGCTCCTCGCTCGATGAATCGCTGGTGACCGGGGAATCCATGCCGGTGACCAAGGAGGCGGGCGACAAGGTGATCGCAGCCACGCTCAACCAGTCCGGCGGATTCGTGATGCGCGCCGACAAGGTCGGGCGCGACACGTTGCTTTCCCAGATCGTCCAGATGGTGGCGCAGGCGCAGCGCTCGCGCGCGCCGATCCAGCGGCTGGCCGACCAGGTGGCCGGCTGGTTCGTGCCGACGGTGATTGTCGTGGCGCTGGTCGCCTTCGGCGCCTGGGCCTGGTTTGGACCCGAACCCAAAATGGCGTTCGGACTGGTCGCAGCCGTCAGCGTGCTGATCATCGCCTGTCCCTGCGCGCTCGGGCTGGCCACCCCGATGTCGATCATGGTCGGCGTGGGGCGCGGCGCGCAGGCCGGCGTGCTGATAAAAAATGCCGAAGCGCTGGAGCGCATGGAAAAGATCGATACGCTGGTGGTCGACAAGACGGGGACGCTGACCGAAGGCAAGCCGAAGGTCGTCTCGATCGTGGCTGTGGCGGGATTTCAGGAGAGCGAGATTCTGCGATTGGCGGCGAGCGTCGAGCGCGCCAGCGAACATCCGCTCGCCGATGCGATCGTGCGGGCCGCCAGGGAGCGCAATTTCGAATTAAGCAAGGTCGACGAATTCGATTCGCCAACCGGCAAGGGCGCGACCGGCAAGGTGGACGGCAAAACCATCCTCCTGGGCAATTCCAACTTCCTGACATCGCTCGGAATCGAAACCCGGTCATTGAATGAACAAGGCGAAAGTCTGCGCGGTGACGGCGCCACCGTCATCCATATTGCGGTCGACGGCCAGCTCGCCGGATTTTTCGCCATCGCCGATCCCGTCAAGGCTTCGACGCCGGATGCCTTGAAGACGCTGGCGGCGGAGGGCATCAAGGTCATCATGCTGACCGGCGATAACCGCACCACGGCAAACGCCGTCGCGCGAAAACTCGGGATATCAGATGTCGAGGCCGAAGTGCTGCCAGATCAGAAGAGTGCCGTCGTCACAAGACTGCAGAAGGCCGGACGGATCGTGGCGATGGCCGGTGACGGCGTCAACGACGCCCCCGCGCTGGCCGCGGCTGAAGTCGGTATCGCCATGGGCACCGGCACCGACGTCGCGATGGAGAGTGCCGGCATCACTTTGCTGAAAGGCGATCTCGGCGGCATTGTTCGCGCGCGCCGGCTCTCGCAGGCGACCATGGGCAATATCCGGCAGAATCTTTTCTTTGCGTTCATCTACAATGCCGCCGGCATCCCGATTGCCGCGGGCATCCTCTATCCCCATTTTGGTATCCTGCTCTCGCCGATCATTGCCGCCGCGGCCATGGCGCTGTCGTCGGTGAGCGTGGTCGGCAACGCCTTGCGGTTGCGCGTGACGCGGCTGTGAGTGGGCCTGAGGGGCGCATTGGAGATCGTGCTCTTGCAATCACTGGAGTAAGGCCATGGCACATTTCACTCCGCTCTCGGCAGCGATCGGCGGCGGCCTGATCGGCCTGTCCGCGGTCTTGCTGATGCTCTTGACCGGCCGCATCGCCGGCATCAGCGGCATTTTCGGCGGCCTGCTGAATTTCAAAAGCGACGACAGGGATTGGCGCATCGCCTTTATCGCTGGGCTCATTCTGGCGCCGCTGATTGCCGGCTGGATTGGCTTTGCGATGCCGACGCCAAAACTGCCGGCAAGCTGGACCGTCATCATCGGAGCCGGCCTGCTGGTTGGTTTCGGCACCAGACTGGGAGGCGGCTGCACTTCGGGCCACGGCATCTGCGGAATAGCGCGCCTGTCCAGCCGTTCCATCGTGGCAACCGTGATCTTCATGCTGACCGCGATCGCGACGGTTGCAGTCACCCATCACGTGCTCGGAGGCTGAATCATGCAGATGATGGCATCCTTGGTATGCGGATTGGTGTTCGGCACGGGCCTTCTGATTTCGGGAATGGTCCAGCCGACGAAGGTCCTGGGATTTCTTGATATCTTCGGCGCCTGGGATCCAAGCCTTGCGGTGGTGATGGCCGCGGCGCTCGCGGTATCGGGTCCGGGCTTCATGCTGGCGAATGGCCGCGCGCGGCCGCTGTTAGCGACCAGAAGCTTTTGGCCGACCAGGCGCGATATCGACCGGCCACTTATCATTGGGGCGGCGTTGTTTGGAGTAGGTTGGGGGCTTGTCGGCTTGTGCCCGGGGCCGGCGTTGGAAAGTCTTGCGACGCTGTCGCCCGGCATCATCGTCTTCGTCGCCGCCATGGCTGGCGGCATGGCGCTGCATGATTTCTGGCAAGACGCGCAACCGAAGATTCGGAACGAGGGGGCTCTGGCCGAGGCCGACGGATGATCTGACACAAGAGTCTTGGCTCGTCTTGCCCGGGCATAGCCGTCCGAAGGACGACTATGCCCGGGCATGACGAAGGAGCGAACATTTTCAAGTTGTGCGACGGCTTTCAGATCTCAGGCGGCCACGCCGGATTTTCTATCCGGCAGCCCGGCGCGGGCGAGGCCGCCATAGAGCGCCTCGTGGGGCATCTCCGATCGCAGGATGGCGCGCACCGCGACCAGTCTTTCGATATCGATGCCGGTGGCGAATCCCTTGCTTTCGCACAGAAACACCAGGTCCTCGAACACGACGTTGCCGGTGGCGCCGGGCGCGAACGGGCAGCCGCCGAGGCCGCCGAGCGAGCCGTCGAGGATGCGCGCGCCGGCATCGAGGGCTGCCGACGCGTTCGCGATGCCCATGCCCCTGGTATCGTGCAGGTGCACGCAGACCGGCTTGGCGCCGGACATTTTCACGATCGCCTTGGTCAGTTCGCCGACCTGCTTCGGGCCGGCATAGCCGACGGTATCGGCGACGGCGACGAAATCGACGCCGGCCTCAAGACATTTTTCGGCGAGTTTTATCACCTCCGCAGGGTTTACCGGCCCTGCGATTGAACAGCCGAGCGCCATCGAGATCGCCGCATTGACGATCGGCTTGTGCGAACTGGCATCGCGCAACTCGCAAAGCCGCCGGACATTGGCAATGGCCTCCTCGCGGGACCGGTTCGCGTTGGCCTGGCTGTGCTCCTCGGTGGCCGAGACCACGGATGCAATTTCGGCAACGCCTGACGCCAGCGCCTCGTTGACGCCGCGTTCGTTGAGCGCCAGCGCGACGCCATGCGCCCCCGGCAGCGATGCCACGGTCTTGACGACGTCGCGCACGTCGGCGAACTGCGGGAAGGTTTTCGCAGGGAGAAAGGAGCCGACCTCGAAATGCCGCACGCCCGCGGCGTATTCGTCCCGGAGCCAGCGTTGCTTCGCCGCGGTCGACGGAAAAGTCTTCACCAGTTGCAGGCCATCGCGCAGGCCGACCTCGCGCAAACTCACTTTGCCGGCCGGATAGACGTCTTGAACGCGGGTCATGCGAGCCTCACAGCGGTCTTGCTGGTTGGAGAAAAACCGTTACCTTCAAGAAATTCCTGGCCCTGAAGCTCGGAGCGAACCGCTTCGGTATCGGCGCCAAGCGCCGGCACCTTCAGTCCCTCGCCGATGCTGGTCCCGTTCCACTCGATCGGAAGTGCCGGAACGCGGAACGGCGCGCCATCGGCATTCATGTTATTGACAAGTCCGCCGGGCCGCAACACGTGCGGATCGTCGAACAGGTCTTCGGGGCGATTGATCGGCGAGAAGCAGATGTTCAGCCGGTCAAGTTTTGCGGACAGCTCCGCCGCGTTGCAGTGTTTTATCACGTCGGTCACGCGCGGAATGATTCTTGATCGCGCCAGGATCCGGTCCGTCGTGGTGCGCAGAGCGGGATCGTCCAGAAACGCCTGCAAGCCGAACTCCTGGCAAAAACTCTGCCAGTGGCCCTCGGTGACGACGCCGATGAAAATGCGCTCGCCGCCGGCGGTCTCGAAAATATCGTAGATCGGCCACGCATGTTCGCGCTCCGGCATCGAGCGCGGCCTGTTGCCGGTCATCTCGTACTCGACCATGTGCTGGGCGACCAGGAACAGGCAATTCTCGAATAATCCAATGCGGATATCGGCACCCGGCGCGCCGCTGCGTTTTTGATAGAGCGCGGCTAGAATGGAGATCACCCCGAACATGCCGCCCATGATGTCGTTCGCCGACGATCCGACGCGCTGCGGCCTGGCGCTCGTCCCGGTCATCGCGGCGAGGCCGGACATCATCTGCACGACCTCGTCCAGCGCCGGGCGATGCTCGTAGGGACCGGACAGAAAGCCCTTGTGTCCGGCGACGATCAGATGCGGATAGTTTCGCCGCAGTTCGTCGGCGCCTAGCCCCTGCTTCTCGAGTTGCCCATCGCGAAAGTTTTCCAGAAACACGTCGGCGCTGGCTAATAGCCGATCCATGGTCTCGCGGTCTGCGGCCTTTGCAAAGTCGAGCACAACGCTGCGCTTGCCGCGATTGAACAGCGGGAAGAACGACGTGCCCATGCCGCCGAGGCTGCGGGTCTTGTCGCCGGCCGGCGGCTCGACCTTGATGACCTCGGCGCCGAGCTGCGCCAGAATCATGCCGCAGGTCGGGCCCATCACCATATGGGTCATTTCGACGACCCTCACGCCCGCCAGCGGCAATCCCGTTCCCGTCATCATCGTCTCCGTGCTTTTTTGGTCATGCTCGTCGTCATTGGCAGCACGTCAGACTAGGCTTTCAGGCGCCCCCTGGAAAATATAATCTGGGGAACGGTGTATTCGCTATTCCATAACGCAGCTCGTGCAGGCCAAACTGCCGATGGAGTGAAATATCGGACACCGGAACGCTTTCAAACCAAAATGACCGGAGAACAGCCGCTCGGAGCGGCGGGCCGGCCTGGGGAGAATACTGATGAGCGCAGCCGAAATCGACGCTGGAACCGCGCATGGCGCCGCGCGCGGCGGCCCGGACGAGATCTCGCGGCGGCTCGAAAGCCTGCCGGCCTCGGCTTATGTGTGGCGTCTGGTGATCCTGCTGTCGCTCGGCGGCTGGTTCGAGGTCTATGACCTGTTCTTTACCGGCTACATCGCGCCGGGCCTTACCCGCAGCGGACTGCTGACCACCACCACCCAGGCCTTTTTCGGTTTTTCGGGGATCGGCGCGTTCGTGGCGGCGACCTTTGCCGGGCTGTTCGTCGGCACCTTCTTTCTGGGCTTTCTCGCCGACCGGTTCGGACGGCGCTCGATCTTCACCTGGGCGCTGCTCGGCTATACCGCGGCGTCGGTGGCGATGGCATGCCAGACCACATCCAGCGGCGTGCTGCTGTGGCGGTTTCTCGCCGGGGTCGGCATCGGCGTCGAGATCATCACCATCGACGCCTATATCACCGAGCTGGTGCCAAGCCGGATGCGCGGCCGCGCCTTTGCGATCAATCAGGCCGTGATGTTCACCGCGGTCCCCGTGGTGGCGGCGCTGGCGTGGTGGCTGGTGCCGCTGTCGCCATATGGGATCGATGGCTGGCGCTGGGTGGTGCTGATGGGTGCCGCCGGCAGCATGGTGATCTGGATCTTAAGGCTGTTCGTGCCGGAAAGCCCGCTCTGGCTCGCGCGCCATGGCCGGACCACTGAGGCCGTCGAGATCCTGCGCAAACTCGAAGCCTCCGCGGGCGCCGGCGCCGCGCGTCCGGCAAAAATCGCCGATGCATTGCCCTCGCCCGCGGTGGCGAAGGCAGGTTTCGCGGAGCTGTTCAAGCCGCCTTATTTGTCGCTCGTCGTGCTGTTCATGGTGTTCAATTTCTGCCAGGCCTTCGGCTTCTATGGTTTTGCCAACTGGGTGCCGACGCTGCTGGTCGAAAAGGGCATCACCGTTACCAAGAGCCTGCAATATTCCTTCATCGTTGCGTTCGCCTACCCGATTGCGCCGCTGCTGGCCGCGAGCTTTGCCGACCGGCTCGAGCGCAAATGGATCATCTGCGGCGCATGCGTGGCGATCATCGGGTTCGGAATAGCATTTTCACAGCTCACGGCGCCTGCGCTATTGATCCTGAGCGGCGTAATGCTCACGGCCGCGAACATGACCATGTCCTACGCCTATCACGCCTACCAGACCGAGGTGTTTCCGACCTCGATCCGCGCGCGGGCGTCGGGGCTGGTTTACTCGATGAGCCGGGTCAGCGCGACGTTCTCGGGCTTCATCGTCGCCTATGTGCTGCGCGAGGGCGGCGTCAGCGGTGTGTTCGGTTTGATTACGTCGGCGATGATCGTCGTGATCGTCGTGATCGCCGCTTTCGGACCGGACGTGCGCGGCAAGCCGCTCGACGCTTGATGGAACTTGTTGATGGATCTTGGCTCTTGCCGAGCGCCGTGGTCATCGCTACCTCTCGCGAGGGTTTTTCGTAGGAGTTAGGACCATCATGCTGGACGCCGCCGTCAAGGCGCTTGCTCAAATCCTGTCGCCGCCGATGCGTTCCATCCTGTGGCGATCGATCGGGCTGGCATTGGTGCTGATCGTGGTGCTGGCGATCGGCCTGCAGCGGCTGCTCAGCTGGTTTGCGACCTCAGGCGAAGTCTGGGCCGAGGCGATGCTCGGTCCAAACTTTCAAACCCCGCTCAACGTGTTCGCCTGGATCCTCTCGATCGCCGCTGGGCTGGGCGTCGTGTTCGGCGCGGTGTTCCTGATGCCCGCGATCACCTCACTGGTGGCGAGCGTGTTCGTCGACGAGGCCGCCGACCATGTCGAGCGCGAACACTATCCGGCGGAGCGTCCCGGCACCGCGCTGCCGTTCGGTGTCGCCGCGACCGAAGGCGTCAAGACCGCCTTGCTCGCGATCCTGGTCTATCTGATCGCGCTGCCCTTCGTGTTTTTCGCCGGCGCCGGCTTCATCGCGTTCTTTATCGCGACCGCATGGCTCTTGGGGCGGGAATATTTCGAACTCGCGGCGATGCGGTTCCGCACCCCCCCGGAAGCCAAGGCGATGCGCAAGCAGAACGCCGCGACCATCTTCACCGCGGGGCTGGTGATCGCGGCGTTCGTGTCGATCCCGATCGTCAACCTGGCGACGCCCACATGCACAAGCGATTGAGTGGGCCAAGGCCGGAATTGATCAAGCCGGCGCGAAGGCAGGAAATTTCCGCGCGCTGATTTGCGCTTCGCCCACCGCCTAAGGCCGGGACCATCTCAATCGCTGCATCAAGGCCTGCACGGCGCCGAACGGCGCCGGCGTAAAAGGTCCCGGCGGCGCGCGGGTGATGAAAGCCACAACGCCGAGGGCCAAAATCGCAATCCAGAACGTCAGCCAAAAGCCGTCGATATAGGCCAGCACGTTCGCCTCGCGCGCTACCAGCGCCGAGAGTGACCCGACGGCGCGCGCCGGCGCGGTCGCCGCCCCGTGGCCCGCAAAATGATCTGAAAGCTGCTTGAGCATCCGGGCGACGCCGGCGCTGCCGCTATCGAGATGCTGCCCGATGAAATTGGAGTGGATCTGCTCGCGGACCCGCAGCCAGGTGCCCATCAGCGCCACGCCGATTTCCGCTCCACCGAGCCGCATGATCTGGATATAGGCCGCGAACGCCGTCGCCCGGGAAAAGTCGGCGTTGGCCAAAGCCAGGATGATGATCGGCAGCAGCGTGAACACTTGCCCGATCGATTGCAGAAGGACGATCGGGATGAAATCGCCGAGCGCCCAGTCATGCGTCAGCTGGGTTCCGAGCAGGTTGGCCGCGGCGAAAGCCGACAGGCCGACGACCAGCACAAAGCGGGGATCGACATGCCGGAGCAGAAAGATCGACACCGGCACCATCACGAACATCGGCAGCGCGCCATAGACCACCAGCAGCGTGCCGGTCTGCTCGGGCCGCAGCCCGCCGACGACGCTGAGAAAATTCGGCACCAGCGAAGAATTCGACAAGCTGGCAAGCGTGTAGAGCAGAATCACGATCAGCGAGAGCCCGATATTGCGCGCAAACAGCACGTTGATATGGGCCCATGGCTCGCGGACCATCATCTCGTTGATCAAAAAGGCCACGCACAGCAGGCCGCCGCCCAACAGCAGCGCCATGACGGTGCCGGATCCCAGCCAGTCGAGGCGGTTGCCCTGATCGAGGCCGGCGTAAATCATCGAGACCCCGGTGCCCAGCAGCAGCATGCCGCCCCAGTCGGCGTGCTTGAGCAACACCTTGTTGACGGGCTCACGCGGCGTCCCGAGATAGACCATCAATCCCATCAGCGGTGCGATCACCACGCCCTGCCAGTATAGCCACTGCCATCCCCAGTGATCGACATAAAAGCCGACCAGCGACGTGCTGGTATCCAGCGCGAAGCCGACCCGAATGGAATAGATCGCGATCGCCGGTAGCCACCATCGGATCGGCAGGTTGCGAAAGACGATCATCAGGGTGGCGGGCACGAAGGTGCCAAGCAACAGGCCGTGAACGATGCTGAGCACGATCAGCGCGTTGTAGTCGCGCACGAACGGGATCACCAGCGAGACCAGGGCATAGACCAGGCTTGGAATGCCGAGAATACGCCGCAGGCCGAACACCGTCGCGAGCCAGGCCACCGCCGGCGCGATGAAGATCTGCGAGCCGATCGCCGCCGTCGAGAGCCAGGCGCCTTCGTCGAAGCTGAGCGAAAAGGCGCCGCGCAGGTCCGGCAATCCGACCGAGGTCAGCCGGCTGTCGAAATTGGCGAGAAACGACCCGAGCAGCACCGCGCCGACCGCGAACAGCGGTTGAGGCGCGATGCCGCCGCGCGACAGCGGCCCCTGCCCGGCGTGGCCGGCGTCGCTACTTTCCGCCGCCATCCGTCCCCGCTTCGTCGGTGCGAATTCGTGTGACCACCGACATTCCCGGCAGCAGGCGCTCCAGCAAGGGCTGGCCTTTGTCGAACTCGATCCGGACCGGGATGCGCTGGACCACCTTGGTGAAATTGCCCGTGGCGTTGTCGGGCGGCAGCAGTGCGAATTGCGAGCCGCTGGCGGGCGCAATTCGCTCGACGCGGCCGTGCAGTTTCTCGCTTGGGAAACTGTCGACGGTCACCTCGACAGGCTGGCCCGGCTTCACCCGCGTCAGTTGGGTCTCCTTGTAGTTGGCCATCACGTAGACGTCGGGGAGCGGCACGACGTTGATGAGGTTGCTCCCGATATTGACGTAGTCGTTCGGCTGAACCTGCCGCTCTCCGACGACGCCGTCGAACGGTGCGACGATTTTGGTGTAGCCCAGCTTGAGGCGGGCGGCGGCCAGCGCAGCCTTGGCGCCTTGCAGGTCCGCCGCGCGCTGCTTCTTGGTTCCGGACAGCACCTCGAGTTGGTGGCGCTGCGCCGCAACCAAGGCCCGGCTCGCCCGAACATCGGCCTGGGCGCGGGCGTAGCCCGCGGTGGCCTGCTCAAGCTTTTGCCTTGTGCCGGCTTCGGTCTGGGTCAGTGACTGTTGCCGCTCCTGCTCCTGACGGGCTTCGACCTCCTGGGCGAGCGCGGACAACTGCTGCGCCTCGCCTTGCGCAATGGTGGCGTACTGCAGCTCGACCTGGTTGGCGAGATTGTCGAGCGCCGCCTGCGCGCCGATCACGCCGGCCTCGGCCTGCGCGACCTGGGCCTGGTAGTCAGCGGGATCGATCTGAACCAGGAGATCGCCGGCCTTGACGCGCTGAAAGTCGTTCGCGGCGACGGTGAGAACTTCACCGGCGACCCGGCTGCTCAACCGTGTCAGTTCGGCCCGGACATACGCGTCGTTCGTGCTCTGGATCACTTCGCTGCCGACCCAGGCATCCCAGCGCAGCATCGCCAGCGCGATGAACCCGAACGCGACCAGCACGGCGAATAGCGGAATCGCGAGGCGTCCCCACGAAGGATGCGAACCGGACGGCCGCGATGGTGAAGCTGCCGCGGGAGCGGCCGGCGGGGAGGGCGTTGATCCAGGCTCACGCGCCCATGGCGCCGGACTGATCTGATCCTGCTGGCTCAAAGGGACCCCCTCTTCAAAATCATTCTCCCCCTTGCGATGAACCGAGGGAAGATCCCGCATGCCGGACCGTGCGGCCAGACATGACGGTGATGATGCCTCAAATCGTCTTTTCCGGCCAGCGGCAGAGATCGTTGATCAGGCATACCTCGCAGCGGGGCTGGCGCGCCAGGCACGTGTAGCGGCCGTGCAGGATCAGCCAGTGATGCGCGTGCAGCATGAACTCAGGGGGAATCACCCGCTCAAGACCAAGCTCCACCTCCAACGGTGTATCGCCCGGCGCCAGCCCGGTGCGATTGCCGACCCGAAACACGTGGGTGTCCACCGCCATGGTATGTTCGCCGAAAGCCATGTTGAGCACGACGTTGGCGGTCTTGCGGCCGGCGCCGGGCAGCGATTCGATTTCAGCGCGGGTACGCGGCACCTCGCCGCCGAACTCGGCGATCAGTTTTTCCGACAGCGCGATGACGTTCTTCGCCTTGTTGCGGTAGAGCCCGATGGTCCTGATGCAGTCGCGGAGTTTTTCCTCGCCGAGCGCGAGCATCTTTTGCGGCGTGTCGGCAACGGCAAACAGCGCACGCGTCGCTTTGTTGACGCCGGCGTCGGTCGCCTGCGCCGACAGCACGACAGCCACCAGCAGGGTATAGGGGTTGAGATGTTCGAGTTCTCCCTTTGGTTCGGGATTGGCTTTGCGAAACCGGCTGAACGCTTCGTGGACTTCGGCTGGCGTCCAGGGTTTGGGCGCCGGAGATTTGGAAGCCCTGGATTTGGAAGCCCTGGCTTTGGTCAAAACCTTGAGCGATTTTTTCGCCGCCGGCGCGCGCCCCGATTTGGCCGCGGGACGACTGCAAGATTTTTGGGCGGGTTTGGGATCCCTGAGTTTCGATTTGGGCCGGGGTCTGCGGGTGATTTTCGCCATGATCGGGATATACTGATACGCGATGACCGCAGGCAACGACTTTGATCCGCAGGCGCCGCAACCCGAATTGTTTTCGGCGCTGCTGACGCCGCACCGCTCGTTGAACCGCACCGGTTTTCTGGTGCTGATGGGGTTTCTCAGCACGGTCAGCTTTGCCGCCGGGCTGGCGTTTCTGCTGATGGGCGCATGGCCGGTGTTCGGCTTTTTCGGCCTCGATGTGCTGGTGATCTACTGGGCGTTCCGGGTCAATTTCCGCGACGCCAAGGCCACCGAGGAAATCCGGGTGACGCCATCCGAACTGCGCATCCGCCGGGTGAGCCATCGCGGCCAAGTGGTCGAATGGGTGCTCAATCCCTTGTGGGTCCAGCTCGATCAGAAAACCCACGCCGAATTCGGCATCGAAAAGCTCTATCTGGTGTCGAAAGGCCGCAGCATCTCGATCGCGCAATTTTTGGGCGCCGACGAAAAGGCGAGCTTTGCCAAGGCCTTGAATGCCGCCCTGCAGGCCGCGCGACGCGGCCCGACCTATAATCCCGTCCGCTGACATACTGTCGGGAATCGGGTGGTTTGGACACCGCGCCGGGCCTACATCAGAGCCATGATGAACCTTGCCATGAATGAGCACCGCCTCACAAAACCGGGCCCCCAGAACGCCGCGCTCCGCGACTATGATTCGGTGCGTCGCGCCATCGCCTTCATCTCGGAGCGCTGGCGCACGCAGCCGACCATCGAAGCGATGGCGGAAGCGGCCAGTGTCACGCCGGATGAGCTGCACCATTTGTTTCGTCGCTGGGCCGGGCTGACGCCAAAGGCTTTCATGCAGGCGCTGACGCTCGATCACGCCAGGGGCCTGTTGCGCGATTCCGCCAGCGTGCTCGATGCCGCGCTCGATTCCGGGCTTTCGGGCCCAGGAAGGCTGCACGATCTGTTCGTCACCCACGAGGCGATGTCGCCGGGCGAGTGGAAGAACGGCGGCGCCGGCATGACGCTGCACTACGGGTTCCATCCCTCGCCATTCGGCACTGCCATCGTGATCGCCAGCGGCCGGGGGCTGGCCGGTCTTGCCTTCGCCGATCCCGGCGAGGAGCAGGCAGCGCTTGCCGACATGCAGCGGCGCTGGCCGCGCGCGAGCTATGTCGAGGATCGCGACGGCACGTCGGCGCTGGCGCAGCGCATCTTCGATACCAAACTATGGCGCGCGGACCAGCCGTTGCGCGTGGTCCTGATCGGCACCGACTTCGAGGTGCGGGTGTGGGAGACGCTGTTGAAAATCCCGATGGGCCGCGCGGTCTGCTATTCGGATATCGCGACCAAGATCAAGAGCCCCAAGGCCTCGCGCGCGGTCGGCGCGGCGGTCGGAAAAAATCCGGTGTCGTTCGTCGTGCCGTGCCACCGCGCACTCGGCAAAGGCGGCGCGCTGACCGGCTATCACTGGGGCATCACCCGCAAGCAGGCGATGCTCGGCTGGGAAGCCGGGCAGGTGGGGATGCAATAAGGGGCTCTCTGTCATTCCGGGACGGTCCGGCAGGACGAGACCCGGAATGACAGACTCGATCACTTCGCCAGCCGCTTCCAGAAGATCGCGGTGTCGCAGAGCCTTCCGCGAAAATCATCGCCTGCCGCTCACGCCGCCAGATCGACCATCGACTCCACGGTGGCGTCGGGGTTCAGCCGATAGATGATCGGCGCGCCGGTGGCGAGTTCGCGCGCGAGAATCTGTTTCGGCGAGAGTTTTTCCAGCACCATGATCAGCGCGCGCAGCGAATTGCCGTGGGCGGCGACCAGCGTGCGCTCACCGCGCAGCACGCAAGGCAGGATCTCCTGAACGTAATAGGGCAGGGTGCGCGCCAGCGTATCCTTCAGGCTTTCGCCACCGGGCGGTGGCACGTCGTAGGAGCGCCGCCAGACATGGACCTGCTCCTCGCCCCATTTCTTGCGGGCATCGTCCTTGTTGAGACCCGACAGATCGCCGTAGTCGCGCTCATTGAGCGCCAGATGCTTTTTGACCGGAAGCCCGGTCTGGCCCAGTTCGGTCAGTATCAGGTCAAGCGTGTGCTGTGCCCGCGTCAGCACCGAGGTGAACGCGATGTCGAACGACAGCCCCTCCGCCTTCAGCTTGCGCCCGGCTTCGTTCGCCTCGGCGACGCCCTTCTCGGTGAGACCGGGATCCTTCCAGCCGGTGAAAAGATTCTTTAAGTTCCATTCGCTCTGGCCATGACGCACGAGCACGAGAAGACGGTCGCTCATTCTCTTGATTTCCGTTTTCGAATCTAGAAGTCACTGAGCCCGAGCACGTCGGCCATCGAATACAGTCCGGGCTTCTTGCCGCGTGCCCAAAGTGCTGCCTTGATAGCCCCCTGCGCGAACATGGTCCGGTCCTCGGCCCGGTGCGTCAGCTCGATGCGTTCCATCGCGCCGGCAAAAATCACGCTGTGATCGCCGGTGACCGAGCCGCCGCGCAACGAGGCAAAGCCGATGTCGCCCCTTCTGCGCGCGCCGGTCTGGCCGTCGCGTCCCCGCGCGGAGTGCTGGCCCAGCGCCACGCCGCGGCCCGCGGCCGCCGCCTCGCCCAGCATCAATGCCGTGCCCGACGGCGCATCGATCTTGGCCCTGTGATGCATCTCGAGAATTTCGATATCGAAATCCTGATCCAGCGATTGCGCCACCCGTTTCACCAGCGCCGCCAGCAGGTTGACACCGAGGCTCATATTGCCCGATTTGACCACGATGGCCCGCGAGGTGACGCTCTGGATCACCGCGTCATCGGAGATCGAAAGACCCGTAGTGCCGATGACGTGGATCAGCCCGCGCTCGGCGGCGATGGCGACATTGGCGATGGTGGCGCGGGGCACGGTAAAGTCCAAAATGCCGTCCGCCCCGGCCGACAGCGACCACAAATCGGCCGACAGCAGCACGCCGTTGGCGGGCAGGCCCGCGAGCACGCCGGCATCCTTGCCCAACAGCTCAGAACCCGGCGCCTCGAGCGCGCCGGAGAGGACGGCGCCGGGGGTTTCTGAGATGACACGCGTCAGCGCGCGGCCCATCCGGCCGCCGGCCCCCGCAACGATCAAGCGCATGTCGGACATTTTGAAGACCTCGCGACCCCCCTGCCGTATAGCCGGGACGGCCGGTTCCGGCAACCAAGCGGGATTTTGGCAAGCGTATCAAGGCTGCTCGCCGTCATAGCCTTCGATGATCACAAGATCGCTCTCGGCGTGGGGACTGCGCAGCGCGACTAGGCGGACATATTCGGGTGAGTTATAGCAGGCCAGCGCGGTCTCATAATCCTTGAATTCCAGCACCACATTGCGCGAGCGCGACGAGCCTTCCTTGGGCACATGCTTGCCGCCGCGCACCAGAAATTTGGCGCCGTATTTCGCAAATACCGCGCCGTTTTGCGCGACGTAGTCCTTGTAGCCTTCCATGTTGTGAACATCGACGCGCGCGATCCAGTATCCCTTTGCCATCTGCGTTTTCCTTTTCACTGTTTACGCCAGCGCCTGCGCGATCTCGGCCTGGATGGTCTCCGCCGCCGCTCTGGGTTCGGCTGCTTGCATCACGGGCCTGCCGACCACCAGATAATCCGCGCCGGCGGCAATCGCCCGGGCCGGGGTCATGATACGCTTCTGGTCGCCGGCCGAAACGCCCAAGGGGCGAATACCTGGTGTCACCAAATTCATCTGGTGACCGACGATCTTGCGCAGGCCGTGAGCTTCTTCCGGTGAACACACCAGACCCTCCACGCCGAGCACCTGCGCCTGCTGGGCGCGGGCCTCGACCAGATCGGATACGCCGAGGCGATAACCCGCGGCGTGGAGATCGCCATCGTCATAAGAGGTCAGCACCGTGACGGCGAGGATTTTCAGACCCGAGCCCGCGTGGGCCTCGACCGCCGCCTTCATGGTCTGCGGATAGGCATGCACGGTCAGGAATGTCGCGCCGAGTCGAGCGACGCTTTCGACGCCGCGCGCCACCGTATGGCCGATGTCATGCAGCTTGAGATCGGCGAACACCTTCTTGCCGTTGTCAGCCAGCTGACGGATCAGCGGCAAGCCGCCGGCATATGCAAGCTGATAGCCGATCTTGTAAAACGTCACGCTGTCGCCGAGCCGGGCAATCATCGCCTCGGCGGCGGCCACATCGGGCAGGTCGAGCGCCACGATCAATCGGTCGCGGGGGGCGATAACAGATGGCTGCATGTCACCTCACATCATGCGCTGGGAGACGTCGATCAACTGCCGCACCAGGGCGTTGAGCGCCTCGATATCGGCCGGATGTTTCAACCTGTCCATATCATCATAGGCCTGGTCCGCGAACGACAGCGCGAGCTGGTTCGGAATAACCGTCGCGTGGCAGGCGGACAGGATCAGCCGCAGCGCCGCCAGCGCGCGTGTTCCACCGAGCCTGCCGCCCGACGCCGCCGCGATCGCGAACGGAGTTTCGCGAAACACCTGGCCGCGCGCTTCGGACGCATCCTGCACCCGCGTCACCCAGTCGATGGTGTTCTTGATTAAAGGCGGCACCGAGGAATTATATTCCGGCGTCACGATCAGGACGCCGTGATGCGCGCCAATCATGCGTTTGAGGTTGATCGCATTCTTCGGCACGCCGGATTTGGTCTGCAGGTCGCCGTCATAGATCGGCAGCGGAAAATCGCCAAGCGAGATGCGCGTGACTTCCGCGTCGGCCTGCGCCAATTCATAGGCCGCCGCCGCCGCGAGCCTCGCATTGAGCGAGCCGGTGCGCAGCGAGCCGGGGATCACGAGGATTTTCAGCGCGGACATGATTTTAGAGATCGCGTTCGGAACCAGCGCGCGACGCCTGGCGGTATCAGCGTTTGCGATACACCCAGACGCGGGCCGGCGGAATGTTCATCCAGATGCGCTCGGAGGCTTCCGTGGATACACCCGGCAGCGACTTCGGAATCGGCGGCGCAACCGAATAGGTGAATTGCACGAACGGGGCCCCCGGCGCGAGTGCCGCGAAAGCATCGCGGATCAGTTTCAGGCGCGTCAGCATCGGCTTGGTGACGAGCGGCAGGCCGGACACCACAGCGGACGCCGGCGCGCTCAGCACGTCCCAGAGCGAGGCACGCAACGCATAGGCGTCGCCCTGTACGACCCTGGCATGCGGATAGCGGTCCCGCAGCAGCACACAGAAGCCCGGATTGTATTCGACCAGCACCAGGCGCTTCTGATCGACACCATGATCGATCAGCGCGCTGGTAATGGCGCCGGTGCCCGGTCCAAGTTCGACGACAGGCCCTGTCGAATTGATATCGACATATTGCGCCATGGTGCGCGCCAACACTTTTCCCGAGGGCATCACCGCGCCCATGTGAAGCGGCTTTTCGATCCACGAACGCAGAAAACGAACCTCATCGTCAAGACGAGGAGGTTTCTTCAACGCACGCACCGACGATTGCAAAGGCATGTCGCTACCAGGCGGGACCGCGAGCTCGCGGCTATGTCAGAAAACGGTCACAAAGACCTATAGGTAGCAGCCGATACGGTCAAGCCGCACGGCCCGGTGCGTGGTCCGCCAAAGTGCGAGTGGTTTGGAGGTAGGACTACGCGCTTACCCTGTTCTTGTAGCGCGCACGGACGCAAAGCGGCATTCCGCCTTTGCTGGCCGCGCTACTAACTGGCGCGGGTACCGAAGAAATCCTTGACCTTGGTGAAGAAACCCGCTGCTTCGGGTTGCGTTGCACCGGACGACAATTTTTCGAACTCGGCCAGCAGTTCCTGCTGCTTCTTGGTCAGATTCTGCGGCGTTTCGACCACGACCTGGACATACATGTCTCCGGTCTGACGCGAGCGGAGCACCGGCATGCCTTTTGATGCGATGCGAAAGCGCCGGCCGGACTGGGTTCCCGACGGGACTTTCACCTTGGTCTTGCTCTTGTCGATGGTCGGCACCTCAAACTCGCCCCCCAGCGAGGCCGTCACCATCGAGATCGGAACGCGGCAATGCAGATCGGCGCCATCGCGCTGAAAGAACAAATGCGTGGCCAGCGACAGGAAAATGTAGAGATCGCCCGGCGGTCCGCCACGAACACCGGCCTCGCCTTCGCCGGCAAGCCGGATACGCGTACCGTCTTCCACGCCTTGCGGGATATTGACCGACAGGGTCCGCTCGCGTGTCACCCGCCCGGTGCCCGCACAAGACGGACAGGGATCTTCGATCATCTGGCCGCGGCCCTGGCAGCCCGGACAGGTTCGCTCCAGCGTGAAAAATCCCTGTGCCTGCCGCACCCGTCCGGCGCCGCCGCATGTCGAGCAGGTCTTCGGCTTGGTGCCGGCCTTCGCGCCGGTGCCCGAACAGGATTCACAGGTGACCGAAACCGGGATCTCGATCTGGGCGGTCTTGCCGACAAACGCTTCTTCCAGCGTGATTTCCATATTGTAGCGCAGGTCGGCGCCGCGCTCGCGCCCGCCACCGCGTCCGCCGCGTTGCGCGGCCATGCCAAACAGGTCTTCGAAAATATCGGAGAATGACGAGGCAAAGCCGGCGCCGAAGCCGGGACCACCGCCGCCTGCGCCCTGCTCGAAGGCGGCATGGCCGAACCGGTCATAGGCGGCGCGCTTGTCGCCGTCCTTGAGGACCTCGTAGGCTTCGTTGATTTCCTTGAAGCGGATTTCGCTGGCGGCATCGCCCGGATTCTTGTCCGGATGCCATTTCATCGCCAGCTTGCGGAACGCCGACTTGAGTTTGGACTCGTCCGCGGTCCGATCGACTTCAAGGGTTTCGTAGTAGCAGCGCTTGGTGGACATCCGTCAAACCCGCCCGAAGTTCGTCCTCATTCCGA
>WNFO01000510.1_pt1 | contig 28091 bp, 24 predicted proteins | sample 5400251 | NCBI WGS metagenome assembly WNFO01 (sample SAMN13153354, study PRJNA577476) | soil metagenome | isolation source: 100 cm saprolite under Madrone tree | place: USA:California | collected 2016-06-14
AATTTTCTAGACGAATCCCAGCCGGTGATCTGGCGAAGCATCTATCTCGGTCGGAACCGGGCCTACTATGACACAGCTCTAAGCCTTCTTGGCGTCAGAACCGATCGCAATCACTCCACGCACTTGAAGATTCGATACGAATGCCGTCCCTACGAACTAGGCTGGCTCCTCTATGCATTCGCTGGCCGCGAGGGCAGCTTGCTCGGGTGATTCACTCAACGAAAGCCTCAGAAGAATAACCAATAGTTACGAGCCGGAGAGATGAAACAGGAACTCGCTAGATTTGGTGGTGGGCTTGCTGAAACAGCGCTCAACCCATACGCCATGTTGGTTGTTCTGATAGCTTGCCTTCTGATTCTCTTGTTGCCGCGTAAGTATGTGGTTATTCCCCTGCTCATACCCTCTTTTCTTCTTCCTTTGGGCCAGGTGATTGTAGTTGGCAGTCTGCATTTCATGATGTTTCGAATTCTCATCATCGTCGCCCTCATTCGGCTAATGTGGCGAGAATTGCCGTCACTCGGCCACCAGTTCCGAATGAACGCCATTGATAAGGCCTTCGTGCTGTGGATCTTTTCCAGTGTCGTGGCATTCACCTTGCTGTGGGGAGAGTGGGGCGCGTTCGTCCAGAGAATGGGAACCCTGCTTAACGCACTGGGCATCTATTTCGTTTTGCGATTCGTGTGCCGGGATCTCAAAGATGTAGACCGCACCACCAAAGTCTTTGCCGTGGTGTGCGCTGTTGCAGCGGCGTGCATGCTATACGAACGGTCGACGGGAAGAAATCTCTTCCACGTTTTCGGAGGAGTGCCGGAGTTCACCGGCATACGGGAAGGCCAGTTGCGCGCGCAAGGGCCATTTGCGCACCCGATCCTCGCCGGGACCTTTGGAGCAACGCTCGTGCCTCTCTTCATTGGGCTCTGGTGGCAAAATACAAAGTCGAGAACGCTGGCCGTGGCTGGCACCGTCTCGGCTACCGTCATCGCGATTACAGCAGCGTCGAGCACCGCGCTGGTTGCCTATGCGGCTGGAGTCGGGGCGCTGCTTTTCTGGCCGCTCCGCAAATGGATGCGCTGGTTTCGCTGGGGAGTGGTGGTTACCTTGATTGGTCTGCATATCGTCATGAAGGCGCCGGTTTGGTCGTTGATCGGGCGCGTTGATGTGGTGGGCGGATCCTCTGGCTACCACCGCTATTTCCTGGTGGATCAGTTTATCCGGCGCTTTGGGGAATGGTGGCTGGTTGGCATCAAGAGCACCAACGGCTGGGGATGGGACATGTGGGACACTTCCAACCAGTACGTGGAAACCGGGGTTACCGGGGGTGTGGTCACCCTGATCTTTTTCTTTGCCGTCATCGTTTACTGCTTCAAGGCTCTGGGCAAGGCAAGGAAGACAGCTCGGGGCACTCCTGGAGCACAGCACCGTCTGTGGTGTCTCGGGTCAACTTTCTTCGCCAATCTGGTCGGCTTCTTCGGCATCACCTATTTTGATCAAACCTCCCTGTACTGGTACGCGCTGATCGCCATGATTTCCGCAGTCACCGTTGCCACCCTTGCGATGTCTTCTGAAAAGGCCGCTTCGGCAGCGGTTCCGGTGCCGGACTACAATGGCCTGGCGCTAAATGCCCAGCCTGCCGGGACACGTGACTGGCCAGGAGTGTCCGCAGGAAGTTTCACCGGAAACTAACCGAGGTCTGGGTTCCCCTCGCTCCGGCAGTCAGACGTCAATTCACCAAATTCCATGGTTGAGATATCCATCGTGATCGTCACCTGGAACGGCAAGGCGATAGTAGCGGAGTGTTTGGAATCGCTTGACCATTACCGCGACGATCCCTCCGTGCAAGTCATTGTAGCGGACAATGCCTCGACCGACGGCACCCCGGAGATGATCCGCCGGCAATATCCGCACGTCACCCTGATTCAAAACGATAGCAATCTGGGATTCTCCAAAGCCAACAATATCGGCATCAAGCTGTGCACCGGACGATACATCGCCTTGATCAACTCGGATGTGAGGGTTCCGGACGGCTGCCTGGAAAAGATGATGGACTACATGCAGGCACATCCCGACATCGGTATGGTGGGTCCCAAGATGATCCTTCCGGACGGCGGCGTGGGCGATTCCTGCATGCGCTTCCCGACGCCGATGAACTGGTTTTGCCGGGCCCTGGCGCTGGATACTCTATTCCACCGTTGGGGTCTGTTCGGCGGATTCCTGATGAAGGACTTTCGCTATGACCGGGTTCAAAATGTGGACGTCCTCACCGGCTGGTTCTGGCTCGTTCGCAGTGAGGCCGTTCGCCAGGTCGGAGTGCTGGACGAACGCTTTTTCTTTTACGGTGAGGACATCGACTGGAGCAAGCGCTTCCACGACGCTGGTTGGAGGGTGGTTTTCTACCCCGAAGCGGAAGCTATCCACAACTGTGCAGCCAGTTCTTCCAGAGCGCCGACTCGCTTCTACATTGAAATGAATAGGGCCAACCTGCAATACTTTGAACGACATCACGGTCGCCTGGCGCAACTCGTCTTCTTGCTCTCCACCGGGATTCACGAAGTGATTCGCCTCCTCGGCTACGAGCTGGCCTACCTTCTCCGCATCGGCCTTCCCTCAGAGGCGCAATTCAAGGTCAAACGCAGTGCGGCCTGCCTGCGTTGGCTCATGGGATTGAAACCGGCGAGATAATGGGGTCGCGCTCAGAAGAACGTCACGATGTACCCCTAAGCGTATAGAATAAAACGGTTTAACGGGCGCTGTAGTTCTTAGACCCTGTCGAGTACAGATATTCCGGTTGGACTGCAGCCAGTCTGAACTAGGACATGCCCTAGTGGGACTTGGCAAATGAGCGCGGTTTGAAGCAGCATGTAACGTATGCGGAAATTGATCATTCCCCTCGCATTCGTCGTATGCCTCGCGACGGTGACTTGCCAGGCATCCAATTGGTACGTTCGTCAATCCTGCTCGAGCAACGGCGACGGGACCGCGTCGTCGTGTGCTGCATCACCCGGCGCCCCGGGCTCCTGGAAGGGATTCTCCAACATTAACTGGGCTTCCATCAAACCTGCTGACACGCTCTACCTCGTGAGCAGCGAGACCTATGTTTCTCCGCTGAATATCGGGAAATCTGGGACGTCGGGCAGTCCGATCACAATCACGGTCAGTGGTGGCGGGACAGCCACGATCGATGTTGGGAATGGCACGGCTCCGGCCATCAACATAAATGGAAATTCGTATGTCAGTGTGGATGGCGCATACGGAAATGCCGTTGGCGGAAATACGGTGTATGGTATTAAGGTCATTAATATCGGCGCGAGTAGCTACTGTGGCTACGAGTATAACAGTGGCCATCATTATAGATTTCTACACATCGACTGCTCGGGTTCAACTCCAGGATCGGCACAGCCGGATGACAACCGCGGCGGCTTTCTCTTGAAAGCAACTGGTAACGGTGGCGTGGAAGTCGCCTTCAACTGGGTCCACGGTCCGGCTTTCCCTCAGTACAGCAATAAAAAATGGGGAGCGACCGGTGTAACTCTCTGGGCCAGCACGGGAACGAGCAATTTTAATGACAGCCTTGTTCACGACAACAGGGTCGATCAGTTGTATAACGACGGCATTCGCTGCGGCTCGAATTGCAGCGTGTATAACAACGAAGTCTCTCATATTGACGGTTCAGGACACAGCGATTCCCTATTAATTCAGTCCGGCAGTTATTCAGCAGTTTTTAACAACTACGTCCATGACTCTGGTGACCAGAATATTTATCTGGACAACCTTTATGACTCCACATGCGCCCACATTCGCGTGTATAACAATGTAGTCGCCTCAGCCCCAGGATTTGGCGTCGTCATTGACCCCGAAGGTGCAGCCGGGCAAGGTACGGCTGCTTCCGGCTGCACTACCGGATCGAGCGCGGCTTGGAACGATGTGCTTATTCTGAACAATACTTTCGCCCAAACTAGCGCGGCATCCATACGCTGGAGCCAGCGCGGGACAGTTACAAACCTGGTTTTCAAGAACAACATCTTTGGGAACATTTCAGACGGTGGCTACCAAAACGTTGACCTGGGTGCTGCCAATACTTTTGCCGACGCGAATGCGTGGGATTACAATGTGTACGCGACGACTTCACCGAGTTACCCGACTATCGCTGCGTGGAAGGCAAGCATGACGCTTTCCCAGATGCGCGCACAATCTCCGTCACGCGAAACAAATGGAAAAACCGGCAATTCATCTTATGTGAATGCCGGGGCAAACGACTTTCATCTTTCTGCCTCCGATACGGTCGCCACGGGGGCGGGACTGAATCTCGCGTCTACCTACGCATTTCTCGCCACTGACAGAGATGGCAATCCACGTCCTCCTTCAGGTGGCGCTGCATGGGACCTCGGGGCATATGTAGCGGGTGGCGGCAACGCTCCCGACGCTCCCAGCGGCCTCTCGGCGAATGCTCACTAAGCCCTGGGGAAGTCCCTCGCTTGTGAGATGTGCCGGGATCGACTTGCCGCATTGTGATTACTAGCGACTGTCGAGTCCTGCTCCTGATTCCGATCGATCCGGTTGATACTCACCACCGCGCGCGGCAACCCAGCCGAATGAAGATCCTGTACCTCACATTCTTCGAATCAGTTACTCGCAATGGCATCTACGAGACGCAGGTGAGACAGGTTCTCTGCGAGGTCTCATCCAAGGGCCGCGGACAAATCACGGTTTCGCACCTCGCCATCCTTCCCGCCGCCGTGGTGGGGAGGGACGAGATCTTGGTGCCATTCGTGAATGATAGGCATGCCCTGATTGCAGTGGAACGAGAGTACAGCCGAAATGGGGTCGTGGCGACTATTGCTTGGCTGCCAGTTGTTATCCCAAAGCGATGGAAGATGGGCCTTCCTCTGCTGGGGCTCATACCAATACTTTCGCTTTCCGGTTTAGTGCTTCTTTACAAGGTTGCTCGCGAGCGGCCAGATGTCATCCATTGCCGGAGCTACCCGGCGACCTTGCTTGCAGTCTTGGCCAAGTTGGTGTTCAAGGATGTGAAGATCGTCTTCGATCCAAGAGGATTCTGGCCCGAAGAAGGCGTGGTAACGGGACAGTGGAAAGCACAATCGCTGACCTTCCGATTTTGGAAGCGCGTCGAGAAGTTTTTGCTGCGGCGCTCTGACAAGGTGATTGCCCTTTCTGCATCATTCGCCGACCGAATCACCGGTATGGTCAAAACGGCGGATTGCCAGGTGATCTACGCAAGCGCCGAGGTCGGGAGATTCGCACAGGCCAGGGAGCTCAGGGATTCCCGGAGGAAAGAACTCAGATTCGAGGGAAGAGATGTACTGGTTTACTGCGGCAGCCTACCCTCGTGGCATGATCCCCAACTCATCGCGGAAATCTTCAAGGTTGCCGGTCAATCTCTGCACAATCTGAGGTTGCTGGTGCTCACCGGATACGACCGGAACAAACTGGAAACAATCTTTTCTGCGGCGGGGCTGCGCAACGAAGACTTCCGGATTGTAGCGGCCCGCGCGAGCGACGTGTCCAGCTATCTAGCGGCGGCCGACTACGGGCTAGTGCCCCTTAGGGAAATCACCCAGCACGCTATGGCGGTAGTGGCAGACACCATGATTGGCACCAAGGTAGCGGAGTACCTGGCTGCCGGCCTGCCCCTCATCGTGAATCAGCAGGTGGGCGGTCTGAAATCGCTGATGGAACGCTACCGCATCGGCATCTTTTTCGACCGTGAGCGACTGACGGCAATGGTACCCGGTATTCAGCACATGCAGGAAAACTATGGGGCCTACCAGCGGGACTGCGAAGCAGTTGCAGCCCGCTATCTTGCTCTGGACCAGACGGCTTGTGCTTACCATGACGTTTACGAGCAACTACTAGCTAGACCGCGGGACAAGAGTGTCGAGCTGAAAACGGCAGTTCCTGAGTGCACAACCCCTTCCTTCCCGACTCCGAGAACCAGCGGTCCTCGAGCCGAGACCAAGTAGACCGGGATGGCGACGCTGATGACCACATTTTCCGAACTGGGTAGCGAGTCGTTGCAGAAGTCGCCTTGTCTCCTGTGTGGGGGGCAACGGTTTAAGGGAAGTTTCAAAGAAACGGTGATCAACAATCACTCACTAGGAGAGTGCCTTTCCTGCGGAATGGTGCAGGCCTTGCCCGTGTCTGCTGTTTCATCGTTCGACTACTCCAGCTACGGGGATTACCTGCTGCTGAATGATCGTGAGATTAAAAAACGAATTCGGTGGGTCACCCGCCAGATGGCTCCCGTATTTCGGGTCGTTAAGAAACGCTTCAAGGACCCCGTGATTGTAGACTTCGGCAGCGGGGCAGGTTACTTCTGCAAAGCCGCGCAGGACTATGGCTTCAAGGCCATCGGCGTCGAGTTGTCCGGCAAACTGACGGAGTTCTCCAAGACAAGGGTTGGGTTCGGAAATGTCGTCAAACGGATCGAAGACCTCAACTGCCAGTGCGACGCGATATTCATGTCTGACGTCATCGAGCATCTTCACCCTGGCCAATCCCGGCAGGCGATGACTGAAATTGTGAACCATTTAAATCCCGGAGGGCTGTTGGTTGGAAATACACCGAATTTCAAGTCGGCGAACATACGGCTGTGCAAGGATAAGGATCCCGTAATCGCTGCTCCGTCGCACGTGTGCTATTTCTCGATGAAGAGTCTTGACAAATATCTAGTCAGCTTGGGCCTTACGAAAGTCACCTTGTACTCCCGAGGGCTAAGCCTCAACAGTTTCTTCAGTAACAGCAAGTTCGAAGTTCCTTCATGGAGAAGGGCCTGAGGCAGACCAAAATTTACGAATTGCCCATCATTGTGGCTCTCAGAATCATGTTCGCCGCAGCAGGCATTGCGCTGCAGCCATTCGGCATGGGGTACCAGATCTATTTTGTCTACCAGAAACCAGAGCACTCAACCCCACCGCTAAGCAATCGAGCACGAGACCTGCGGGAAGGGAGCCTTCAGTAAGAATGTCGCTGCGGGCACAGACAGCAAGTGCAGTGAAGTGGACCATGGTCGCCAGCACGGTCGTGGCTGGAAGTGAGATCCTGCGCAATATCGTGCTGGCGCGGTTCCTCTTCCCCGTCGATTTCGGGCTCATGGCCATGGTCACGATTGTCATCGGCCTGGCCCAGATGTACTGCGACATGGGCATGAGCGCGGCCGTCATATATCGCCAGGATGCAACCGACGACCAACTCTCCAGCCTTTATTGGTTAAATATCTTCTCCGGTTGGACGGTATTTGCGGTGGTCTGGCTTTCCACTCCGCTGATTACCAAGTTCTACAACGAGCCCCGGTTGCCTCTTCTTCTCAAGGCGGTCGCCGTGGTTTTTCTCATAACCCCGGTCTGCAGCCAGTTTGAGAACCTGCTGCAAAAAGAACTGGCGTTCGACTTCCTGGCCAAGCGCGACATTTGCACGTCCGCGTGTCAGACTGTGGTAGCAGTTACCTTCGCGGCGTTGGGATTTGGAGTCTGGTCGCTGGTCTACGGTTATCTGATCAACGCGGCCCTGAGGGCCGGGCTTCTGGTTCATGTCGGATTTACCCGCTACCGCCCGAGGTTTCATTTCAAAACGTCGGACCTTAAGGGTTATCTGAGCTTCGGGCTGTTCCAGCTTGGCGAGAGGACTGCTTTCTATCTCAGCCAGCGCTCGGACCAGGTGATGATCGGGTCCCTGCTAGGGGCGCAAGCGCTGGGGTATTACAGTTTTGCCTTCAACCTTGCCGCCCAGCCGCTGTCGCGAATTAATCCTATCCTCACCAAGGTTGCCTTCCCAGCCTTCTCGAGGGTTCAAGATGATGTAGTCAGACTGCGAAGAGGCTACATGAAGCTGGTGGGCATCCTGACCACGTTCAATGCCCCGCTGCTGATTGGTCTGGCCGCCGTCGCCCCTTGGGCTGTGCCCACCATCTTCGGAGCCAAGTGGACTCCGGCCGTCGTCCTGGTGCAGATTTTGAGTTTTCTGACGTTGCTGCGCAGCATCAACAATCCGATTGGAAGCGTGCAGTACGCCAAGGGCCGTGCGGACCTCGGTTTCTTGTGGCATACCATGACCCTGATCTTCAGCGTGCCGGTGATCTACCTGGGCTGCCGGACGGGACAGGTAACCAGCGTCGCCCTGTGGCTATTAATCTTCCAGGTCTGCCTCGCTGTACCACTCTACCTTTTGATGGTCCGGCCGCTGCTGGGCAAATGTGCCATGGACTATGCGCGGGTGATTTTGAGGCCGACTGCCGTGGCCTTGGCGATGGGACTGGCGGTGCTCACATTCGCTAGCGTTTTCAATACGCTACCCATGAAGATTGAATTCGCGGTTCAGGTACTACTGGGTGCCCTGGTCTACCTGACATTGCTTTACGCGTTTCACAGAGAGGCGATCGTTGACATCAAGTCAGCCATCTTTAGTCGCTGAATCAGGCCCAAAGGAGGAATCTACCGTGCTAAAGGACGTGATCAAAAAAAGCATGGAAGGTTCCGTTTTATATTCCCCACTCCGTGACGCATACCAGATCGTTCTGAACCGCGCGTATCGGAAACATCGCAAACAGATGGGTGCGTTCTACGCCCAATTTTTCTCCAAAGGAGATCGTGTTTTTGATATCGGGGCTAATGTCGGGTCCTACAGCGAAATATTCCTGAGACTAGGTGCCCGTGTGGTCGCGGTGGAACCGAACCCGGAGTGTGTGGCTAAGCTGAAAGCGAGGATGACCAGCAAGCGACTGGTCGTGGAATGCGCGGCTGTCGGTAGCCGCGAATCGAGGGCCACATTGTTTCTGTGCGATGACTCGGACACCCATTCAACTCTATCGAGCGAATGGATTGGCGTCGCGCGGAAAACCCCGAGACTCGGAGAGAAACATTGGAGCCAGACTGTGGACGTGCGAGTGACCACGCTCGATAACTTGATTGCAAAATATGGAGAACCGCGATTCATAAAAATTGACGTCGAAGGCTTTGAAAGAGAAGTCTTGAGCGGTCTTTCCCGCTTACCCAGGTGCCTGAGCTTTGAGTTCATCTGTGAGTTTCTGGACGCTGCTGTGGAGTGCGTAAAGAAGGATTGCTTCTCACCACGGGCCCGCTTCAACCTCGTCGTAAACGACCCTGCGGCACTCACTTCAGGATCAATGAGACTGAAGTTAAGCCAGTGGGTCGCAGCCGAGGAAATGATTTGCCTGCTGCGTGACAGCAGCCTCAGGCAAGCCAAGACCTACGGAGAAATCTTCGTCCGGGAAAACAGTTAACCATGCCCGTCCTTAAGCGAGCGGTCCACCTTGTCATCAGCGCGGTTTTCTACGCTCTGGCGTGCCTGTGGGACCTGCTGCTACGCATAAGGGGGGTCCGTCCGCGCCGACCCTCGGTCATCCTCTATTACCACGTCGTGGCGCCCGAACAACGTGCTCGCTTGGCTGCGCAAATGGATGCGCTGCTGCGCTGGGCCAAGCCCGTTCGGGCGGACATCGTTGGACCGGTGGACAGATCTGTGCGACACGCGGCGGTTACCTTCGATGACGCCTCCGAAACGGTAGCGACCAATGCACTCGCTGAGCTCCAGGAACGCGGCATCCCGTGCACCATTTTCGCTATTTCAGCCTTGCTCGGGCAGCGGGTTAACTGGGGCAAGTACTCGGACCGCATCATGTCAGCCGACGAACTGCGAAGTCTGGATAGCAGCCTGGTTACCATCGGTTCTCACACCGTCTCGCACCCGATGCTAACATCGCTGACGGAAGCTGCGGCCCGATTGGAATTGCGGGGGTCCAGGGCTCAGTTGGAAAGATTACTGCAACGCAAAGTGACTCTTGTCAGCTTCCCATTCGGCGCCTTCAACGAGGAGCTGGTGGACCTGTGCCGTGAAGCTGGATATGAGCGGGTCTTCACGACCCTTCCGGCGAGTGCCTTTCAGGCACCAGCACAGTTCACCTGCGGACGTGTCCGCGTGGATCCCACCGACTGGCCTCTGGAGTTTTACCTCAAGCTGGTGGGTGCCTATCGCTGGCGGCCGTGGGCTATCGCCATGAAGCACAAGCTGGTGGGGAATATCCGTGCACAGCGGCAGGTCCGCGGCGGGGTAAGTGCGGTGGCAAACGCAGACCATCCGAGAGGGTGTAGATAAGACCCATCGTGCTCGCGACGATTGCAATGACGGATCAAACAACACTGAGTCAACGTGGAAAGACGTACGTGCTCGTCACGGCGGCGTACAACGAGGAGAAGTTCATCAGCAAGACGATCGATTCGATCATCTCGCAAACCGTACGTCCGAAGAAGTGGGTCATCGTTAGCGACGGTTCGACCGATCAGACCGACGAGATCGTGCGCAGCTACTCGCGTACCCACGACTTCATCCAACTCCACCGGATTTGTGAGGAACACCCCCGCAATTTTGCAGCGCAGGTCAACGCGATCAACACCGGATGCCAGTTGTTGAAGGAGTTGGAGTTTGATTTTATCGGCAATGTGGATGCTGACGTTTCCTTCGAGCCTGAGTATTACGAGCGCCTTTTCGCTAAGTTCGACGAAAATGCGCGCTTGGGACTCGCGGGTGGCTATATTCATGAGGAATCCAACGGAGTGTTTCGCAGCCGCGCCAAGAACAGCACCGAGTCCGTAGCGCATGCCGTGCAGCTCTTCCGGCGTCCTTGTTTCGAGGCGGTAGGCGGATATATACCCCTTCCTTACGGTGGTCCGGACTGGGTGGCAGAAATTATTGCCCGCAAGAACGGCTGGGGCGTCCGCTCGTTTCCGGAACTGCCCGTGCGTCACTACCGGCCGACATCGTCCGCAGGAGGGATTGTACTGGGTCGCTATCGGCAAGGCCTGATGGATTACTCTCTGGGCAGCGATCCAGTGTTTGAAACCATCAAGTGCCTATCCCGCATTGCAACCCAGCCTTACGTGATCGGGGCGTTGGCGCGATTGTCAGGGTATTTCTGGTCGGCGTGCCAACGACTGGCACTGGCTGTGCCGCAAGATGTTGCAGAGTGTCTCAGGGCGGAACAGCGGGCAAGGGTGCGATCGGTCTTTCGTCCTAGGCCGCCCGTCGTATGAGTACTTATCAGATTGATCCGCGACGAGATTCGCGTTGGACTGAGTTCATTGCGCGGCACCCACGGGCCTCCATGTTCCATACGCCAGCCTGGCTCGAAGCCTTGTACCGTACCTACGGATACAAGCCAGTCGTTTTCACTACTGCCGGCCCGAATTCGGAACTGACGAATGGGATTGTGCTGTGCAAGATCCAAAGCTTCCTGACAGGGCGGAGAATGGTGTCTCTGCCGTTCTCCGACCATTGTGAGCCGCTGGTCGATAATCATGAGGTGCTGCAGGAAGTCGCTAACGGGATTGAGCAGGAACTTCGGGGCCAGGGCTGGAAGTTCCTCGAAATGCGGCCCTTGGAACCGTGGCTGGAACCGCAGCCGGGTTTCAGGCGCTCGGAAAGTTTCGTCCACCACAGACTCGATACCACCAAATCACTGGATGCTCTCTTCCACAGTTTCCACAAGGACTGTATTCAGCGGAAGATCAGACGGGCAAGTAAGGAACAGCTGACGTACCAGTGCGGCAATTCTGCGTTTCTGCTGAAAGGCTTCTATCGTATGTTCCTGGGCACCCGCAGACGTCACCAGGTACCGCCACAGCCATTTGCTTGGTTCCGGAATCTGGCCGCGGCCTTTGGCGATGCCTTGCAGGTTCGGCTGGCCTTGAAAGAGGGCCGTCCCATTGCCGGAGTCCTAACCATCGCGTTTCGCAAGACGCTGACGTACAAGTATGGTTGTTCCAATCCGGCGTTTAACAAGCTCGGCGGTACTCCATTTTTGTTCTGGAAAGCAATCGAGGAAGCCACCGCGGCTGGCATGACGGAACTCGACCTTGGTCGTTCTGACATGGATGATCCGGGGTTGATTGAGTTCAAAGATCGCTGGGGGACCACGCGCACAGAATTGACCTACTGGCGCTACCCGGCTTCAGACTCGCAGCGGGTTCGGGCCCCTTGGACGACCCCACTTGTGAAATTGGCTTTTGAGCGGATGCCGGACTGGTTGCTCGTTACCTCTGGAAGGTTGTTGTATAGGCACATGGGGTAGCTGGGAAACAGGGAAGAACTCCATGCGTGCGTTCAAAGGTGGTCGGTTAGAGGCCGACCTATATAGCAAGCAATCTTTAGTGAGGAATCCTGAAATGTCGGTTCGCATCTGTCATGTTGTCGGGGCCCGTCCGAACTACATGAAAGCCACGGCGGTTGTGCGCGCGCTCTCAAAGTATTCCGGGGTGGAACAGACGGTCGTCCATACCGGTCAACATTACGACTTCAGCATGTCGGATGTGTTCTTCCAGCAATTGGGAATGCCGGAACCGGATTTCAACCTCCAGGTTGGCTCCGGCACGCATGCTCAGCAGACGGCTGCTATCATCAGCCGCTTTGAACCCGTGGTGCTTGAACTTCGCCCGCACGTTGTCGTGGTTTACGGAGATGTGAATTCTACGATCGCGGCCGCTTTGGTTTGTTCTAAACTGGGCGTTCCGGTCGCCCACGTCGAGGCCGGTCTTCGATCGTTCGACCGGACGATGCCCGAGGAGATCAATCGTCTCCTGACGGATCAGATATGTAGTCTGCTGTTTACGCCCTCCGAAGACGGTGATGCGAATCTGGCCCGTGAAGGCGTAGCTCCGGCGAACGTGCATCTGGTGGGCAATGTAATGATCGACACGCTGGTTCGGATGTTGCCGAAATCCAGCGAATATATGCCGACGAGCCCCAAGCGTTTCGCCCTGGTTACTTTGCACCGCCCCTCCAATGTGGACGACATCGAATGGTTGGGAGCGATGCTGGAGACACTGAACCAGATTGGTGGCGAGACGCCTGTGCTTTTCCCAGTGCATCCCCGGACGCGGAAAGGCCTGAATCAAGTTTTGACCAATACGGGAGCCAACGGGCACATCCAGCTAATGGATCCCTTGCCTTATCTGGAGTTTCTTGCTCTGCAGCAGGCTGCTGAGGTAGTCATTACGGACTCCGGTGGGATCCAGGAGGAGACGACTTTCTTGGGTATCCCATGTCTCACGGTCCGCGAGAACACGGAGAGGCCGGTAACCGTCGAGTTGGGCACTAATGTTCTGGTCGGCCGGGACCTGGACCGGCTGCGGTACGAGGCTGAGCATGTTCTTAGCGGCCACAAGAAGAAAGGCCGGATCCCACCCCTCTGGGACGGGCATGCGGCCGAGCGCATTGCCGAGGTTGTCATTAGAAAATACACAGAATCGGCTGAGACGGCTGTAATCGAGGCCACTCAGGCGGCCAGGTAGGTACTGATCCGTGCAGGACGAACACACTACACTGATGAGCGATCCTCTTTCGCAGTACTATCGCTGTCCTGAGCGTTACACCCGCTTTGGAGTACAGGAAGCTCTGTCGAATGGCAGCGGCTATTTCCGGTTCGGACAGGACGCAATCTGCTATGGCAGCTACTCCGGCCGGCATGTCTCAAGTTCGCCGGCTGGTTCGCTGCATGACGCACTGCTGGACACAACCATCGAGGGGAGCAAAGCTTACCTTCCCTTTGACTGGACGCAAGTTGTCGACAGTCTGCGCTACGAAGAGTATGTAGAAGACTCATGGCACGAGGATTCGGCTCTGAGAGCAGCAGTTGCCAAGACATATTACTTCGTCCGGCCGATCATGCCAGTCGGAGTGCGGAAGCATCTTCAGAGGATCCGGCTCAACGGCTGGCATCATTTGAAGTTCCCACGTTGGCCGGTAGATCGAACCATCGACAACATCTTCGAACAGCTTCTCTTGCTATCTCTCCGTTCGCAGGATTTGGACAGAATTCCGTTTATATGGTTCTGGCCCGAAGGCGCATCGAGTTGCGCCATTATGACCCACGATATCGAAACCACATCGGGAAGGGACTTCTGCACGTCGTTGATGGACCTAAACGACAGCTTTGGAATCAAAGCATCATTCCAAGTGGTCCCGGAGCGGCGATACGGAGTTACGGCAAGCTTTCTCGAGTCGATCCGTGCTCGCGGCTTCGAAATCAACGTTCAGGATCTGAACCATGATGGGCATCTGTTCCGGAATCACCAGGAATTCATGATTCGAGCTGCAAAGATCAATGCATATGCTCAACAATATGGAGCTATGGGGTTCCGCGCAGCTGTCTTGTATCGAAGGCAACGTTGGTTCGACGCGCTGAATTTCGCTTACGACATGTCAGTGCCGAACGTGGCGCATCTGGACCCGCAACGCGGTGGATGTTGTACCGTCATGCCGTACTTCAACGGCAAGATTCTGGAGATGCCGGTCACCACAACCCAGGACTATTCTCTGTTCCACATCCTGAATGACTATTCTGTAGATTTGTGGAAGCAGCAGATCAATCTGATCATGGAAAAGCACGGACTGATGAACTTCATCATCCATCCTGACTACATCATTGGCGCTAGAGAGAGGCGCACTTACGAGACACTCCTTGCGTTCCTGACCCAATTGCGCGCCGAGAAGAAAGTCTGGATACCCACCCCGCGCGAGGTGAACGATTGGTGGAGACAGCGGATGGAGATGACACTCGTCGAGGAAGGTGGTAGTTACCGAATCGAAGGACAGGGCAGCGAACGAGCACGCATCGCTTATGCCAGCGAGAATGACGGGCATCTGGTCATCACATTGCAACCGAATTAACAAAGAGAAATACTGATGGGCTGAAACGTCTGGTTTCATCTTACCGTTAGACTACCTGATCCAAGAGACATCGGATCCTTCCCTCATCGGTTCACAACGTGCTCATCAAACGAGAGTATGGTGACACGGGTCGTACTGGAACAAGAGCAGGAGATTTGGATATGTCGGCTACCCTTGCCACTCCCAGCGAGGCTGCAGGGTGCATTTTCAACTGCGATGTAAGCGCATTGCGCGAGGAGTTCAATCGCCGCAGCTTCGAGTTTTCTCATCACTTGTCCGGCCATCGCTTGTTCGAGATTCCGCGGCTTATCGAGCTCTCTAAGAAGCTCGCCCGTAAGCGAAGTATCTACTACGACGCTGGCGACATCCGCGTGAACCAGCGTTGGGACCAATCGCCGGCTGGAACGCTGTCCGTAGACGAGACCATACGCCGCATCGAAAACGCGGGTGCATGGATAATTCTTAAAAGGGCGGAGCAGGAACCCGAGTACGGTGTTCTGCTCAGCGAGTGCCTAGCTGAGATTCAGGCGCTTCTTGGGAGAGACCTGAAAAGTGAAATGCAAGTCCAAGAAGCCATCATTTTTATTACTTCTCCTCATCGGGTTACGACCTACCATATTGACCGGGAATGTAATTTCATTCTGCAGATACACGGCGACAAAGACATCAGCGTATTCGACAAGACAGACCGCGAGGTATTGCCGGAAGAGGAGTTGGAGCGGTTTTGGACTGTCGACAACAACGCAGCTATCTACAAGCAGCAGTACCAAAGCAGAGCAAAAGTTTACCGCATGACACCGGGCAAGGTGATCCATATCCCGGTCAATGCACCCCATTGGGTAAAGAACGGAACCAACATCTCAGTGACCCTTAGTGTCAACTTCCAGTTTCACGAGACCTTTCCAGGTAATGTTTACAGAGCCAACTTCCTGTTGCGCAAGATTGGCCTCACACCGACTCCCCCGGGAGTTTCGCCGGTTCGAGATGCGCTCAAGGGGCTGGCGATGAACGCTACCTTCATTCCAGCGCGGAAGGTTCGCCGGCGGTTCCTTGGAATTGGATCGCGACATCAAGGGGAAGAATAGCGAGCTTCGCTGTGGTGATCGCGGCCGTCAGCTGACAGATGGACGAAAAAGAACTAGGCAAGACTGGAGTAAAGATCCCGGAAATTGGGCTCATGACTTGGGAATACCGTGGTGACATTGAACCGCTGAGGCTGGGCGTCGAGCTGGAGCCACTTTTTTTGATACGACTGAGGTCTCTGGTATCGAAGAAGTCGTAGGCCATGCGACGCGAGCATTCTCCCATGCCATTTTTGGCGGGCTGACGTCATCAAGGCAGCAGAGGTGAGCTCCAAGACATACCACATTTACCTTCATCGACTTCATTGGACGAAATACGAAGTCTCGATCGAAGAAACGATGGGTGCGATGGAAGAACTGGCAGAGATGGGAGTGAGGATGCAAGAGGTAGCGCAGGAAATACGGGGCTTTGTGGTGGACAATTTTCTCTTTGGGGAAGGCGATGGCCGGTTCTCCAACCAGGATTCGTTTCTGGATAAGGGGCTGATCGATTCCATGGGTATTCTGACTCTCGTGGAATTTGTGAAGGAGAAGTACGCCATCCCTGTGGAGGACGAGGATCTAATTCCTGACAACTGGGATTCTGTCCAGCTCATCACCAACTTCGTCCAATCAAGGCTGGCAGCCAAGATCTAGGCCAGAAGAAATCATGACCATCATTTCAGCTTTTTCTTCACGAGTCTTCGAGATCGACGCCAGCGCGGTCGCAGAAAGCGCGGCGAGAACACTCAGGGAGATAGTCTTCCGCCGCCTCCGCCGACGAGGCGCTGTCGTAGGACTTTCGGGAGGCATTGATAGCAGTGTCACTGCGGCTCTGTGTGTGCGAGCCCTGGGCAAAAACCGGGTATTCGGACTGCTCATGCCGGAGGATGAATCCTCGGGCGACAGCTTGAAGTTAGGCCGCATGCTGGCAGAGACCCTGGGCATCGCGAGTAGCGTCGAAAATATCGGGCCCGTGCTTCGGGCACTCGGATGCTATCAGCGCCGGGACGAGGCCATCCGGAAGGTAATCCCGGAATATGGGGATGGCTGGAAGAGCAAAATCGTGCTGCCAAATCTGCTTGAGGGTTCCTATTACGCACTCTATTCCGTCGTCGCCCAGTCGCCGGACGGCGAAACCCGGCGCGTGCGGCTGACTGCGGAAGCTTACCTTGGTATTGTCGCGGCTACTAACTTCAAACAACGAACCCGGAAAATGCTTGAGTACTACCACGCCGATCGTCTCTGGTACGCTGTGGCGGGCACCCCGAACCGCCTGGAGTACGCGCAAGGCTTCTTCGTGAAGAACGGAGATGGTTCGGCGGACTTCAAACCCATCGCTCACCTCTACAAGACGCAGGTCTACGAGCTCGGAAGGCATCTTGGAGTACCGGAGGAAATCCTCCGTCGCCCGCCCACTACGGACACGTACTCTCTGGAGCAGTCCCAGGAGGAATTCTATTTTTCGCTGCCACTTGAAATGATGGATCTCTGCCTTTATGGGAAGAACCATGGTGTGCCGACAGCCGAGGTCGCTGGTGCGACGGGATTGTCTGGAGAACAGGTGCAGCGTGTCTATGCAATGATCGACTCAAAGCTCAGCTCAACACAGTATCTCCACCTCGCGCCCCAACTCATTGAGAACGTCAGCGAAGTTCACCTAGATGGCGTGGAGTAAAGGCCGCAGAATCCTACTGTTATGTGTGGCATTGCTGGCGTTCTAAGTTTCAAGCAGGCGAGAGTAGAAGAAGACTCCCTGCGCAGAATGATTGCGACCCTTACTCACCGGGGTCCAGACGGCAGTGGTGTATACGTGGACTCCAACGTTGGTCTGGCGCACGCCCGACTGAGCATCATTGACATTGCGGGTGGCCATCAGCCGATGTCCATCGACAACGGTTCACTGTGGATCATTTTCAACGGCGAGATCTTCAACTACATCGAATTGCGGGAGGACCTTGAAAAGAAGGGTCATCACTTCGTCACGCGCTCCGATACGGAAGTAATCTTGCATCTCTACCGGGAAAAGGGCCAAGATTGCGTCCATTCTCTTAACGGGCAGTGGGCCTTTGCTATCTGGGATGCGCGTGAGAAGAAGCTGTTTCTCTCTCGTGACCGTTATGGGGTTCGGCCGCTGTTTTACACGGTGACCGGTGAGCAGTTCATTTTTGCCTCGGAAATCAAAGCGATCTTTGCCCATCCCGACGCGAGACGAGCAATCGACCTGCGAGGCCTGGATCAGATTTTCACCTTCTGGGTTACCCTACCGCCTAGAACATTTTTCAAAGACATAAGCCAGCTTCCGCCCGGACATTCTCTGATTCTCAAAGATGGCAAGATCAAAACGCATCAGTATTGGCAGCCGGAATACGCTACAGCGGACCAGTTGGTGCCGAATTCGGCCGGGGAGAAGGCTGAAGAATTACTGGAGCTCATGGAAGATGCGGCCCGAATTCGGCTCAGGTCCGATGTCCCAGTGGGTGCCTACCTGAGCGGTGGCATCGACTCGACTTTCACGACGGCGCTGATTACGCGATTTGCCCAGGACCGGCTTAGAACCTTCTCGGTTTCTTTTGCAGACTCCGAGTTCGACGAGAGTTCCTACCAAAATGAGGCCAGTGATTACCTCCACACTCAGCACGCACAAATACGCTGCACTTCGGACGACATCGCCAAAATCTTCCCCGACGTAATCTGGCATACGGAACAGCCCATCCTGAGGACGGCGCCCGCACCTCTCTATCTCCTGTCGAAGCTGGTGAGAGACAGCGGCTTCAAGGTAGTCCTAACCGGCGAAGGGTCGGACGAAATTCTTGGTGGCTACGACATATTCAAAGAGGCCAAAATCCGCCGGTTCTGGGCCCGACAGGCTGATTCGCGTTTGCGTCCGCTCTTGTTGAGGCGGCTTTATCCTTACCTGGAAAATGTTCAGCAACAGCCGGAGGCGTACCTCAGAAGCTTCTTCCACGTGTCCGACGGAGACTTGGCTAATCCGTTTTTTTCCCATCTACCGCGTTGGGAACTCACGTCAAAGCTGAAGCTGTTCTTTTCCGACGCGGTGAAGGCGGAACTGTCTGCGTACGACGGCTTCGCGGAAGTGGAGCACGAACTCCCGCATTGCTATCGCCGGTGGCCTGATTTCTGTCAGGCGCAATACCTGGAGACGAGATATCTGATGTCCGGATACATCCTTTCGTCCCAGGGCGATCGCATGGCGATGTCGCATTCGGTGGAAGGACGGTATCCATTCCTCGATTATCGCGTGAGTGAGTTTGCCGGTCGGCTCCATCCATCGCTGAAAATGCACGTATTGAATGAGAAATACCTGCTGAAGCGAGCAGCGGGTAACATGGTGCCACCGTCGGTCCTCAGGCGTACTAAGCAGCCGTATCGCGCACCAGATGGAAAGTGCTTTTTCGGCAAGCAAGCGCCGGCTTATGTGGCAGAACTGCTTTCTGCAGAAAGGATAAAGAAAGACGGCATATTCCAGCCAGGTCCAGTGGAAAAGCTAGTTTCAAAGTTCAAGTCCGGCCGTAACGTCACGACGAAGGATGACATGGCCTTGGTCGGCATCCTTTCCACTCAGCTCGTGACAGACAACTTAGTGCATCAGGCATGAACCGCCGGGTCTGACGAAGAACTCAGTTTCATGAACGACACTGACCACAACGTTGCACAGTTTTTGCTCGAAGCGAAGGGAGACTCCCGCCGGGCATTGCTGACCCTGAAGGGCGACCACAGCTACGGAGAGTTGCGGTTGGCGTCCGCTGACGTTGCCAAGTATCTCATCGCGACCGGCGGCCACAAGGGCGACCGTGTCATCCTGGTTGGTGACAATTCGTTCTTCTGGGTGGCGGCGTATCTGGGGATTCTGCAAGCCGGTCTAGTCTGTGTGCCGTTGCCTCCCAACATTTCGCAATCCGACTTCGATTACATTGTTGGAATCACAGAAGCCAAGTTTTTTTTTCTGCAGTCCGGATTCGCCGCGAGAAATAAGCACCGTTTTCCGGACGGAGGCCTAGTTACCGACGATGGCTTGCCGGGCAAGACGGGGAGGCTTTGTCTCGACCTGGCTGAGCTGCGCGTACAGGTGGCGGACAGCGAACCCCCTCTGCCTTGGACGCAGACGTCTGATCTCGCCGCTTTGATGTTCACCTCTGGATCCACGGGCAAACCGCGAGGCGTGATGGTCTCGCACGGGAATGTCAAGGCAAATACGGACTCGATCATCCAGTATTTGCAGCTTACGGGCGAAGACCGAATAATGACGGTTTTGCCGTTTCATTACTGTTTCGGTACCTCACTGTTGCATACCCATCTGCGGGTCGGAGGAGCTCTCGTCCTCGATCACCGATTCATGTACCCGGAGAAGGTCCTGCAGCGCATCCAGGAAACGGAATGTACCGGTTTTGCCGGAGTTCCGAGCCACTACCAGATCTTGCTGCGCAAGGCGGGTTTGTGGAAGAAATCGTTTCCTCACTTGCGCTATGTCCAGCAGGCTGGTGGACATTTGGCTCCAGTTTTCCTGCGCGAACTGCGCGAAGCGCTACCGACTATCCAGATCTTCGTAATGTATGGTCAGACCGAGGCCACTGCGCGGCTTTCCTATTTGCCTCCCGATCTTCTAGAAGAAAAGCTGGGGTCCATCGGGAAGGGGATACCTGGTGTTCATCTTAGTGTGCAGAATGAAGCGGGGGAGGAGGTTCGTCCGGGCGAGATCGGCGAGATCGTAGCCCAAGGCGAAAACGTGACCCGTGGGTACTGGCGCGCACCCGAAGAAACCGCGGGTTCCTTCCGAGGGGGAAAGCTCTTCACTGGCGACTTAGCGACTGTAGACGAAGAGGGCTTTATCTTCATCGCTGGGCGCACTAAGGATTTCCTAAAATGTGGCGGCGAACGGATCAGTTGCAAGCAATTGGAGCAACAATTACTGGAGTGTGAAGATCTTCTAGAAGCGGCGGTGATCGGGGTTCCAGACGAGATGATGGGCGAAGCGGTTAAGGTGTTTGTAGTCCCGCGCCCCGGTTCAGCCGCGGTAGAGGAACGGCTGCGTAATTTCTGGAAAGAGCACCTGCCCTTTCAGCTCGTTCCTCGAGAGATCGTGGTGCTTAACATTTTGCCCAAGAATCATGCCGGGAAGGTAATGAAAGAAGAACTGCGGGACACCGAAGCAGTGGGGATTTCCAGAGGGAAGTGACTCTGCGGTGACCTTGTTCTTCGAAATGAAGCGAAGGGGAGTGCACTGAAGTGGTGGAAGGTATCTTTTCGGGACTCAAGAACCGGGTTCTGCAGCACATCGCCCGCAGCGTGCCCGGCGCGATGAGTGTGCGGCCTCTTCTTCATCGTTGGCGCGGCGTGAAGATGGGACAGAATGTTTGGGTCGGTTACGATGCCATCATCGAGACATCGTACCCTGAACTTGTCACCATTAAAGAGGGCGCCACTATCGGCATTCGTACCCTTATCATTGCCCACTTTCGCGGCCGCAGCCGAGGCGTGGTCATTGAGGAAGACGCATTCCTCGGACCCGGCGTCATCATTCTGCCTAATGTTATCGTGGGGCGTGGATCAGTGGTCACCGCCGGAAGTGTCGTCACTTCCTCAGTCCCTCCAAGAACACTGGTTCAGGGAAATCCCGCAAAGCCGGTTGCTCGCGTTGGTAAACCGCCGAGTACCGACGTGAGCTTTCAGGAGTTCACGGCTAGCCTGAGGCCGCTCAAGCAGGGAAGTGACGTGACTCGATGATCGCAGCCTACGGGTTTGTCTCGCAGTGTTTGCCGCTCTATGGTCTAAAGACTTGGGTTCTTGCTGCATTCTTGCCTTTGATCGTGCAGATCTCGAAGAAACGTGTCGGGGTTCATCCGCCTCAGGAATTTCAGAAACGCCGGTTGACGTTCGATAGCCTGGCGGAAATCGCCCCCGTCGTGTTCGAATCGTTTTCTCCTGGAACGACCTCGCTCCCCGATGCTTGCCTTTTTCTTGGTCATGAACATCCCCTCTTGCAGCAACTGAATGTCCCTTGTTACGTGTGGGAAAAGAAGGCTGCCAGCCTAGGTGGCGTTTCAGCCAAGGTTGATTTCTCTACGTGGCGATGTCTGCACACCGCGATTCGTGGTCACAGGTTGGTTGAGTCCACTCCTCGGGACATTGGTTTTTGTTCCGTAAGAGATCGCGATACCATTGTTGCCACCCTCGGCGATCAGCCTGTGTGGACACTTCGTGGGTTGGTTCATCGTGTTTCAGTTGAACCCCCGTGCCTCAATGCTGACGAACTTCTGTATTCTCACTTCTCACCAGAGCGCTGGCTGGGCCTGCTTCCTCTTCTGCACTTCCTTCGCTCGGTGACGAGTGACATAGATTGGCAAGCGCCACCCCTCAAAGCGTGTATTGTTTTCGATGACCCTAACCTACACGCGCTCACATACGGCTACCTGGACTTTCGCCGGCTCGTTGAAGATGCAAAGGCCCGACGTTACCACGTTTCTATGGCGACTGTCCCCCTGGACGCATGGTATGTGAACAGTGAAGCAGCGCGTTTATTCAGGGAGAATTCGCAATACATCTCTCTAACCACACACGGTGGCGATCACACTAAGAACGAACTGGTGAACAGCAATGGAAACCGACTACTACGGCTTGTGCAGGCACTCAGGCGAACCGAGGTCCTTGAGCGGAAAACACTTTTAGAGGTTTCACGCTTCATGATTGCTCCACACGGTGCATGCTCGGAAGCCACAATGGACATAATGCTCAAGCTTGGATACGAAGGCTCGGGAATCCCTACCTATTCTTTGCTTGAGTGGAACCCGGGAAAGCAGTGGCCAGCTGACTTCGGCCTCGGGAACGTGTTGTGGATGGGCGCCGGCTTCCCGGTGGTCTACCGTTTCGGGTTGGTGTCAAATGAAACCAAGATTCGGCTATCAGCATTCCTTGGGCAGCCGATCGTACCCTACGGCCACCATTGGGACTGTTCTTCGGGCCTAGACCTTCTCGGCAGCATAGCTGACGCGGTAAACAACGCCGGTGGTTGTTGGGGAAACATGCAGTCGATTATGCGTTCCAATTACAAAACGAAAGCCAATGGTGATCTGCTGCAAATTCAGATGTGTTCTCGTCGAATACAGATACACATTCCAGAAGACACTACCTTCGTTTCAGTCGACCGGCCTTGGATGATGGAAGCAGATCAGGAATATCTGGCATATTCCAGCAGTGACGGTCGGAGCGCGAGCTTGCTGTCGGGATCATCTACCGACCCGATTGAGGTTACTCCTGGCTCAGAACTCATTTTGCGCGCCTTACCCAAAGAACAGCTCCATTACAGAACATTGACTGCTCCCCCACCTCGCATTTGGCCGATTGTTCGCAGGGTGCTTGCTGAAGCCAGGGACCGTGTGAAGCCGATCCTTGGGAGATAGTTTGGGTCGGACTACTACCCAGTACTCTGTTTATTTCTTGAAAGACGCTTAGTCATTTCAGATCAGAACAAGAAGGAGAAGAACCAATGACAACCTTGCTATCCTCGGTTTCCACGATTCCGATTGAAAGACGACATCGGCTGGCCTATTCGGAATTTGTCAGTGAGTTCCTGAAACCTCACCGACCCGTGATAATCTCAGGAGCCCTTGATCAATGGAAGGCGAGCAAGTGGACGCCTGAGTATTTTCGAGCGAGTTTCCCTGACCATCTGGTGAATGTTGACGGCAAAGATTATCGAATGGCGGAATTCATCGACCTAGTTCTCAACTCAACCGACGAGAGACCCGCGCCGTATCTTCGTAATGCGATTATTGATCGCTTTCTCCCCGCCCTGCTGTCGGCTATCCAGCCGCTGCCGGAATACTTCTCGCCGAACTGGCTCGAGGGACCGCTCTCGCAATTGCTCCGGTCCCGGCTTCATAACGGCAGTGCGGAGCTCTATGTAGGCGGACGGGGAGGGAAGTTTCCTTTTCTACATTTCGACAGCTGGCACACGCATGCGTTTATCTGCCAAGTCTATGGGACGAAGGAGTTCACCGCGTATTCACCGGACCAGACTCCCTATATCTACGTGGAGCCCGGCAGCTACAACCGGTCGCAAATTCCTGACATAGAGAATCTTGACTACAAACAGTTTCCTCTTTTTGCCCGCGCTACCCAAATGCGATTCAAGCTTGAGGCCGGGGAGATTCTGTTCATCCCAGGTGGCTGGTGGCACACGGCGAAAATGCTCACGCCCTCTATTACGGTTTCCGTGAACCGTGCTAACGCGTCGAATTGGAGCGAGCTAACTCGAGACATGTGTTCCCGCGCATCATTCCCCATGAAACCTGTTGCCGCGGTTTACCTTACTGGAATGCGCGTGTTCCGGACGATCTACGGCTCGTGACCGAGGTTAATAACCATTTCGGGAATATTCCAGCAATCTATTCGTGCCACACATCATGGTTATTGCCGCCGGCGTACTTACGGGAGGGATGTTTGCGTTGCTGCCTCTTGCAGCTTACCTCGCGATGGTCTGGGTACTCCGTCTCCGAGGAGAGGGATGTCGGAGCGCTGCTTTGGGTGCAGCAGTGTGCTGGGGTGTATTCCTGGCGCTGATTACCGAGATACTCAGTGTCCCGCGTCTGATTACGCGTCCCTGGCTAGCGGTGGCTTGGCTGAGCGTGGCGCTAATTGCGTTTGGATATGGATGGGTACTCCATAGATCAACGTCTCCCCGAGACAAGACTGAAGGCGAAGATAAACGGCAATCGAACGCGAGCACATTGGATAAGATGGAGTGGTTTCTGCTCTCGGGCATCGGACTCCTGCTCGCATTGGTTGGTATCACTGCAATCGTGAGCGCCCCCAACAACTGGGACGCAATGGCGTATCACATGTCCCGGGTTGTGCAGTGGATGACCAATCGCGACGTAAGCCTCTATCCCGCATTTTATTCCGTTCAACTGTGGATGTCCCCCTGGGCTGAATATGCGATGCTGCACCTCGATGTTCTGTACGGTGGAGACCGTCTTGTGAACCTGGTCGAGCTGCTCAGCATGATCGGCACCATAACGGGCGTCTCGCTCATCGCGCAGCAACTCGGAGCCAGTGTCCGCGGCCAGCTGCTCGCGGCCGTTGCCATCGCAGCGCTTCCGGAAGGCGTCCTTGAGGCCTCCGGGGCGATGAATACCTACGTTGGCGGCTTCTGGATCGTGGTTGCCGTCTACTACCTTCTGAAATGGAATAAGCAGCAGAGCTGGAATATCGCTTTCGCGATGGGGGCAGCAGTCGGCCTTGCCATCCTCAGCAAAGGTACGTCTTACGTATTTCTGTCCTGCATGCTCTTAGCCTGTTGGTGGATGGGCTCATCGCTGGCCCGAACACGCCTACTGGCCCGCCTGCCGCTGTTTCTAGTCATCGTTCTTGCGTTGAATGCACCGCTGTATGTCCGCAATTACCGGCTGAGCGGATCTCCACTGGGATTCCATTCGGCCTTTGGTGACGATGCTCAGCGTCAGGTTCGCAACAGTCGTATGTCTCCTTCCGTCGCCTTCTCCGGGGTAGTGAAGAACTTGGCGCTTCATATCGCTACGCCGATCGGCGCGGTGAACGAGCGAACGCAACGGGCGATCGTCTGGACGCTGCAAAAGCTGCGAATCGATCCAAGCGATCCGGCTTCTACGTATCGGGGAGGTTTTCACCTGAATGGTTTTTCCAGTAACGAAGCCCGCGCCGGCAACCCACTGCAATTGGCTCTAATCGGGTTGACGTGTTTATTGCTGTGCAGTGGAAGAATCGGGGACCGAAACCTCCGCCTCTACATGCTTGGTCTGGCGGGTTCTTTTGTTCTTTTCTGCACGCTCATTCGCTGGCAACCTTGGAACAGCCGCTATCATCTCCCGCTGTTTGCACTTGGCATGGCTATAGTGGGTGTTGTTCTTGAGCGGAGTCGGAATCGGGTTGCTCTTTCCGGCTTGGCTTGCCTGCTGCTAATCTCGGCTCTTCCCTTTGCGGTTTTCAATTCGTTGCGGCCGCTTGCGCCGTGGCCGAGAGCAAGCATTTTCCGGCAGTCCCGATTGGAGTCTTATTTCGCTGACTCGCACGATCTGTGGATGAACTCTTACGTTGCTGCAACCAACCTCGTTGAATCCAGCGAATGCAAGAGCATCGGAGTCGATTCCTCTTTGGAGGACTTTGACTATCCACTGTATTCGTTGCTTAACGCAGGACACAGCGACAGGGAAGTGCGATACACCGGTGTGAACAATCTCACGGCCGCCTACGCCCGGTCCGACACCAAGCCGCCTTGCGCGGTGATTTGTCTACGCTGTGCGAACGCACCTGCGAAGTGGACAGAATATAAAGACGTGGGAGGCAGAGCCTCTGTTTTCGATGAGATCGCAGTGTTCGGCAAAAATGGAGATCTGCCCAACAACCAGACCGTGACTCTGCCACAACCAGCCCAGTACGAAGCCATTCTGCAACAAATGGACCATTACCGCGATTCGCCTAGGGCGGTCGATTTTGCTGCGACAGAGGCAAAAGTCAATCGTGCCAGCCGTGACTGGCCCGATAAGAAAAATGATCTTAGGGCAAGAATGAACTTTTTATACACTGGAGGCCTATCGCTCTGGCGCGTAAGAGATTCCGTCGATCCGATGCGAAGAAACGGCGAGCCAATTGACCACTCCAAAATCGATCCGGTGCAATTGATGGCTGCGTTAGAAGTCTTTCAGGACTGGGATCAGACGATTCAAAGTAAGGTTGACGAATTAAACGGATTCGTGGATCAACTTTACTCCTCTCGAGAATCTCAAGCGAAGGCAGTTTCTTCGACTGGTGGCAGACGGGGGAATAGATGACGCGTAACCTGCTTACGCCTCGGTCCAATCCGAAGTTGCTATCCATCGTGATGCCGTTTTACAACGAGGAGGAGATGTTTCCGTTACTTCGTCCCCGGCTGACAGAATTCATGGATCGATCTGCATACCCGTGCGAAGTCATAGCCGTAAATGACGGAAGTTGTGATCGGACGATTGATCTGCTGGTGGATTGGAGCAAAGCGGATTCCCGGATAAAAGTCCTAAGCCTGTCGCGCAATTTCGGTCATCAATATGCATCCACGGCAGGGATCGATCACGCTGCGGGCGAAGCGATTGTCTTAATAGACGCGGATTTGCAGGATCCTTTGGAGATGATCCATCAGATGATCGAGCAGTACCGCAATGGCTACGATGTTATCTGTGGCCAGCGGATCACGCGCTCGGGAGAGGGAGTTTTTAAGAAGTTTACCGCCTGGTTTTTTTATCGTTTCATGCGCGCGTTCTTTCTGGAGTCGTTGCCTCCCGACGTTGGCGACTTTCGACTTATGTCGAGGCGCTGCGTTGAGAGTCTCACAAGGATGCGCGAACTTCACCGGTTTTTACGTGGCATGGTGGCTTGGGTTGGCTACCCACAGATCTGCGTGCAGTACGAACGTCAGCCGCGTGGGGCGGGGTCAACCAAATATCCATTGAGGAAAATGTTCCGGCTAGCCTGCACAGCGGCGCTTTCCTTCTCCGCACTGCCGCTGCGACTCAGTTTCGCCGGAGCTGGAACCATGACGCTGATTGCGATCGTGGAGGCCATGCGGGCTCTGATCGCCCATTTTGAACACAAGACAGTAGCGGGTTGGACTTCGCTGATGGTTGTCATCTGTTTGAGCAATGCGGCCCTGATGATTTCCGTTGGCATCCTCGGCGAGTACGTGGGGAGAATTTATGAGGAAAGCAAGGCGAGACCACTGTATGTGGTCGCTGAGTCTTGGAACATGACTTCCTGCCCCTCGCCATTTCACATGGAGATTGCGTCTGAAGAACAGGCACTACCCACAGTCAGTAACCACTTCGTGGACTCAGGCAGGGAATAACTGATTCCCAAGAAACGTCCTCTACCAGCACCTTAATGCAAACCACAACGTGCAAGGCGGAATGCCGCCTGAATAGTATGGAGAAAAACCACAATGGCAGAAATTCGTCTGGGTCAGATCCATCCACAATGTGTACAGGAGTTGGCAGCAAATGCTGTTGATATTTCCGGTTACTGCTTTTCTGCTTTTCTTCCGAGTGCTGCACCGAAGCAGAGTTGACTGGCGCAGAGCGATACTCGGATCAGCCATTTTCTGCGCTGCCTGCATTGTCGGAATCAACGAAACGCTGAGCATTGGACACCATCTTACTCGCGCCAGCGTCGCTGTGTCCTGGGCGCTCATTTGCGCTACTATCATCCTTCTTTCCTTCAGGCTCGATAGTAGTGTCATTCCACGTGTCAAGTTCTTTTCAAAACTAGACTTGAGAACTCGAACTCTACTGGTTGGTGTGGGAATTATCGTCT
>WNFO01000512.1_pt1 | contig 28056 bp, 30 predicted proteins | sample 5400251 | NCBI WGS metagenome assembly WNFO01 (sample SAMN13153354, study PRJNA577476) | soil metagenome | isolation source: 100 cm saprolite under Madrone tree | place: USA:California | collected 2016-06-14
ATAAACACTGTGTTGTGCTATCGTCAGACATTAAGGAAGCCTCTTTTGTTGCGCAAACATTGTCTTGTCAACATGTTTGTAACAGAGGAGGCTTCTTTTGTCTTCAGATCTCTTCCGATTCACGAATAATGCGGGCTAGCTCCGCGGCAATCTCTGAAGGTATGCGCCTTTGTCCCGCATGGACAGCTCGGATGGTCTCCAAGAGTTCTCTGTGCACCTGTCTCTTCAACAAGAAAGCTCGTGCGCCTGCCTTGAGGGCTCGCACCACTTGGACATCGCCTGTGTATGTCGTCAGAACGATGATCCGTGCGTTCGGGAATTCGCTCTGGATGCGACTAATCGCTTCAATGCCATTCAAGCCCGGCATCTGCAGATCCATTAGGGTCACATCCGGCCGGTGCGATCGGAACTTCTCGATGGCTTCCTCGCCATTAGAAGCCTCTGCAACCAGCTTCATGTCAGTTTCAACATTGACCAGTGCTGCGATCCCCTTGCGCAGAAGAGGGTGGTCGTCCACGGTGAGGATGCGAATGAGGCTAAGATCGGTGGTCATAATTTCTCGTCCTTCGGAATACTCGGAATCCGGAGCGATCGGGAGCCTTTTCATAAGCTATGGCAGCGGCAACGGTTAATTGAACTTCCGTTCCTGCTCCCGCTTCGCTCCACAGATCCAATTTTGCCCCCATTTGCTGCGCTCGTTCCCGAACACCTAGCAACCCCCAGTGTCCGGCCCGCCCACCTTTCTCCAGAACTTGCGGGTCCATACCCTTGCCATCGTCCCGCACGCGCAATCGAAACTGGTGTTCATCGTATAGAATCTCTGCCTCGATCCGGCGCGCATGGGCATGGCGGAAAGCATTTCGTAAGACCTCCCGCGCAATGCGGTAGACTTGATCCCGCGTGACGGGAACCAATGTTCGTCGCTCTCCCTCAACGGTTAGGCCGAAGGTCGGCGCATCGTGGTCTGCACTCTGCGATGCAACTAGTTCCTCCCCCGTTGCCCTCAGTAACTGCGCGAGGTCATTCTCAGCGACGTGGGCGTCACGTAAGCCTTCGATGGCCACCTGGCTCTCGGTGATAGCCCGCTCGGTTCCTATGATCGCGCCATCGAGAGCTTGCAGTGCTTCTTCAGGGCGCCGATGGAACATGTTGCGCGCTGCCTGAAATTCGAACATCAATCCGTGCAAACTTTGCAGCAGAGTATCGTGCAGTTCCCGCGCGATGCGAGTCCGCTCGCCGACGCGCGCCTCCAGCGCCATATTGAACTGCCGCGACAGGTGCCTCAGGCGGAGCTGATAGAGCGCCCACAATAGGAAGAGAAGAACACAAACGCAGAAAGCTCGAAACCAGATTGTCTGAAACCAGGCAGGCGCAAGGCTGAACTCCAGCGTGGCGCCTTCTTCGTTCCAACCACCATCGTTATTGCAGGCGATTACCCGAAACCGGTAGTTTCCGGGCCGAAGATCGTTATAGAAGGCCTGGCGCCGCGTGCCGGCTTCTCGCCAGCCCTTATCATGACCCTCAAGTTTGTAGCGAAAGAGCACCTTCCGTGGAACCTTGAAACTCAATGCTGTGTAATTGATTTCCAGCTCGCGCCTCAAAGGCGGAAGGCTAAGCTGGCCTAAAGTGTCGTAGCTCTTGTGATCCGCAACCAGTTCCTCTATGTGTACAGGTGGTGGAATCACATTGGCGTAAATATGGCTAGGGTCGATCATTTGTACAAACTCGCCGCTCGCAAACCAGAGTCGTCCATCCGGTGACTTGGACGCTAGCGGCTGATCACTTCCAGCACTAGGTTGGGCTCCGTCAAGCGCGTCAAACGTCTTCACCGACACCTTGCTATCCGGAAATTTTAGCCACGTCGTCCAATCCGATGCCGAGATCCTGAGAAGTCCGCATCTCGCGTAGAGCCAGAAAAAGCCGTAATTATCCTTGATCGCGGAGATGATTAAAGAGCAGGATAAGCCGCTCCGGGAATCCAATAGATTTAACTTGCCATCCTTCAACCGGTACAGTCCCTTACTGCTAGTTACCAACACGGCATTGTCCGAATCGACAGAGAGACTATAGACGCTAACTGGATTCTCCCCACTCTCTAGGGAGAGAACGGTGTCCGCATTGCGATTGAGGTAGTGAGCCAGCTTGCCATCTCCGGAACCTACCCAGATTCCCGCGTTTCGATCTGCAGCAAGATAGTGGGGGCGGTTGAAATCAGCCATCTGGATTTCTTCTTCTAACCGCTGGTCTTTGATGCGAAGGAGACGGCCTGAACCAGTTTCATCGGGATCGCTATCAATCAGTGCCCAGATATTGCCTTGAACGTCCTCAGTGAAACTCGCCGCGACCCCAGTCTGGTCTGAGGCGCTTCCATCTGACTTCTTGATTCTAGAGAAGCGGCCTGATTTGTACGTTACAACCGTGTCGTCAATTCCCAGCCAGATTCGTCCGGTGGAGTCCTCGAACATTGCCCTTACGATTTGCCCCGGAAGCCCATGGCCAGTGGCAATCGCCGAGACGCGATCGGCGTTGATGATATCCACGGCTTCCACATTGCCAACCCACACGGAACCGTTACTCAATGCAAGGACGGAGCGCACATTTGCTCCAATTAACCCTTCATTACCGGAGAAAGTCACCACCGGAGTATCTCGAAACACATCTACTCCCCTGTCCGTCACGACCCAAAGGTTGCCTTCCCGATCTTCATAGATCGACCCGATGGAATTCCCGGAGTGGCCCGCGGTGTTGTCATAATGGTTGGCAACCCCGTCGCGCACATGGTAAAGGCCTTTGGTCTCCGTTCCGATCCACAGTGAATGATTCCGGTCCACCAGCATCTCGACGGCTCGAATCGTTCTGCCATCGAATCCAGGTATCACATAACTGGCCCATTTTCCCTTCGAGTAGTACCGCACTCCCAGCTTTGGTCCGGTTTCATCCAGCCCCGTCCAAATTGATCCGGACGGGCCCACAGCCACAGTAACGGCTCCATAGCCGGCTGTGCGCTTCAGTTCCTGCTCGAAATACACGCTGGAAGAACCCGGCGCCCAACGGCAAAGCGCGCTTGACCCGAACCAGATGTTTCCGTTCATGTCCTCGGCCAATTGCAGGCCATACTTGACCGAGATGCCATCCTTCTCGCCATAACATTGCACGTGTCGATCCAGGATTCGGCAGAGAGGTCCTCTTCCGTCACGGACACGGTAGCGGGTGAACCAGATCGTTCCGGCATGGTCCTCAATTACGTCGCTAACCCCGGCACCTCCGATCTCGGAAGCGTAATTGAACAACTCGCCATCCTTGAATTGAGCTAGCCCACCCGGGACTCCGATCCACAAGCTTCCATCTCGGGCGCCAAGCAGGGAGCCAGCACCTCTGGGCAGTTGCTGACCTTTGGGAGGCGTCCAGGAAGTGAACTTTACGCCATCAAATCGCGCCAGGCCGCTGGCCGTCGCAATCCAGATATATCCATCCGTCGTCTGTGTGATCGCTACCGGGCGATTCACCAAGCCGTCCTGTGTTCTCCAGGCAGTGTGGCCATATTGCGAGATAAGCCTGTGCGGATCGACTCCCCACGCGCAATTCGCTATGAGGAAAATCAGCAAAGCGACAAGCCAAACCAATCGTGGCACATTCGATTGTCGTCCCCTGGAAACGAGAATTGGGCTCGCTTGTTCAAGTCGTTGTACATTCATCGCTCGTCTACTCCCGAAGAAAGTCCGTCAGCCAAATGGGGATTAGCAGGAATTCTGTGTCGCGACGATCGTGAGATCCCGAGCTTCTTCATTTTGGCAACTAAAGTAGTTCGCTTCAGTCCCAGCCGCTCGGCTGCCCCACCGGGTCCTCCAATTCCGGACAGACGAGCGCCACAAGCAGGAAGCCAAGAATGGTCTGTGACACGAGGTGCAGTTTCATGATCATTCTCCCTTCAACCTATTGCCTTGATCGCGTGAAGTTGTTCATCCGGCGCGTTCATTTACATGTTCCTTTGTGTTCAAGTGTCGAGTCCGTGAGCCGCGGGCCCGCCCCTTACTCAAACAAGTGCCCCTAGCACATCATTGTTCCCCGAAGGTCCATCGTCAGCGTCCGGTTTGAGCAACGGCTCTCTCTCCGATCCCTCCTGGAACGCATCTGTGTATCCTTGGGACCGCGTTCGATAAATCCCGAGCCTCTTCATTTTGGTGATTAATGTCGTACGTTTAAGTCCCAGCCGGACAGCTGCACCTCGAGGTCCTCCTACCATTCCTCCTGTAGCACGCAAAGTTTTCAAGATCAGGTCTCGTTCGGCGTCCCGGAATGTTCCTTTTGGGGCAATCGGGGTCACTGCATTCTTCTGTGATGCGGGAAGAGGATTCGGAAGTACTCCATTGTCCGATCGGATCACAGCCCGTTCAATCAGGTTTTGCAATTCCCGCACATTCCCCGGCCAGGAGTACTCAAGGAACGCATTCATCGTGGTCCGCGGTATGTGCTCAATGCGCTTCCCCATGCGCCGGGCAAAGAGCTCGACAAAATGCGAGACCAGTCGCCCAATGTCTTCGCGGCGTTCACGCAGTGGCGGCAGCACTACCGGGAACACGTTCAGGCGGTAGTAGAGATCGCTACGGAATTCATTCCGCGCAACCATCTGGGCCAGATCGCGATGGGTAGCGGCAACCAGACGCACGTTAATGCGATGGGTACGGCCGCTACCCAAGCGCTCGAACTCTTGTTCCTGCAAAACCCGTAAAAGTTTCGGCTGCACCGCCAGCGGCAGGTCCCCGATTTCGTCCAGGAAAAGAGTGCCCGTATCGGCCAGTTCGAACCGGCCCACTTTCTGCGAGACGGCTCCGGTGAAGGCGCCCTTCTCGTGCCCAAAAAGTTCACTCTCGAGGAGGTCAAAGGGAATGGCAGCACAGTTCAGCTTCACGAAAGGGCGTCCGTAGCGCCCGCTCAGATTGTGAATGGCGCGGGCCATCAACTCCTTGCCCGTTCCGGTTTCTCCCAGGATCAGCACGGTGGAATCGGTGGGCGCCACACGCTGCACCTCCGCGAGCACCGATTCCAGAGCAGGGCTGTCACCGACGATTTGGTCAAATCTATCCTTACTGCAACCCTGTTCAATTGACGAAACTCTGTTGACATTTCTCATGGCTGACTCCGCAGAGCTTCCTGTACACCACGAACCGAGAGTATTTTTGCAGGCGAAACACTGGATGTGTTCATCCTTATGACTCCATAGTCACGTGGTCTTCGTACCGCCTTGGTCTTGCCGTAAGGCTGAACGAATGGTTTGGAGTAAATGCTCGTCGCTAAAAGGCTTGCCTAGGAATGCGACAGCGCCGGCTTGCATTGCTCGCTGTCGGGATTCTTTGTCGTCGTAAGCGGTTATGAAAATGATAGGAATCCGGCAGCCGGAGGCCGCAAGGTGGCTTTGGAGCTGTAGCCCATTCATGCCCGGCATCTGCACGTCAACGATGAGACAGGACGTATCGTTCAGCGGGCCAGACCTCAGGAAACTCTCGGCAGATTCAAAGGCTGCCGCTCGAAAGCCAAAGGACTCGATGAGTAGTGTCGTGGTCCTGCGGACGGACTCGTCGTCGTCAACTACCGAAATCAGGTCCTTGGTCACTCCGAATTCCCCCCGCAAGGCGGAACGAATGGTTTGGAGCAGCTGTTCGTCGCTGAAAGGCTTGCCCAGGAAAGCAGCGGCGCCAGCTTGCATCGCTCGCTGACGGGAATCTTTGTTGTCGTAAACGGTAATGAAAATGATAGGAATCCCGCAGCCCGCGGCTGCGAGGTGCTGTTGGAGCTGTAATCCATTCATGCCGGGCATCTGCACATCGACGATGAGACACGAGGTATCGTGCAGTTGGCCAGAGCTCAGGAAACTTTCGGCAGATTCAAAGGCTGCCGCTCGAAAGCCCAAGGACTCGATGAGTAGTGTTGTGGTCCTGCAGACCGAGCCATCGTCATCAACCACGGAGATCAGATTCTTTGTCACTCTCAACTCCCGCTGGACAAAAGGTATTCCCAGAGGGAGAAAGAATCTATTGGGCGTTGGTAGATGTAGGTCCCAAAAAAGACGATACAGGTAAGCTTTCGCTTACGAGGCTTTTTCCGAGGGGCCTTTGATCTTCTCGATCATTCTTACCAGGTCGACAAGGGATTCCGCGTGCATCTTCTCCATTGCTCGGCTGCGCTGGACTTTGACGGTACTTTCCGCCGTTCCGAGTTGACCAGCAATCTGCTTATTGAGCATGCCCGAGACAAGCATGGAGATCACCTGCTGCTCGCGAGAAGTCAACGAGTCATAGCGACGTTGGAGGTCCGCCACTTCTTTCTCCTGCTCACGTCTGGCACGATCTCGCTCCAGTGCGACGCGAACGGCATCCAGCAGATCCTGATCTCGGAATGGCTTAGTGAGGAACTCGACTGCTCCAGCCTTCATGGCGCGAACAGTCATTGGAATGTCGCCGTGACCGGTGAGAAAAACTACTGGAATGTGAATATGTCTCCTTGCAAGCTCGTGTTGAAAATCGAGTCCACTCAATCCAGGCATTCTGACGTCGAGTACAAGGCAACTCGGCACATCTGGCGGCTTTTTGTGCAAAAAGCTATCAGCCGAGTCAAGGCTCTCCACCTGAAGCCCCACAGTGCTTAAGAGGAACTTGAGCGAAGAACGTACCGATGGATCATCATCAATAACAAAAACGACCGGAGCACCACCAGTCATGAAGCACCCCGACCAACTGCTGGCAGCGTAAAGGAGAACACAGCACCGTGGGGAGAGTTGGGCGTGGCCCAGAGTCGACCGCCGTGATTTTCAACAAGAGAACGGCTGATGGACAAACCCATTCCCATACCGTTCACTTTCGTCGTAAAGAAGGGAGTGAAGACGCGATCTGTTTCTAAACCAAGGCCAGTGCCCGAGTCGCGTACCGCAACCAGCACGTCCCCGGATTCGTCAATCCGCGATTGCACCCCCAAAAGTCGAGGTCGATTTGTTACAGCAGTCATGGCTTCGATGCCATTCATGATCAAGTTCAGCAGGACCTGCTGCAATTGAACACGATCAGCCAGCACAAGCGGGAGCGCTGTGGTCAACTGGCGTTCGAGCAGAATTCGATTCTCATAAATCTCGCGGCCAGCTAGAGTCAGGACTTCCTCAATCACCTCATTTATTTGCAACTCGTTCTTTTCGGCCGGCTTTTTCTTTATGAACGAGCGGATCCGACCTATGACAGCACTTGCACGCGTGCCATCGGCAACGATTTCTTCGAGAGCCCGACGCAGAACTTCAGGTTCGAGATTACGAGCGGCGTGCAGTCTCAGGCACGCGTTGCCGTTATTTGTCACGGCGGTCAGAGGTTGATTGACTTCATGGGCTATGGACGCCGCCAGTTCGCCCATCGTTGTCAGCCTAGAAACCCTTGCAAGCTCCACTTGCGTCATCTGCAAGGCTTGTTGTGCCTCTTTCCAATCATGCAGATCGACAACGCTCCCGAACCACTTCATGACGCGACCTTTTTCGTCGCGCAATGGTAGAGCGCTGGAAATGCACCAGCGATAAGCTCGGTCTGCCGCCCGCAGGCAACGAAATTCGTACTGAAATGGTTCACCTGTCGAAACTGCGGCTGTCCAAGCCCGAGCCATTTTCTCAATGTCGTCCGGATGAACAGTTTTCATCCAACCAGCACCATGAACTTGTTCCGCGGGTAAGCCCGTGTAGTCAAGCACGCGCTGATTGCAATAATCAATCGCCCCATCTACCTCAGCACTCCAGAGCATCTGCGGAATGGTCTCGGTTAATTCACGCAGGCTCCGTTCGCTCGCGCGCAGCTTATCCTCAGCCAGCTTTCTCTTACTGATATCGCGAATGAAGCCGGTGAATATCCGATGCTCATTGCTGGTCAGCTCTCCGAACGAAACTTCCACCGGGAATTCCTGCCCGTCCTTGTGCAGGCCGGTTAGTTCGGTACCTTGCCAGTTGATGTGCCGATCGCCGGTAGCCACATAGCCTCTGAATCCCTTCTCGTGCAGCTTCCGCATATACTCCGGCATTAGTACAGTCAAAGATTTCCCAATCAACTCCGTCGGGTCGTAACCAAAGATGCTCCTGGTTGCGGAATTGGCCAACTGAATTGTACCGTTCTCGTCCATGCTGATCACAGCATCACTGGCTGTCTCGACAACGAGGCGATACCTTTCTTCGCTGTAGCGGCGGGCGGATTCTTCCTGTTTACGTTCGGTAATATCAGTAACGACACCGCCGATGGCGTAGATCTCGCCCTCTGCGTTGAACAGCGGAAACTTCTGGACGATCCTGGTGTGTTGTCCGTCTTCATAGAGAACCACGTCTTCAAATTTCGTCGGTAGGCCTGCCTCTAGCACCTGTCGATCAACGGCTTGAAAGGCAGCAGCCTGTTCCGCTGAAAATAGCCCATCGTCGGTCTTGCCCTTGATTTCGTCCGTGACGTGAAAGGCTTTCTTGAACTCCTTGTTGGCATAGAGATACCGGCTCTGCCGATCTTTCACAAAAATCAGGTTTGGGCTGTTTTCGAAGAACGCCTGCAGCAGTATCTCGGTCTCTTGCAGCTTGGCCTCGGCTTCTTTACGTTCATTGATGTCCTCACAAGCGATCAACGTACGCAAGGATGACTCGCGGCCGCGGGTTGGGGTAACCGCTAGAGCCTTCCTGATCAAGAACCAGCGGTATTGGCCATCAGCGCTCCGAATACGCGCCTCAGTCTGGAACGGTTTCCCGGCGGCCAAAGCCACGGTCCATTCGTCAATGAATTGGGCAACATCGTCTGGGTGAATCGCGGTTTGCCAGACCCAGCCGCTCAGGGGTTGCAATGAGCAACCCGTATATTCCTGCCAAGCGCGATTCACAAACTCAACGGAACCGTTCGGCAGTGCACACAGGACCAGCGCCGGGATCTTTTCGATCAGCGTACGCAGATCTAGCTGCTCGCCGCTCTGTGTTTCGCCAGTCATGTCTTAAAAAGCTAGGCTGCGCTGCTGCCTTCCTCGACCGCGTAGTACGGGTTGTGTCGCAGCGCTCCCCGGCAAACCGAGAGGGGGTGCGTCCCAAACCCGCCGTCCAGTAGGAGACGACCGGAAACGGTATTTACGTCGTACATGCACACAATCACGCACGGATAGCGAAGCGCGAGAAGTGTTGCCCTAGTTTCGAGTTCGACTACTTCGTCGGCCCCTCTGCCGGGCAACGGAGCTTGGCCCATACCAAGGTTGCCCAGGTACCTGATCGCCGTTGCTCCTTTGCTGACCGCATTCGAAAAGGCAGCGTCGATATTTGCCAGCGTCACAGATGCAGAAGACTCGCGGCGCAAAATGACGAGCCGACCCTCGCCAAGCGCACTATCCAAGTCACGATTCGTCTTTCGTAGAATCGCCAAGACGCGATGGTTCGCTTCATCGTGGCCGAATAGAACACAATGCTGAAATTCGTCGGCGATCCCAAGTTCGAGAAACCGAACCCCCCGCTCGAATTCCTCGTCAGTTTGCCAAAAATGGATGAGATGGCTACCTAGTGGGACTTCGTCGTCGGTGATGCCGAGAGCGACTTTGTCAATAGAGGTCTTCATACCGTTCACCATAGTGGCGATTTGTGCGTCCGACAACAGACGCAGTCGCACAGTCGCGGAGGGTCTTCACTTGTGCCGAGGAGGAAACGATTCTTCCATTTTACACCCGCACCATCTTAAATCCGGAGAGGTGTGACTGGGTAGGCCTCCGGGGTGAGTTCCACCTCCCCCGGTGAAGAGACTAAAACTTGTCAGGAATGACCCACGCCGACACGATCAACGCCGATCTGCTCGCGTTCCTCAAGCAAAACTCAAAAGAAAGGGGGCAGATTCAGAAACTGCCGGTACGTTTGCTTCTGAGCTTATGTCCTGGCAGCTTCGGATCTTATCCTGGACAGATTTCTCTTTTTATGGGGCCGCGCGCTGCAGGTTCAGCCGGCGAAGCAACTGTGCATTCGCAGCCACGATGATAGTGGAGAGACTCATTGCGACTGCACCAACGCTCATGGGCAGATCGAGTCCGCATCGGACGAGAACGCCTCCTGCGACCGGGATGGCGACGAGGTTATAGGCGGTCGCCCAAACGAGATTTTGAATCATCTTTCGATACGTAGCCCGAGATAGCTTGATCGCTCCCACAACATCGCGCGGATCGCTGCGCACAAGCACGATTCCAGCTGACTCAATCGCCACGTCGGTTCCCGCCCCAATTGCGATTCCAACATCTGCGGTCGACAGCGCCGGAGCATCGTTCACACCATCACCCACCATTGCGACCCTTTTGCCGCCTGATTGAAAGCGCTTCACTGCCGAAGCCTTGTCAGCAGGGAGAACCTCGGCTGCGACCTCATCTATACCGAGACGTCGGGCGACCGAATCGGCAACCGCCTTCGAGTCTCCGGTGATCATCGCGACCCGAATACCAAACCGATGAAGCTCTGTGATCGCCTCCTTTGATTCGGGCCGAATCTCATCTTCAACGGCGAAAGCGCCGAGCAGTCGCCCTTCGGCAACGACATAGAGAACCGTCTTTCCCTCGGACGCCCACGTGGTCGTTAACTCTTCAACTTCCGGCGGTACTGTTACTTTGCCCCCGGTCAACAGACGCGGTGCACCGATTACGATGCTCCTGCCGTTTACGCGTGCCTGTGCCCCTCGACCGGGTAGCACTTCGAAGTCGGCAGCTTGCAACGTGGGCAGGTTTCGGCCCTTGGCTTCCGCCACGATTGCCTTGGCCAGCGGATGCTCGGAATTGAATTCGACTGCAGCAGCGTGGGCAAGCAAATCACTCTCGTTGGTGCCAACCACAGCCGCAACTTCCCAGACTGCTGGGGACCCACGTGTGAGCGTGCCGGTCTTGTCGAAAATCACCACGTCCAAATTGCGGGCGCGTTCGAGTGCGAGTCTGTCCTTGATAAGGAGACCGTTCTGAGCCCCAAGCGATGTCGAGATCGCAATCACGAGCGGAATCGCCAGCCCCAGGGCGTGCGGGCAAGCAATGATGAGGACGGTTGCCGTTCTAATCAGGGCGTGTTCTTTGTCGCCTGACAACCACCAGTAGATAAAAGTAATCGCGCCTGACGCGACGGCCACGTAGAAAAGGATTGCGGCGGCACGATCGGCAAGAGCTTGCGTACGAGACCCAGAAGCCTGTGCAGCAGCAACGAGCCGCATGATGCCGGACAGAGCGGTCTGCTCTCCTACTGCAGTGACGCGGACTCGAAGCCTTCCCCCACTGGCGACTGTTCCTGCGATCACTGCCGCACCTGGCCCCTTCAAGACCGTCCGGGACTCGCCGGTAATCATCGACTCGTCAACGTCCGCAGCCCCCTCGGCGACTGTGGCATCTGCCGGAACGCGGGTTCCGGGCCGGACCAGGACAACGTCGCCCACGCGCAACGCAGAGAGCGGAACGGTTTGAATTTCCGTATCGCTTACTCGTTCGGCAGTGTCAGGAAGCAGTGCGGCTAACGCACTGAGTGCGCCACGAGCTTGGGAAATAGCTCGCATTTCCAGCCAGTGGCCCAAGATCATGATCGTAATAAGGGATGAAAGTTCCCACCATACTTCAATGTCGAAAAGGCACCGAATGTCGCGGCGAGCGAGGTACAAAAGGCGACTATGATCGCCAGGCTGATAAGGGTCATCATGCCGGGCTTGCGGTCCGCCAGTTCAGTCCATGCCCCACGGATGAAAACGAGACCGCCGTAAACGAACACCACCGTTCCGAGGATTGGAGCGATTAAGTTCGAGCCGGGAAAGGAAGGTGCTCTGTACCCAAGCCAGTGTTGGACATCAGACGACCAGGCGATCACGGGAATCGAGAGAGCGAAGCTCAACCAAAATTTGTCGCGAAACATAGCGACGGAGTGTCCGGCATGACGGTCGTGACTCGCGTGGGCCGCCATCTTCTGCCCAGCATGTCGGTCGCCCTCTTGTTGCGTTAGTTGGTTCGTTTGCAACTCCGATGTCGAATACTTAGGGATAGACGAGCCGCACTTCGCGCTGCTCGCTATTTTTTTCTCCGCGGTGTTGGAATTCGCCAGTCACTACCAGCTTGCCCAGCACGCACCACACTTCAGTCAGGTAGTACTTGCCATCTCGACGAACGAACAGCAGCTTTGCATCGTCTTTGCTCACTGGATCTCCATACAAAATACGCGGGATGCCGACACTTAATTTTGCCCCTTTGGCACGGATTGAGATCGAGCTTGGCAACTCGGAATCGAACAGATAATCTCCCGCTGGAAACTTTTGCCCTTGCGCCCAGAAGTCGAATGGAACGCTGGCCCCGGACCTTACGACCGTTTGGGCTAGACCTGCACCCGAAAGCAAAAGCAGAACGCATGCTAGTGAAGCTGCCAGCCATGGTCTCGTAACCGAATTAAGGACATGTGTCAGCTTCGGTAAACTCGCCTCCCGCGGGAAGCCTCGGGTTAGTCTTGCGATAATCAGCATTTGAATTCTCCTTTCAATCAATGTGTGCGGGTAGTCACGTCAGACACATCGTCTTGCGGTTTGTAATAGGGCATCCGTTGTGCTAGATTCTTGTGGTCCAGAATTGTGCTTAATGGAATTGAAGACTTGCCATTGTCTTTCGGTCCTTTCAATCATTCCGAGACTGCGACAATAGCGCACTTCGTAGCCTCAAATTTGGGCCACGCCGCCATCGACGTAAAGCTCAGTGCCCGAAACATAGCTAGCTTCGTCAGACGCGAGAAATGAAACAGCTTTAGCGATCTCGTCCGGGTCTCCCAACCTGCCGAGCGGAACATTATTCTCCATCTCTTTCTTCATTATGGTGAGCGCCTCGCCTTGTTGCAGGCTCTCCATGATCGGAGTATCGATGTGGCCGGGGCTGAGAACGTTCACGCGGATGCGACGGTCTCGCAGGTCATTCGTCCAGGTTCGTGCAAAGGAGCGAACGGCAGCCTTCGTGGCGCTGTACACACTCATGGCGGGAAAACCCTTGATATCGGCAATTGATCCATTCAGAATGATTGATCCTCCGTCCTTCATCAAAGGGAGGCCTTTCTGCACAGAAAAGAAGAGACCTTTGACGTTTGCGTTGAAGTGAAGGTCAAAAAATCCCTCATCCACGGTGCCAAAGGGCGCCAGCTTCGCGAGGCCAGCATTCGCAAAAATAATGTCGACCTTACGATTCTGCTTTTTCACCGCGTCGTATAAACGATCGAGGTCAGATAGACTGGCGACATCGCCTTGCACAGCCGTCACGTTTTTTCCAATATCAGCAACTGCGGCATCCAATGCGTCTTTACGGCGGCCCGTAATGAACACGTGATCCATGCCTTCCTGAACGAAGCGCTTCGCCGTAGCGAGGCCCATGCCGGTCGACCCTCCCGTAACAACCGCTACCTTTCCTTCAAATTTCTTTGGCATAACCGACTCCTCGTGTGCTGAACCTCTAAGAACTTGTCGAACCTCTCACCGCACTTCGAGTTCTTGCACGCAGTGTGCCAGTTTGAGAACAGTCTCCTTGCCAGCATCAGTGCGCGTGCGATCAACTGAGCTCGCCTCCTGCGTGACGTCCATAGGTCTCGTGTTGCTATAGCAACATTGACGATCGAATGACAGAGCAGGCGGTCGCGAGAGGCCCAGGATCGGAGTCCCTCTACTTTTGTTGCGAATGAATCACCCTCTTCCTAGAGTCCCGAGGCCTGTGCCACCATCCACGAATAGCGTCTGACCTGTAATGAAGCTTGCCGTGTCCGAAGCAAGGGAGGTTATTGCCGCAGCCACTTCGATGGGCAGCGCGAACCGCCGCATGGGCACTCTAGCCAGATAGCGGCCCTCGCCTTCACTGCCCGTTCGACTGTTGGCCCTGCATTTTAGAGCGTAGCTGTTATTCGAAGCCGCGAACCGAGCACTCCAAAATGTGCAGACCCACTGATGGCATTCCAGTTGCTTTTGAAGACGGTGTCGATCGAACCTGGAGAAATGAAGTATGGCGAAATTCGAAATTGTCTGGCGGAATCCAGAACCTGTGAAGCACACCCTGCGGCGGCGGCACAGTCTCGAAAAAGGTAGCAACCACGCGTTGTACGTCCTGCAGGAACTCGTAGACGACGGATGCCTCGGTTACTGGACAACCATTTCCGATTTAGAAGTTCTTGTCGGCGGCCGCGCCGCCTAAGGCAGATTGTTGCCACTCCGCAGTAGCCTGTCAGGTTGCACGATAAGTACTGAGCCGGGGGCCTAAATGCCAAAGAGGAACAACAAATCACGTTCCGCTATTGCAAATGGCATTCCCCGCATGGCCTGCACACCGGAGCAAGCAGGTCATTTGCTGCAAGGACTGCGGAGAGACTATCGGGCGCTTACGCTAAAGGAACGGAATCAAGTCAGGGCTTTTATGTTGGGTGTTTATCGGAAACGACGACCGATCTCTGGGTGACTCGGTTCGTGGATGCCGACTCGCTCGGTCAGATGCAAGCGAATCGGAATGATGCACACCTCGTTCGGCAATTCACACCACCGAAGTTTCCGTAGCACTCTTTAGACCAATACTCCTCGAACCCAAAGAAGAACGAACACAACCAAAACGACCAGTAGGAGAGCTACTACGGTAATGAAGGCGGCAATGTCGCGTGCCTTGTCCTCTCCATCCGGATCAAGGTACCGAATAGCAGCCCAGATTTCTTGCTCTTGGTCGGTCATTTCGTCTTCTATGTTCGGTTCATCAAAAGCATTCGAGGAGCCACACTCTGCCGTCCCCAATCGCCGGCTGATGGCCGGCAAAATTCCGCGCTCGGACAAGACCAACCGACGTATTTCCGGTCCTTTTCCTAGCAAAAGTCCATGCAGCGACGATTGATCCTGTGCCGCCTGCGAGGATGAGGAGGTCGAATTCCTCGGGCCCTTCTCCTCGCCTATCGGCGTTACAGAAACCATTTGTTCATGCAATTTTCCCCTTCTCAGCAACTGGCTGTGCTTTGGCTTGCATGGATTTGACAAGGTCTGCGGCGGAGGCACCTTCCAGTGAGAGTCCGTAGCCAACCTCTCGCACAATGCGCTCCTTCAAGGGTTGAATAAAGTGAGCCCGTGTGTTTCGGCGCGTGACTTCCGGAGCCTTGAAGTAAAGCGAGGTAAGCTCGCGCGCCCGAGCGAGGGCCTTGCCATTCGGAACAACCTCCGCGACCACTCCCCATTCATACGCGGTCTGCGCTGTGATTGGCTGTGGATTCAGCAAAAACGCCTCCGCTCTTCCTGCGCCCGCACGGTAGCTCCAAGTGGTAAAGATTCCGTCGCCGGGTACAATGCCGCCGGCAAAGTGCGGCAGATCATCGAAAGTTGCCCCTTCGCCAGCCACAATTACGTTGGCAAGCAACGCATACTCTGAATGCACATGGGCAGATCCTTCGACGGCCGCAATCACCGGAACTCGAATGTTCGCTAGATTCTCGAGAATCTGAACACCCTCGTCGTGTACCTGACTCCACACAGCGGGATCGGCGACATTGCCGAAGGACGCAAAATCAATTCCTGGGATAAACGCCCCCCCTGTTCCTGTCAGGATCACGATCTGGTTCGCTCGGTCCTGGGAAATCCGGTAGAAAGCGTCGACAAACTCCGTGTGATCCTGAGCCGTAAAGGTTAGTGGACGGCCATTGCTGTGGAACTCGACTACCAGTACGCCCTGCGCATCTCGGGTCAACTTGACGCTACGGTACCGGAGGAAATAAGCGGGTTGAGTCGTTTGCACAATAAGTCCTCGAAGAACTCGAAGTAGTTAAATTAGTAAACCCTGTCAGATAGCTAGCTACTTTTGCGACACCACATTTCTTCGTGTGGAATGGCTGCGGACATGATGCGGCGCTCCGGCCAAAGCTCGCAATCGCATTGGTATTCGGTCACTGGCTCCGCAGGTGAAAGTTAACTGTGACTGTGGTTTCGACTTCTACCGCTTGCCCATTTAGAAGAAACGGCTTGTAGCGCCATTGCTTGACCGCTTCGATCGCGGCGGGCGCCAATAGCGGGTGCCCACTAACAATTTGCAGGTGCTGAATGTTCCCGCCTTTGTCAATAAGCGCTGTCAGTACTACAACACCTTGAATGCGTGCCTGCTGTGCCAAGGGCGGATAAGTGGGCTCAACCCGGTAGCTGAGCAGGCCTTTGATCACGCCTGGTGAAATGCGCACACGTTGCACGGTGGGCACCGGCTTGGACAAGGTAGAAGTGGCTGCAACGCTCGAACTGGAACTGATGATTCCCCCGATCACCCCGCCCAACTGACCTCCGGGGATCCCGCCAGGCACGCCACCGACCACACCACCTGTTGTCACGACCGGTGGTGGTGCGTCCTCTTCCTCAATCATCTGGATTTTTGCCGGGATTTTGCTTGGGGTGCGCAGCCGCCCGTTCGCGATGTTGCTGGTCACCTTCACCACTTTCGGCGTGGGTGGGGTGGACGCCGCTGGCGGCGGCGGGGGCGGGGGCGGCGGCGGAGGCGGGGCTTCAAGAAAAACGAGTAATTGCTGTTTGGGCAGCACATCGGTGAACCATAACGGAAGCAAGAGCAGAAGACCGATCAGGAACAATTGTAAAACAAACGAAAAAATAGTCGACCACGTTCTTCTCTTGCGCTGTGCGACACTGGAATCCAGCAGGCTGTCCTCGAACAGAACTTGGTCACGGGCCGTGGAAGCTACAGGCCCCACTATCAGCGGTTCGAGTCCGCTCCTTCTGCTGCTGCCGATCGACTCTTCGATCTCTGCTGTAGAGATGGTGTTTCTTGTCACTGTAACTGCCTCCCAGCGCGTGTCGCTGCATAGCACAAATCAGCAACTGATTTGCCAAACCAGTTTCATGATGCACAACTGCACTCTCATTCCGTTTTACGTTACGCTTATCAAGCTTGGCACTGGTGGAGCGGCGAGGTGACTTCAGCGAGTTGCGATGCGGATTTGTCGCGGTTGCGACAGTGACGAAATAGCGACTGCAACTCTCCGGCCCTGGAGTATTGCGCTCTTTGCAGGCAAGGCAATCTGGTTTGGCGTTCGATGGAGTCTTGGTGGAGCCGTCGCTTCAACACGAAGCCAACACGACTGCGCACGGCGTACGGTCGGAAGAATGACAGTACCTCGACAATTCCCACAGGTGTCATCAATCGTGATGTTGAAGGACTTCGAGAATAGGACGTTGAGTCGTTTGTATAAGTCCTACGACTCGCTGTTACTTCGATCATTAAAGCTTGTCGAATGGCGAGCTACTTCTGCGAGATCATGTGGTCGCGCCTCAATGGCGCCATGCCGAAATTGATACTGAACCGTTTGCACCAGACAGAAACCGTTCGGTACTTCGACAAATCCACATCAGCGCCTAAAGCATAGTTCTGGTCACCGATATTTCCCTTGATAGTTTCCAGATCGATGAAACCAGCACGCAACACGCTAGCGTTGTCTCGTGCATCATCGGCGGCCACCAAGTACACATGAACGTCAGGGCCGTTCGAAGTCCTGAAGTTGGTGAAGCGGAGAATGCGATCGCCGTGCTCAAGGCGGTAGATGGTTGCGGAACCTGTAGTAGGGTGCATGACCCCATAGAAGGTTCCTGACTCCATGATTTTCGCGGACGAAGCGCCTTCTGTCGCAGGGAAACCTTCGTTTACACGGACATTGACGACAAGCCGCTCCGGCCGAAATTCGTACCACGCGGCCAACAGTGCAATAGCGAGCACGGGAATCACAATCTTCCACTTTTTCATTGTCAGTCTCCTCGGAGATAAGAATCCTGGACCCGCGCTGCTCGATATCCCTGGTGGAATATGCAGCGTTTGTTGTTGGCGTGGTACAACTTCGCGCAGTACGGAGCGACATCCCCACGAGCCCAAAGGAAAGCCTCTGCCGCGCCCAGCATGCCCAATGTGGGCGCAACGAAATAGATCCAAAGGGCCTGCCAGTAACCGGCGCGCAACGCTGATCCAAATGTCCGCGCGGGATTCATGCTCATACCGGAGATTGGTGTTTCGAATGTTATGAACGTCGCATACAGGGCACCGACTAAATAGGGCGTGTATCGTGCCAGTGTTTCGCGATTCGATGCGAACAGGACGGTGGTCATAAGGACAAAAGAGATGGTCACTTCGCCTGCGAATGCCCCAGCGTTGCCATAAATTCCAGGTACTGTCACTGCATACCGAACAGCGTCGTTCTCCGGCGCACCTCGCAGCATGTAAGCGGCTATGCCCACACTGCTAGCTGCGCCAGCAAATTGCGCGGCCACATAAAACAGCGCATTCCCAGAACGCCACCTTTACAAGCCGATAAAAAGTGAGCGTTATTGCCGGATTGAAATGACCTCCGGACTGTTTGCCCCAGGGCGTCATGACGATCGCGACCATCGTTACGCCCATCCACAAACCCATAAGGGCCCGACGACAGATAGCATTCCGAATGAAATGTCGGACTGGGGAAACGGGGTGCTGTAACAAGGTGGAGAATGCACAAACAAAGAACATGTATAAGGCCAGTTCGCCGGCCTCCATCAGATACTCCGGCCAGTGGAGACGAAGGCTATCGAATGCATTCAACGGGCATCTCCACAGGCGGTTCTTCAGCACACACTTTCATTCCTGATGGTTTTGCTTCCCACAAATTCGTTTATACGCAAATTTCGATCCGGAATTCGGCATGTTGTCCCCATACTATTACCCCGCGGGAAGGTTCATTGTTTGATAGAACCTGACCACGTAGTCTCAGTCATTTTGTCGGCTCGAAGCCCAACCGAAGTCTCGCCGGTGATCACACTATTCTGCAGATGTTTGCCTGACAGCAACGCTCTCACCACGTCCTGCTTCAACAAGTAGAACGACACAGCGAACAGAACGAGATCCTTCATTAGAAATGCCACTTTTTCGGTCATAGCGGGGAACCCGCCGGCAGACGCAGCCCAGCCATCTGGCATGAACGGGATAATGGTGACAGTGCCGACAAAGGCAACGCATGATCCGAGGGCCCCGAGAATTCCCAGTTTTTTGTTCCAGAAGCCCAAGAGCAAGAGCCCACCAAACAACCATTCGGCTACGCCTAAGAAGTACGTGGCGCCCCGAGGGCCAAAAACGGGATATAGCCAGGAAATCAGAGGGCCATTGCCGATGTACGGAATCAATGCCTGGGCTTCATATTGAAACCACTTCTGGTACCCGAAGAAAGCGAAAATGATCACCATGGATGCACGGATCAGATGGTAGTCAAGATCATTCTTGAGAATGCCAATTTTGACGAGCAGATTCGTAAGATGATTCACCGTTCACTCCTTCCATGTCGCTTATGCTGCCGTTGTACTCGTGAGTTCACGTCGAACACCGTCCCAGATCAACAATTTGTCAGGCTGCCTGTCATCTCAGTTCGAATTCATTGCACGCATTGTGCCAGTTGCTAACAGCTACTTGTGCCCGCATCAGTGCATTTAGTGAACGTTCTACCGAGCACGCTGGCCGCCTACGTGTCGTAATGAAGTCTTGCGTCGCTATCGCAACACTGGGCAATCGAATGGCAAAGCCAGCGAACCGAACTCCCACGCAGAGATTGACGCGGCGGATGACACGCAATCATGAAGGTTGGCACAATGTGTCGCCGGAAAGGAGTTCTATCGAACCCGGCGTATTCAGCGAATTCTGCACTTACGCCTCTGGCGGCCGAACTATCCGATGGAACCTGGCGAGCTGATTGTGCCGCGATCCGTCTTGAAAGGTGTCCAGGAGCTTGTCGTTGGAAGCGTTAACCGGAAACGGATGCTACTTTGTGTTGGGCAGCGTACGCACGTAATTGACCAGGTCCCAAATGTGATCCGTTGTCTCAACTTTGCCGAAGGCTGGCATCCCTGTGAATCGGATTCCGTTCTTGATAATCCAAAACAGCTCCTGATCGGAATAGCTCTGCACTTGCTTACCGGTGAGATCTGGTGCGCGTGGGTACATCCATTGTCCCGGTGGCGTTTGGGCGCGGCCGTCAACCCCATGGCATATGCCGCAATCCAAGCCGTAATGTGTACCTCCTGTTTCAACGCTGGCATTTGTGTCTACTGGTCGCGGAGGAATTCCTTGGCGGCTCGCTAGACGAATGATGCGGTGCTTGACCAGATTCGCAATGCGTGTTTCAAGAGGGCCGGGTTCCTGCAGCGCCGTCACACTGAAATGCATCAGTCCATTCACAATCAGCACAACAGCAAGCGCGAGCATTGTCCACGTGATTCGCGATCGCATTTTGTCTCACTCAGCAGCAGGTTAGGAGCCGCCTTATTCAGAGCTCTTCTGTGCAAGTCAGCGACCACACTCGGAGGATACAAGGTCCTTGAGGAATCTGAACGTTTCCGCCCCCCTCGGGTCGAATCGAGTGTCGGTATTGACATCAGCTGCGCGGATGATGCTTCTCGAATCGATTATGTAGCGTGTGGGCATCGGCAAATCTTCTGTCACCGTTTCGCCTGCTGTTTTGTCAAACTGTGACGCTCCAGCGTCAACTGTCTTCTGAAGAGCCCTGTGCAACGTGCGTTCCCTTCCCTATAGGATTCCGATAAGCATTTATCTTCTTCGAGTACGATGAATCGGCGTGCCTCACTTGCGCACCACTGGATTGTGTGCCGTCCCAGATGGCGCGCCAATCTTTGCCACATGTTCCCACGCATCTGAACTGGTTTGAGGAGAGCTCGATAGCGCCCCCGCACTCAGGACAGATGCAGTTTAAAATCGAGGACCTGACGTCCTCACTGCGAAAGCTCCGACTCTCCAACATATGTCTCCTTTACTTAGCATTGGCGAACTTGCGCCTGTGCATTGGTCACCGTACTTGCTCAATAGTGTCATTTGTCCATTAGCACTCCTCAGGCCACTCGAACGAGTGCGTAAGCGCACAAACAAAACAGTTTCTCTTTCACCCAAGCTCTATGGGATGCAACGACAGCTGATGGCTCAGAGGTCGATTCGTCACTGCTCCGAGGAAAGCCAGAGCTTAGGGTGTCATGGGTTGTCAAACTAACGACGGCTGTCTCATTGCCGACATTCCCGCCGCTCACAACATTCGTGCCATTGCAAGACCTCGAGATTTCGTGCGGGAAATGCTCGTCGCCCTGCTGCGACGTGGAACATTGCGTGCATTCCTTTGCCAATGGAGGGAGTCTATCTATGGCAACCACAGTAGCAGATATCAATTGTGCGGGAAGCGGGACCGTCCACCTCTATCACAAGAAGGTTCAAGAACTAACATGCCGGATCAGCCACAGCTTGCCTAATCTTCATCGAATGGCGCTGCGACGGATGGGAAATGTGGCTGACGCAGAAGATGTGGTTCAGGACGCCTTGTTATCCGCCTACTCGCATGTTGGGCAGTTCAGAGGAGAGGCACGAATGTCCACCTGGCTGACGTCGATCGTGATCAATTCTGCACGCATGAGATTACGTCGGCGATCATGGCCAGCTAGCGTACGCTTGGACGAACAGGCGCCAGATGCTCACGCGTTCACGGAGATCCTATTTGACTCTCGGCCCAACCCTGAAGAGGAATGTCGAAGGGCGGAACGCGCAAAACTGCTATGCTAGCGCCCTCTTTTAGGACGTCATCGCCGACTCTCCGTCGTACTTTTCAATTGCGCCATGTGGATGGCCTGAGCATCCGGGAAACGGCACACCTCTTGGGGATACCCCAGGGAACAGTGAAGGCACGGGTCGCAAGGGCTCGCGCAAGACTGAAACAAACGCTGCAAGAGAGTCTCGGCGTAACATTATGATGCGATCTGAAGGCTCGACGATCACGATTCCTTACTGGCGCACCAACTGCTATGTCGGATTTGCTAAACGGAAGGGTAGCGGCATATCCGACTCGACAGTCGCTATGCTGTCATTCGTGTCGGATGACAACGGGGACAGCAATAGCTGCTAGTGAGAGATCCCACTGTCAGGTCTGTAGATGCGGTCCGAGAAGAACATGTCAAGAAGTAGTGCAACGCGTGACGCACAACCTTGGTCCGTTGTTAGCATTTGGAAGCCTGATTGCTGGTTTAGTTGTAGCGTGAGACGGCCGCAAGCCGGTAGAACGCCAATCATTGAGGAGAAGTACTTATGGCTATCATCTCGCAGGGCTTTTCCGGTCGACGCAGCGCCACGGATGCAAAACTTCCGCCGGGTCAATACGTCACGACTGATTTCCCCGTCTTGTCGGCAGGACCGACGCCACACATATCCCTCGATCGCTGGGAATTTACCATCGACGATGGCAGTAACGTTTTGAAGCGATGGGATTGGAAGTCGTTCCGCGAGTTGCCCACCGAGACCATCACGGTTGATATACATTGCGTAACGCGATGGTCAAAACTTGGTACATCATGGGAAGGGGTTTCGCTTGATGTCATGCTTGCAGATGTAAAAACAGATTTGTCCTACGCGATGTTCCGTTCGTATGGCGACTACACAACAAACCTTCCTCTGAAAGATGTTGTCAACAAGCAGGCGTGGATCGCGTTCAAATTTGATGGGGCAGATCTTGCGCCGGAACACGGCGGCCCCGCGCGACTTCTCGTCCCTCATCTTTATTTCTGGAAGAGCGCCAAATGGGTGAAGGGCTTGACGTTGATGTCACAGGACAAGCCGGGCTTTTGGGAAGGCCTCGGCTATCACATCTATGGTGACCCATGGCTGGAACAGCGGTACTCGGGCGAGTAACGTGGCGTAGCGCCACAGTTGTCGGGCTGCACGATGAGACAACGAACGCGCGGACGATCGCACTTGCAGTTCGCGATTGGCCAGGTCACATCGCCGGTCAGCATGTTGATCTGCGTTTGACGGCTCCAGACGGATACTCCGCGGTCCGGTCCTACTCGATTGCGTCGGCTCCAAGCTCGGATGGGCGTATCGAAATCACCGTCGAGCGATTGCCGAACGGTGAAGTCTCACCCTACCTGACGAAGGAACTCATAGTCGGCGATGATCTGGAATTGCGAGGCCCGATTGGCGGCTGGTTCGTATGGCGTCGAGACCAAACCGAGCCGATCCAGCTCGCGGCAGGCGGCTCGGGCATCGTTCCCCTTATGGCCATGATTCGCTCGCGTGCTTCGGCCGGCAGCTCTGCTCCATTTCGATTGTTGTATTCCGTCAGGGAACCGGGAGCAGTTTTTTACCGGGATGAACTACGGGCGCTATCAGATCAGGACCATTCTGTAATTGTTACCTTCGCGTACACGCGAGCTACTCCCAAAGATTCGCCGCGGCCGCCCGGCCGCATCGATGCAGCGCTAATCGCGACCGGTACATGGTCCCCCAACCTTGGCCCAACCAGCTATGTCTGCGGCCCGACATCATTCGTTGAAAATGCGACCGACCTCCTGATCGCCGCTGGCCACGGTCGCGAAACCATCAGGACAGAGCGCTTCGGCGCTACAGGAGAACGGAAATGAGTGCACCTATGAACTACTTGGATGGAAATGCAGCTGCGGGGGAATTGAGCAGAATATTCGCAATGGATATTACGAGCGCAGAAGGACAGTGTGCAAATTGCGGCGCAAAGGGGCGTTTTGCCGAGGCACATTTATACGTGCAGTGCCCCGGCCTCGTCGCCCGGTGTGCGCTTTGCGGGCACGTACTGCTCCGACTGGTTAATACTCAGCGGCACGTATACCTCGATCTCCGCGGTATGAGGTACTTGACCCTCGACACAACACAGCGACAGGAGGCGAGCTAGGCCCATTGGCCATTTATCTCCTCATCCTCTCGGTCGTCACTCGCCTAGGCAGCGGTCCTCGCTAATCCACCCTTCTCAATGATAAAGTTTGCGATCGGTTCGACACCTTCGCCGCTCTTCAAATTCGAAAAAACGAAAGGCCGCTTCCCGCGCATTCTGAGCGTATCCGCCTCCATGACTGCAAGGTTCGCCCCTACAAAAGGAGCCAGGTCGATCTTGTTAATAACGAGAAGATCGGAACGAGTAATCCCGGGACCACCTTTACGCGGAATCTTTTCACCTTCCGCAACATCGATCACGTAGATCGTCAGGTCCGCTAGTTCGGGGCTGAACGTGGCCGCCAGATTATCCCCGCCCGACTCCACAAAGCACAAGTCCGCACGCGGGAATTTCTTGTTCATCTCTTGAATGGCAGCGAGGTTCATCGAAGCATCTTCACGAATTGCGGTATGAGGACAGCCTCCAGTTTCGACTCCCATAATGCGCTCCGCAGGCAGTGCTTCCGCCCGTGTGAGAATGAGCTGGTCCTCTTTCGTATAAATGTCATTGGTAATCACGTAAGTGTCGTAAGTGTCCCGGAGGCGCTTGCACAGCGCCTCAACTAGCGCCGTTTTGCCTGACCCAACCGGACCGCCGATCCCGACGCGCAAAGGATGGTTTTGAGAATCTGAACTCGTCATATTAATCATGAGCGGAACAACCTCGTATATTGCGTTTCATGCGACGCGGACGCGAGATCGACCATGAACGCAGCCGACCCCAGATCGTGAATCGTTGCTTGTTCTGCTTGCGCACTTGCGGCCAGCACTGCTTGTTCAAGCTCGGCAATGGCAAGCTGTCCATCGGTTTGACCAAGAGGGATCAACCGAACGCCAGCGGTTACTAAATTGGCGAGATAGCTCTGGAGGTATGCTGGCAGAGCCAAGCAGGACGGAACGCGCTGCCTAGCCGCGCGAACTCCGAGAACGACGGCCAGGGCAGCTGGAACACTGCGTTCAGAGAGAAATTTGGAGAGGCTCTCTACAACGCGATCGGGCCACACCCGGCATAGGGTTGCGAGACAGGCCTTCGCCTGCTGCGATGACTCAAGTGCAAATTCCGACGTCCCGCGAAACGCTGCCGCCAGCTCCGCAACTTCAAGTAACTTCTCGCAATCGTCGTCTGTCACGCAGCGCCAAGCCTCGAGGAAGAAAATCGCTTCATTTCGTCCCGACCCATAGCGGAGATCTGCTTCCAGCCAATCCACCAGGCTCTCGCGACCATGAATGTACCCCGCTTCAACAGCCCACTCGATGCCATGAGAATAGCTATAGGAGCCTGTGGGAAACGCGGGCGAAAGCCAGCTTTGCTGCCTCAGCAGCGCGAGAGGCGCGAAAGCGTACGGTTGATCACTCATGATAATGCCCACCCTCGCGATGGGCGCGATGGTGGCCGTCGCCGGTGTAAGCGCCGCCTTCGGGCTGGAAAGGGACCTGCACCCTTGCAAGATCTGCTCCGAAGCCAAGGAGCATATCCTCGATCACGTGGTCAGGCCGAATGCGAAGAACCTGGTCTCGAATTTCAGTCGGCAAATGCCGATTTCCCAAATGCCACGCGAGGCGAGCAAGCTGGTTGGGGTCTTTGTGCTTGACTTCGACAATGAGCTCAGCCGCAGCCTGCACCTTTAGCCATCTACCATCTTCAAGTTGCAGGCCATCTCCATCAGCCATGGCGACCGCTTGGGGAAGGTCGAGCAGGACATCTTCGCCTTGATCCCCAGTCAGGCGAATACGGCGTCGATGGCGCGCGTCAAAATCGAGAGTGAGCGATCCTGCCGCGTTTTCCGTTGGCCAATGCCCGGCGGGCCGATGAATCGAGGCGCGATGAGTGGGAGTACCGTGAATGGAAGCGTTATGCATAGTCATACTCAATACATGAAATAACGTTGAGCCAGGGCCAGCACTTTGGCCGGCTCGCAAGTGAGAAGCCGGCCATCGGCCCGCACTTCGTAGGTTTCCGGGTTTACTTCCATGTGAGGAGTGGCGCCGTTCAGAATCATGGAACGCTTTCCGATCTTGCGCGTGTTGGATACTGGAAGAAGTTTTTTTGCCAGCCCGAGCGTCTGCCCTTTGTCGAGTAGAGCCTGACTGACAAATGTCACCGAGCTTTCCGTCATGGCACGGCCGAACGCCCCGAACATCGACCGGTAGTACTCCGGCTGAGGGGTAGGAATAGAGGCGTTGGGATCTCCCATGATGGCTGCCGCGATCATGCCGCTTTTCAGGACCATGTCAGGCTTCACGCCGAAAAAGGCCGGATCCCATATGCAGAGATCAGCAAGCCTTCCGACTTCAATCGAACCGACATAGGCGGAGATACCCTGAGCTATCGCGGGGTTGATCGTGTATTTGGAGACATAGCGCCGCGCTCTGAAATTATCGTTCTCGCCCTTCTCCTCGGCCAGCCGCCCAAATTGTTTTTTCATTTTGTCAGCAGTCTGCCACGTACGAATGATCACTTCGCCAACGCGGCCCATTGCCTGACTGTCCGAGGACATGATCGACAAGGCGCCGAGATCCTGCAGAATGTCTTCGGCCGCTATGGTTTCTTTGCGGATCCGGCTCTCGGCAAAGGCAACGTCCTCTGGAATACGGGCATCGAGATGATGAGTGACCATTACCATATCGAGCGCCTCTTCAAGCGTATTTGCGGTGTAAGGTCGCGTTGGCGTCGTAGAAGCCGGGATGACGTTTGCCTCGCCGCACACCTTGATGATGTCGGGGGCGTGGCCGCCACCGGCTCCTTCGCTGTGAAAGGTGTGAATCGTTCTTCCCTTGAAGGCTGCGATTGTATTCTCGACAAAACCGCTTTCATTCAATGTGTCAGTGTGGATGAGAACCTGCACATCCATGTCATCCGCGACGGAGAGGCAGCAATCGATGGCGGCGGGGGTCGCACCCCAGTCTTCATGAAGCTTGAAGCCGCACGCGCCGGCCTCGATCTGCTCGATGAGGCCTACCGCAGTACTTGCGTTGCCTTTACCGAAAAAGCCGAGGTTCATAGGAAAAGCATCGGCGGCCTGCAGCATCCGCTGGATATGCCAGGGTCCAGGCGTGCAGGTCGTTGCAGTCGTCCCGGCGGCCGGCCCTGTTCCACCGCCCATCATTGTCGTGAGGCCTGAATAAAGCGCCTCCTCGATCTGCTGCGGACAGATGTAGTGGACATGGGTGTCGATGCCGCCGGCTGTGACAATCTTGCCTTCGCCAGCGATCACCTCGGTTCCCGGTCCGATAATTATGTCGACGTTCGGTTGCACATCAGGATTGCCAGCTTTCCCTATGGCAGTGATACGGCCGTCTTTGATGGCGATATCTGCCTTCACGATTCCCCAGTGATCGAGAATCAGCGCGTTAGTGATCACCGTATCCACTGCACCCTCGCTGCGCGCGCGCTGTGACTGACCCATGCCGTCACGAATTACCTTGCCGCCTCCGAACTTTACTTCCTCGCCGTAGGTTGTGTAGTCCTTTTCCACCTCGATGACGATGTCTGTATCCGCGAGGCGCACTTTGTCGCCTATGGTCGGGCCAAACATTTGCGCATAGGCAGCGCGGTTCATTTTGTTAGGCATTTTCGATTACCTCGCTGGCTCTTGCGGCAATGCTCCCATCACAGCCTGGTTGAAGCCATAAGCCAGCCGCGCGCCTGCGTATGGAATTAGAGAAACTTCGCGCGACTGACCCGGCTCGAAGCGAACGGCGGTTCCTGCCGGAATGTCCAGGCGATACCCAAGTGCCGCTTTTCGATCAAACGCGAGAGCGGCGTTGGTTTCAGCGAAATGGTAATGACTGCCAACCTGGATCGGTCTGTCACCACTGTTCGCGACCTTAAGAGTGATCGCCGCTCTGTCCTTGTTCAGGACAATGTCGCCAGATGCAGGAAAAATCTCGCCCGGTATCATGACCATGTCCTCTTAGACTCTTTCGACTCGCTCTGCGATATTCATTCCTATCCTCTTTCTCGGATCAACCTTTCAATCGACTATTGTTGTGGCAAATCCTGGTATGGCATTACGAGATATAACTCGGAATGGCCCGGCAAATGGGCGACGTAAGGTTGCCCGTCTGAACCGTCATGACTGAACGTTGCGAGAGCCTCGTTGTGCGGCGTGATGATCATTACGTGGGGCCCGACTTGGTAGGTGTGGTCCTCGCTGTGTGAGGTTCCGTGCAAGTCTTGAACCCATGCACCTGTGTACATGTACATCACGCCAATCTGGGCGATATGAACGGGACGGCCGGCCAGGCTGTCCTTGATCCATTGCATGGAAGTCTTGTCCAGGCACATCGGCTCGTCGT